>Ga0190363_1000364_pt1 | contig 26381 bp, 56 predicted proteins | sample 48721867_MG_FD_161272 | JGI IMG/M metagenome (GOLD analysis project Ga0190363, IMG submission 161272) | Hydrothermal vent microbial mat bacterial communities from Southern Trench, Guaymas Basin, Mexico - 4872-18-6-7_MG | ecosystem: Environmental > Aquatic > Marine > Hydrothermal vents >... | reverse complement strand
GGATATTCAGCAGATGATTTTAGCGTTCAACGGCATTATTGATTACTACTTCACTGTGAATCGTGATGCGATTTACGGGATGGCAGCGTATAAGAGAGGCGATATTGACACGGGTGATGATTTGACAGGTTGCAAGTTTGCGGGCTTCTTGAGGTTGTGGCGTTTGTTAGAGCGTATGCGTCGCTCGTGATGAAGAAGTGATGAAGAAGTGATGGGAGAGAAATGGACAAGAAGGAGGCGGTCAAGGAACTATACAAGAAGGCGTATGGTAATACCGAGCCTGATGAATACGGCTCATTTGAAGTTTGGGAGAACATAGGACAGCTTTTAGATGTGGAGGTAACACCGCCTTTTCCGAATTCTTCCGTGATTTGTGTGTCGAGAGAATGCGTGGAACTGAAGAAATCTGTGCAAGACGAGATTAAGAGTTTAGGTTTCACGCTTGAATATGTGCATCACAAGCATTGCACGGATGGTTGTGTGGGCTACGGAAGATGTTATATCAAGTGGCAGGGTCAGCATCTCTCTCGTGAGGATTTGTTTCTTGACAGGATAAAAGAGTTGGCGGAATTATTAGGTTATGATGTCAGAAGTGTGAGTAAGCCTCCATACTGGGGCATTTATGGCGATACTTTTGATGATGCTTTCCAGCGAATTCGTGACTTTTACAGCGAAGTGGGCTTGCTGCCTTACACATACGAATATGAGCGAAAGGATTCAGGGTATGTTGCGTTTGTCAAGGCGTGGTTCCTGAATCACATGTTCGCTTTGTTTTCATCGCACTTCCGCTCTGTTGAGTTGTATTGGGAGGATGGTTATTTGTATGCGGCTGTCTCAATTGTGCCGAATGTTGAGAAGTGCGATAGTGAATATTGTTACTACTATAAGATTCGTGTGTTCTCTGATGGCGAGAAACTGACAGAAGGCACGATATATTTGCCTACGCTAAGCACGACGCTTCTCATTCCGAGCCCTCCATCTGAAGGCACGATTGTTTTCAAGTTAGTGGAGGTTGAAAAGGCGACAGAGAGCGAAGAAGTGGTGGAGGAAATAGAGAGAACAGTTCCTGCGAAGCCGACACCTACGCCAACCCCTACTCCAACTCCAACGCCCACACCTACGCCGACCCCGACGCCTCCGCCGTGTTCGTTGAGTGTTAAGGTTGGGGGCGAGGAGGTCACGGAGACGGTGCAATACATATATGTTGAAGTGGAGTATGAGAATGCGCCTGCGGACACGACTTTGAAGGTTATTTCGCCATCATACGAGTATGTTCTGAAGGAGACTGTGAGCGGTAGTGGCAGTGAAAGTTTTGAAGCCAAAGAAACAGGCACATATTTCATCTATTTGCAGAACGAGAGTTGCTCTGTAACGAAGGAACTGCGTGTAAAGGAGCCTCCGAGACCGCCGTGTAAGGATTACGGGGACTTAGATGATGATGGCTATGTGTCCCCGAAGGATGCGAGACTACTCGGGGAATATATCCAAGGCCTCGTTACGCTTACGGAAGAGCAGAAAAGGCGGGCGGATGTGAATGCGGATGGCATAATAGATTGGGGAGATTATGAGCTGCTTGAGCAGTTCATTTTCGGCGAGATTGACACTTTTCCAGTTTGTGAGCTTGTTGTTCTGGCGGAGGATTCGCCGTTCTTTGTGCAAGTGGAAGACCCTGATGAAGTTCTCACCGAGGAAGATGAGTGGTGGTATTCAACTAGAGTAAAAGGAGAGGAGTATCCCCGCCTTGTGATGCGTGTTCGTGGCTCATCGTTGAAATTCAAAGTGAGGCGGAACGCATGGTGGGGTATAAAGGTAGAAGGAAGCGAGGATATGAAGGAATGGAGCACTCTCTATGAGGAGAGTGGAATATTGGGACCTACCGAAAAAGAGATTGAGGTCTCAGTAGAGGGGTATGATTTTGTTCGCTTCACACTAATGGATGGCGATGCATCTCATGAATGGATAAGGCTTTCAAAGAAGATGATTGTGAAAGGGAAGGAACCGCTGCCGTTGTGCGAGTGGCTTCCTGCGAAAGTCACATCAATGGATATTGCAGAATTAATTCTCGCATTCAATAATCTCAGAGATGTAGGATTTGTGGTGCTTCGCAAAGACATAGAGGGCGTAGTAAAAATATACAAAGGGGGCGAATATGATTGTGGCTGGTGAGCGTGTGAGGTGGTAGAGATGCATAAAAGGGACATACGGATAGGAGCAATAGAAGAGATTTCAGTGACGGGGGTGGATGCGAAGCTCAGCGATTTCAAAGTCGTCGGCAATGTTCCAGAGGCGGCATCTGCATACTATGAATTCTATTACTGCGTTGTTCATGCGGATTCTTCGCTGGATTTGGAGTATAGGGTGCGCATAAGCATTTCGCCGTCGTTGAGCGGTGCGGTGGATACTTATGGCACAGGAAAGATGACGCATGGCACGACTAAGGGGATATATTTCAAGGCACAGCCTCCTGATTTAGGGCTTACGGCGGACAAAACATATACGATAACTGCGGTGTATTTGGATGCGAAAGACCCTCGCACGGGGAACTGGGTGAATCTGCGCTCCTATTCAAGAAGCGACACTTTCAAGGTGGAGAAGAAGGTTACATGCTGGGAGGCGACACCGCACTATTCAAGCGGCTGCGAGTTGTTGAAGCACTATGCGGATGACCAGTGCGTGGTTTCCTCTGATAATGCATGGATAGACCACGCAAAAGGCAACATCACAGTTGCGGAGTGGGATTTTGTTGAAAAAGCGGATGGGAAGGATGCGAACACGATATGTGCGAACTGTTGCACGCCAGCGCCGAAGGGAAAAATATGCGATGAGCATGACATTCCGTCGTCGGCGAAGGCGGGGACTTCAATAAACATAGGGGTGTGCGTGGAGAACACAGGCAAGATAAAGGCGAATTACTGGGTAGATGTCAAGATTTCAGGACCGGGCTATTCAACGACGCTAACGAGTGCGAAGAAGAGCATAGATGTTGGGAAGAAGGACAAGATATATGTGCGTTGGGACTTGCCGCTGAACCTGCAGAGCGGAACTTACACGATAGATGCGACGCTCTACGCATGAGAGACGATGGCGAAGCAGGATGAGCGGACAGTAGGGAAGGTGCATACGGGATTTTGCGCATTCGTTCAGGATTTGCCCTCGAATCCGAGCTCGGAGAAGTTGAAGGATTTGATTTTAGCGTTCTGTGGGGTAAAAGATTTAGGGTTTGATGTTTCCACGAAAGATTATATATATGGAGCGGTGGAATACTATAAGGGAAATGTGAGAGAAGGGGATAAGAAGACGCCATGTGCGTTGGGTGATTCGTGATGACACTCACGAATGGTGGGAAGGACTGGCTTGCAATCAATGCAGGCGTGAACAACTGTTTTGCATCGTCAGGCGTCTCCTACAAGGATTTAGAGGGCAATTCTCACACGGGTTCAACGACGGATGTCGCTGCGATGCTCGTTGTTGCATCGTTATTAGGCTATCCCTACACGACGAAAGAAATCGTGAATGGGAAGAGTTACGAGGATTTTGTAAAAGCGAATGGTTATGATTTAGACATAGAAGATGTCAAGACGGTTTGTGAAGAGCAGGAGAAGACGCCACCATACTGTGCTGCGGTTGCGACGCCTACACCTACGCCGACACCGACACCCACACCAACGGTAACGCCGACGCCAACCGTAACGCCGACACCAGTGCCGAATGCTGAGGTGTGTGCTTATGTGGAGAGTGCTGGAAAGGGAAATCTGACATGGAATCATGTGCTTGCGTTGCGCTATGAGTATTTAGGTCTGAGTGATTTGGCGGAGTCAAGGAGGAAAGCGATTCCAGAAGACATAAGACCTGCGAGCATTCCTTCGCCGATTTCATGGGAGCAATATTTAGGAGTGCGTTATTATTACTTGGAGCTGTATAGTATGGGAGATGCGAAGATAGGGTGCGGGTGGTCATAATGGCGCTGACAGAAGAATGCAAGAGATACATAGCAAAGTATTTGGGCGAATCACCAGAGGCGAATAAATACTGTTTCACAGACACAGATGCGACAACGGTTTTAGTATATACTCCCAAAGGTGAGGAGTATTGGGGTTCCACTGTTGATGCAGTGGTGACAATATTAGATGGAGGCTACTCTTACGAGGATAAATACAACAAAACGGGCAAAATAGATGCGGCGAAATTAAGGGAAAAGAACGGGGGTGTTGCTTTAACAGATGAGGACATAGTTTGGATAGCGAATCATTCTGATGCTCCGAACAAGTTCTGTTATACGGAAGTTGCGACGCCTTCGCCAACACCGACGCCGACACCCGTTCCGACTACTCCGACACCTACGCCTACTCCGCCGACACCTGGTCCTACTTGGGAGCCGATTTCAAAAGAGGAGTGCCCTCCACCGCCAGGGAGTGGTTATCATTGCCTTACGATAGTGTCCGACCCGCCTGGTGCGATGATTTTCATTGAGGGCGAGGACACATATAGGCTGACGCCTGAAACATTCAAGATTCGTGAGGGGATTTATAAAATCAAACTCACAAAGAGAGGGTATGCGGACTACGAGACTACTGTTGCAGTATATAAAGATACAGATAAGTATATCACGCTGACGAAGCTGACGCCAGCACCGCCAGCGCCTCCGATTGAGATTGAGGTGCGTAAGGGCGAGGTGAAAGGCTATATAAATGTCGGAGAGTCAAGAATTCCCCGCATTATCACTGTGGGTTCGGCATATACATTCAGGTTGAGGGTTGAGAACCCGACGGATGGGATAAGAGCGACATATCAAGTGAAGCTTACATTCAAGGGGACGGGGGATGTGGAAGGCAAGGAGTTCTCGTTCAGCTCTGATGTGAGCGAGCCTGTAGACCCTGGCGACGGCATTTCGTTGTATGTAGATGTGCTAATGCCTTCTACGGCGCTTGCGGACACGAGAGCAACATACATACTGGAAGCAGAGCTTTACGGGTGGTCTGCGGTAGTGTCTGCGGTGTGATTGTGCAAGGTGATGTGAAATGGTCGTTTTGGAGAGAAGGGAGTTGGGAACGGTTGAAATCGGCGGTCCAGGAGCGGGCGTTGCGGGAATGAGCATAGATGCGTTCATAGAAGAACACCGCAAGATTAAGGAGGAAATAGGCTCTTGCGCTCATATTTCAGATGTGAGGGAGAAGCTGGGCATTCCCGATGACAGATGGCGCTTGCACGAGGAGATGTTCTTGGCAGCGAAGGCGTGTGCGAAGGCAACAGAAGATACAATATGCACGACGGAAGGCATAAAGATGCTCTTTGACCTGCTGAAGAAGATGCGTGAGAAGACAACCTATTGAGGTGATGCGAGAATGAATGCGAGAGCGAGAAAGTTGGATGCGAAGCGGATAGGAGCGATGAGGATTCAGGGTCAAAGCGTTCAGGGTCGGAGGACACGAGTTATGTCAAGGGCTGCGTCAAGAGTCGGAGGAATAAGGGCGTTTCAAGCAGCGGAAGTTTCGCTTGAAGACTTCGTGAATAAGCATTTAGCGCTCATAGACTTTTTGAACGACAAGGGCGAGAAGGGCGAATGCGTTACTTACGACGAAATCGTTGAGTTTGTCGGCAGTGAGGAGTTAGCGGACAAGCATATTCAGTGCCTTGAGATAGAAGAGGCGTTTGTGAATGCGTTGCCAGATGTGTTCTGCTCGCTCACCGCCGTGATAAAGCGAAAGGAAGAGATGCTTCCCTGAGTATGATAGGCATAGTGATTCCCGTTCACGAAAAAGAGCCAGAGGAGAATACAATAAGAACCATACGGGGCATAGAGCGTTATACTACTTTACCGCATCATATTATTATCAGTGGGATAGCCCCACGAAGCGTGTTGAGAGAGAGCCCACGCATAGTCTACTTGAAGAACCAAGAGCCGAGAGGGATTGCACGGAATTTGGGGGCGGATTATGCGATAAACAAGTTACATGCGCAATATGTGGCGTTCTGCGATGCGAATGTTTTATTTGATGAGAGAGCAGAGAGATGGGATGAAAAGCTCATAGATTTTTTACACACGAAGGAGGGGGCAATAGTAGGACCGACAAAGTATGCGGCAGATAAGAAGGAGATGAATTTGGCAACCGTTCTTGTAGACCCACGAGAAGACCCAAAGATGGAGAAGCATTACACGGTTTTTTACCCTTCCTTTGGCGAGACGCCACGGGAAGTCCCGTCGCTTTGTGGCTGTTTCCAGTTTATGAGTGCGCAGACATGGCGGGATAGCATATTTGGCTATCTGCCGGGAATACCGTGTGAGGATTATGAGTTCTGTTTGCGAATGTGGACATTGGGACATCCTTCTTATGTAGTTCCGTCTGCTGCTGTGATGCACATATACAAGCCCTACTACGAGGGATGGGATGAAACGAAGGCGGATGAATACTGCTTGACGAGGCTTCTCACGGGTTTGATAAACTTTGACTGGAACACGGTGCGCAGGATGTATGAAGTGCTCATGTGTCCGAATAAGGAAAAAATCTTTGCCCTTGCGATGAAGAAGTATTTACCCTTGCGGAAGGAAGTTATGAGGAGAAGGAAGAAGAGTGTGGAAGACTATTATGCTCATTTCAAGTGGGTGAAGAAGTAGGAGGTGAGAGGGAAATAATAACATTCATCATTCAGGAATACCACGAGGAAGAGTTTATAGACCGCATGATAAAGCAGTTGAACGATGTCGCAGCGGAGGGGGAGGAGATAGAATTATGCTTCATCACCGCTTCACCCGCAGAGGAGCGGAGTTATGTGCGTAAGAAGGCGGACTTTCCCGTTAAAATCGTCGGAAGGGTGTGGTCTTGCGGTGCAGCTCGTAACACAGGTGCGATTATAGCGTCGCCCCGTTCAGAGGCGTTGTTCTTCTTTGACTGCCATGTGTGTTTTACACCAGAGGCGATTGAAAGTGCAGTGGAAACGCTGCGAAAGTATCCGAATGCGCTTTTAGGGATGCCTGTGCGAGTGGTGGATTTCCCCTCCTGCGAGGTTAAAGGGGCGACAGGCTACGGCGTGACATTCAGATTCACGAAGCACCCGTTTGAGTGGGTTTGGTATGCTCCCTCCTCAGATGAGAGGATTTTTGCGGTTCCGACAGTATGTGGATGCGCCTTTGTGATGACCCCGCAAGTGTTCAGGCATTTTTACGAGTTCGGCGGATTTCTGTGGCAGCATCGTCGCTTAGGATGGGAAGAAGAGCATGGCTTCCGTTTATGGCGATTACAGCATCCCGTTATCGTTGATAAGAGAGCGGAAGTAGGGCATCTGTTCAAGCAGAGTTGGAAGGGGGATGTGGCATCGGATTGGCAGAACTCCCGCATTCTCGGCATATACCTGAATGCTGATAGGAGAAGCTGCGAGGAAATCTTGCGAATATGCTCGCAGAAAGGTTGGGACACGGAGAAGGCGTTGCGATGGGCTCGTGAGCATGGCTCTCCGATAAGAAGGAAGTTGAAGCGGTATCCGCCCCTGAACCTAAAGAGGTTTCTGTGGATTGATGAAGACTGGAGGTGGATTCCGCCTGCGTGGTGGCGGAAACTTGCGAGCTCGTAGGATTTATCTTTTTGGCAGAGAGAACGCCTTTAGGTGCGGTGTATAAGTTTGCCCTCTCTTATAAGTTGCGAGTATATGCGGATTCTGTGAGGCAAACGCTATTATTAAGTGAGAAGTCGCTAAAGTGGAGAGATGCTTAGGTCGCCTATTTGGTGGTTTGGGGGTAAGGGAAATTCAGTGCGAAGGTTGTTGAAGTTCGTGCCTGAACATGATGCTTATTTAGAGCCGTTTTTCGGTGCTGGCTCGCTATTCTTTGCGAAAGAGCCCGTGAAAATAGAGGTAATCAACGACATAGACGGCGATTTGATGAATCTCTATGCGGTGCTTCGTGATGAAGAGAAGTTTGCCCGCTTCTACCGCCTCGCATATTTGACCCTATACTCAAGGGGCGAATACAACGAGGCATTACGAAAGTTCAGAAATAAAGAGTGGAAAGATAATGTTGAAAGGGCGCATTTGTTCTTTGTGCTTGCGAGAATGAGTTTTAGGGGTCGTTTGGGAAATTCATGGGGTTATAACATCACAGAGACTTTGAAAGCAGTTCGCAATTATCTTTCAGCGATAGACAGGTTGCCAGAAATTCATGAGCGTTTGCGTCGTGTTCAGGTGGAGTGCGATGATTGGCTTTCCGTCTATGAGCGTTATGTTCCCGTGTGGAAGGAGAAAGGGTTTAAGGCATTTGTTTATTTAGACCCGCCTTATATGCCAGAGACACGGCGAAACGGCTCTTACAGGTTTGAATTCACGGAGAAGCAGCACGAAGAGCTCATAGAAGTCATAAAGAAAGAGCGAGGCGTGAAAATCATGCTTTCGGGTTATCCTTCGCAGTTGTATGAGGAATTGGAGCGTTGTGGATGGCACAAGATATGCTGGAATGTTGCCTGTCATGCTGTCGGCAGAACACGACACACGGGAATTCAAGGCGAAGGGGCGACATTCAAGAAGGGTCAGCGAAGGATTGATTGCATATGGATGAATTATCATAAGATAAGGCAGACAAATCTCTCGCAGTTTCAGTGAGATGCGAAGAATTCGTTAAGCGTTTTGAAGAAGGCGGAATCAAACTCACGCAGGTCGTAAGTTTCCGTAAGCGAGACGGAGCAGAAGTTCTCAACGCACTTCTTCGCCTTGCGCACTCTTCGCTTGGTGATGAAAGGCGTGTGCGTCGCAAGCAGTTCAATAACGCCGTTCATGAACGCAGAGGCACTCTCAGGCTTCAAGTGCTGAACGAAGCATTTTACCTCTTCCTTGTGAAGTTCCGAAAGCGGATAATCGCCCTCCAAGTATTCCTTTAGGAGTTCAGGCGGTATGTGCGACGCAGGCAGGAAGATGCCCCAGCAGAAGAGCGGTGCGTTGTAGATGTCTAAAAGGAAGTGAGAGCAGAGCATCACGCCGATTGCGATTTTGCTACCCTTCGGCACGGAAGGATGCATGTATGCGAATTCGTTGTAAATGCTCTCAAAGGTGGAGAAGCGATGCCTCCAGAAGCGATGCAAGAACGGCAAATCCATGTCTGGTGCGACTGACCACTCCGCATACTCCTTCGGATAGCCAAAATACTCACACAGATGCTTACCGAGAAGGCGATGGGAAGTCGCATCCATTTCCCTCACAAACCTCCTTTCGCTCCCACCACGCAAATTCCTTTTCTCCCTCATGAACTAAGGCGGTATATATATCTTTATATACATGCTCGGGCAGGTATAAGGGCGTTGCGATGGATATGTGCGGTCTGCGAGTTGCTTCCACAGGTATGAACTGCGAAGAGTTGTTGATGCGGACACGAACCCAGAGCCACGCATGCCTTATCTTATGATTAACGCAGATATATGTCGTGAAACCCTTATTTTCAAGGTAGCGCTCTAAATAGGCGGAGGACTCGCTGCAATCCCAATAGTTCTCTATGTAGGGAAACTCAATTCCGTTAAGAACTTCGACGAGCTCGGTGAGGTTTTCGGTCCTATTTGTCGGAATATAGTAAGGTTCTGGCACATTCGCCTTCATCATGACTATGCGGTTGAGCGGGTATTCGCTCATAGGCAAGAACGATAAAGAGGGAAAGCAGAACGAAAATGTGCCGTAGATGATGGCATAGAAAAGAAGCATCTCTGCGATTGCACTCGCTACTGGATACTTCTCCTCTAACTCTTGCAGCATTTTCAGGTTTTCGGAGTTCCGTCAGGGTTGAGTTTACCCATTTCTATGAGTTTCTGCTTCGCCTTTTGGAGTGCTTTCCACTGAATATAGTTTGTCCTGTCGGCGACGAGATGCATTCTTTCTAAACCGCCCTTGTCAAACTCTTCTATGTAAAATCTCGCCAAGACTTCCTCAGCGGGGGTCGTGTCCTTGTCTAGGGGTCGTAAGAGTTCCCAGCACGCATTCTTCTCCTGCTTGTCCTGATGAAGTTCGCATGACGCTCCGACAAGCGACGCAACGATGGCTTTGTCAACATTTGGATTGTCTAATTTCAAAGCTCGCTCATCTTCAACAGGAGGACGCTCCGAGAAGAACTGCTTCACCTTCTCCTTATCCACGCTCACATCCGCTCACCTCCTTTCTTCTTCCTCCTCCAAGACATAATAATACTTTCGGTCGTTTGGGTTGTAGAAGCGGATGATTCGCTTGTTGTAGCGATTTCGCAGGTGATTTATGGCGTTCATAACGGTCTTTCGTGGCACTTTCAACGCATCTGCAATCGCATCTGCCGTCGCTGCGTTCCGCTCAAGAAAACGCAGAACCTCATGCACTACACCACCATGCGACGCAGGCGTTCTTATCACTTTGCCTTGCCTCACCAATTCCAGAAACGCCTCTTTTGGTATTGTTTCCATATCCCACTTTATCCCCCTTTCCATACTCTTCCACCATCATTCAATTGCCCCTTGCCATATATAAAGGTTTGCCACTTATGCCTATCTCTCTCTTTTTAATCTTCCCCATTTTCAATGCTCTCTGAGAAAAAGAAGCACTTAAGCGGAGAGACAATATAAAGAAAGCTCTCCAAATAGAAAGAGATTAAAAAATGGAAGAGCAGAGGGAGAGGGCGCTTGAGGAGGTGGAAAAGCTCGGGGCGAAAGCTGCGGAGGAATTGGCGGGAAGGTTGAGAGAAATTGCGGGAGACGACCCTGAAAGCAGTCTTCGGCTGTTTCAGGCTTACATAAGCGGAGTCAGAAAGGGCTACAAGAGGCTTTACGCACAGAAGCGAAAGCTCATAAGAATTCACTTAGCACCGAAATGGACGCTTGCTTTTGAAGCAGCAAAACAATACAGCTATTCACGAGGATGGATTGAAGAGCCGAGAGATACGCTTTTTGCAAGATTTTGCGTCATAACAGTTATTCAAAACATTCTCAAACGCTTGCGACAAGAAGACGCAGAGTTTGCTCGGATGGCAAGAGAGAGCGAACAGAGCGAGGAAGGGAATGATAAATCTCGTGAAGGCGAGAAGGATAATCAGCGATGATGTGTAATGCTGCGAATGCTGCTGCCAAAGTGCCGAAATGCCGCTCAATTAGTCTCACAGTGTCGGCATCGTGCAAAATGAGGCGATGCTTCTCGTGAAAGAGCTCGCAGAAGGGGTGGTCTAAAATGTCGTTTATGAATGCGAACTGCTCCGCAAGAGAATTGCCAAAAACCTTCGCTGCGAGGCGGATGTGCTGCTCTCGGTTCATGGAGTTTCTTCGTCTCTCTTATTATTTCTTTGTTGCGGTGCTTATCTTTTCGTTTGAGTTTTCGTTTTTGTTTGATGTAAGGGTGTTGCGGTTTTTTGAGTTCGGCGTTCTTATAGTAGAAAGATGGCGGGCAGTTCATCGGAGAAGGCGTCGCAGCAGACGAGGGCGAGGTGGCTTTGTCTGAACTGCGGACTTGAGTTTCAAGGTGCGAAGACGAAGCCTGAATGTCCCGAATGTTTTAATAAATGTGATTTCTTATTAGTGAGGTTGAACAGGGAGGGTCTTCCTGCGATGAGCGACGAGGAGGAGATAATGAAGGAGCCTGAACTTACGCTCACGCTGCACACGCAGGAGGAATTAGAGTATAAGGATGAACTGCTTGATTACATACGAAGGAAGAATTTGGCGAGAGCGAGGCGAAAGATGCTTGAAGAGACTGCGGAGGAGTTGAAGGTGAAAAGGGAATTGGAGAAATTACAACATGGGGAGAACGGAAATTTCACTGATGGAGGGCAGAACTTATCTGCTGCACCTCTGCTCATAACCGCATTAGCGCCTACGAAGGAAGAGCGAGAGGCGCTGCTGAAGGAGCTAAGCGAGAACAAGGAGCTCGCTCTTGCACTGGGAATGATGCTTAATGCACCACGCTCAACGATGCCGTTTTTCCCGTTTTTCGCACCGCAGGCACAGCAACAGCAGCAGACGGCAGTGACGGATTTGGCAGAGGCGTTGGAGAAACTGGCGAAGATTGCCCGTGAGGAGCGACGGAACGACGGAGGTATTGAAGAGCTGCGGGAGGAGCTGCGACAATTGAGAGAGGCGCTGACGAGGAGAGACCCTGTGGAAGACATTAAGAAGTTGTTGGAGATACGGCGGGAGTTGCAAGAACTGCAAGGCGAAGAGAAAGGTAAGAGAGAAGAAGTGGAGCTGCTGAGCAAGGCGGTGAAAGAGATGGGCGAGTCGGTGAATAAGGCGATTTCCTCGTTGAGGGCGACGATACTGCGGTTGGAGCAGGAGCGAGGCGGTGGCTCGCAGGAGCGTGAGATTGAGAGGGCGAAGAGAGTGATGCAAAATCTGAAGGAGTATGTGGATGCTGCGAAAGAGCTTACGAACATTCTCTCGTCCTCTTCTTCGGGGGATGGTGAAGATTACTACAAGAGGAAGAAGTTTGAGCATGAATTGGAGTTAGAACGCTTGGAGAAGGAGAAAGAGTTGGAGAGGGAGCGTAGAAAGAGAGAGCGAGACATGGCGATTGCGAAGTTATTGGAGATGATGCGGAGTAAGCATCATGAGAGCGATGAGGAAGAAGAAGAGGAAGAAGAGAACGAAGAGGACAGATTTGAGATAGGGTCGGTAGGGGGGGAAGAAAAGGGCATAGAGATTGAAATTGGCGATGAAGAGGAGGAAGAAGAGAGAAAAGAGGGGGAAAGAGGAGGCGAGTGAAAGTGAGTGAGGATGTGAATCCGAGAGGGGAGAAGAGACCTCACGATGGTCGTGGTCGTGGTAAAGGGATGCCCGGGGGCATGAGAAGAGGACGCAACAGAGGCGGTTGTAGATTTGGAGGACCAGGACACGGTCTCGGCGGAGGTCGTGGTCGTGGAAAGGGTCGTGAGGGTTAAAAATGAAACTCAGCATCAAAGCACTCAAGGAGATATTGCAGTGTGCGGAAGAGCATGATTCAGACGATGAACTTCCAATAGATTACAATGATGAGTATCAGTCAATTACAATATATCTAAACGAGCATGCGTGGAAGATGTTTAAGAAGGTGGTGAGCGATGGAGATGAGAGAGGAAGAGGAGGAGAAGGAAGGTATTGAAGAGGCGATAAAAATCGCAGCGAGAGCTTTGGAAGAGATAAGCGAGTTAGAAGATGAAAAACTGCTAAAGATAGATAGGTGATGAGTGATGGACGAAGATGAGCTTGTAGCATTGGCAATGATAAGGCAAATACTGAAAGAGGGGTTGGCAACATGGGGGTGCAGAAACATAAAAGTAGAAACCCACAACCCAAGCGAGTTAGAAGTAGCGTTTGAGAAGAACGGAAAACACTTTCACTTTTACTTTGGATAAGGGGCGGTGAGAGATGAAAATTCGTGAGACCGGGGAGGGATATATTGTAGAGTTCTTTCCAGAGGCGAAAGTGGTGGAGAGGCGAGAAGAACCAGAGATAGGATGGTGGGTGGAGATTGGGGATTTAGAAGATAGGCTTGTTGTTGCCCGTGTATTCTACGACAAAAGATACTCGCTGGATGAAGTGCGGAAATACGCAGAGAGAGGAGAAAAATACATGAGAGAGATGCTGGCTAAGAGAAGAGAGGGAGAATGAAGGTCAGAGAAACCGAAGACGGATATATTGTGGAATTTTTCCCGCAGGCGAAAATCGTAGAGACGAAAGAAGAGCCAGAGCGAGGGTGGAAAGTTGAAATTGGGTATTTAGAGAATGAAGATGTGTTCGTGCCTGCTCGTGTCTTCTACGATAAGAGGTTCACGCTGGAAGAAGTGCTGAAATATGCTCGCAGGTTAGAAGAGTGCAAGATATGCAACAGCTTAAATATGAATGTGACGAATGTTGAAGAAATCGTTGCGGATGATAAGTTGAAGGATTATGTGAAAAAGGCGAAGGAGATGCGTATGCGTGCTGCTGCCGTGAAGGGAAATGGTGAGAAGAAAGAGAAGGAGGAGGGGCGAAAGCTCACGGAGAAATTGGGTAAAATTGCACTCACGAGATTTTACTCGCCCGCAGAATTGCTTCTGATGGGCTATTTAGCGGATGATGATGAATTAATTGAGATAGCGATGAACTCTGTGCGTGATGTTGACGATTTGTTCAAGTCGCCGAAGAGTGAAAATAAGAATAAGAAGAAAAAGAAGAAAGGGCGTGGAAGAGGTGCGGAAATATTCAGGACGGTGCTGATGATGAATGGAGGGGATGGAAATGCATGAAGATAAGGAAGTATTGGAGAAGCAAATAGAGCTGGAGCAGATAAAATTAGAGAGGATGAGATATGAGGTGCTAATGAGGCTTATGGAAACGACGCTGGAGTGGGAAAGAAGGAAAGTAGAGCTGCTGACGATACTGGCAAGAAGCATAGATAAACAGAAGGACAGGTGAAAGAAGATGGATTTGCTTGAGACGACTGCGATTTTCACCTTGAGGAACTTGAAGAAGTGTGTGCGAAGAATGAGCGGAGAGCAGAAAGAGCGAGTGCTTTCATCGCTGCTCGCTTATGTGCTTGCGGAAGAAAGCGATGATGAGAAGATGGCGGAGAAACTAAAGAGTGCAGCACTCGCAGAGATAAACGAGGCGTTGAAGGCGACAAAAGAAGAGAGTGCAACGGAAGGCGAGGATACAGGAAGCAGTTCGGAGAAAAAAGGGAAAAAAAGAAAAGCGATAGTCTATTAAAGTTCAAGGAATTTTCTACCGCTGTCAGTGATTCTTATGCGGTTGTTGTCTTTCGTGGCGAAGTCGTGAGCGAGGAAGAAATCTATGACGAGGTTGAGTGTTTCGTCTGAAAGAGAGGTCTCTGCCTTAAGTTCATCAAAGGTTCGCTCTCTTTCTACCAATAGCTCAAGCACTCTGTCTAATTTCTCCAGCATCTTTCTCACCTACTTCAGTAAATTCCTTACAGATGTTTGTAAATCGCTGAATGCTCTGTAAAGGTATTTGATTTCATCTACTATCCGAATTGCTGCCAACTCAACATACTCCTTCTTCCCTGCTCCCTCTTTGTATGACAAAAAGTTTCCGTGCAACTCCTTTATAAGTGCGAGAAGGCGAAATGCTGACTGCTCCAGTTCCACTACTTTATGTTCAAATGTTCTCTCCTGTGATTTCTCCATGCTCCCCTCCGCATCTTCCATTTTCCTCACCTCCTACACATACATCCCAACCCCAATATCTATCCAACTTAAGATTCTCCTTCAGAACGGGGCATCCGACACGCTCACACCACTCCACGACATAGCATCCGAGCTGCTTACACTGCGCTCTCGGATAAAGGAGCGGACAGTTCGCACACTCTTTCCTAAAGACTTCGCAGTCCGAACAGTCATGCATCTCGCATCACCTAATATTCTGCGTTTTCTTCACGCAAACACTCGCATGGGACTTCAACATACGGAGCTGGCGGATGCTCTGATGGCAGGTCAATGATTTCGTAGGCGTTGTGGCGATAATAGTGGTCAAAGTTCCGCATCACATACTCTTTATCCTTGACTTTCTCTCTATACTCTTCAGGCGTGAAGACTCTTAAGAGAGCATAGCGACAGTAGTGCTTCCCGCTGTTTGAAATGTCCTTGATGGCAAGGAAATACTTGCCTGGAAGAAGATAATAGATGTCTTCCCAGTGCCTTCCTGTCCTTGACCACTCTGTGCGATGTGGTTCTAACCGCTTTTGCTGACGAATGCTGTAAAGGTAATGCTGCGTGTAAGCGCCCATGCCCGTTGAGCGCCCTGGAAGAGAGACTTTAACGGCACGCACATTTTGTAAGGACTCGCCCATACGCCATCACCACCTTACAACTTCTCTTCTAATTGTCGTATCACATGCAACTTCGTAACGATGCGCTCTGCGACATTTATGAGGTCGTCAGTCGTGCAATCTATACAATTCAGGTGCTCCTTGATGTAATCGCAGAGCTCCCTTATCTCCGCTTCCTCCCGCCTTATCTCATCCAACACGCTGGCGTTCCCTTCTTCGTGGACGGGGCTCGCCACTTCCCTGCCCCGCATCACCGCAGAGTCATCACCCGTCATCACCCACCACCATTACCCTATATAGAGTAGTGATTAAAAACCTTTTCGGTTTTTGTCGCAGCGAGCAAAACCGAAAATTAGAAGACGAATCTGCGTTTTTTCTCACGCTTATAGAGTTCGTCAATGAGTTCTTCCCAAGTTGAGACTTTGAGCCACGCCTTGAGCTCCTGAAGTTTCCAGTATGAATCCTCCGTGAGCGTGAGGTGCTTCGTCCTGCTCCAATCCTGCTTTCGCCCCGCTTTGACCCGCACCATCGCCTTACATAAAGTATATAGAGCGTAGGGGTATTTAAATAGACTTACGGATGTGAAAATATGGCAGAAGGAGCGCACCCATGTCTGTTGGCAGATTACTATTACGACCACAGCAGTGAGGGCGACTTGGACGCAGGCGACAAGTGGGAACAAACGACATCGCTGGAAAGCAACCAAGTCGCAGAGATAACGCATGTGGAAGTGTTCTCGCCGATTTCTTCAGGAACAGCAGGCGACTTGCGACGCTTGACGCTGATAATTGACGGCCAGGACTTGGGGCAATATGTCCTCATAAATCCATACTACTGGCACAACACCGCACCGCCTCGCTCATTCATCTATAATACGGTGTGGCAGTTCGGTTCAGGAGCAATAGCGGAGACGCACCCGCTCATGAATTTAACGCTCAAGGCGAAGAAGAGCTTCGGCATCAAGGCATTCGCAGGCGATTCAGCAGTCACATCTTCGTTCAGAATTCGCATCTATGGCTATTTATACGAAGAAGAGGAACATTTGCGTCGCATTTTCGGCGACAGAGCATACACCGACCCTGCGACGATTGTGGATAGGAACCGAGGAATCTCGCTGGATGTCACCAAAGATGCGATTGATGTCTCAATAGAGCACTGGGACGAGATGGTCGGTGGCGTGAGGCAAGCGAAGCCGGTTGTCTTTCCACTCGTGAGGTTCGCCTACAACGCCTCCGCAACGACTGCAAACAGAGAGTATGAGTTCTCACACAAGGGGGACGAGGTTGAGACGCCAGAAGAAAACCTCTTCTTTGATTTAGACGCCAGCGAGGCAGTGTTCATTCAGTCGCTTGGCGTGAGAAGCGTTGAGCATCTGAAATACGCAGGCATCAAGATAGGAACGGTGAAATACCCTGCCAATGAGGGATTCAGAGTGGATTATCCCGTTGCGCATCCGTTGCACTTCGGTCATGGCTACCCGCTGTTCCCGCAGGACATGCCGATATTCTATGCGGTGCCACGCCTGAACTGGGGCTTCCTGATTCATGACGAGAAGGGTAGAGTGTTCGTGCAGGACGACGGGACTTCAATCTCCGCAGATAGCATCGTCGTGGCGATTCAGGGCATCCATGTGTCGTTGTAAGTCGTGAGAAGGAGCGAGAAAAGGAGGGGGTGAGCAGAAAGATGAGGACGCTTGTCATCATGGGTAAAACGACAAATGACGGGGAGGCAACGGAAGTCACGCTCTCAAACGCACCGCCACTCGCATCCATCATAGCGGGAGACCTGTTCGTTGCGGCATCAGCATCTCGGACGGCGCTGACGGTAGTCTCAACTACTCCAGATTCAAACGGTGAGATACAACTCACGGCGACGAACAAGTTCAAGCTGTATTTGGACACGGGAATGACCGTAAATGATATACTCGTGTTGCAAGTGGAGGTCGTGGGTGAAAAAGTGGCGGTAGAATGAGCGTCGTAGTTTCAGCCATCTCAAACTATCCTGTGAAACTCGCAGAAACGGTAGTGAAGAATCTGAGTGCTGGGATTGGTTCGCTGATTTCGCTGAAGAAAGAGCTGCAGGACAAGCTGCTCATCGTTGATAAAATCGTTGCAGCAGAAAACGCAAATGTGTCGCTAAGAATTCAAGCAGATGTGTGGAAAGAAGAGACGCTGACGACAAACTTGGGCAACGATTTCTACCTTTACGCTTTTTCCCTTTTTGAGATAAAGGCGGTTGCGTCCGCATCAGTGACGAATTACACGCTTCTCTGCTCGCAGGTATGGCAGAAGCCGACCGTTGCACATAAAATGCTCTTCGACATGACGCTCACCGACGAAGAGAGAGAGATTGCAGAGACGATGAATGTGGAGGAGAGCATAGAGCAAGGAACACTGCCTCTGCCGTTTGATGTCTTCGTGAAGCGAATAACAAAGACAAAGAGAAGGGCGACAGTGGCGAGAAGCGATTCTTCCACTGCGCCTGTGTCAATTTTCCCGCTCTCCGATGAGGTTATAATCCTGCGGAGCGTGCAGATTCCAACAGATGCGATGCTGCAGATAACCGTTGACGGAAAGGATATATGCACTTTGGATGGACGAGCATGCGGCGCATCAGATGTTGAACTATATGTGATTGCGGAGGACGAACTGCGTTTGATATACACGCCGTCTGCGACGGCAGAGTGGAGATTCACTTACGAGAGGGCGAAACTCACCGACTATCTGCGAATGCTCTTAGGTAGAATGACGAGGGCGCATGACGAAGAGCTCTGGATGCGTGTCAGAGCGGGAATCGTATGACTATGAGAGCGGAGAAGCTTGTTGCGATTTCGCAGTTTCTCCCCGCATTTCCGAAGCTGTTTGATTGGATTCACGACAGAAAGGATGATGTCACGGTAGGCGCTGGCGAGCTCGTTGAGCTTGTGAAATATGAGGATGTCAGGGGACTCCTCTTGGATGCGACGCTGAAAACAACCTCTGATGTGATGGTCATCCACTTCACGATAGACACAATCACCTTTGAAGTCACGCCGAAGATGCTCTGGGAAATGGGTTTAGGCAAAGAGGAGCGCCGGAACTTCCGCATCATCAGATACGACCCCGACAAAAAAATCTTCGTTGGCGGATTTTACCCCGACCCGCCGTATCCGTTCACAGAAAGCATATCGGTGAGCGTGCTGAACCCCACCACAGAGGATGTCGTTGTGTCGTGGCACATCTACTTCCTGCAATACACCGAAGAGCTGCTTGCGATGATAGACGAGATGATGCGTGAGAAGGCGGAGTGAGGGCGTGAGGAGGTGAGGAGAAAAGAATGACGCCTGATGAGCTCCGCTTTCTTCTTCGTGAGACTTTCAACGAGCCTCGCACTTTGCGAATTAAAGATAAGAAGTATATAGTCAATTCAGGCGAAGAGCGGAATTACGACGATGTTCATGCCGATAATTCGTTCATCGTCGCTGGCGTTGCTCGCATCTTCGGCGATTTGATTGTTTATGATGACGGCGAAGTCGTTGTAGAGGACACGGGCGAAATAATCGTGTGGTAAGAATGGTGATTCGGAATGGATGTGCTGCTCGCAGCACTCGGAAGCTTCGCAGCCCTTGCGTCGTTCACGCTCTCCCTCACAATCTGGCTCTGGCGACTTCGCAGGAACGAAATCGCACATTTATATAGACGCTTGGAACAAATAGAGAGACGCATAGAGAATATTGAGGAAGATTTGACGGAGCTGCGTGAGAGGGTGGCGAGATTAGAAGAGCGTGTTTGAGTTTGGAGGGGAATGAAAAATGGCGAAAAGGACGCTTGTGAGAAGGGCAGATAATTCAGCAAGAATCTCTTACGATGATTCCACATCCGAAATCATTTTTGAACGCTACAACACAGAAACGGCAGCATGGGAAGAAGTGCTGAAGATAAATCTGCCAGCGAAGCGCATAACGACAATTGCGGATGTTGATGACGATTTGAAAGTGTATTTCGGCAGAACGAACAAGTATGCGTTGCGATATGACAGCACAAACGACACAATAGTGATAAGCGATGAAGTGAATGATGTTGATTTGTTCAGCTTGAAGAGGAATTCTATCGTAGGCTATACTGTTCCCGTTGCACCTCAAGACTGCATAAATCAGACGGGCTTGGCAGCGGATTCAACAGGTGTGAAATTCACATCAGTTGTGAGAACAAAAGTAGATGCTCGCTATTTGAAGAAGATAAGACTGCGAGCTTCGTGGACTGCTTCGCACACGGATTCAGTCACAGAAGTCAGAGTTGTCGGAACAACAACGGGAACAATCGCATCCGTGTCGGGAAACACTGGAAGCGATGAAGAGGCAGAAGGCACTTCATTCAGCGATGGCGAATTGGTTTATGTGGAAGTTGCTGTCACAACCGCTTCGGCGACGGCGGGTGCAACAACTGATTTGACCTATGCGGTGATTGAGTTCGTGTATGAGATGGCATGAGTATGAGAGAAGTAAAGACGCTCTCAAACGGCTGTTCAGTCGCAGAAATCGCAAGAAAAGGCGAGAGATTTGATTCTACTGCGACGCATCGCAAAGAGGATACAACCGCTCTTCGCCCTCACGAGAGATGGGATTTGACCGCATGAGAGAGGTGCATAAAAATGCTCGGCTCCCGCTTACCAGAGCGGATAACAATTGAAAGCACGGACATCGTGCTTCCTACGGACAAGCAGGCGACGCTCAAAGCTGTTGTTGCGAAGACAACGAGACCTCTCGGTGCGAATGAGAGCTACGAGAGCGAATGGGTGGATGTAAGCACGAAAAGCACTCTGCTGTATTTAGTGAATACAGATGCTGATGGAACGCTCAAAATTCAGCACAGCATTGACGGCGAAGAAGTTGATTACGAGGACACAATCTCAATCACGGGAGGAACACCAGCAAAAGATGCCGTCTCTATCGGCGGGGATTTCGTAAAGGTTATATATGAGAACGGTGCAACAGCTCAGACAAGGTTCAGATTAATGGTGAGTGCTGTGCCATGATGGAGGTGAGCGAAAAGCGATTCATAGATGCGAGAACTGGCGAAATAAGATGGAACTGGGATTCTGTCGAGGATGCACACATATCTCATTTATATGATAGAGGAGAAGTAGGTTTAAGGAGGCTGAGTGAGAGAAAGGCTGCGGAGGTGGTTGAATATATGGCTGCGCATGAGAGCATAAACAAGGCTGCAAACGCATGTATAACGCTCACAGACGAGGAGATAGAGCTTCTGACGAATTATGCGGAGCTGAACGGTGACGAAGCATCATATCTGCGTGTGCTGTGTTTCATGCTCAAAGAAGGCTTATACGATAACTGCGTGCTTTGGCTTCCCATGACGAGAAATTTAAGAGCGGGAATAAACGACACAGACACAGAAGTATACGATAGGTCTCCGTTCGGCAATCACGGCACAATCTACGGCGCAGTCTGGCAAACTCTCCCAAGCGGTAAATCCGCTTTGAGCTTTGACGGAGTGGATGATTATGTGGAGGTACCTGATTCGGCGAGTTTGGATATTACCGATGCTATCACGGTTATGGTGTGGGTGAATGGCGACCTTGCATCTTTACAAAAAGGTATTTTAGAGAAAAGAGATTCTACCGAGAGCGGGTTTGCACTATTATCGTGGAAGGCTGATGAGATTAGATTTGAAATTCCAAACATAGGACTGTTTATTCAAAAAACTGGGCTTGAATCTTTTAGATGGTATCATGTAGTTGGAACTTATGATTCTTCTACAGGAAAGGGCTATCTTTACATAAACGGTGTTGAAGTTGGTGAAGGAACGGCTTCTGGAGCAATAAAAACAAATGATGCAAGACTTTTTATAGGTTCAAGAGGGATAGAAAATCGCCCTTCTTCTTACTTCAACGGCACCATCGACGAAGTCTGCATCTATTCAAGAGCTCTAAGCGAAGAAGAAATTCGCAGACTCTTCAATCTCACAAGAGTCTTCTACGGCGTTTGATGAGGAGAAATGAAACTCATCCTTGAAGTCTCCGGAAAATCGCAAGACGAAGAAACTGGCGAAATCGTAGAGACCATCATTCATAGCGAAATCGTTGAAAGCAAAGAAGAAGCTCTCGCAAGAAAACAAGAACTGCTGAAAACTCATGAAGATTTCAAGGACGCTACTTTCTACTTGCACTATTGCAGACACGACGAACACAAGCCTTGCACAAGAGAAAAAATATGAAAGAAGTGTGCAACGCTCTCACTCTCGGCTCGGAAGAGTGCAAAATATCTCAATAGGTTCTGTCGTTTTCTTTCTATTTATTACTATTCTCACTATGCTGTAAGGCACATGTTCGCCAAGCTTTATTATCACGACCTTCTCTCCCTCCTTCCTCACTATGAACTCTCCTTCCCTGTATAAGTGATAAACAATGAGAATCGCATATACCACATCCTTCACTGCGAACATCGCTCAGTAGCCTTCTATGATGCTCCTCGCCCTCTTTATCATCTCACGAGCTTCATCTTCAGCTTCGCCCTCAGCTTCCGAAATCTTCTCCGCCACCATCCTCCGTGCTTCTTCTTCCGAGCATCCCAAGTCTTCCGCAAGTCGCTTGAAATCCCACTCTTCATAGCGACGACGACGCCGACGAACCTCTCTCGCTCTCAACATCCGCTCTATTCGCTCTCGCTCCTCCGCATTCTCCGTAGTCTCACGAACCGCATCCTTCGCAACGACATTCGCAGTCTCACGAAGCACAGCAGACGAAGAAGATGAAGAATCCTGTAAGCCTAAAAGCGGCGCTACTTCCTGAATCGCAACCGCATCATTATATAAGACCGAAGAGAGCCATTCAAGCGGTTTCACTGGCTTCTTCTCCATGAACTTCGCCTTTATCTCTCCCGCAGTGAGCCACCCAAATGATGTCTGATAACGCTTTGCATCTAATCCTTGCGCCTTCCGCTCCCCTTTCAAGACCTCTATTAACTTCTTCGCCTCTTCAAGCTGACGCCTCAATTCCTCATTCTCACTTCTCAACTTCTCAACCTCCGAACGAAGTTTCTCGTTCTCCTCACGAAGCTTCTGCCCCTCCGTAAAGTCCTTATGCCCCAACGCCAAATCAATCGCATCCCTTATGAACTCGCTTCTATTCTTTGCGACCATCGCTATCTCTCTCAACTGACGCTCCTCCAGCACCACATCCACATGCTTCGGATTCTCCAAGAACACACGACGACCCCTCATTTCCATTCATCCGTATGTATTCATTATTTAAATATATATGTCTTAAAATAGAACGGGAGGTGATGTGAAATGAGCGAAAATGCAGCGAAGGCGTTTCGTGAGAGGATGAGGAAGCGAATAGAAGAAGCAGAGAAAGAGGTAATCTTCGCCTACTATGGACATGACAAGAAAGAATGCAGATGGACTACCATCAGCTACGATGACGGGACCGGCTTATTCGAAATCCATATCCTCGAAGGGACGCCCCTCAAAGGATTCGTCATCGCAAATTACGGTCTCGGCGTAGTAACCGCCTACAAAAGCGACCAGCGGGAAATCTTCAGATACGAAGACTGAAGGTCGTAAGAGGATGGAGAGAGGTAGCACATAACCCCTTTCCTTTTTTTTCCTTTCTCCTTCTTTTTATTATGATTTTGCTCAAAGAGTAAGCTTTATATATGAAAGAGATAGAGATAGAGATAATACCCTTCTCTTTCACTACCCTCTTATGTTTTTCCGATGTAAATATATATGTATCTTTTTATTACATACAATAGAGATAGAGATAGAGATAGAGATAGAGATAGCCCAAAGGAAATGAAGGTTATTTAAAGCTTATCCCAATAGAAATATATAGGCACTCTACCGCCGTGCAGGCGGGCACTCTGTCATTCATAAAAAAGCAAAAGGCGAAATCGCAAACGCAACGCAGGCGAAAACGCAGGCGGAAGAAGTCTAATACTGTGCGAAAAGACGGGAGAAGTATTTTGCATCCTCTATTTCCTCCTCTCGCAGATTGTAGTGGATGCGTATTCGCTCAATGCAGTGCTCAATTTCGTGGATGTCTCTCTCATGTCTCGCTTTCTCCGCAAGGAGAAATGCGAGCAGAACCTTCGCCTGCTCTCTTGTCCAACGACACTCGCAGGCATTTACCATTTCTCCTCCCCTTTAGAAGCAACATTTAAATACTCAAATCTTTTACAACTCAATGGGCCGCTTGTCAGCCGGCCTAATGCTCCCTTCCCTGTTAGGGAGGTCGAGCAAGCTCCGCACTGAAGTGCGGGGCAGCTGACCAAGTCTATCTCTTTTGAAAGACTCACATGCTTCTCTTCAGCGTATGCTGTTGCACCTACTTGCACTACAACATCACCTCCTCAAAGGCATCACAATGCCATCTTCCCGCTCATCTAAAACCACAACATCTCCTGTGCTTGTGCTTGACTCGCCCAACTCATAACCGAGCAGAAATCTCTTTCCGTCTGTTGTAGTTTGCTCGGCGAAGATGAATATTGTCTTCATTATGCCCCTCTCCTCGGTGAGAATGCACAGATGTCTCCTACTCTTCTCTTTGCGAACTCTCTTGCGATTTTCTTCCGCAGTTTTCGCAATTCTTCTATTTTGTAAAGAGCCAGTAGGTAGTCGTCCTCAAGCACTCTCATCCCCTCCAAACATATCTTCATCTGTGCAACCCATCTCTTTTGCCTCATAGTAGCATACAGCAGGACAGCCCCATGCTTCTCTTGCGATTTCGCAGTCTGTCCCTGGAAAATCCCTTGGACAACTCCACTTGCACATTCCCTTCTCATCTCTAAATCTGCACTCCATCCACGGTCTTATACACTTCATCGCACATCACCCCCTTCTCTCCAACCTCTCTATAACCCCCCGAAGCTTTTTGCGGGCTTCGGCGAGCTGCCTTTGGATGCGATGCAGATAAATGCAAAACGCAAGGCAAGTAACTCCGACTCCTGTGAAGAAGCCAGACAGATAGCAGAGCAGCTCAGACATTTCTCACACCTCTTACAGCAACTTCGTCTTTGAGCCTATGATGTAAGTCCCGTTTCTTGCTTGCACTGCGACTGAACCGTCCTTTCCGATGAATATCACTCTCTTTCTCCTTGTCCAAAACTCTAAGCCATCATCTGCTGCGGAGATGTGAGCGATAAAGTCGTTCTCATCCATGTGTTTGAGTATTTCAGCAGCTTCTTTATATAATTTTACTTCAAGCTCTTCTTCTTTCTCGTAGAGTTTGAAGAGTTCCTGAACGATGCGAGCTCGCCTTTCTTTACCCCTTTCTGTTACTTCCTCAAGTAGCTCTGTCATCTCACACCCTCAGAATGGTTTTTCCCTTTCTATCTCGCACCTCAATAGAGCCGTCCACTCGCACATAGATTTCTTTCCCTCTGCTTGTCCACCATTCTAAGCCATCCTCCTCCAGCGTTGTGCCTACGAAATGAATGAGGTAGTAATCGTCCCTGTCCAAGCGTTTGAGCAGTTCAACGATTTCATCTTCTAACTCTCTCTCAAGCTCTTGCACTCTGTCGTAGAGTTTGAAGAGTTCCTGAACGATGCGTGAGCGCCTTTCTTTGCCTTTTTCTATTCTCTCAGCTATTTCCTTAAGCGCCTCGCTCTCTATCATTTCTCATCCTCCACTACTTCAACAGTTATTCGCACTTTCTTCCCCTCCAAATCGCAGAGAGCCGAATCAATCCACTTACCCCCTCGCTCTATTTCCCACAGCCGTCTGTCGCACACATCCATCTCTTCTTCTGTGAGCTCTCCGCTGCGGAGCTTCTTGCGGAGCTCGTGGTATTCTTTAGCCGAATCATCACTGAACAGAACCCATCCATCCCCTCCGTAAGGGATGCAAACAAGGCGACCTTCCAGAACCTTCTTTTTCTTTGCCCCCTCTGCTTCTGCTGTTTGCTTGATATATCGTTCCAGAATATGCTTTATCCGCCACTTCTTCCTGATGATTGCCTCTCTTAGTCCTGGAATCGCCTGCTCGTAAGTAGGATACTCAACCCTTATTATTTCATCTGCCAATTCTTCCAAGTCTAAAGGCTTCTCAGGCATTTTTCCCCTTTCGTTTTCCCTCTTCTAATGCCTGCCACAGTTGTCTTATTTCATCAACGCATTCTGCAAGAGCGTGCTTGAAGGTGTTTTCATCTTTGTATTGCGACCTTGCGCTACATATCGCCTGCAACCTCGCTCCCGCCCTGCCCAGCAATTTGATAATTAAGTCTTCTTCCATTTTCACCCCCTTACTCTACTTCATCAGCCAGTTTCTCCAAGTCTAACTCAGACATTTTCACTTTCCTCCAGCTCTTCAGCTCTTTCCAACCTTTCGACTGCCTGTTGAGCAAGCTGAATTAGCTCCTTGAGCTCATCTACAACTTTACCTTCTTTCCTCTGTTGTATGCTGAAATTGTCGTCCCAAATCAAGAGTTTTAAATATTTTCCTGGCAAGACCAGCGGCATAAGTCATTCCCCCTCATTCAGCCTCTATGCGAGGAGCGAGCAAGTAAATGACTTTTCCGAAGCCTTCCGCAATCTCAAACTCCATTTTCAGCGGGTAGTCCGTGCCTATGAAGAGCGTGAGCGTTTCCGAGGAGATGCCCTTAGCCATCGCTGCGAGATATTCAAGCGAGAACAGAGAGCGACAGTCGCTGCCACTCAGATGCA
>Ga0190363_1000363_pt1 | contig 26412 bp, 19 predicted proteins | sample 48721867_MG_FD_161272 | JGI IMG/M metagenome (GOLD analysis project Ga0190363, IMG submission 161272) | Hydrothermal vent microbial mat bacterial communities from Southern Trench, Guaymas Basin, Mexico - 4872-18-6-7_MG | ecosystem: Environmental > Aquatic > Marine > Hydrothermal vents >... | reverse complement strand
TGGCGGCTAAGCCTCCGCCTTCGAAGAAGGAAGAAGAGAAGGGCTATGGTGAGGAGTACTAAATCCTAAAATTTTTTAAACATCTTTACCCAGCTATCTTCTAAGGTGCTCCGGTGGTGTAGCCCGGTCAAGCATAGGAGGCTCTCACCCTCCCGACGCGGGTTCGAATCCCGCCCGGAGCATCACAGAGCCCACCCGCATCACCTGACCTGTTTGAATTACCTTAACCAATATTTCTATGCGTGTGTAAGGCCGTTTAGCTTCTCCCCCCTCTAGGAGAAATGCATGATAAATTACCTGAGGTAATATCTAGTAGGCGTACAAGGCCGGCTACATATACTAGGAACCCTCACCTATGTAGCCTGGCAGGAAGCCACGGGGTCTAGGCTAGGGCTATCTGCAGGTAGGCGATCAGGCCTAGGGAGGCTGTTAGAACTAGGCTGTAGGGGAGTAGTCTACGCATGATCTCGCCTTCCCTACCCACCAGCTTGACGGCGGATACACCTATGGATATGCTCTGTAGACAAACGATTTTACCGAACACCCCTCCCGTACAGTTTAGGCTCACTATCACGTAGGGCGGTAGACCTAGGAGCTCTGCAGATACTCTCTGGAGGTTTCCGAAGAGGGCGTTGGACCCTGTTTCAGACCCGCTCACGAAGGTGCCGAGCCAGCCGATGAAGCCTGAGAGCATCGGGAAAAACCTTCCGGTCGTCGAAAGAACGTAGCCTAGCGTGAACGATAGCCCTGCATAGTTCATGAGGAAAGCCAAACCCACTACTTGGAGGATCGTGAGCACCGCGTACCTCATCTGAGACCACGTGGCTAGGTAGATCCTGGCAACCCTCCCAGGTTTTAAACGATAGATGGATGCCACCGTCAGGGCCGATAGTAGAGCCAGGGTGCCGTGGGCCAATAGCTGCCACTCGTAGACGGCTTGGTAGGGTCTACCGTAGAGCGATATGTAAACCTCCCCGTCTAACCCGTTTATAGGCATTCTAACCGATATGAGCTTGTAGCCTCCTGTCAGGCCGAAAACAGCCATAAAGGCTACGGCTAGGAGCCAGGGTAGCCACCCCCTTAAAGCCGTCCCCGGGTCCACGGCCGTTTTCGGCTTCATCCCCCTCGCTCTCATATATGCTATGGTAAGCGGTATCGAAGCCATCGGGGGCACCACACCGGCTAGGTGGGGGTCTACGTAGACCGACGTGACGTATATGAACAGGCCCATGGATAACCCGGCTACCGTGGCTACGTCGAAGAACCTTCTAAGACCTTTAAACCCGGATATCGCGTGAATTATCAATAGACTTATCACGACGGAGAACACGGCCAGCTGAAGGGAGAGGGGGATGCATATACCCTTCAAACCGAGCCCGGACACGACCCTCAGGGTCTCTACGGGTACGCCTAGGCTTGCGAACGGGACGGGGATGGTGTTAGCGATCAGCGATACGGCTACGGCCTGGAGCGGTGTTAAACCCAGATGGGTGAGGAGGGCTGAGGAGATGGCTATCGGGAAGCCGTATCCGTCTATGCCTTCGATAAGTCCTCCGAAGAGGAAAGCGGTGAACAGGGCTACCAATGCCTTGTCGTCTGGTAGGTTATCCTCCACCCAGCTTCTGAAGGCCTCTATGCTACCGGTCTCCTTCGAGACGTTGTAGAGGAACATGGCGTTCACGACTATCCAGGCTATGGGCCAAAGACCGAAGACCGCTCCGTAGAGGTAGCTTAGCACGACCACCTCCGGCGGCGCCTGATATATGAGCAGGGCTACGGCGAAGGCTACGATAGAGGCAAACGCCGCCGACCTATGGCTCGTAAACTTGAAGACGCACAGGGAAACTATGAGAGCCGATATAGGCGCGGCCGCGGCCAACACCGAAAACGTTAGAAAGCCGAAGGGGTCTATGGGTTGAAGCCACATCACCATAGCTAGCATAGGCCAACCTATATATGACTATCCTCCACGACTCTTCGCGCTTCTAATGTCGCTACATCGACCCACGACACCGGGGTCGGTGTAATTACTTACACTTGTAAAGTTGTGGGTGTTTACAACTAAGTTTATCTTAGCAGGTCTAAGTAGCCTTAGAACCTCAGATTCTCTATTCGAAGAAATTTTTTGTTTATAAATGGACGAACAGAATTGTACGTTAACGTACATAAGGAGCTTAGCTGAAGCCGACTTTAGAGGATGATGCTCTCGACGAAAGCCATGTATGTGGATTTTTATCCAAGTGGTTATTTCATCAACTGCGGAGTTATGCCAAGCAAAGCAACTCATGCATCGGTTTTAGCGAAGTCTTTTCACGAGATACGGCTCGGCTTTAGATCTTACTGAGAAACCTAGTTTCTCTGATACGGCGACGTATCTTTCTATCGTCTTCATAGTTAATGTTTTTATTCCCAACCACGACGCTACGGTCTTGGCTGCTTGAAAGACGTCTTGAAGCTCTTTTTGGTTTAGGGGTATTGGCGACCAGAGATGTAGTGAACCCTTTGTTCTTTGAAAGAGATTCTGATATACATGAAAGAAGTATTTAGTTTTGTTTTTTAAAGCACAGAGAGCCAACATATGTTGGGAGAAGGCTGAGAGCATCTCAACGTTTGGGTTTACACCGAAGTCCCATGTTTTCTTACTAATATTATCCCATCCACACATCATGACGTGAGTCCTTAGAGGCGGCTCCTGGACCTGGGGAATCGAGGCCAGTTGAACCCCTGAAGGGATCCTTGGATGACTGATATGGGTTTCTAACCGGTAGATGTCAAAGGCCTTCTTGAAACCGCAGCTTCTGTAGGTTAGCCCCGAGGGGTCTTCATATTTTTCAGGCTGAACCAGTAGGAAATCAACGTTTCTTTCTCTAGCCAACCCCTCAGCCTCTTTGATCAGAGCGGTTGCAACCCCTCTTCTACGGTAAGCCTTATGAACCGTTAAAACATCGAGGTAAAGGAAACGTCCTAACGGAAGCTCATCGCTGAAGACCACATCTAGATGCCCGACGACCTTACCGTCGATCTCGGCGACGAGAGGTATGATCCCTAATCGTTCGATAACCTTCCAGTATTCGGCTAATGCCTCAGGGTCCATCCAAGGACCTCCATGCATAACCCTTTCTAAGGAGCTTAGTTCGTCATAGGAGGCTTTTTCTCCACGACCTTCAGGAGAGAAGTGATGCCACTCCTCCACATCGGAACATTCGACCTCTACTAAAGCGGGAATATCATCCTTAGTTCCAAGCCTAACCCGGATACTCATTGAGCATCACTCAGAAGTTTCTCGGCTCCGCCTATACATGATTTTCCATGGAAAGACCTTTACTCTCGCTTTAACTTCAATATGGGAAATTTTATTTGGTGGGAGGTGGGATTTCTATTCAGGTGGTACCGTTAACCGAGGTAACGGTGAAGGTCGACCGGAAGGGGAGAATCGTTATACCCTCGAACATCAGGAGACAGTTTAACATAAAGAACCTGGTGAAGATCATCGTTAAGGAGGGGGAGATCACTCTAAAGCCTGTGGAGGATCCTTTAAAGTCCCTAGAGAAACTGGTTGTTAAAGGTACGACGGACGTGGAGAAGGATATCCAGAGGCTACGTAGAGTAGCGGAGCGTGAGCTTCAGAAGGAGGGTTAAAACTGCCGGTATTGATAGAGACGGATATTCTACTAGCGTTGATATCGTCTAAAGACAGGCATCACATCGACGCCGTAACGCTCCTCGACAGCCTTCTCGGAGAGGTGAAGATTTCCCCCTACTCGTTTATAGAGCTCAACCTGCTCCTAAGGTCTGGGGAAATCCTCGTCAAGGACATCCCAGCCTTCTACGACACCCTTAGTGAACTCCTCAAGTATAGAGAGGTAAGTACATTCCCGGTAAAACCTGAATACCACCGCGAAGCCTTCAAACTCAGAGAGAAGTACAAACACCTAACGTACTTCGACAGCCTCCACGCAGCCGTAGGGATAGTCGAGAACCTGGAGATGGTAAGCTACGACAGAGAATACGCAAAGCTTACAGAACTAAAGTATAGCCACCCAGACAAGTATACTAGCCGATAAAAATCCCACGATTTCTACGTAAATAACCGAGTTCCTGGGTTTCAAGGAGAGACGCGGGAGGATAGGTTCACATTCTCGTTTGAAAACTCAAATTATACCGTTAAACTTGTAGTGATACTTATGGTTAAACTCAAGTTGAAGGTTGGGCCGAAGGGGCAGATAGTGCTTCCAAATCTCGTTAGGGATAAGCTTGGAATAAAACCTCGCAGCTATGTAACCAGCCAGCTCCATCCATAAGTTGAAAATAAGCTTAGTTTAAGCTTATTTTCGAATTCTGAGGCGCCGGGGGTGGGATTTGAACCCACGAGCCCCATACGGAGCACAGGCTTAGCAGGCCTGCACCCTACCAGACTAGGTGACCCCGGCTCCCGTCTTTCCTGACGGTTTCCACCTAGCCGAGAGAGTAATGTCTAGTTCTTCGATTAAAAACTTTCCGTCAGCTTTCAGACCCTGGTGTTATAGATGTTTATGTTAGAGGTTTGACTTAAATCCTGACTGAGGGTAATACTTTTATGTCGTATCATCCGGTATACCATTAGGGGGTACTTATGGGTAGGCTTGTGACCGTTTCCGCTAAGGTCAGCGAGGAGTTGAAGAGGAGGGCTGACGAGCTGGGGATAAACATCAGTGCTCTGGTGAGGAGGGCGTTGGAGGAAGAGATTAAGAGGGTGGAGCTTCAGAGAGTGTTGGAAACCCTTAGGGAAGAGATTAGGAACTCCCCTGAACTTCCTGAGGGGACTATAGTCAGGCTGATCCGTGAAGCGAGAGAGGGGCTTAGACTTGTCTGATAAGCGTTCTGAGGCGGTATTAGACGCGTCCGTATTGGTTCAAGCGGTCGTTAGAGAAGAGTATACGGAGGGCGCTCTAAGGCTTATAGGTGTGCTTAAAACGATCTACGCCCCCTCGCTCATTCTGTACGAGATAGCCAACACGTTAGTTATGCTGGTGCGTAGAAGGCTCCTTGCCGAGGAGGATGCCATGAGGAAGTTTAACCATATCATACGCATACCGACGTTTAACATAAAAGACCCTGAACTAAGCAGAGTCATGGACATAGCCATGGAGCTCGAGCTCACCGTCTACGACGCCTCGTATTTAGCTTTAGCCCTAGAGACAGAAACCCCGCTCATCACAGCCGACAATACGCTGTGCGATAAGGGAAGACGTATAGCTAAGGTGATCCACGTATCAGAGGCTGATGGGTATCTATGAGCAAACGCTCGCAGGTTATATACCGATGGTTCTTTGTTTATCAGGTATAAAGCCGTGTCTGGGTTTAAGGTTGAAAGCTTTTAAGCATGGTTAATCCGACTCTATAGTTAGCCATGGTTAAAGCTTTTTTCGGTATTCGAGAAGGGAGGTTCATGGACCCTTCAGATTCTAGGGGGGTTCTCGTCGATTGTACCGGTGAGCTTCGGCTGAATCTTCTGGTGGATAAGATAGGCCGTGAGCGTTTTAAGGATATCGACGGTGTAATCGTCTATGAGGATTCTGTAACCGATTTTTTAGACCTATTCTTCGGTAAGAGGGCTCCCGGGTGTGTTCTGAGGGTTGAGCCTCGTGGATCGGAGGAGGGCGCCGGGAGGGAGTGGGCCGAGAAGCTTGTGGTCAACGCTTTGAGAAGAGACTTCTCAGCCCTGATATATAGGCTTACGATCGGGCATGAGGATGAGAGGCTGGACTCGAGCAGCATGAGCGCTATGACCATGCTATCCACGGTTTGCAACGAGTATGAGCTGCCTCTGATAGCTGAGGCCGCCCCCCGAGGTGAGAGGGTTACGAGGGAGAACTACGTGGATTGTGTAGGCTTAGCCGCTAGGATGGCCGTGGAGGCCGGGGCTTCTGTGGTAGCGGTCCCCTTCCTAGGAGACCCAGAGGTGTTTCGGAAGGTCGTGGACGCCGTTAAAACACCTACGCTTCTCATAGACCCCCTATGCGGGTATACGCTTCTGAAGCCCCGGAGCAGCCTCCAAGAGACTGTTAGAAGCCTGCTTGAGGTTGGTTTAAACGGAGTTATCCTGGGGCCGTCGCTTGCAAGAAGCAGAAACCCCGATAAGCTTCTAGCGGATACATTATCTATGGTTCACGGAGGTGCCGGGGTTGGGTGTCGGTAAGAGGGTTAGGCTGAGTAGGATATTAGACCCCTCTGACGGTAGAGGCTTGGTGGTGGCCGCGGACCACGGTCTGATGCTCGGCCCCATTAAAGGGGTTATAGACCTAGAATCCACCCTCAGGAAGGTTATCGAAGGGGGGCCTGACGCCATCCTGGTAAGCCCAGGCCAGGCTAGGAGGTTGAGGCACCTTTTCGCCGGTAAGGGGGCGCCTGCGATGCTCGTGAGGGTCGACTGGACGAACGCGTTCAGAGACAAGACCTATACGTTACCGGCCAGGGGGATAGAGTTCTGCCGCGTGGCAAACGTTAAAGACGCCGTCAAGCTCGGTGCTTCAGGTGTCGTAACCTACCTTTTCGTAGGCTTCGACGGAGAGGATGAGCATGCTTCGATGGTAGAGGAGTTCGCCGAGGAGTGTAGGCTATGGGATATGCCGCTCATAGTGGAGCCTCTACCCATGGGTCCGAAGGTGACCAAGGCGAACTACGTGGATATGGTTAAGAAAGCCGTTAGAAAAGCCGTCGAGCTCGGAGCCGACCTCCTCAAAGCCCCCTACACGGGAGACCCGTACTCGTTCAGCGAGGTCGTGAAAGATGCCTCCGGGGTTCCGGTTCTAGTGCTCGGAGGCTATAGGGCGAAGAGCCTCAGAGACTCGTTGGAGGTGATCTCCGAGATCCTGGAGGCAGGGGCTTCTGGAATAGTTTTCGGTAGGAACGTGGTTCAGCATCCTAACCCGAGCGAGGCTGTGAGGCTTATGAGGGCTATAATCCATGAGGGGAAAACGGTCGCCGATATAGTTAAGTCCAGGCTGAAGCCTCCCTTAAGGCTCAGGGTTAACCCGGGTAGCTGCACAGGCTGTCTCATATGCCTGTCTGCGTGCAGTTTCGCACACGAGGGTGTTTTTCAACCAGCTAAGGCGAGGCTTAGGATAGACTACGACGAGGAAAAACATTCCTACCGCCCCTACGTATGCACCCTCTGCGGCTCCTGCGTAAAAGCATGCCCCACAGGTGCCCTGACGATAGACCCAGAGACAGGTGGCCTGAGGCTTACGGCCGAGCTATGCGACGGCTGCGGAGCATGCGTCGAGGCCTGCCCGGTTAAAGTGGTTAAGCTCTCAGACGGTAAGCCTCTGATATGTGACCTGTGCGGAGGCCTACCTGAGTGTGTGGACTGGTGCCCCACAGGGGCTATATACCTTGAGGGGGTTGGTCAAGGTTGAGTTTGGCAGGTCGAGGATACGTCGGGCAGGTAGCTTGGGTGGACCTATCTGAGGGTAGCGTTAGAGCGGAGCCTCTAAACCCCCTTCACGCTTCTATGGTTCTAGGCGGTAAGGGGTTAGGCGCTTTAATCCTCTACAACTCGACAAGGCCTGGTCTAGACCCGTTAAGCCCCGAGAACCCTCTGATAATCTCGACCGGGCCTTTGACCGGTACCCTGGCTCCTTCAAGCTGTAGGTTCACGATAGTCACGAAGAGCCCGCATACGGGGTTGTTCCTAGACTCCAACTGCGGAGGCTTCTTCGGGGTCGAGCTTAAGAAAGCCGGGTTCGACGTGCTGGTGGTCACCGGTAGGGCTGAGGCGCTATCGACTTTGATAGTGGAGGACGGTAAGGTCTGGGTCGAGGAGACCCCGGACCTCAAGGGTATGACGACTATGGACGCAGAGAAAGCGCTTAAGAAGAGGCTTGGAGAGGAGTTCAGGGTGTTGACCATAGGCCCCGCCGGTGAGGAGCTTACACCGATCGCCGGGGTTTTCACAGACCAGAGGTGCGCCGGTAGAGGAGGGGCTGGAGCCGTCATGGGCTCTAAAAACCTCAAGGCCATAGCCGTGAGGGGCAGTAAACCCATATCCGTGTACGACCCTGAGGGGTTTAAGAAGGCTTGTTGGAGAGCCCGTAGACGGATCCGGATGCACGAGGTGACCGCGAGAAGCCTCCCGACCTATGGGACGGTTAACATCCTCGAAACAGTCAACGAAACCGGGGCCCTACCCACTAGAAACTTTAAGACGGGCGTATTCGAGGAGGCTTGGAAGCTATCCGGGTATGAGTGGCGTAGAAGCGAGTGGGTAAAGGATAAGGCGTGCTTCGGCTGCCCGATAGCGTGCAGTAAACTCGCGCCGGTGGACGGGAAGATCTTGGACGGCCCAGACTACGAGACGGTCTGGGCCTTCGGCCCCCAGTGCGGTGTGTCGGATAGAAAAGCCATACTTTATGCGAACTGGCTCTGCGACGCCTATGGGGTGGATACGATAAGCACGGGTGTGATAGTGGGTTATGTGATGGAGCTTTACGAGCGGGGTGTTCTGAAGGCCGACGACCTAGACGGGGTTGAGGCTAGATGGGGTAGCGGAGAGGCTTTGACCAGGCTTGTGGAGAAGATCTGTAAGGGTGAGGGTGTGGGTAGGGAGCTCAGGCTGGGCGTCAGGAGGCTTAGCGTGAAGTATGGGCTGGCGGAGGCTGCGTTGCACGTTAAGGGGCTTGAGATGCCGGGTTATGAGCCTAGAGCCGCTAAGGGTATGGGCTTGGGATACGCGACCTCAGACAGGGGGGCCTGCCATCTGAGAGCCTACACAGCCGATAAGGAGCTGCTGGGCTACGGGGGAGCTGTAGACCCCATAAGTATAGGGGGGAAGGCTAGGCTTGTGGTAGACTACCAGAACGAGAAAGCCCTGATAGACTCGACGGGGATATGCTTCTTCGCGACCTTCGCCTTCTCTTTCCGGGAGCTGGGAGACATGCTTTCAAGAGCCACAGGGCTACCCTTAGAGGAGACCGAGGCTTTGAGGCTCATAGGGGAGCGGGTCTACAACCTGACACGTCTATTCGACGTCAGGGAAGGTGTGACCAGGAAGGACGACGACCTCCCGGGTAGGCTCCTAAACGAGCCTATGCCCGAGGGACCTGCTAAGGGTTCGAGGGTCGAGCTCGAGGAGATGCTGGACGAATACTACCCCATAAGGGGATGGAGCAACGACGGGGTTCCCGAAAGAGAAACCATCGAGAGGTTGAACCTAGATAAGCTGGTTAAAGACCTACCTACTCGATGACCCTTTTCGATTTCTCCACCCCACCTATGCCTTAACCCGGGCTGAGGCTTATGCCCGGGCAGACATCGTAACGTTTTTAAGTAAAGATGTGCACAAAGATTGTTTTCAACAATATAGGATAAAACATAAATAATTTAGAGCCAAAAATTCTTTCTCTGGCGAGAAAATGGCAGAGGAGCGTGTAGAGGAGAAGATTAACTGGCCTCTCTGGATTCTGCTGGCGGTGATCGTGAACGTGCTGGCGAACCTGGCTCAAGGAGTTCTAGGTGTTCAGGGACAGTTCTTCGGGTGCATCTACAGCATGGGTATAGTATCTATACCCTTCACCCTGCCCACGCTGGCCTTAATGCTACCTATGCTAGCGTTTCCACTTAGATTCTTGAAGGGGAGGCTGTCCACGACGAGCTTGGCAGCGCTCTACATCCTCGGCCTCGTCTCCTCCATGTCGATAGGGAACTTCAACGACGCGTACTACAGCTGGCCTGTAGGCTCCTCAAGCAGGGTTTGGAGGGCTATACCAGAGGTTAGGGATGCGATGAGCAAGCTCTGGTGGGTTCCGCCTGAGAGCGCTCTTCTACCCACTTGGACCACTGGAGGGCCGGTGGACTGGGGGGCATGGCTCCCAGCGATGCTCTACGTGTTCCTGTTCCACTTCATAATACTCATCATGACGTCGGCTCAGATGGTGATTCTCAGACGACGGTGGATCGAGATAGAGAAAGTTCCATACCCGTTCGCCATAGCCATATGGGAGAGCGTAAGAAACATCCACGGGTTCGAAGAGGTAAAGCATAGAAAGAGACAGTTCCTCATAGGAGTCGCCATAGGACTCTTCCTATACCTCGCGATACTACTGAGGTTTCTGTTCCCATGGTTCCCTGATCTCATTGGCTACTATACAGCTCAGGCAAGTGCCATCGGCTGCGTGGACGGTTTAAACAGCCCAGTCAGTTCAACTATAGGTGCTTCTCTAGTAGCCTTCATGAGGTGGAATATACAGCCGATAAACTACGCCATCGCCTATCTGATGCCCTTGGACATCCTCTTCACAACATGGCTCCTATGGCTCATCTTCATGATAATGGCGCAGATAGCTCACGTGATGGGATATTACACTGGTTTTGAAACGGTGTCTGGAGCAGATAGGGTTCTACTAGGACCGTATACTATTTCACCTAACTGGGGTCCACCGATCTACTGGTCCTGGATGTGCGTCACAGGCGGTATGGTGGCGTTCATCGTGATGATGCTCTGGCACGCCAGAGACTATCTTAGAGAGGTCTTTGGAGCTATTTTCGGAACATCTGCTAAGGCTCGTGCGATCGAGGCGAGAGAGCCTATTTCCTACAGGATGGCTTTCATACAGCTTCTGATAGGATGCGTGCTGCTCATAGCATTCTTCGCATCTCTTCAGATAGACTTCGTCTTAGGCTCTATACTGTTCATCTTCGGCGGCTTCATCTACCCGCTGGCTGAGGCATACGCCAGGGGGCTTACAGGAGCTGCCTACGCTCAGGAAAGGAGCAAGTGGCCTAGCTGGCCGGTCCACCTCATCTACTCCAGGCATCCAGGCACCTATACACCCGGATGGTGCAACGCCCTGATAATGATGCACCGTGGAATAAACACCGCATCAGGGGGCTTTAATACCTGGTCGGTCGTCACCATGCACAGCTTCAGGGTGGCAGACCTATCAGGTATCCATCCGAAAACCATCTATCAAATGGTTTTCGTCTTCTTCGTAATAGCATACGCCATAACGCTACCGTTCAGGGTCTGGTGGCCCCACATGCTTGGAGCAAGGTTCCCGAACTGCCTCTCAGGCTGGGAGTGCGCTATGATGGGTGAGGGCGCTTACAACTACGTCCCACCTGCTGAGGAGCTTGTAGGACCGATTATAGCAGGCTTCATAATAACGGTGTTGCTCTCGTCGCTCAGAGCCAGGTTCACCTGGTGGCCTCTCCACCCGATGGGCTTCCTGATAAGCGGAGCCGCGCGAGAGGTCTGGACAGGGGCTTGGACAAACTTCCTAGTGGCGTGGGTGCTGAAGTGGGTAACTCTAAGGGTCGGCGGTAGCAGGGCGTATGAGGAGTATGGCGTCCCAGTCGCTGCCGGTGTGCTGACGGGCTTCGTAATGGTGGCCATCCTAGGATCGATCCTAGGACTGATCAGATGGTTCATACCGTTCTAAAACTCTAAATTTTCCCCTCTATTTTTCCAGCCCTTTTTAAATCGCTCATCTTCTGGAGGGGTGATATACTTTAGGATACTGCTAAATCCCTGCTACTGAGGTACATGGAACTAAGCTCTATGTAGTTATGGATACTGGATATCTGTGAACCTCCCCCGACTTAAGTCTAAGGCTTCCAGCGTTTAAAGTAGACTTTACACCTATCCCCACATCCGCAAGTTTACAGGACTCACTACTCCACATCTATGGCATTTTTTAGATGTGCTCTTCCTCTCCTTCTTACTCAAGTATTTAACATTGTGAGCGGGGAATCCCACACGCTTTAGTGGTGAGATGGAGCGAACTAGGAAGTTTTTACTTTTCCCATGATATTAGCGCGTGCTCTTGCGGTAATCTTATAAAACTACCATGGAAAGATTGATTTAGCGACACCTCAGGTAGAAAAACCTAGTCGTATAGATTTACACTTTAGGCTCTTTTACATATCCGTATAGGATGACTATGAGGCCTAAAGCGGAGGTTGCTAAACTCACGGAGAGGAGCCAGTTTCTAAGCCTCAGCGTCTCGCTCGTGACAGGTTCAGCCCTACCTTTAATATAGCCAACCTTCATCTCGACCATCTTGGTTGTGCATCCTGGGTCGTTAGAAACTATCACGTGGAGAACGGTCTCCTCTTTAATAGGTATCACATCCATGTGGTAAGGCATGTTGGAGAGTGAGATATAGCTATAGGGTTCACCGGCGATTTTCTTACGGTAGTTCTCATCGTCCACTATTTCGAGATTTATACAGTATTCCCCTTGAGCCATGTGAACGAATACAACTACAGTCGTATTCGATGGAAACGTGAAGTTGTAGACCCTATACTCGTGGGGATCGATGCTAAACCTCTCCTCATAGATCCACTCTTTAACCTCGCTGGGTGGGGATGCCGACACGGTGACCTGTGATGCTAGAAAAAGACCTAGTCCAACTAGAATTATGAGAAATCCAAGATACACTATCTGTCTGACCACGTCAAGTCCCCTGAGCTTCTACTTCTATTATCTATTTCTCCCTATTATATTAACAGTTCTCACCATATCGTTATTAAACGAACACCTGCTAACGACACGTCGGTGGTCAATAGATGATGTTTGTAAGTCATTATCCGCCTTCTAAGGTTTGGAAAAATCCTTATTTAATTCGTAAATGTCGGAGCTAAGACGAGGTTTATACACGTCAACTCTTCACAGACCATACGTCGAACAGATGAGTTGAAATGTTAAATTTAGATAGTTAGTTCTCCACTCTATTTCTATGACTGGCTAGTCGGTAGGTGAGGTGTTATGGTTTTGACTAGGAGACAGTATGAAGAGGCTGTTGAGAAGGCTCTAGAGTACTTTGACAAGGCGTGTATAGTCCTCACCGAGGAGGAGAAGAAGCGGATAGAGGTCGCGGATTTCGGTCTCGGTAGGCTTATGGAGATCGGTTTACAGATACTCGTCTACGTCAATACCGATAGATACTGTGCCAAGGAGCTTGTCCTATTTCCATGGCAGATATGCCCAGAGCATAGGCACCCGCCTATAGACGGGAGCCCCGGTAAACAGGAGACCTTCAGATGCAGGTGGGGAACGGTATACCTCTACGTCCCGGGAGAACCTACGCCTAACCCGCACTGCCGGATACCGGAGGATAGGAAACAGTACTTCACCGTCAGACACGAGGTCGTTCTGAAGCCGGGAGACCAGTATACGATACCTCCGAACACGCTCCACTGGTTTCAAGCCGGGGAGGAGGGGGCTGTGGTCTCAGAGTTCTCCAGCACGAGCAGAGACGAGTATGACGTGTTCACAGACCCGGAGATAAAAAGGTTCACGGAGATAATCGACCCCTAGGCTTTGAGAGCCTCTCGGTTTAACATAAATAGCTAAGGATACATTTAACCCGCTAAGGTCGATAAAGATTGAAGGTATTTAAGCAAGATGCTAAAGAAGTTTTCTAGGAGTAAACCTACACTTCTTTCGACTCCCTTGCAAACCCATATAAACTAACTATGAGGCCTAAAGCTGAACTTGCTAAACTCAAGGAGAGAAATATGGTTCTACGTTTTATAATTCCACTTGTAATAGGTTTAACGCTTTCTTCAACGTATCCGACCTTTAGCTCAACAGATTTGACATAACAACCAGGACCATTATAGCATATTATGTGATAGACTTCTTTCTCTTTAACAGGTATCACAACCTCGTGATAGTGAGTATAGGAACGTGAAACATAACTATAGATCTCGCCTAAAACTTTTCTACGGTAATTCTCTTCATCAACTATTTCAAGCCCTATACAGCTCCCCCCAGAGGTTGAATGGAAAAATATGACAAAGGTTTTGTTTGATGGAAATGTAAAATTGTAAATCCTATACTCTAGAGGAGAGAGTTCAAACATCTCCTCGTAGATCCATCCTTTAACCTTGATCGATGAAGGGAGAGATAGGGTAGCTTGAGATATCACAAAAAATACCCCCCAAGTCCTATAAGCAATAGTCCAATACAGACTATCCACTTAACCATTAAAATTAATCTCCTATTTTATTTTGGGGATAGGATTTTATTAACATTTCTCTTCTTTATATTCTATAATCTGATTGCTAGTCTTACATCGATTAATTTTAATTTTACAGAATCTTAAACCACTTTCTAGTAAGTAGATTATAAACTCAATACGCCTGTTTTTATTGTTAAACCCCTGCTTAACGTAGTGGATACTTACCGTACTTGTATGCGGTTTTAAACATCACTACTATATTTTCAGGTGGAACCTTAGCCTGTATGTTATGAACCTGATTAAATACGTATCCGCCTCCTGGAGCGAATACAGATATGTTCCTTCTAACGTTTAAGGCGACATCGCTTGGGCTTGAAAATGGAAGAACATGTTGTGTGTCTACTCCTCCACCCCAGAATGATAGTTGCTCTCCAAATTCTCTCTTTAATCTCTCAGGTTTCATATCTTTAGCAGATATCTGAACAGGATTAAGAACATCCACACCCGCATCTATAAGGTCGGGTATCAGCTTATAGATGGAGCCGCATGAATGGAGAAAGACGAAAAGCTTCGAACGTTGTTTCACGTAATGAAAAAGTTGTTCATGATAGGGCTTTAGCATTTCACGGTAGACTCTAGGTGAAATTTGGGGACCTGTCTGAACTCCAAGATCGTCTCCAAACCCTATAATCTGAACGTAGTCCTTCACAGCATCCAGGTATTTGCTCAAATTATGTAGAAGAATATCTATCATGTGATCTAACATAGCTGAAGCTATGCTTTTCCTAAGAGTTAGATCTACAAGCCAATTAGACCAGCCCCTTAAACTTTGCCCCCACTCATGTACGCTACCTGCACCATAAGCCATAATGGCATAGTCTGTATTTTTATAGAGAAATTCCGCTTTTCTCCTGATAATTTCAATTAGGCTGTCTGGGATCTTATAAGAATCCCAGTCATAATCATGAATATCGACTTGGCTTTTGGCTTTTTCAAGAGGGTGGTAAATAGAGTCGAAGTAAAAACTATTTTTAGGCATCTTCATTATAATCCTTCCTTCCGAATTTTTTACGACCCATCCCCCATAACCATTAGGCTCAGGGTTAAACCAACTAGGTATCTCACAGGTTGTTCCATCTGGAAGCACCCATTTCTTCCATCTACTCAAATCTGGACCGCAAGGTTTCAGGCTTCTCCTTAAGTCTATCACATCAACGTGAAATAGATTTAAAATCTCGTCCTCAGGTTCAGCTAATTGCTGACCTACATCATAAACCCTCACTTTTCCTCCCTTTAAACCCAGATACCTCTTAAGTCTAACATAGGCTAAGGCCATTATACCGGTAGAGGGCATAGATCCTAAATCTATTGGTATTCTATCCGGTTCCTCATGTTTTAAGGTGATAGTAACTCGATCCCTTGAATTCACATAGAATTTAATGATGTGTACACGTATATAAACAGTATGACTTTTTCAATATTTAGACGATAGAAAATAATGTCTCCTATGGACATGTACCGTTATACAATACTCTTGGGAAACATTCTTAGCTGGTCCCAAGCTAGAGGAGGTAAGTTCTGAACTCAGAATTCTCAAGCGTAAGCAGAGACAAGCATGAATGTCCTCAAACCCATAGATAAAAGGGTTCATGGAGATTACAGATCCTTAAGTTTAAAATGCCTAACCTTGATGCCGTCTTTAAACTTTTTACCTTGGCTTCTCAGAAGGGCTTCCACCTTATCCCTCCAGACATTCGTAGTAGTGCCTGGGGCCGTACAACACACGGCGCCGCATGCCGAGCCGAAGACCAGCACTTCGACCATTTCATCGAGCGTGTAGGAGCCCATCGGCTTAGGCTTCTCGGATAGCTTGAAGATCAGACCTGCGCAGAAGGCGTCTCCGGCGCCCGTGGGGTCTACGACCTCGACCTCGAAGGCAGGCATCTCGACCACCGTATCCTCGAACAACGCCGTTAGACCCCTCTCGCCCATGGTTATAACGGGTAGTCTACACCCATACTCCTTCAAGGCTTTCAAGGCCTCCACAGCCTCATCTCTATGGGTTATATGTGAGGCTTCTAGGAGGTTGCAGTGGAACAGGTCGCAGTGGGGTAGGGCCTTCGTGACGAAATTCCAGCCTTTACCATAGGGGGCGACTATGTCCAGCATCGTCAGCGAGCCTACATCCCGAGCCTTCTTAAGGACCTCTGGGAGCCTGTCGTCGAATTCACCGAGCATCCCTGCTCCCCCTACGTAGAAGATCCTAGGCTTCAGGTTCTCAACCGCTTCCTTGACCAGTGTAGGGTCTAGAAACAGGTTGGAGCCCGCGTCCACGTGAAACCTCCTATCCTCGCCCTTTACGACGAGTATAAGGTTTTTAGACGTAGGCGCCTTAACCCTCTTAAGCCTAGCCCTGACACCCCTAGACTTAAGGAAGCTCTCGACGTAGTCGCCGAAGACATCGTCCCCTACGACCGAGACGAGGTATACGTCCTCGCTCCCTAGACCGAGCTGTAGAAGGTCTATCGAGACGTTCCCGGAGTGCCCCCCTAGGCTTACGGCGATTCCTTTAGGGACGAACAGCAACTCACCGGGCTCGGCCACGCGGGGAAGCCCGGTAGCTATTATATCGACGACGAGTATGCCTGTAGTCAACACAAGCAATAAGACCACCTATGATAATTTTCTTACCTAAGTTATATTTTTTAGACGGCTCTGATACGCTATGCCGCACTTAACCCGGGTTTACAAGGTTATGGAGAAAATTAGAACGATTTAAGGTCGGAGATTTAGAGAGCGGCGAACGCTACGTGTCCGGTCAAACATTTAAATGCTAACCACTTAGTAGAATTTACTTTCAGTGGTAGGAATATGGTTGCTAAGCGTAAACCGAGCCTAGTCGAGAAACTCCTAAAAGTGCTTAAGGAAGAATATGATAGGATCGCGGGCTATAGAACCGCCCTTTCATGGAGGTTCTTCCAGGGAAGGGTTGCCGGGGCTTATAGCATCGATTTCGACGACTCGTCGTGGTCTGAGGTCAAGCTCCCCATGAGGGTCGACCTCAGGAAGGGTGAGGCTTGGCTTAGATGCCGTATAACCGTCCCCGAGGATGTCATGGGGATAGCCGTCGAAGGCTCGACCGCTAAGCTATTCTCCTTCGTCATGACGACGGGTGCAGAGGTCTACGTAGACGGTAGGCTCGTCTTGTCGGCGGACTACTGGACGGAGCTGAGGGGGCCTAGGATCATCCTCGGCGAGAACGTTAAACCAGGCGAGACCCATGTGGTCGCTTTGAAGCTATACCCGGGCATAGAGCCCATAGGTATACCGGCGTTCAACGTGGTCTACAGTAACGTAGAGGACGTGCTGCTCGAGATAGATGCTTTCATCGAGGAGCTTAAGATGGCTATGCTCCTTCCGGGAGGGGCTGAAGCCGTGGAGAAGGTCGCTGAGGAGTTTAACCTAGAGGTTTTCCACGGGAAACCTAGCGAGCTTCTGGCTGAGATCGAGAAGGCTAGGGCTAAGCTTTCGCACCTATCGGGTGAGGCTAAGAAGTTCCGGGTACACCTAGTCGGCCACGCTCACATAGACATGAACTGGCTTTGGCCTTGGAGAGACACGGTCGAGACCATAAGGAGCACGTTTAAAACCATGCTCGACCTCATGGATAGGTACCCTATGTTCCACTTCTCCCAGAGCCAGGCTGCCGCCTACAGGGTAGCCGAGGAGGAGTTTCCTGAGGTCTTTAGGCGTATAACGAGTAGGGTTGAAAGCGAAAACTGGGAGGTCACGGCTGGGACCTGGGTCGAGGCGGACCTCAACATGGGCGGTGACGAGGCTCTTGTGAGACAGTTTCTACATGGTAAACGGTATTCTAGGGAGAAGCTCGGCGTCGACGTACAGGTTTGCTGGGAGCCTGACACCTTCGGACACCCGCTGACCATGCCTCAGATAGTTCGAAAAGCCGGGATGAAGTACTACTACTTCATGAGGTGCGGGAGAGGGTATCCGATATTCTGGTGGGAAAGCCCTGAGGGTTCTAGGATACTGGCGTTCAACAGCGTCTACAACAACTTCATATACCCCAGAACCGTCTGCGAGATAGCTAGAAGGGTGTACGAGAGGCACGGCCTTAAGACGAGCATGTTCGTCTACGGGGTCGGGGACCACGGGGGAGGACCGACCATAGACGATATCGAGGTCGCTCTGAAGATCATGGACAAGCCCCTTCTACCGACCATAGTTTTCAGCTCGGCTCACCGGTTCTTCCAAGAAGTCGAGGAGGAGATCTCGAGCAGTGGAGGACAGGTGCCCGTGGTTAAGGGTGAGCTGAACTTCACGTTCGACGGATGCTACACCACCCATGCAGATGTGAAACGGTATAATAGGCTCTGCGAGAGGATGCTCGTAGACGCCGAGAGGCTCTCCACCCTCGTGGGCGTATATCCCAGGGACACCCTCAGAGAGGCTTGGCGTAAAGCCCTGTTCAACCAGTTCCACGATATACTATGCGGGAGCGGGATACATGAGATATACGGCTACTCGAAAACGCTGGCGGAGGATGCTTTAAGATGCGCTAGAGAAGTCATCGAGGAGTCCATGGAGACGCTTGCCTCGCAGATAGGGTTCAAAGAGGGTGAGGGGGTTCCTGTGCTCGTGTTCAACACGCTACCGTGGCCTAGGAGAGACGTGGTCAGGGTTAGGCTTCCGAGCCACCTGATACCGGCTAAACCGGTCGCCGTCTCGCCCAGCGGAGAAGCCGTACCGGTGCAGGTATGCGGGGATGAACTAGTCTTCATAGCCGATACCCCGTCTCTAGGCTATACGACCTACTACATCAGGGAGGGAGGATGCGAGATCGGAAACGTCGCCAGAGACGAGTACACCTTGGAAAACGAGTACTTCACCCTCTTGGTCGATGGAAAGACCGGGACCATCAGGATGCTTTACGATAAGAGAGCCGGTAGACATGTCTTTAACAGGCTCAGGTATGAGGCGACGAGGCCTCAGGAGAGCCACCTGTTCCAAGTATTACACGAGGCGCCTCACCCCATGTCCGCGTGGATCATAGGCGAGATAACAGGTGTCGAGAACCTCGTTAAACCTGAGGAGGTATCTCTCGTAGAGAACGGGCCTGTTAGGGCTAGGATAAGGGTGGTCTACAAGTACCGTAGGTCTAGGATATGCTCCGACATAACCATGTACCGAGGTGTCCCTAGGATCGAGTTCCACACGTCGATAGAGTGGATGGAGTTTTCCAACGAGGCGGTCGATGCCCCTATGCTTAAAGTCTCGTTCACACCGATCCTGGATACCACGGGTAAAGCGGTTTTCGAGGTTCCGTTCGGATACGCCGAGAGACCTGGAGACGGCTCAGAGGTCCCGGCTTTGAGGTGGGTGGACCTGTCGGACGGAGAGTACGGGCTGACGGTGCTTAACGACTCTAAATACGGCTTCGACGTGATGGGGAACACCGTCAGGATCACGCTTCTCAGGACGAGCTATAGCCCAGACCCCAACCCAGACCAGGGGTCGCATAAGGTCCTATACGCCATATACCCGCACACAGGGGACTGGAGGAGCGCGTTAAGCTTCAGAAGGGGATACGAGCTTAACCACCCGCTCGAGGCTATGCCTATACTTAAGCCATCCCAGGTCAGAGACGGCAGACCAGATAGCATGAGCTTCCTAGAAGCCGAGCCTGAGAACGTAGTGGTGACATGTCTTAAGAAGGCTGAGGATTCCGAAGACACGATCCTCAGGCTATACGAGGCCACGGGTAGGGAGACGGAGGCGACGTTGAGGTTTGGGTTCGACGTTAAGGAGGCACAGGAAGTAGACCTAACCGAGAAGCCTATAGGCGAGAAGCTCACGGTCGAAGACGGCAGGCTAACCATAAAGCTTAAACCACTCGAGATAAAAACCTTGAAGCTCAAAACCTCATAAGATACCCCACTGTTTAACGTGATAACGCCTATGGAGTGGTCGTATGGGTCTGACGTTTAGAGAGAGGATACTTAGGACGTTTGAGAGGAGGAGGGTCGATAGAATCGTATGGCAGCCTAGAATCTACTACTGGTTCTATGGAAACAGGCTTAGGAATAAGCTCCCTAACGGCTACACGGATGAAAGCCTTCTACGCGGTCTATACGAGGTCATTCGTCCTTACAAGGGCCACGTCCCTGAGGAGTATAGAAACATGAGTATGCTCCAGGTATACGACCACTTAGGAGCAAGCCCGAGGTATCCTCAGGAGACACTTGGGGTAAGCCTGTTTAGGATGAGAGTCGACGAGCGTAAGGTTAGGGTTAGGAGCTTTAGAGGCTCGAAGCCCGGTGAGAGGATTACGATATGGGAAACCCCGGTCGGCAAGTTGCGGGAGGTTACTGTCCACGGGTACCATACCGAATACCCCGTTAAAACCCCTGAAGACTATGGGGTGATGGAGTTCATACTGGATAACACGGAGTTCGTATTCGACTATAGGGCGTTTGAGGTAGCGGACAGAGCCTTCGGACCTAGGGGTGTCGTACAAACCTTCTATCCACGGTCGCCCCTGCAGAGGCTTATAGTCGATTACATGGGGTTTGAGAGGGCGATAGTAGCGCTGCATCGACACCGCAGGGAGACGGAGAGGTTCATGGAAGCGATCGAAAGGTGGGACGATAAAATGTACGAAGCCCTCCTAGAGTCGCCGGTTCAGATCCTGAACTTTGGGGAGAACGTCGACGCCAGGCTTACGTCCCCCAGGCTGTTCGAAGAATACCTAGTCCCATATTATAACAAGAGGATCCGGCAGATACATAGCAGGGGGAAGTTCTGCCACATCCACATGGATGGGTATCTAAAACCGCTCCTACCCCTGCTCGAAGAAGTCGAATTCGACGGGATAGAGGCGGCTACGCCTAAGCCACAGGGAGACGTCACACTGGAGGAGCTTAAAGACGCCCTAGGAGACAAGATCCTCTTGGATGGGATACCGGCGATCATGTTTCTACCGGATTATCCCCTCAGGAAGCTCGAGGAGTTCGCTCGTAAAGTGCTGGAGATGTTCTCGCCGAACCTGATATTAGGCGTCTCAGACGAGGTCCCGCCGACGGCAGATATAACACGGGTTAAACGCGTATCTCAAATCGTAGAAGAATATGAGCCTTAAGACCTCCGACATCGTGAAAACCCTCCAATACCTACTTTTTCCCCTATGGTCTGAAGCTATGTAGAATAGTGTAAGTCCTTAACGTCTTTCAGAGCCTCTAGGGACGTTTCCAATACTTTATCTCTCCCTTCTCGAAGGTCTCTCAAGCTGAGTCTGACTTCCACGTGAGGTCTTATACCGTTTAACGGCGATGGAGTTTTCCCATGTATCGGAAAGGTCTTTGAGACGTATAGCACAGCTCCTCCAGGTAGGTTTATACGTCTACTCCATCCACATGCACCGGTGGTCGGCTCTCCGACGAGCAGCGCACCGGCTTCTCTCATGCCTGAGACGAAGTGCTCACATGCACTACAGCAACCTGCGTTTATGAGAACCGCTACCCGTCCCTTATACCTCCAGGGCCCCCTGGGTTTAGCAACCGCCACGGTTTTATCGTACACGTTCGTCCCAGGTCTTCTCAGAAAGCTTATGCTACATAGGACAGGTCTGTCTATAAACCGGCCGATGACCGCTTCGGCAGAGCCATCCGAGCCTCCCCCGTTATCCCTAACATCTATCACCAGATACCTTGTCTCCCTGAGAGCCTCGAGGGCGTCGTCGAAAAGCTTCGTGAAACCGGCGCCTTCTGGGAACGCGGCGATCCTGATGTAACCGGCTTCCGCGTTTAGCCTCCTGTATGATACTATTTTACCCCCTCTCGGCCACTTTCGTCTCACGAGTCTAACGTCGAAAACCCCTACGCCGGGTCTGTAAACCGTCAACTTTACACTGCTTCCAGGCCTTCCCAGAAGCATCTGCGTTAAAGCCCATCTCCTTCTCGCATAAACCGTTGCACCGAAGGCCCTCTCCAGAAGACTCTGGAACGTTTTCATGGCGTCCACATCGTCGACCGCCAACACAACGTCTCCTGGCTTAAGAGATGTAGATTTGTCGGCCTCGAGAACCGCTATAACCCCCTCCTCCACAAGCGTAAGCCTAATCGGCGGTGTTAGTAAAACCGGTTTACCAGGCCATTCAAGCCTTGTATGATAATCGTTCAACCTATTCACAAGCTCCTCCATAAGCCTATACGCCGACGCCCAGTCGGATGCTTCCATGACTCTGCTTCTATACTCGTCGAGCAGACTATCGTCTAGGAAGCCGGCGTACTCCATCATCGGATAGTTGTCTTTCAACTCCCTCCAGAGTACTTCAAGGACCTCGACAGGTTTAAGCTCCCCACCACCCCGGTTCATAGTAGAATCTATGGTTTAATTTTTAAAGTAGGTTTTTAGCGTTTCACCGGGGCTCGTTAGATTATCAAAAAATAAATAATATGCCGGCTCAAAAGGTCTGTCGGTGAACCCGAGTGGGGGAGCGTGAAGACGAGGTATACCTCGTCGGGTATGCGCACATAGATTTATCCTGGCTGTGGCCTAGAAGCGAGACGATTCATGAGATCTGCCCGAGGACGTTCTCTTCGGTCTTAAACTTGATGGAAACCTATCCTGACCTATGCTTCAGCTTCGGCTCTGCACAGGCTTACAGCTGGATGGAGAGATACTATCCAGAGATCTTTAGACGGATCGAGAGGTTCGTTAAGGAGGGTCGTTGGGAGGTCGTCGGGGGTTCGTGGGTTGAACATAACGCCAACATCATCTCCGGGGAGTCTCTCGTCCGCCAGTATCTCATGGGGAAACGCTATTTTATGGAGAAGTTCGGCGTCGACGTGAAGGTGGCTTGGCTCCCAGACTGCTTCGGCTTCTGCTGGACTATGCCCCAGATTTTAAAGAAATGCGGAATCGACTACTTTATGACGGCTAAGCTTAACTGGCAGATCGAAAGGATGAAGCCTCCGATACCGTTTCCACACCACGTCTTCTGGTGGCAATCTCCCGACGGCTCACGCGTACTAGCCTACCAAACCGTAGGGGGTTATAACGACCGCGTAGTAAAAGAGAGGATTTTAGCCCAGCTTGAGAAGCTCAAAAAGCTCCATAAAATCGGTAGACTGATGGTGGTCTTTGGGCACGGAGACCACGGCGGAGGCCCCACCAAGGACATGGTCGAAAGAGCGTTGATGATGAAAAAGGACCCAAGTTTTCCAAAGGTCAGGTTTTCACGTGCAGAGGAGTATTTTGAAGAGTTGAAAACGCTCTCTAGGGATGTGAAGTTTCCCGTCGTCAATGATGAGCTTTATCTGAAAACTCATAGGGGGACCTTCACGACGGAGGCTTTCGTCAAGAAGGCGAATAGAAGATGCGAGGTGCTGCTTTTAAACGCCGAGAAGTTCTCCACGCTGGCTAGGAGGTTCGGCTTTAGATACCCGCAGGCCGAGCTGGTAGAGTGCTGGAAGAAGCTACTTTTCGGGCAGGTACACGATCAGATAGACGGAACCTCGATAGACGATGTCTACAGAGACGCGGCGACAGACTACGCCGACATAACCCATACGGCTCAGAGAATCCTAAACAGCGCCCTTAAAACCATTTCATCGCACATCTCCACCGTCGGAGGGGGTGAGTATGCCCTAGTCGTTTTCAACCCATTGGCTTGGAACAGGGACGGCATAGTGAAAGTAAGCTTGTCTTCGATAGACGTCACGAATCCATGCGTTTTAGACCTGAAGAGTGAACCCGTTCCCTGTCAGTTGATAGAGGAATACGGGGAGCAAATGCTGATCTTCCTAGCCGAGGATGTCCCGGCTCTAGGGTATAAGCTGTACTATATCGCACCGGCTGGGGGAGAAAGAGGGTTTGAAACAGATATAGCCGTGAGGGAATGCGAGAACATCTTGGAAAACAGGTTTTTCAGGGTGCGGATAGACCCTGAAACCGGATGCGTAGCCAGCCTGTTCGACAAACGGAATGATAGAGAGGTTTTCGACGGTTCGAGAGGAGGCAATCTTCTAGAGATATACGAGGATGAGCCTCCGACCGCGTGGGGTGAGCCGGCGTGGAATATATACCTGGGAAGACGGTTTGAGCCTGAGCTCGTATCGGTCGAAGTCGTCGAGAAGGGGCCTGTGAGAGGTAGGGTTCGTATAACGAAGGTCTTTGGAAGGTCGAAGTTTACCCAAGACGTAATCCTCTACATGAATACACCCCGCGTCGACTTCGAGCTGCGCATAGACTGGCATGAGCATCACAAATTCGCTAAGGTGAGCTTTCCGTTCAACCTTTCAACCCACTACGCTACCTATGAAATACCATACGGAGCCATTCAGCGCTTCGACCATAGCCTAGACGACCCAGCGTGTGAGATATCCATGCCGCCGCGGAGATGGGAGAAGTCCGACCGTGCCAAGTTCGAGGTGCCTGCTCTGCAATGGGTGGACGTGACGGATAAGACGGGAGAGTATGGGGTGAGCTTGTTCAACGATAGTAAACACGGGTTTTCCTTCGAAGCGAATACGCTGAGGATGAGCCTAGTGAGGGGGCAGAGACGTGGATACCCATTCCACGTATACACGCTTAGACTCCTGCCCGACTCCTGGTCTGACCAATCAGATAACCCCATAGTCGGTGAACACCTAGTCAGATACGCTATCTACCCGCATAAGGGTGACTGGAAGAGCGCTTCGACCGTACGTAAGGCGTATGAGTTCAACTACCCGCTTCTCACGGTGGTGGAACCCCATCACGAGGGAGAGCTACCTCCATCATACTCTTTCATCAGAGTATCCCCGGAGAACATAGTCCTCACGGTCGTGAAGAAGGCTGAAGACTCTGAGGAAACCGTTATAAGGCTATACGAGGTGCACGACGAGGATGCGAAAGCGGAAATATATTTCGATAAAGCCCCCTCAGAGGTGTATGAAACGGACCTAATGGAGTGGAGCAAGTACATAAAAGAAAAAGTACCGGTCTCAGGCAACTACGTACGGGTCCCGGTGTCCCACAGCGAAATCAAAACCCTCATCGTTAAATTCTAGGAAAGACCTCCACCATTCTTTCACCCAGATACTTTTAAGACCGCACGTCATCCTTACGGGCCGCTGGTGTCTAGCATATTTCTCGACCATTTAAATCACGGTCTTCACGGTTTGAAATAGCGGCCCCAAGGGGAGGCTATATTCGCATCAGACCACTCAATCCACCCTGGAATACCTCCTGAAAAGGTCAGATTCCTCTTCCAACGGGCGAAGAAATACAGGAGGCATCCCATACGCGTGTGAAACCGTTTGAATTTAAAGGTAGCTTCCATACTTCTCTATCAGCCTACTCACCTTCCTTATCCTTTCTAGGTCTGATTCAGGCGGGGGTTGATCGCACGAGCCTATGACGAACCTCCCATCCTCCTTATAACGCTCTATCACTCTTTCAACCATCGACATAAGCTGCTCCTCCGGGTAAACGGGACTGAAGAATACTGCTGGAACCCCTCCCCAAAGTATCAGCCGCGGACCAGCGATCTTCCTCAGATCCTCTACCTGGACATCTCCTACAGGGGCTGGGGTCAGCGATTCTGCGGCGTCTATCCCAGTTTCTTCGATCAGGGGGAGTACGCCTCTTAAGGTTCCATCAACATGCACATAGGTGTATTTACCCTTAGCACGTAGCTTTCCAACCCTCTTCTTGTAGTAGGGTGCGTAGTACCTCTTGAATATCGGAGGGCTTACGAGTTCACTGGTGATGTTGTCTCCGAAGATTACGAACGGAGCCGGTGCCTCAGCGACTATGTCATAAACGATATCGTCAGCCTCAGACATTACGTCGAGGGTCTCTTCAAGCTCCTCCCTACTTCTAAGGAGAAGCCTATACGTGTTACTAGCCCCGCACCAATCAACCAGTAGCCTTGCGAAGGGGATGCGCTGCGGGTACGAGCTTACAGCACCGTAACCCTTCCACTCCTCCAACTGCTTATACTGGGTTGAGTAGTTGGGCTTAAAGTCGACCTGCCTGTAGATGTACCTGAGGATCTTAAGCCCCTCCTCGTCCTCAACCGGATATTTCACACACACCCACGTATGGGAGCTTGGAATATAGCGGTGAACGCTCGTTAACGTTCCAACCGGCGTGTCGCATCTGGTGTACTTCACGTTCAACCCGCTCTTAAAGGACCATTTGTTTGACCGGATCCTTTCACCGCTAGGCGACAGCCCCTCGTAGAAAACCGTTATCTTCACATTTCCATATTTGACATCGGCTGGAAGAGATAGAAGCCCACCATAGGTTCCACACCCCAGATCCTTACACAGTTGAACATACCCTTTAGACCCTCTATACCTCTCTGGTAGAGACCCCCAATGGAGGTGCGCGTCGTACCAGTAGATCATATCCACAAACCAGGGCATAACGTCAGGCTTCTCGCCGCGGAAAACCGCCATCAACC
>Ga0190363_1000362_pt1 | contig 26419 bp, 14 predicted proteins | sample 48721867_MG_FD_161272 | JGI IMG/M metagenome (GOLD analysis project Ga0190363, IMG submission 161272) | Hydrothermal vent microbial mat bacterial communities from Southern Trench, Guaymas Basin, Mexico - 4872-18-6-7_MG | ecosystem: Environmental > Aquatic > Marine > Hydrothermal vents >... | reverse complement strand
CTTTTTTCTAATCAATAAATTAGTTGAAACTTTGTTTTTTATAAGTCTTTTAAAAATTTCTTCCCCATAAAAATCTTTTCCAATCATCCCAGCATAAGCTACTTTCATTCCTAATTTAGCCATTGCAACAGCAGCATTACAAGCACTCCCTCCAACATCAAGATAAATTTTTTTAACATCCATTTTCATTCCATAAGTAAAACAAAGTAAAGCGGGTTCGCACTCCAGTTTCCCTAAAGGACATAAAAGGGATGAAGGAACCTGAACAAAGATATCAAATAAAGCTTCTCCAATTGTAACCAGATCAAATTTCATTTGACACCTATTTTGGGTTAAATAATTTTATCTTCTTTTCAACAACCTTTTCAATATCAGAAATCACCTTTTCCATTATTTTATAAAGCTTGATTTCCTCAGGGTTTTTAGCAAAATAACTTCTTAAAGAAGCGAGAGCAGCTAAATTAAGATCAGTTGCTACATTTATTTTAGAGATGCCTAATTCTATTACCTTTTTAATTATAGCATCAGGAACACCTTTTGTCTCCATTAATTTTCCACCATATTTATTAATTTCTTTAACAAGTTTTATATCAACTTTAGAGGCACCATGAAGGACTAAAGGAATTCTCACTCTTTTTCTTATTTCTTTAAGTCTTTCTAAATCTAATTTTGGTTTTCCCTTAAATTTCTTTGGACCATGAGCAGTTCCAATTGCAACAGCCAAGGAATCAACACCAGTAAGTTTAACAAATTCCTCTGCCTCATCAGGATCAGTTAAAAATTTACCTCCTTCAATTTTTCCCAACTCTCCCTCAACCCAAATCCCTCTTGAATGAGCAAATTCTACTACCTCTCTAGTGATTCTAACATTTTCTTCAAAAGGAAAAGAAGAACCATCAATCATTACTGAATTAAATCCTGCATCTATTACTGCCTCTATTATCGAAAAAGATTTTCCATGATCCAAATGAAGCACTAAAGGAATCTCATAGCTAGCTGCTGTTTCCAAGATTGCTCCCATAAAATCAATTCCTGCAAATTTAATAGCTCCTTCTGAAACCTGCAAAATCACAGGAGAGTTCAGTTTTAAAGCAGCATTTAAAACTGCTTTTGTTGATTCTAAATTAAATATATTAAAGGCACCTATTGCATATTTCTTTCTTTGAGCTTCGTATAAAATTTTTGAAGGATTAGTTAGCATGAACTATTTGTCTAATTATTTTTATAAATTCCTCTGGTTTTAAACTCGCACCTCCAATTAAAAGTCCCTCTATTTGCTCTTTAGAAATAAAAGAAATTGCATTAGTTGAATTTACAGATCCTCCGTAAAGAAAAATTGGATTTGGAATTGAGAATTTTAATTTAAGAAAATCTTTAAGTTCTTTTATTAATTCATTAGTTTCTAAAGGATCAGCAGCTTTTCCTGTCCCAATTGCCCAAACAGGCTCATAAGCGAAAATAATTTTTGGGATTCTTTTTATTTTCTTTAACACTTCTTTTAGTTGTTTTAATAGATCTTTTCTCTCTAATCTTCTGTCCTTCTCTTCTGATCCTATGCATAAAATTGGCATTAAATTAAATTTTCTAGCAGCCTCTATCTTTTTTCTAATCATCTCATTTGTCTCCCCTAATTTTCTTCTTTCTGAATGACCGATAATTACAAATTTACATCCAAGATCTTTAAGCATTAAAGGAGAAATCTCTCCAGTAAATGCTCCTTTCTCTTCCCAAAATACATCTTGAGCACCTAAACTTAAGATAGATTTGTTTTTAAATAAAGAAAGATATACAAACGGTGGACAAATTGCTATTTCTAAATTTTTTTTCTTTAAGTTTTTAAGTTTTTTTCTTATTTTAGAAAATAATTGCTTAGCCTCTTCTTTTGAAGAAGGATTCATTTTCCAATTCCCTATTATAAATTTTTTATTCATTTTCGTCTTTAAGAAAATTATCTAATCTTTTTGCAATTTCTTGTTTTGGATAAACTCCAATAATCCTATCGACTATTTTTTTATCTTTAAAAAACAAAAGAGTAGGAATACTCATGATTTTATATCTAGCAGCTGTTACAGGATTTTCATCAACATTCAATTTTACAAATTTTACTTTTTCTTTGTATTCTTCTGTCAATTCACTGATTAAAGGCTCAAGCATTTTACAAGGACCACACCAAGGTGCCCAGAAATCTACTACACATAATAAATCAGAATTTAAAACTTCTTCCTCAAAATTCCCGTCATTAATCTCTTTTGCCATTTTTACCTCCTTTTGTTAATAACTCTTCTCTTTTTAAAACTTCCTTTAAAGCAGCGATAGCGACCTTTATTTGATCAGAGGTGGGTTCTCTTGTGAACAAAGCCTGAAATCCTAGCAATGGAAGAAAAAATATTTTTCCTATCAAACTGTCCTTAAATTTAAGCATAACCAGAATTAATTCAAATGAAAATGAAAAGGAAAGAGAAAAGATCAAAATAACAAAAAGGAAATAAATCGGGAAAAATAAATTTTGGGGTAGAAAAATTAGAAAAAAAGAAGAAAGAAATAGAGTCAAAGCTGCTAAGATAGAACCACAACGAGGATGTAATCTAGAAAAATTTTTAACTGAATGAGATTCTAGCAAAGAATCTTTTTCATAAGCATTTATCACCTTATGTTCTGCTCCATGATAGGAAAACAATTTAACATTTTGAGGAGTCTGGAAAAAAATTAAAATCAAAGTAAAAAAGAAAACAATTAAAAGAAAAGATGTTGATAAATTAAATAAAATCGGAACTTTTCTGAAAATTTCTACCTCATAAATTTTTAAAGAAATTAATTGAAAAATTCCAACAATTAAAAGAAGATAAAAGATTGACCAAAAGAGATTTGAAGCTGATTTTATTTTTTCTTTTAATTTTAATTTTGGCTTTTTTCTAATTTTAGAAGCAAGTCTATAAGAAGAAAAAGCTAAAAGGATTACCTCAATCAGTATAACAAATCCTCGAATAAAAGGAAAGCCTAAAAATTTATATCTAAGTTTTAAACTTTTAAGGGGTCTTGAGAAAACTCTGATTCCATAAGGGGTTCTAATTGCTATAGCAATAAAATGGGAACTTCTCATCATCACTCCATTGGACAAAGCCATTCCTCCAACTTTGATTTTCTGCTTCATTAATTTAATTCTATCACAAAAACGAAAAACTAAAAGCGGGAAACAAATTGCTCTAACCTCCTTTTAATAAATTTAAAATTTATCCCTTCCTTAAATTGTAACCACTTATTTTGCCATGGCAAATTAATACGTCACATTTTATAAAGTGAAAAACTAAAAGCGAAAAACGAAAAACTAATTAAAACTAAAAACTAAAAACTAAAAGCGAAAAACGAAAAACTAATTAAAGCGAAAAACTAAAAGCGAAAAACCAACTAAAACTAAAAGCAAAAAGCGAAAAGCGAAAAACGATAATTTAAACCTAAAACCTAAAAGCTAAAAGCTAATTTTTAATTTTACGCTTTACGTTTTACGCTTTACGCTTTCTTTGGCTTTACTTGCAATCAAACTTCTGATAACACGCTAAAGCGTGTTGGTCCAGTCATTTATTTCCGGATCTGCAAGCTTTAGCTTGTATTATCGCGCTTCAGAGGAAAGGAAGTTTTACGCTTTTCGCTTTCGAGAATAAACAAAATAAAAAAGCCCTCTATTGAGGGCTGAGTTTAATTGTTTTATAAATATTCTCCTTCTATCTCCTTATCATCTATAATAAAAATTTCTTTTCCTCCGAATATAACCGAAAGCTCTTTTCCATCCCAGAAAAGTTGTCCATAACTCTTTTGAGGTTGATGCCATTGCCTTCGAGCAATTAATTTTTGACCTGGTTTCAAAATAGCTAAAACTTCAGTAATTTCAATCGTTAAATCTTTTCTAGAAGATAATCTTGATCCATTAGCTATTAAAATGACCTCCTTATTCCAAAAAATAGTAATAGAACCAGAAAATCCGGGTACTTTCCAAAGAACAAGAGCTCTTTTATCAGTGGAAGAACGAGGAGCTACAATAAGATAGCCAGTAAATTCCGCTCTCTCCTTATTTTTTACTGCCATTATCTCAACCTCATGGATACATAAAGGTCCTTCAATCTTTCCTTTATTTGGATGTTTGCATCTCCATCCAGAATTTACTTTCTCCCAAGCCTCATATTTTTGACCACATTCTTTACATATATAATTCTCTTTTGCACATCTTGGATCTGAAGTAAAAATAGTTTCCCTTTGATCAGGGCAAGCTAATAATCGAGGACGAATAAGAATGTCAGCATCGCTTTTTCTAATAGCTATTCGACTGCCTGTTTTTCCATTCCCTAAAGCAATGTGAGGATAAGGTGATTTAATTACAGGAATTCCTTCTTTTATCTTAGTTTCAAAAACTTCGTATGCTTTCATCTCTTCAACACCTCCTTTTAAAAGAGCATTGACTTTGTAAAAAGCGAAAAACTAAAAGCGAAAAAACGAAAAACCAATTAAAAAAGCGAAAAACTAAAAGCTAAAAGCTAATCAAAGCGAAAAACTAAAAGCTAAAAGCGAAAAGCGAAAAACGATAATTTAAAGCTGAAAACTAATTTTTAATTTTACCGTCTTACGCTTTACGCTTATTTTTACGCTTTTCGTTTTACACTTATTTTTACGCTTTTCATTTTACGTTTTACGCTTTCTCTGGCTTTACTTGCAATCGCGCTAAAGCGCGATACTCCAAAAAGAAAGGAATTTTACACTTTACGCTTATTTTTAAAAAGTGCCCGGGAGAGGATTTGAACCTCCACGGGTTTCCCCACATGGTCCTAAGCCATGCGCGTCTGCCAATTCCGCCACCCGGGCATCTTTATTATATAATTATATCAAAAAATCCTTTATTTGTTAATTTCACTCAACGGTAATTCGATCCTTTATTTTGTTAAAAATTTCTTCTCCTATCCCTTCAACATTTTTGATTCCCTCAATAGAAGAAAAAAATCCATTTTTCTCTCTATAATCAATTATCCGTTGAGCTAAAGTGGAACCAATTAGGGGAAGTGATTCTAATTCCTCTTTGGTTGCAAGATTTAGATTGATTTTATTTTGCTTAAAGGAACATTCATTAAAACTTGAAGGAGAAGAATAAAGATCAGAAGTAATTGGCTTTATCAAAAGATCTCTATCTGCTTTTCTAAAAATATAGATCTTTGAATGATTATAAACCAGGGCAGCTTTATTTATTTCTCTCGAAATTCTTTCCCAATCTGCGTCTTCAGAAAGTCCGTTTGCAGCGATAATCACGTCATCCACTACTGACCCAAAAGGAATTCTTTTCACTCCAGGTTCCTTTACTGCTCCTTCGATATCAACTACAATAAACTCCTGTTTTTCTGGTTTATTCTCTGGCTGAATTATCTCTATTTCCTCTTCTTCTTCACCCTTGGTAAGAAGAATTCCTCCCCCAGCTAAAACAGCTAAGATCAAAATTATGCCAATAAGAGTGCGATATTTATCAATTGTTTTTAAAATATTTTCCATCTTTAGGAGTTAAAAAAGCAACCATTGTGTCACCATATTTTTTACTCTCTAAAATTTTTAAAGTGTTTAACTCTTTCAGATTTTTTCTTTTACTATATTCTAAAACAAAAATGCCGTCTCTTTTTAATAAAGAAGCTATTTTCTTTAATAGGTCTAAATCTAATTCCTCATAAGGAGGATCAGCTAAAATAAGATCATATTTTTTTAAAGTAGTAGAAATAAATTTTTTCACTTCAATAGGAAAAATTCTAGCGGAGCCCTCTATATTTAACGCTTTTATATTCTCTTTTAATATTTTACAACAACTTTTTCTTTTCTCTACAAAATCACATTTTTTAGCTCCTCGAGATAAAGCCTCAAATCCTAAACCACCTGAACCAGCATAAAGATCTAGAACCAATTTTTTTTCTAAAGAAATAAAATTTTTAAGAACATCAAAAATTGCTTTTCGAACTTTATCTTGAGTAGGCCGAATAAATGAAGGTGCTTTAAATTTCTTTCCTTTTAATTTTCCTTCAGTAATTCGCATTTATTCAAAATGAATTTCTGATTGAAATTCTTCTAATTTTTTTCTAAGTTCAGGATAAGAGTTAAGTAAAGGATCTTTTTTAATAAGTTTTTCCACCTCTATTTGGACTTTTTTAACTAACTCGAGATCTAGAAAAGAAGCCAGTTTAAAATCAACAAATCCAGATTGGCGAGTTCCAAAAAATTCTCCAGGACCTCTGAATTTTAAATCTAATTCCGCTAACTTAAATCCATTTTTTATTTTTTCTAAAGCTTTCAGTCTTGTTAAAGAATCAGGATTTTCGGTATTTGTAAAAAGCAAACAATAAGATTTATAAGGACCTCTTCCTACCCGACCTCGAAATTGATGTAGCTGAGCTAGACCAAAATTTTCTGCATCTTCTATCATTATCACATTAGCATTTGGAAAATCAATACCAAGTTCAACAACTGAAGTAGAAACTAATATCTCTATTTCTTTTTCTTTAAATTTTTTAATTACCTCTTCTTTTTCTTTTGGTCTTAATTTTCCATGAAGCATACCTATTTTTAGATCAGGAAAAATTTCTTTTGATAATTTCTCATATTCTTTAATTACTGATTTTTTTTCTATATCTTTCTTATCTCCTTCTTTATCAATTAAAGGACATATTACAAAAACTTGTCTTCCATTTGCTACTTGCTCTTTTATAAATTCATAGGCCTTTTCTCGCTTATACTTTGGGACCAGATAGGTAATCACCTCTCCTCTGTTGGAAGGAAGTTCGTCTAAAATAGAAATATCTAAATCTCCGTAAATGGCGAGAGCTAAAGTTCTAGGAATTGGAGTTGCACTCATAGAAAGAAAATGAGGTACAAAATCACCTTTTCGAAAAGCGGCTCTTTGTTTTACTCCAAATCGATGTTGCTCATCTACTATCACCAAAGCTAGTTTATTAAATACTACATTTTTTTGAATTAAAGCATGAGTTCCTATTATCAATTTTATCTCACCCTCTTTTATTTTTTTTAAAATTTTTTCTTTTTGTTTGGGAGAAATGGAACCAATCAAAAGATAAGGATGAATACCAAATGGAGATAAAAAATTTTTGATCTTTTCAAAATGCTGGAAAGCTAAAATTTCTGTGGGGGCCATAAATGCCACTTGATATCCATTTTTAACTACTTCTAAAATTGCTAAAGTAGCCACTATAGTTTTTCCAGAACCTACTTCTCCTTGAAGTAACCTGTTCATTGGAATTGGTTTAGCTAAATCTTTTAAAATTTCCCAGGCAGCTTTCTTTTGGGCTTTAGTTAAAGTAAAAGGAAGTGTTTTTAAAAAATTTTTTAAAAGAGAAAGGTCAAATTTAATTGGATAAGCGTTTTGAGATTTAAATTTTAATTTCTCAATCTGACTTCTTAATTGATAAAGGAATAATTCATCAAAGGCAAGTCTTTTTTTAGCTTCCTTTAATTCTTTCTGATCTCTTGGAAAATGGATCTGACCAATAGCTTTTTCTAAATTAATCAAAGCTTGATTTCTTCTAATTTCCTCAGGAAGATAATCTCTTATCTTTCCCTTTGCCATTAATAAAGCATTTTTAATTAATCTCCTTAAAAATTTTGAGCTTATTCCTTCTGTTTCAGGATAAGTGGGAATTATTCTGCCTGTATGGAGACGAAAAGAAAAAGATTTTATTTTTTCAAAAACAGGATTCTGGAAAACAAGGCCATAGGAAGAATAAACGAGCTTCCCTGTTAATAAAATTTCTTCTCCTTTTTTTAAAAGAGTTTTAATAAATGGTTGATTAAACCATACTGCTTTTACTGAACCAGTGGAATCAGAAATAATTGCTAAAACTAGATCAATTTTTTTCTTAGGACTTTTTATCAGTTCACATTCAATAACCTTTCCTCCTATTGTATTTATTTTTCCTGGAAGAATTTTAGAAATCGGAACTATATTTGAAAAATCATCCCATTTCCGAGGAAAGTAAAAAAGCAAATCTTTAAGAGTTTTAATCCCTAAAGAATTTAGTTTTTCTTCAGTCTTTTTGCCAACCAAAGGAAGAGATCTGATTGAGGTTTCTAATTCCTTCATTTTAATTTCTCCTATATTTAGGAGTCACCCAAAAACCTAATTCTTTTCCCAAAGCAAATCTTGTTTGAGCATCAATAGCTGGAATAGATCCAAAAAAGATCGCAGTTAAAGGAACCAAAACCCATTGAAGAATCATCTCCGCATATTTGATCTTAGAATATTTCAATGGTTTTGGAGGTAAAAGTAGAATAGATATTGTCGAGGAGATAAAAATTCCTATCCAAGTTAAAGTCAAAAGATCTCGAGCCATCAAAGGCATATTATAAGCTAAAACAGTTGATCTAAAAGAAGGAGAGAAAATAAAGGGCATCCATCCGACAAAAGCAATTAAAAGAGAAGCTGTTGCCCAAGAAAGATGACCATTTAAAAGGCGGAAAATTAAAATTAGTTTTGGTAAAATAGGAATTTCTTTATGAGAAATAGATTCTTTTATTAAATAAGGAAAATGTTCTACTCCCCAAGCCCATCTTCTTTTTTGTTTGTACTGATTTTTTAAAGTCTCCCATAAATTCCTTCCTAAAACAGCATCCATATAAACAGGACAAAATATAGGAATTACTTTATGATCTCCTTTATATCTGAAAAATGCTCGATAATATTGACGAGAATCTTCAGAAACTATGGATTTATCCCAAAAATCTATATCAACCAATGTTTTTAAAGACATAGCTTGAGAAGAAAAATTAATAAGTCTTTTTGGTCTTACGGATTCGATCATTTGCCAGAAAGTAGAACCAAAAGCAACTACTCGATTTAAAGGAGGTACTTCCCAAATATTGTTAGCATAAAGAGGAATTGGTTGATAACTTCTTTTAATTCTTGAAGGATTTATTAAATATTTATAAGTAAGACAAGTAAAATATTTCCTATGAGGCCGAGTATCAGCATCAAAACAAGAAACAAGCACTTTCTCATAAGGAATTTTTAAAAAATCTATAAGTAATTTTAATTTTCTTCCTGCCCAATTTACATTAGCTCCTTTTGCTTTTAATTCTCCTTCTATCCCATCAGGATGAATGGTTATAAGAAATTTAAAAAATCTTTTTCCGTACTTATTCCTTAAATATTTAGCTTTTTCTAAAGCAGAATTTCCTTCTCTTTCTTCGATTGCTAGGACAAAAATAAATCTTTTGTCTAGACTTATAGGATATTCACTGTCTAGACAAGCCTGGACAGATGCTTCTAAAATGTCTAGACTTTCTTTATAAGTAGGAAGCAAAATCACATGGTAAATTTCTTCCCAATTTAATTTTTTTTCAGCAATTTTTTCCAATTGTTTCAATTCTTCTTTTAATTTTTTTCTTTCTAATATATACCCAAATCCTTTCTTTTTCCTAATTTCTTTTTTTAGTTCCTCTTTATACTCTTTTATATTTTTAAGTTTTTCTAATTTGTCTACCCAATCTAGATTAGTTTCTCTTCTTATGTGAATATATCCTGAGATTAAATAAGCACCCATAACAATTGCTTTACAAAGCCAGTAAAAATCAAAACAGATTATAAACAAAGCTACTGCCTTAGGAGCTTTAAATGAAAGAATAAAAGGGGTTAAAAGAATAGACCAACTTAAAAATCCAGGTATTATCTCTAAAAATCTTGTAAATTTATCTTTTTTTCTCATCTTAAAACTTTATTAAATAAAAACCTGCTAATATTAGAATCAAAATCTGAACAAAAATAGAATTTCCTAACAGAAAATAAGCTATCAATTCACTTTTTTTATAGGAAAATAAGAAAAATAAACTGTTAAGAAATAAAATAAAAGTTCCTATAGTAGGAATTAATAAAGGAGAAAAAAAAGAAAAGGGTGAATAAACTGGATAAAGTTGTAAATTAAGTTTAAAATGCCAAATTAACCACGCTATTAAATTTAAAATTAATTGAGAAGAGAATAGGAAAAATATAGCTTTATAATCTTTTAAACATTTAAATAAAGCTTTTAATAAAAAATTTTGAGAAATTTTATAAAAGAATGAAAACATTTGAGGGTAGACAATTTGTCTAGACAAAGAGCTGGAGGTGGGATTTGAACCCACAACCTTCCCGTTACGAGCGGGATGCTCTACCTTTGAGCTACTCCAGCAATTTTAAAAGCGGGTAACGGGAATCGAACCCGTGTCTCATCCTTGGGAAGGATGCGTTCTACCCCTGAACTATACCCGCTTGGTTCTATTATAACATTTTTTATTCAATTTTCAATTATTTTTTCTGTGGATAACTTTTAAAAATTTTAGAAATTTTATCTAGAACTTGTTATATAACTTTTCCACATCTTTCAAAACACCGCTAATTTTTGAGAAATTTTCTCCTATTGACAGTAAACAAAAGAGTTATATAAAATAAGGAAGTGAAAATGGAGGTGAACGCATTCCAAATTTTTTATTATTTAGAAAATGAAAAAGTTAACCAAAACTTTAATAGGAATTGGCATACTCTCAATCTGTGGAATTGGGTTTATTCTTTGGTTACAAAATAAAACCAAAATTCCTTATCCTTCCCATAAACCATCTGTTAGTGCTGAAATTCCAGAAATTTCCGACCCTTTAATAGAAGAAATAGAAAAATTACCTGATCATCCAGAACCTTCAAAAGATAATCCATCTCCTCTAGAAGGATTAAATAAAATAGGAAACGATTTTAATTTAACAAACAGTTCTTATCTAAATGTCTCTCTTCATTCGTCGGCTCTTGTTCATCTAATTTTGGGTTCTTATCCAGAAGTAATAGAATTTTTTATTGAGCCAGCAGAAACTTCAGATTCGACCACCTTAACTCTTTCTAATTTACCTTCTAATACTACCTTTTATATATATGAAGATGGAATTTTTAAAGAAGAAATTATCACTGACGCTGAAGGAAACTATAGTTATATTCAAGACTTATCAAAACCTCATCATGTTTTATTTTCTAAGAAAAAATCTACTATTTACGTAGGTGATCCCACTAATGTACCATCTCAATTTATTTATGATTCTACTACCAATACTTATATTCTTCAAACCGATCTTACTGAACCAATAATTGTAACTTCTGATAATATAACTTTAGATGGAAACAATCATTCTCTTATTGGAGATGATCTTACTGGAAAAGGGATTTCAATATCTGAAAAAACAAATGTAGTGATTAAAAATTTTGTAATAAAAAATTTCTATTGGGGAATCTCCGCATGGGGTTGTGACTCTCTAATAATAGAAAATAACCAAATCGATCGAGGGATTGACTTTACACGAACTAATAATTCCCAGGTTTTAAATAATAATCTTGAAAATAAAATTCTAGTCCGATACGGAGAGGGTGGAAATACTATTTCTGGAAATACAATTGTTTATTCAGTAGCTGAAACCAATGCAAATGGAATTCTTGTTTATGGAGAAGAAAGTGCTCCTCTTTATAATAACAAAATAATAAATAATCTTCTTAAAAACTTCAGGATCGAGGTTCAATGGCTAGAGGGCGGAGAAATCTCAAAAAATGAGATAACAGGTGGTAATTACGGGCTTTATGCTTTTTCTATCTCTAATTTTCAAATCCACGATAATTACCTCCATGATATCCCTCAGGCCCCAATTTATATCGATACTGCTAATCAAATTTCCTTTCAAGGAAATACAATTACAAACTCCAACGACGAAGTTCGATTTTATAACACCGAAAATAGCATCATTTCTTCTAACAATATTTCTAATCTTAAATGGGGTCTTTATCTTGTAGGAGTTGCTGGAAGTGAAATCTCTTCAAATACAATTTCTGCAACAGAATACGGAATCAGATCTTCTGGTAATGGATTGACTTTTTATGGAAATTCTATCTCTGACTCAAAATATTATGGAATTAGAGATTCCTCGATTAACAACAGATTAGAAAATAATATAATCAAAAACTCGGGATCAGTTGGAATAGCTCTTCTCTCCTCTACAGCTCCTTTATTGATTGGGAACGAAATTCAAGATAGTAATAATTTTGATATTTATCTCCTTAAAACCACTGATGCTGTTTTGAAAGAAAATAAAATCACTTCATTAGAAGGAAAAGGTTATATTTTTATTAACGGAACTGAGGATGCACATTATCTTACTCATTCAATAGAACCTTCAAATACCATCAATAACAAACCTGTCTTTTTCCTTAAAAATCAATCTAACCGCATTTTAGACAATTCCTTAGGAGATGTTGGCGAGATACTCTGTTTAGAATGTGATAATATGGAAATCAAAAATTTAAATTTAAATGCTATATATTTGTATAAAACTTCCAATTCTACCATTTCAAATAATGTGGTTTCGGGTGGATATTATGGGCTCTATCTTCTTTTCTCAAATTCAAATGTTATTTCTAGTAATAGCTTTTCTAACCGAGTAGGAACAAGACTCTCTAAAAGCAACCTCAACTCAATTGATCTTAATACTTTTTCAAATACACCTTATGGAATTATTTCAAGTGATTCTGGAGGAAATACAGTTTCAGAAAATAATTTAACAGGAGCCTCTTATGCCGTCTATATCTTAAGAGCTACAGATGCTAATCAAATAAACAATAACATCATCCAAGGTGCTTCAGGAGAAGGTGTTATTCTAGCTTTAACCTCAATCTCTAACCAAATTCAAACTAATCAAATTACTTCTACAGAAAAAGCGATTCATCTAAAAGGAGCTTCTAATCAAGTAATTACTGACAACACTCTTTCTCAAAATACCTATGCAATTTATATCGAACCTTATCGAGAAACAAATTCAAATTCAAATATAATTTCTAGAAATACATTGGAAGAAAACGAAGTTGGATTAGAAATTGAAAATTCATTAGACTCAAATATTTCTCAAAATAATATCACTTATAATATTGATCCTTTAGTACTTCAAAATTCTTCGGGAGAACTTCAAAAAAATACTATAAAAAATAATCAAAAAGGAATTACTCTTAAAAATAGCAAAAATGTAAAAATTTATAAAAATAACATTTATTCCAATGGTTCCTTCCAAATAGAATCCGATTTACCTTTAGATTTATCTTATCTTAGCCAAGGAAATTATTGGGGGAGAAATAACTTTCCTCTATTTATTCCTGGTACAGATTCTAATAGCGACACAGTGATTGATGATCATCCATTTGCTCAAGAAAGTGGGTGGGTGGATCCAGACAAAGATGGAATAAAAAGTGATGGTGATGGCTCAGGAATTGATGGAGATAATCCTTGTAAAGATGGAAATACTTTAAATTGTGACGATAATTGTCCTTTAATTCCAAATCCTGATCAAACTGATAACAATAAAAATGGAATTGGAGATATTTGTGAAAAAGATGAAGATGGAGATGGAATTAAAGATATTTTCGATAATTGTCCAACAATTAAAAATGGTAATTGTGAAGAAAATGCTTTAAATTGTGATTCTAATAATGATGGATTGATTAGTCCGGAAGAAGAAGCGATGGGAAATCAAATTGATTCTGACTCTGACGGATTAGGAGATCCATGCGATCTTTGTCCCCAAGATAAATATAATAAATGTATAGTTCAAGAACAAATGGTAGAAGCTCAAACCTTGGAAGAAACTACCGTTTCCAATGAAAATGAAACTGCTTCAGTCACTATTCCTCCAGGAGCACTTTCAGAAGATACAAATATCAGCATTTATGGAAGTTCAGATATTTTCAACTTTGCTGTAGGAACAAATAATAAAGTATTTGAAGGCTACATTTACAACTTTGGACCAGAAGGAACGGTTTTCAACCAGCCTGTTACTCTTAAACTCACCTATCAACAACCTCCAGGACCTGAATGTGGAACAAAAGAGCAAAAAATTGACATATTTTTCTGGAATGGTTCAGAGTGGGTAGCTCAAAATGCAGAGCAAGATTGTGAAACTAACACCCTTACTTTAGAAACAACCCATTTTTCCACTTACGCTCCTTTTGGATTAAAAGATTCTGATGAGGATGGAATCCCAAATGATTCTGATAATTGTCCTTTAATCTCTAACTCAGATCAAGCTGATTCTGATTTGGATGGATTAGGGGATGCATGTGATAATTGTCCTTTAATATCTAATTCAGATCAAACTGACTCTGATTTAGATGGATTAGGTGATGTATGTGATTTAGATGATGATAATGATGGTGTCTCTGATGATTCTGATAATTGTCCTTTAATATCTAATTCAGATCAAACTGACTCTGATTTAGATGGATTAGGTGATGTATGTGATTTAGATGATGATAATGATGGTGTCTCTGATGATTCTGATAATTGTCCTTTAATATCTAATTCAGATCAAACTGACTCTGATTTAGATGGATTAGGTGATGTATGTGATTCTTGTCCATTTGATAAAGAAAATGATAAAGATAAAGATGGGCTTTGCGCAGATGTAGATAACTGTCCGAACATTTCAAATTCAGATCAAAATGATAAAGATCAAGATGGATATGGAGATGCTTGCGATCTTGATTTGGACAATGATGGAATTATTAATCCTTATGATAATTGTCCTTTGGTAGAAAATCCATATCAGGAAGATTGTGATCAAGATGGAATAGGAGATTTGTGTGATCCAGAGTGTGAGTGTTGCGACCAAGACGGAGATGGAGTTTTGGGAACAAATGACAAATGTCCCACTCTTTTCGGAGAAAAAGAATTCGAAGGCTGTCCATTTGCAATTCTACTTGACGCCGATTGTCATATCCATTATCATAAAGTCGAGGGCTATGCTTGTATAAAAAATGGAAAAGAGAAAAAGCATTGTAAAATACCTTTAAAACTCGGTCCTATAGGAGATTCTAGAAACGAAGAAATCACTGTTGCTAAAACAAAAATTTATAAATTCTCTGATTTAAATATAACCTCCTTTGGCGAAATTAAAGATAAATGTGAAGAAATATTCAATGATAGCTCTATTCCCGTAATCAATCAAGGAGATTTAACAACTGAAAATCAATTATTTGGTGTTCCTGAAGCTTCAGATTATCTAGTGATAGAACGAGTTCATATCTATGACCCAGTAGATGAAGTGGAAAGATTTACTACGGTTTGTAAACCCGTAGAAGAAACCAAATTTAATCATGATTATAATAAAGATGGTATTTCTGATCCTGTAGCAAAAAGAAAACTAAAGGCAATAAAAGTAATTAAAAAGCTTAAAGATGGAACAATAGAGTTCCAATTAGGAAAAGGAGACTGGAAATTAATAGAAGGTTCTATACTTGAGGTTACCTATCCCGAAGAAGCTCTATGGGAAGAAGGAATAAATGAATATGTATATCCTTACATTTTCGAATCTGATTCTGACTGGAACATTGATGTATGTTCTTATACTCCTGAAGGATATTCAATTGCAGGAGTATATGATCAGTTAGGAAATCTGCTTTCTACTTCAGAATGTATCCAAACCATAGTTGCTGGAGAAGAAAAAGTAATTGCATTCGAAATTGAAAAAACAAGCAGTCCAAAAGAATTTGATGTTACTACAATAATAAAAGCAAAGCATAAAGGAAAAATTAAAAAGTTATCTTTGAAAACAAAGAGCAAGATTGTGAAACCAGAAAAAGTTAAAAAAGTAAAATTCTCTAAAAAATTAAGAAAACCTAAAAAACGACATATGAGAAATATAATTCGATCTATTGTAAATTGGATTAAGAGGAAATTCTAAAATGAAGCAATTAAGTTTAAAATTAAAAATCCTTTTACTCGGGATTGGAATCCTAATCCTAACCCTCTTTGGCCTCCTTATCTGGCGTGGTTTTGCTACTGCCTCTCCTTTAATTACTTTAATTGATGGAAAAGATGCATCCTCAGGAACTGTAACCTCAAATTCAGCTCAACCAACTATTTCAGGAACAGCACCCTCTAATGCTTTGGTTAAAATCTATGAACAGATAGGAGAAGCAAAAACAATTGATAAAGCAGAGGGATATGAATCAGCAAATCTTTCTCTTAAATATGATGGAACTAATTACTTTATTTCTGAAGTAGGGCTTAAATTAGATGGAGTTAATTATACCGTTGATTCAGACTTCTGGGGAGGGCATGGAATAGTATTTTCTGGTCCCAATGTCCAAACTGATGGCCCACCCATTCTTCCTATCCAAGGCGACACCCAAATCCCAGTTGATGGGTCAAAAGTTTATGCTTATTTAGTAACCCTAGAGGGAGGACCATTTCCTCCATCTACTCATTGGACCTGGTATTCTGACTGGTCCCCAGAGGAATTTTTAAATTTCTTAAAAGATTTTAGTTCTTCTATAGGATTTTCATTTACAATAGATGGATTTTCACCCATATATCTTAGTTCTAATGGCCAATACACTTCTGTTGATTTACCCACTAACTCTTTAGGAAATGCTTCTTGTACCACCAGTCCTGGTCAACCTGGTAGTCTTATTTGGGATGATGCTCAAAATACTTATCTAATTTCAAAAACATCTCTTTACTTTGCGAAAACTGATTACAATAAAAAAATAAGTTATTGGGATTATAATGAAACCAACCAATTGACTGAAATTAAAACAATAGACCAAGATCAAACTCCAATTCCTATAGATGGAACCAAAAATTTAAACGCAGCTTTAGTTAATAATAATAATCAATATGAAACTGTCTATACACCAGTCTCTAAAGAAGAACTTGCAGCCTCTCTTTCTATTATCAAATGGATTCCGAATCTCTTTATTGCAAATGGTCCTGGAAATCCTTACACTTGGAATGAAGATGCTCTTACACCCCAGCCATACATTAACTTTGATGGAACAAATTATTATGCTTCTTATTCTCCTGTTGAATATCAAGGAAATTTCTATCATGCAGTTGAGGGCTGTGGGCCTGAAGGAGTGAATTTTCTTGTAAAAAACAAAGGAATTTTAGAAAATATCCCAGTATGTCAAGATGATGTATCTATTTCCTATTTACTTCTTCCTGGAAATATCAATCTCGCTCTTCTTTCTGCTCCTGGTGCTCCTGATCCTTATCATCTTATCTATTCTCCTTTAGATCAAACAACCATTTTAAATTTCTATCAAGAACAGATGGCTCAGTGGAACTATCAAGGGCAATTAGATCTATTTATAGAAAATGTATTTACCCAGCAGTCAGATGGAACCTATGTATTTAATGGAGCGGCTTTGGATCAGGTTGGTGTAACTATCTCTTCTGCAAAACCTTCTGATATTAAAACCTGTGAACTTATCTCTGCTCAAGATCAACTTATTGCTCAAACTACTGCTGATGAAAATGGGTATTTCACTGTTATCGCTTCAGATTATTTAAATAACTATCAATTTACTGAAGGATCTCATCAAATCTATGCAACAGCAACTGTAGATAATGTAGAATCGGAAAAATCAAATGTTGTTACCTATATCTATCAAGCTGCTATCAGTTTAGAACCTCCTATAATTGATAAAATTGATGGAAAACTCCCTGATGAGAATAATAAAATTATTTCAAATAATCCAGAACCATTAATTGAAGGAAGAGCTGAGCCTAATTTAGACGTATTAATATTTAAGAAAAAATAATAAGGGTTGAAAAATGAAAAAATTAATCTCAAATTTGCCAAAAGAAATCAAAATTTTATCAGCAATCATTTTAGTTCTAATCTTAACCCTCTTTGGCCTCCTTATCTGGCGTGGTTTTGCTACTGCTGCTCCTTCAATTACTTTAATCGATGGAAAAGATGCATCCTCAGGAACTGTAACCTCAAATTCAGCTCAACCAACTATTTCAGGAACAGCACCCTCTAATGCTTTGGTTAAAATCTATGAACAGATAGGAGAAGCAAAAACAATTGATAAAGCAGAGGGATATGAATCAGCAAATCTTTCTCTTAAATATGATGGAACTAATTACTTTATTTCTGAAGTAGGGCTTAAATTAGATGGAGTTAATTATACCGTTGATTCAGACTTCTGGGGAGGGCATGGAATAGTATTTTCTGGTCCCAATGTCCAAACTGATGGCCCACCCATTCTTCCTATCCAAGGCGACACCCAAATCCCAGTTGATGGGTCAAAAGTTTATGCTTATTTAGTAACCCTAGAGGGAGGACCATTTCCTCCATCTACTCATTGGACCTGGTATTCTGACTGGTCCCCAGAGGAATTTTTAAATTTCTTAAAAGATTTTAGTTCTTCTATAGGATTTTCATTTACAATAGATGGATTTTCACCCATATATCTTAGTTCTAATGGCCAATACACTTCTGTTGATTTACCCACTAACTCTTTAGGAAATGCTTCTTGTACCACCAGTCCTGGTCAACCTGGTAGTCTTATTTGGGATGATGCTCAAAATACTTATCTAATTTCAAAAACATCTCTTTACTTTGCGAAAACTGATTACAATAAAAAAATAAGTTATTGGGATTATAATGAAACCAACCAATTGACTGAAATTAAAACAATAGACCAAGATCAAACTCCAATTCCTATAGATGGAACTAAAAATTTAAACGCAGCTTTAGTTAATAATAATAATCAATATGAAACTGTCTATACACCAGTCTCTAAAGAAGAACTTGCAGCCTCTCTTTCTATTATCAAATGGATTCCGAATATCTTTATTGCAAATGGTCCTGAGAATGACTATATCTGGAATGAAGATGCTCTTACACCCCAGCCATACATTAACTTTGATGGAACAAATTATTATGCTTCTTATTCTCCTGTTGAATATCAAGGAAATTTCTATCATGCATTTGAGGGCTGTGGGCCTGAAGGAGTGAATTTTCTCATTAAAGAAGAAGGAGCAGAAAACCCTTCAATTATAGCTGTATGCAAAGATGACGAATTAATACCTAATCTTTCTGAAAATATCAATCTCGCTCTTCTTTCTGCTCCTGGTGCTCCTGATCCTTATCATCTTATCTATTCTCCTTTAGATCAAACCGCCATTTTAAATTTCTATCAAGAACAGATGGATAAATGGGGCTATCAAGGACAGTTGGATCTATTTATAGAAAATGTATTTACCCAGACAGACGGAACCTACACATTTAATAGCGCGGCTTTGGATCAGGCGGGGGTGATTATCTCTTCTGCAAAGCCATCAGATATCAGAACCTGTGAGTTTATCTCTGCTCAAGATCAACTTATTGCTCAAACTACTGCTGATGAAAATGGGTATTTCACTGTTACCGCTTCGGATTATTTAAATAACTATCAATTTACTGAAGGATCTCATCAAATCTATGCAACAGCAACTGTAGATAATGTAGAATCGGAAAAATCAAATGTTGTTACCTATATCTATGAGATATCTCTTCAACCCCCATCCAAACCAGAAATCATTGAAATAGAAGGACAAACGCCTCCTGCCTCTGGCACTAATCCTCAACCATCTATAAAAGTTCAAGCGGATCCAAATACATTAATAAAGGTCTATAGAAGAACTCAGTAATAAATTTTGAGGGAAAAAATGGAGAAAATAAAAAATTTGGATCTAAAACTAAAAATAATGATTGCTATTGCAGGAGTTCTAGCTCTAACTCTTTTAGGTCTTTATCTTTTCACTAAAGCTCAAACAGAAGAAACTTTCTCCCAAAATGATTGGTCAGAAGGAGAAGGAGTAGATTATCAAAGTGCTTCAAATATTCAAGCTGGCTCAGATCTAAAATTAGCTATAGATTATTTTGCTCCCTCTACTTTATGGTCTTATTCAAACTCAGGATCTGATTTTAGAGATATAGAAGAAACTTCTGATGGAAAAATTCTTTTAGCTGATTTTTCAAATATAAAAGGAGTAATAAAAATTGATCCTGCTGATAATTCTATTCCCTGGCAATATGCTGAGGCAACTCAACCTATAGATGTAGAGGAACTTGAAAATGGAAATATACTAATTACAGACTATTCAGAAATTAATCATCAAGTAATAGAATTAGATCCTCTCACCTCCTCTCCCATTTGGGTCTATGACAATCTTATAAGTCCTATTGATGCAGAGAAAGTAGGAAATCTATATTATATTGCTGATCGTGGTCAAGATTTAATCAAAATAGTTGATTCTTCTTCTAATTTGATACGGGAAATTTCAATAAGCGGAATTTTAGATTTGGAAATAGACTCTGAGGGATATATCTGGACTGCTGGAGCAGTAGGTATTGTTGAATTCGATTCAAATGGAGTAGAGGTCCAAAGATGGGAAAAAATAGACTATTTCACTGATATAGAACTATTAGCAAACGGTCATTTCCTTCTTTCAACAACAGATCAAATAATTGAAACAGATAACATTGAAAAAGCAATGAATCCTGATGATCCAAATGTTCCTGGAACAATTTATTGGATCTATGGAAAGCCTAATTTTGGAGAAGGAGCTCATGATGCTGAAAAAATCTCTGATGGAAATATTTTAGCTACTGATTGGAATACTCCATCTGAAGTAAGAAAATTAGATGGCAATCTAACTTATCCTTATTATGCACTAAGTGGAACTTTAACATCTTTAGTATATGATGTTGGATCAGAGGAGATGAGCTGGGGTACAATTTCTTGGACAGAAACCTTGCCTACTGGAACTGAAGTATTTGTTGCAATAAGAACAGGAGGAACTGCTACGCCTGATGACCTTTGGTCTGATTGGTATTATCAAACAAATGGAGATTACGTTAGCGCTCCAGCTAATCGATATTTCCAATACATGGTTCAACTTCGAAGCTCTGATCTGTCTCAAACCCCTATTTTTGATGATTTATTAATTAACTATACCCTTCCTCCACCCCCACCTGATAGTGATAATGATGGAGTAGAAGATTCGATAGATAATTGTCCAAATACATATAATCCAGATCAAAAAGATGCAGATGGAGATGGAATAGGAGATGTATGTGATTCTTGTCCAAATGATCCAAATAATGATGAGGATTCAGATGGAGTCTGTGGTGATGTAGATAATTGTCCTACTATCTATAATCCATATCAAACAGATACAGATTCTGATGGAGTGGGAGATAAATGTGATGATGATTTAGATGGGGATGGAGTATTAAATACAGAAGATAATTGTAAATATGTCTTTAACCCAGATCAAGCGGATACAGATCCTTTAGAAAGTGGATTAACCACTGTGTTTTTCACAGATTTTGATGAATGTGATATTCAACCAGAGGATTGGGTAGATATAGATGAATATCATATGACTACTTGTCCTGATTTAAATATTGATTTGAATTGGTGGACAATAAATTTTGACAATCAAAGTTATGAAATTCAAGATTACGAAGGTTATATTACAAAATCAACAGGAGTAGAAAACGAATATAACTTTTCTATTTCACCTTATTCCGGATCCCAATTTTATTGGATTTATTATACGAATTATGGAATCTCGTGGCAAAAACAGCTATCTCAAGAACCTGTTTTAGGAAAACTAAGTATTATGATTTATGATGATCCTTCTAATTTTCAACAATATTTAAGCGATTCTACAACTTATTTCACTGTTTACGATGAAAATAATTACATCTCTGTAGGTCTAGTACCAGATACCTGTGCTGATAATTATGTTGTTTTAGACCCTGTTACCTCTGATTGGATATGTACCAATGTTGAAAGAACAACAGGATGGCATAAATTAGAAGTTGAAATTAACCAAACCCAAAATATTGTAAAAATAGATAATACTATTGTTTATCAAGCTGATAAAATTGTTCAAAATATAGATTGGTTTGGAATAGAAGGACCTGGAGAAGGATTCTACGATGATCTTAAATTTGAAGTAATGACTCTGGCTGAGGAAAAAGTGTTTGCGACTAGTTTTGAAGAATGCGATGCAGATAATTGGCCTGATGCAGCAGATTGCGATCAAATTTCTGGCTTCAGTTTTAATGGAGAAACTTTCTCTCTTGCTTATTATGATGCCTCGTTAACAAATTCTACCTTAGTAGACAGTGATTACCAAATCACTGTACCGCCTCAAGATGGAAATCAATTCATTTTGCTTCATGGAAATGGTCTTTTATGGGAACGAGAATACAATTCCTATTTTGGAAAAGTCTCTATCTATGTTTATGACGATCCTGCCAATCCAGATTTTACAGGCAATTCTGATTTAGGAAGTTATGATTTCCTTTATGTATATGACAAAAACGGAAATTATATAGGTGCAGGTTTTGATTGGGATGATCCTGATTTTTATCGAATAGATATAAATGGGGATATATCTTCTATTTCCCTTGGAAGAACAGCTGGGTGGCATAAACTAGAGATAGTAGTTGATGAAACTTCAAATAAAATTCTGATAGATGATAATGAGGTTTATTCCACTGATTCTAAAGTAGTTGAAGCTATTTCTTCTTTTGGACCTTATAATAGAGGGTTCTTTGATAATTTAGAATTTTATGTAGTTACCCAACCTTCTCAAGGTGATGGAATTGGAGATGCTTGTGATATTTGTCCTGAGGATCCTGAAAATACATGTAATCTTGATGCAGGACAAAAAATTATAGAACCGTCAACAGGTGGAACAGTATCTACTGGAGATAATGAGGCAATAGTGGAAATTCCTGCAAATGCTTTATCTGAAGAAGAAACAATAACAATTGAGGAGGGTCCAGGAAACTTCCAGATTAAGGTTGAAGGCGCTACTCCTACTGTTGTAGTTTCCTATAATATTTCTCCCTCAGGGTTAGTTTTTGATCAACCTGTAACAATTACAATTCATTATCCTTCTACCTTTGATTATGGAACTTATAATGTCTACTGGAAAGATCCAAATGGCGTATGGCACCCATCTTCTCCTGAAATAGGTATCACTATCATAGAAAAAGCACCGGATTATATAAAATTCACTGCTTCCCACTTTTCAGAATTCGGGGTTGGATTTTCTACAACTGGATGGACTCAAACTGATTGGTCTGGTGGTCCTACAGAAAATTTAGAAGTAGGAACCTGGGACAAAAGCTATAACAAATTCTATAAATCTCAAGATATAGATTGGTCCTCAACTCCAGGAGAAATAAAAATTTCACCTTAAAATATAAGTAAAGATAAGGGATAAAGGGAGAAAGAAAAAATGGAGAAAATAAAAAATTTGGATCTAAAACTAAAAATAATGATTACTATTGCAGGAGTTCTAGCTCTAACTCTTTTAGGTCTTTATCTTTTTAGTGGAGCTCAGACAGAAGCATTGGATATCAACCCGGAATTTGATACTTTCCTTTCTTACACTAATCCCGAAACTAGTTTTGAAAGCAATGATTCTCTAAACATTGGCAGATGGTACGATGATTATTATAGACGTGCTCTTTTATATTTCAATCTCTCCACCCTCCCCTCAAATATAATAATTCAAAATGCAACTTTAAAGTTGTACGGAACATTAAATTTTAATAGTGATAAAACCTCTATTGACGTAGGAGTTTATAAAATCACAAGAAGTTGGACTAGTGCGGCTACCTGGAATAGTTATGATGGAACAAATCCATGGAATAATCCAGGAGGTGATTTTGATCCGACTCCAATTGCTATTACCACAATTAGTAAAACCAATCAATATTGGGAATGGGATGTAACTACTTTGGTTGAAGAATGGCTTACTAATCAAAATAATTATGGATTTTTACTTAAAGTTCCAGATGAATCAATTTTAACAGGAGAGAACGACACTGTTTTATTGACCGCTGTAGATAGAGGACCAGGATATGAACTTCCGATCTTATCTATAACTTATGAAGAAGATGCTGATGGAGATGGTGTTGGAAATTCAATAGATAATTGTCCTACTACATATAATCCAGATCAAAAAGATGCAGATGGAGATGGAATAGGAGATGCATGTGATAATTGTTCTACTATCTATAATCCATATCAAACAGATACAGATTCTGATGGAGTGGGAGATAAATGTGATAATTGTAAATATGATTATAACCCAGATCAAGCAGACACAGATAAAGGACCTTTGACTACCCGATATTTAAAAGTTTACCTTCAAGGAGAAAATTATCTTACATTTGCAGAATTTGATGTTTTAGATCCAGATGGAAATCCTTTGCCTTTAACTGTGATTGATGTTTCTGAAGAGGATACATCTTCTTTTGATACCAGTTCATGCAACTGGTGTGCAAAAGCTACTACAGATGATGACATAACTACTTGTTATTCTGCTGTATCTTCTACTGATATATGGATTGTCTATGATTTAGGCGCTCCTACCCAAATTTCTGCTATTTCTATAGACACCTTCCATTCTTGTGGATATGGACCAGTAAAAAAGATTAGAGTTGAAGCAAGTACAGATTTGACTAATTGGGAAGAAGTTCTCCCTGAACAAGAAATAGTGATGCTACCTTTCTCTGCCTCTACAAGATATCTCAAACTTACTCTATTTGGCGAAAATTATTTAACGTTTGCCGAATTTGAGGTTTTTGATGAAAATAATAATCTTCTTCCATTAACTGTTGGAGATGCTTCCGAAGAATATGCTGCTTCAGGAAATTGGTCAGCAGAAGCCACTGTTGATAATGATTCCTCTACTTGTTATTCTACAGCAGAAGATAAAGGAACTGAAGGATCTGCTTGGATAATTTATGATTTAGGGACTGTCACATCGATTAAAGGAGTAAGAATGAATTGGTATGATTGCGGAGGAGGAGGAAAAGTTAATGCAATTAAAATCGAGGGTAGCAGTGATGGCCAAAATTGGACTACATTAGTAGAAAATACCTATTTATCTATAATTCCAAAATCTGGATCAGCAAGATATGTAAAATTATACCTTCAAGGAGAAAATTATCTTACATTTGCAGAATTTGATGTTTTAGATCCAGATGGAAATCCTTTGCCTTTAACTGTGATTGATGTTTCTGAAGAGGATACATCTTCTTTTGATACCAGTTCATGCAACTGGTGTGCAAAAGCTACTACAGATGATGACATAACTACTTGTTATTCTGCTCTAGAACAATCTCCGGAAGAAGTTTGGATTCTTTATGATCTTGGAGCAGAAAAAGAAATTTCAGGAATTTCAATTGATGCCTATCATTCCTGTGGCTATGGACCTGTAACTTCTTTAAGAGTTGAAACTAGCTTAGATAATATAAATTACACTTCCTTTATTCCTCAAACTTCTTTAAAAACTTTCACAATTTCATATGAAAATTCAGTAGAAGCTACAGTTCCAGATGGAATTGGAGATGCTTGTGATATTTGTCCTAAAGATCCTACAAATTTATGTAACGATGATAAAGGACAAAAAATTATAGACCCGACTAAAGATGAAATAGTTTCTACTAAAGATGGTGAAGCAATAGTAGAAATTCCTGCAAATGCTTTATCTGAAACAGAAACAATAACTGTTGAGGAAGGTCCAGGAAACTTCCAGATTGATGTTGAAGAAGGTCCTTCTATTGTTAAAGTTTCTTACAATCTCTCTCCTTCAGGGATTGAATTTAATCAACCTGTAACTGTAACTATCTACGTTGATCATACCCAACTTGATCCATCCACAGCCCAGGTGTATTATTCTCCAGATGGAGTTAATTGGTACGTCCATGATAATATTATAGACCGTGGTCTTGATTATATAAAATTTACCACTAACCACTTCTCTCAATTTGGAATAGGTACAACTGCTCCTCCGGAAGGAACTTTAGGATGGCTCATTTCCTCTGTTTATGACACAGGCTATACCATTTCTACAGTAACTTTAGAGCCTCTTACTGCTCAACTGCCAACTGGAACTCAGATTGATGTGAAGATTAGATCTTCTTCAAATAGCGAAGATCTATCGGATCCAGAAAGTGGTCCTTCCTGGATCTCTATTTCAGAAGGTCAATCAATTTCAGGAATCTCTCGATATTTCCAATATGCAGTAAATCTTATAAGTGAGAGCACTGACATTTCCCCAATCCTTGAAGAAATTTCCTTTACCTTCTCCCCAGATCAATTAGTAGCTTCAGGATATACAGATTCCTCTGGTATTGCCAATCTAACTGTAGGAACATGTGAAGGAGAAGTTTGCGATCTTACCCAACTGTCTGAAAGTGAAAACAAATTTTATGCAATTGCCATAAATGATCAGGGACTTTCTTCTGAAGCATCTGATATTGCTATCTATAATCTAGACATCTACTATGCAGAAAAAGAATTTGATCAAAACGCAGATAAAAATCAGATAATGAGCAATCCTGCAGGAACAGTAGAAGTTTTAGTTCCTGCCTCTACTGAAGCTATAGGTCAATCTGATCCATATACTTTAACAGTTCAAAAATCCGATATCGAGCCAAATATTCAAATTCTTTCAGGTGGTGTAGATGGAACTCTTATTACTGCTTATAACATAGGTCCGTCAGGAATTGAATTCTCTCAAAAATT
>Ga0190363_1000361_pt1 | contig 26436 bp, 27 predicted proteins | sample 48721867_MG_FD_161272 | JGI IMG/M metagenome (GOLD analysis project Ga0190363, IMG submission 161272) | Hydrothermal vent microbial mat bacterial communities from Southern Trench, Guaymas Basin, Mexico - 4872-18-6-7_MG | ecosystem: Environmental > Aquatic > Marine > Hydrothermal vents >... | reverse complement strand
TATGAACTATAGTTGTGGAATTTAGTCTACAAAAGCCTCTTTGCCCTTTAGTCCTATCAACACCACAGCGATGCTCACAGAAGTGACAATTAGTTAATATCCTATATGCTATTTCTACCTTTACATCTAGAAAACTCCACTTAGGTCTAGCTAAATCATTTAGATTCGTTTCACCTTTTATTATAGACTTGAGTAGACTATCAAAATTCTTCGCGACGGAATTATGAACATCCCATAGTTCCTCTAGAGTAAGATCCTTAGGATTAACATCGCAATCTACATATTTACATATGATGAATTTAGCGGGCTTCTCATTCCTCATAACCTTATAGTACCACTCTAGCCTTCTCCTTACCTCTAAATCCTTCCATACAGTATATGCATCAGGTCTAAGCAACCTCCACATACTTGATCTATAGTAGGATAATGCAAATGGTACTAATAAATTAAAAAGGTCGATAGGATAAATTCTAACAATATGCCAAAGCCTAAAGTATCATTACTTTCACATGATGATATAGAGAAAGTGCATGAAGCCTCTCTAAGGCTTCTAGAGGAGGTAGGAGTCTATATCGATAATGAGGAAGCTTTAAAACTTCTAAAAGAGGAAGGTGTAAATATAGAAGGTAAGGTAGCAAAGATACCGCGAGATTTGGTAAATAAATGCCTAAAAAGTACACCTAGTACTTTTAAGCTTTATTATAGAGATTCTAAAGACTATCTAATCATCGGCAATAAAGGAACTATATTTAATCCAGGTTCAGCAGCGATAAAGATCCTTGACTATAATAAGGGAGAACCACGAGAACCATTTTTTAAGGACTTAGTGGATTTTTCGATTTTGGTTGATGCATTAGAATATATTAACGCCCAAAGTACAGCTCTTGTCCCAGCAGATGTTCCAGTAGAGATCAGAGACAGGGTTAGGCTATATCCTATTCTAAAATTTTCGAATAAACCAATCATTACAGGAGCTTTTACGATAGAAGGAGTACATGATATGAAGGCTATGTTAGAAATAGTTAATAGGGACATAGCTAAAAAACCTATAGCAATATTCGATGTATGTCCCTCACCTCCTCTTCAATGGAGTAATCTTACAATGCAAAATCTAATTGATTGTGCACGGTATGGAATTCCAGTTGAGATAATACCTATGCCTCAGCTAGGGGCTACAGCACCTGTAACTTTAGCTGGAGCATTAATTCAGCATAACGTGGAAGCATTGACGGGTATCGTCATTGCACAATTGGTTCGAAGGGGAACTCCTGTAATATATGGTGGCTCTCCATGTCTATTTGATATGAGATGGGGAACATCCTGTATATCAACTCCTGAGACGTTATTGCTTACATTAGCGTATACTGAGATCGGGAAGTACTACAATATACCTACGCATGCTTATGTAGGGCTAAGTGATGCAAAGATAATCGACTATCAGGCTGGAGTAGAAACTTTAGTAGGGGCTTTATTAGCGGTATTAAAAGGGATAAATATAGCTTCAGGTCCTGGTATGCTAGAGTTCGAAAGTTTACAGAGCATGGAAAAGATAGTATTAGATAATGATATATGTGGTATAGTATTTCGTATAGCTAAAGGGTTTGAAATACACGAAGAAACCCTAGCTATAGATTTAATAAGAAGCGTAGGTCCAGGAGGACATTTTTTAAGCAAGAAACATACACTAAAATGGTTTAGAATAGAAGAATTCTTTCCAAAGATATTTGATCGAAGTACAAAGAGGGAGAATATCTTAAGGAAAGCTCATGAAAGAGTTAATGAAATCTTAGAGAGGCATAAACCTGAATCATTACCACCAGATATAGAGCGTGAATTAGATAAATTCTTTAACAATATATGCAAAAGATACGGAGTGAAAACTCGTCGTCAAAAGAGCTACTACAGCCCTTAGTGATATTTTTAAGAGCGTCTCAATTATGGCCAAACAGAGTTAACGGAGTATCTAATGAGAATATAAGTTTCAGAGAGTTATATACACATATTGTACATGATGGAGGAATCGAATATGAGAAGAGTTGTAGTTTCTGCTCCTGCAAGTATAGCTAATTTAGGATGCTTATTCGATATTGCGGCAATTGCCATAGATTATGCAAGAGATAAAGTCATAGTAGAGGAAGTAGAGAATTCAGGAATTGAGGTAATTTCACTTAGTAAAGAAGTTCCTGGCGGAAAAGCTAATACTGCCTTTAAAGCCGCAGAGGCTATCCTTAGAAGGTTAGATATGATCGATAATATAGGATTGAGAATTATAGTAGTCAAAGGGGTTAAGAAGGGAATTGGAATAGGTTCTTCAGGAGCTACAGCGGCCGCTACTGTAGCAGCGATAAAGGAGCTTCTTAAGGAGGATATAAGTAATGAGGAGTTGATACAAGCAGCTGGTGAGGGTGAAAGTGTAGCAGCAGGTTCGCCTCATTATGATAATGTCTCTGCGAGCCTATTAGGAGGTATTACTATCATAGTTAATCAAAGACCAATGAAAGTCATAAGAATTCTACCACCAAGAGAGTTATCACTTATACTTATAACGCCAAAGGTCGTTACTAGAGTTGAGCAGGATAAAGGAAAGACGCAAATAATGCGCAGTATTCTACCAGATAAGATAAGTTTAAAGGAAGCTGTAGAACAAAACTGTGCTGTTGCGGAATTTATGACAGCTTTAATGAAGGGAGATCTAGAATTGTTAGGAGAGGCTATTTCAAAGGGAGGAATTGTTGAAAGAGTTAGAAGTAGGTACATACCTCATTACTGGACATTAAAGGAGATCTCGTTAAAGGCAGGAGGACTAGGAGCGAATATTTCAGGTGCAGGACCATCTATTTTTGTAATAGTAGAAAAGAAAGAGTCAATAGATGTTGCACATAAGATAGAAGAGTATATTAAGAAGATTAATGTAAAAGCTGATGTAGTAGTTACTCAACCCGATAATAAGGGAGCTATTAGGGAAGAATAAGTTAGAGGGGATTCTATGAAAGAAGTCGATGTAAAATATGCGGGATCATTATTCCCAACTACAGTAGTCCTTGCTACATGTATAGATGAAGAAGGTAAACCGAATATAATAACCCTTGGATGGGCCATGAAAACATCTGGAACTCCACCTATGGTTGCCATAAGCATTGCTCCAGCTAGATACTCACATAATTTAATAGATAAAATAGGAGAATTCGTACTAGCAATACCAACTAAGGAGATAGTTGATAAAGTTCATAAATGCGGAAGAACTAGTGGTAGGGATCTAAATAAGTTCGAAACTTTTGGGTTAACTCCTTTGCCATCCAAGAAGGTAAAACCTCCTTTAATAAAAGAATGTGTAGCGAACCTAGAATGCAGAGTTGTAGGAAAGATTACTACAGGGGATCATACACTTTTCGTAGGCGAAGTTGTAGCTGCTCATGTAAATGAGGATTATTTTAAAGAGAACGAGAAGTGTTTAGATTTAGATAAAGCAAAAGTATTGATAACTCATGCTAAAGAGTATAGAGAGGTAGGCAAAGTGGTAGCATATAAGCTAAACGGCAACATAAAGCTCGTAAGCAACTAATTAGTCTTTTTACTTTTTATTGAAAATAAGGTAAGGTGGTATGCGAAGAGGTGCTACCGCTGAAGAGATTGCACGTAGACTTTTGGAGATGTACGGATATAAGGTAATTAGTATAAGGCAGAGAATCCGTATTAATGACATAGATATAGGAGAAGTTGATATAATAGCAGAAGATGAGAACGGTGAGAGATACGTAGTTGAAGTTAAATCAGGGAAAGTAGGCGTTGGAGATATAAAAAATACCTATGCTACTGCTAAGATTCTCAATATGAAACCTATTATAATATGTAAGGATTTCTCTGATGAATCAGCAAAAACTGCGGCTGAAAGATTAAAAGTCAAAGTCATAAGGATCGCTAAGTACTTACTAATTGAACCTGAAGAGTTAAGCATATTCTTGAAAGAGAGTATAAGAGGAATCATAGAGGACGAGATTATCAACATAATAGATGCTTTAATGATAGATCAGGAATCTCTAAAGTTCCTTAAAGTTATTGTAGAAAGTCAGAATATGGATCAATTACTTAAGTTAAGTGGTTTAAATTCAAGAGAAATAGGTAGAAAAATATCCGATTTAAGGAAGAAATGTAGATTAATGAAAGATGTTAAGGGATTCTACGATCTTAGAAGGAAGGCAGAATTAATAGTAAGACTACAAGAATTAGTAAAGATTATTAGGAAGATGATACTTGAAGATAAGTGAATGAAGAGGTAGCTCGCGGCTGAATGATGATGAGGTCGTCGATCACGGATTATGGAATATAAGCTAGATTTTAGGTTGTGAAAACTAAAAGATGTAGTTTTTTACATATTTATGATCTCACCAGTATTCTCTACGACTTTTATGCCAGGCATTTTCATTAGGATCTCTCTAGCTCTGTTAGAAGAGAGGAAAGAGAGGAAGTGCTTAATTATTGGATAACTTAGTCGTGACTTAGGGATGAGAAAATCATATTCTTCTTCAGCTATGGGAATAAAGTCTAAATTATAGAGTCTAGCAACGTACTCTACACCTAACCCTACATCTGCTTTACCTTGAGCTATTGCTGAAGCTACCGCTGTATGAGTTCTTACCTCCAAGTGATAACCGTTAATTCTTGAAATTATTTCATTGTAGCTTAACCCTAGTTCAGAAGCTAGCTCCTGAAGTTTTATATCCAGAAGTATCCTTGTACCACTTCCTTTGTTCCTATTTATGAACTTTATATCTTCCCTTAGTAAATCTTTTAAGTTTCTAATTCCTTTTGGATTTCCTTTTGCTACTATTAGACCTTGAGTACGAAGATACCCCTTAACTAAGGCTACTTTCTCTTTGGCTTTATACATTCTTAGATAGGGCATATTATACTCCATAGATATTGGATCTAGTAAATGGACACCAGCAATATCCGCTTCTCCTCTTATTACAGAGAGGAGACCTTCCGTAGAGCCAACATATATTAGACGTAAATATACGTTCTCTTCCCTACTAAAGGTATGAAGCAAGATTTCAGCTCCTGGGCAGTTGCTTCCTATAAAGACTAGATCTGGTAATAGAGTATTAGGTAGTAGATACGCCTGTACTTCTTCACCAGCTTTTAATACATCTCTATCGCCGAATACTTTAATTAAGCCATCAGCCATCCAGATACTCGAAATTAAGCCAGATCCACGGAATGTAGGATAGGCTATTAGCTCTTCTCTGTTAATTAATGCTACGGGGATTATATTCAACTTACCTTTCTCTAGCGGAATATCTCTCGATATCTTAGCTTTAAGTGTCAGAAATGGAGGGAAGCTACAACCCGACATTTTACATATTACTGGAATCACCAATAGGAACGCGACTACTGCTGCAGAGACTGGGTGTCCTGGGAGACCTATTACTAGCTTGTTATTAACTAATGCCACTACTGTAGGCTTGCCAGGTTTTGTCCTTAAACCGTGAAAGAGGACATCGCCTATGTCTTCTAATACTCTATAAACTAAATCCTCACGTCCAGCTGAGGTACCACCAGAAAATAACAATAGGTCATATCTATTAACGAAGTTTAATGCTGTATCTCTTAACAACTGATAATCATCAGGAACTATTCCTAAATAACGTACTTCACAACCAAAGGTCTCTAGAAGAGACTTTATAAGAAAACCGTTAATATCGTATATTTGTCCAAGTTCTAAAGGAGTGCCAGGCTCTTTTATTTCATTTCCAGTTGAGATAATGGCTACCTTAGGTTTCACAAATACGCGAATTTTCTTTATTCCAAGGGATGATAAGATTCCTATCTCTTTAAAGCCAATAATGATTCCTCTTTTGAAGACAATTTCACCTGGCATGAAGTCAGTACCAGCTTCATATATGTTCTCACCTGGAGAAACACTTCTGAATGCAACGATATAGTCGCCCTCTCTATGGGTAAACTCTTCCATTATAACAGCATTAGCTCCTGGGGGTATCATAGCACCTGTAGCAACTTCGACAGCTTCGCCCTTGTTTACATAAATATTAGGAACTTCTCCTACATTAACATTCCCTTTTAGCATCAATCTTATAGGATGATATTCATCCGCTAGAAAAACGTCATATGCTCTTATAGCATAACCATCTACAGAGGACCTATCAAAGGGAGGAAGCGTTATAGGAGATGTTATATCCTCCGCTAGTACTCTACCTAAAGCTTTATCGATATCAACTTCTTCAGTTCCTAAAGGTCTGACTATGGAAGATAATGTGTTCAAAGCTTCTTCTATGCTAACTAACTTGTGAAAGATTCTTCTCGACATAAATAGCACCCCAGGGGTCTTCTACACGATATACGTCTAATAATTGGTTTTCATCATACCCTTCTAGCTCTTCAGGTACTATGACTATACCATCAGCATATGCTAAGCTAGATAATATTCCTGAGCCTCTAATTCTTAATGGAGTAGCGTACAAACAACCTTTAATTTCATTAAGGGTTACGCGTACCATTTCAAGTATACCTAATCTAGAAGGTATTCTCCTAGTAGCTCTAGCTTTATACGGAATTGACTTTATCTCAGCACCATATACTTTTAGAAGTATAAAAGGCTCTAGGAGAAGTTTGAATTCATTGTAGGCAGCTACAGGGAAACCAGAGAGCATGAAAATTAATTTTTCCTCAACTTTACCTACGCCTACTGGTCGTCCAGGCATTATTGAGACTCCATGAAATATTATTTCACCAAGCTGCCTTACAACCTTTGGAGTAAGATCTTTTGATCCTACAGAAGTACCTCCTATAGTAACTACCAGGTCATTTTCCATTAGAGCCTGAATAAGGTATTTCTTTATTATTTGAGGCTCATCAGGTAATAGACCATAATCTTTAACGTTAGCGTACCCCTGTAAGAAAGTTTTTACGACAAGACTTGTTATGTCTAATACTCGCCCATTCTTAACCATTTTGATATCTCTAGTAAGCTCTGAGCCTATTACTAAGAGGCCGACATTTAGTTTATTAAAAACTAAGACCTCCTCGACAAGGCTCCTTAGTAGCAGAATAGCTTTCAACGGATCTACTATCTCGCCTTTTCTTAGGAGAACGCTTTCTTTTTGGACATCTTCTCCTCTTCTAGCAACGTAAGCATAAGGTGGGACGCTAGTAGTGATCTCGATAAACTTCTCATACTCTTTAACGAATTCCTTAGGAACTACAGCATTTGCTCCTTTCGGTAATGCTTCACCTGTACTTACTCGCTTAGCTTGACCATATGAAATAGATGAAGCTTCATTAAAGAGCTTTAAAATTATAGGATTAGAGTGTGAGGCAGAGGCTACGTCTTCTGCTTTAACAGCATAACCATCAAATAAAGCAATATTGTCAAATGGAATATCTATGTTAGAATGGACTTCTTCAGCAATTATACACCCTATGCTATTCAGTACATTTACTCGTTTAGTTGAAATTTTAGGAATGTTCATTGAGGATAGTATATCCCACGCTTCCTTTAATGAGATGAACTTCAGCATGAAGACTCCCTCAAATGATAAACTATATGACTTATTTCAGGTAAGATAAGCTTCTCTAAAGCTAGTTTCACAGCGTGGGGTGAGCCAGGCAAACAAAAAACCAAGGTCCCTTTGACTATATATGCAGATGCTCGCGAGAGCATAGCTGCTAAGCCAATTTCACGAAAGCTTAAATACCTAAAGAGTTCGCCAAAACCAGGAATTTCTTTTTCAGCATATTTACTAACTACATCAGGAGTTATATCGCTCTTCGAAATTCCCGTACCCCCTGAAAATAAGATGACGTCTACATTACCAGCGTACTTTTCTAAAATCTTAACTATATACTCCTCTGAATCAGGAATGAGGTGCCGAGAGAGTATTTTGTAGTTTGACTTTTTCACTATGTTCTCCATAATATCTCCCGAGAGATCCTCGACTTTTTTCCCTCTTTGAGATTGTATGAATCGTGAGGTGCTTACAGTAATTAGGACAAAGCTAACTCTCTGAGGTGCTTTAGCCTTATGTATATCTTTAGGTAATCCTATCACATGATCCACCCATGATTAATTAACGGGATAAATTCTATAGTAACTAGTTGATAGGAATCTATTAAACGATTCAAGTTACAAGAGGAGTATAAAAATGCTCATTGATAAATACAATAGAATCATAGATAACTTAAGGATCTCCGTCACTAATGAGTGTAATCTTAGATGCTTCTTCTGTCATAGAGAGGGTAATGAAGGAACAGAGGATGTACTGACACCTGAGGACATAGAGTTCATCGTAAAAGTAGCTGCTAAATTAGGTATTAAGAAGATAAAGATAACAGGAGGAGAACCGCTAATTAGGAACGATATAGTAAACATAGTGGAAAAGATTTCTAGAATAAGAGGCATAGAGGATATATCGCTTACTACAAACGGCACTCTACTTAGAGAGAAGGCATCTAAACTAAGGAAAGCAGGGCTAAAGAGGATTAACATAAGCTTACATAGTCTACGCGAAGATACATATCGTAAAATAACAGGGAAAGACCTACTAAAGAATGTACTTAAAGGTATTGAAGCTGTATTAAAGTGTAACTATGAACAGGTGAAGGTCAATGTAGTAGTCTTAAAAGGCATAAATGATGGAGAGCTTTATGATATATTAAACTTTGCTAGGAGGCAAAAAGTAATACTCCAACTTATAGAGTTGGAAACTAATTCAAGGGATAGCCTAATGTACAATAATTATCATGTTAGCTTTACGAAAATAAGAAGCTTTTTGCGTAGAAATAGCGTAAGATTGATTAAACGTAAAGAACAGAATAGGCCTGTCTTCTATTTAAAGAATGGAGGAATCGTAGAGATAGTAAATCCTATGGAGGATAACAGTTTTTGTTTAAAGTGTACGAAATTACGTATAACGTCAGATGCAAAGCTTAAGCCTTGTCTTTTTTCAAGAAATTACATTGATATAGCTGAAATAGTTAAAGATAGAAATGAAAAAGAGCTTAGTATGGCATTTATTCATGTATTAGAGTTTAGGAGACCATTTTTTGTAAGTACTAAGAAGAGGGTTTCCTCATGAGTGAAGATGTCAAGATGATAGACATAAGTATGAAACCGACGTCCCTTAGAGTAGCTAAGGCAGAAGGATTTATTAAATTAAAGAAAGAGACAATAGAGCTTATCAAAAAGAAAAAAGTAAAGAAAGGCGATGTAATAAACGTAGCTAAAGTTGCTGCAATTCTAGCAGTGAAGCATACTTGGGAAATAATACCACTTTGTCATCCAATACCTATAACCAGCATTAATATTGACATAAACGTAGAGGATGATGGCATAAGGGTAACATCAGAGGTGAAAGCATACGCTAAGACTGGAGTCGAAATGGAAGCCCTTATAGGAGCAAGCATAGCGCTATTAACTATATGGGATATGGTGAAAGCTTACGAAAAAGATGAAAAGGGACAGTATCCCTTTACGGAAATAAAGTATATAAGAGTTATAGAAAAGGTTAAAAGAGTTTAATATGAAACTAGGATACCTCACCTCTTGCAATTCTTTTAGCTTCTTCAACTATGCACTCTAATACTTCTTCACTAATATATGGAGTTACTATTATGAGCTTATTTGTTGTAAAACCATCTTCACGCCAGGAGATTTCATAAGAAATCTCGTACATGGGTATCTCGCATTCAGCCTGATTACCTACTCTCTGGAGATTATATCTAGAGACTCTATTAAGAAGGGATACCGACAAGGGAAGCTTAAGGGAGATTTTGTAGTAATCCTTAAGTACTATGAAATCTGAATTATTTGCATTCCATGAATTAAGAGCCCTGAGGACATAGAGCTTGATAGCAGTCTCAATAGGCTGCTCTATACGCTCTATTTTCTCTACTTCGCCATTATTAACAAATATAGCTACAGTCTCTACCATTAGTATGACCTCATCGCTATTAACTCTAGAATAAGAGGAATGATATAAACATTAAGTTGCCTCAAAGATGTTCATTTAGGGTTTAAATATAGAACTACGTCCTTTCTCTTATCAATTACAGAAATGACTCGGTGAAGAGGAATACTTCTTACTACTCCCTTATCATCTTTATAAATAAAGAAATCACGGGTAACTCTTATCAATAGGGAACAGTTAATGTACTCTCTACCTTCAGTAGAGCCACGGGATAGGTAGATAACTTCATAGTCAGCTTTTCTTAAGGTAGGATCATGAAGTATTCTCGATAGGAGATCTCTTAATGGATTACGCGTCAAAATAGACTCCATTCTATGTAGAGAATAGTTGGGTTAATAAACATTATGAAGGTAGGCCTTCTTCTAACTTAACACCTATCCATACTAGAACTTCATTACCATGAAGTTTACCATAAATTTTTATAATTGGGCCCATGTCATAGCTTCTAATTACTCTTAAACTAAAAAGAACGTTCTCAGGTAATTCCACTTTGCTAATGTAATCCTCATATCTAACAATTAATGTACGATTTTCATAAAGTTCAACTATGGCAGGTATGCCTATATTTAAGACTTCTACGCCATGGATATTAGATACTTCATACGCTATGTACTTAGCTATGGGATCTAAATCTACCCTTTTAGGTATTAGGGTAAAAGTTACTATTAGAAAGATTATTACCATTATAACAGTGATTATGGCTAACTCTAAACTTCTCATAGGGTTCCTAATTAAGTCGATACACTAAATATATAAAATTTTAATCACAAATCCAACTTTCCCGTTGTAACACTATGACAAAGACAGCAGGAGGTTCAATAGTGAAGGAGTATATCTCTTCATTATCCACTAATATGTGAATAATATGCTTCTTGATGTAGACTCTTAGATATGTTGAGCGGCTAATGTTGAATAAGTGAAGTGTGAGTCCTTTTGCCAGATAACTAGGTACTATTTGTACATAGTTAATCATTAAGAAGTACGCATTTATTCCCTTTAAGCTAGAGGAAGAGAATAGCCTAATTATAGGCTTTAGTTCTACTATTATAGTACTATAGTTGAGATATACTGTAGACTCTCGTTCGTCAGTATATTTCCATTCTAAAGGAGGACCATGTAATAGCCTTGAGGAGCGTGAATGAGATTCTATGAGTAATCTGCTATAACATATGTTAAAATGAATGGGAGTTTCATGAGGAAGCACTACTGTCAAATTAATAGAAGAGTTAACCACCACACTTGAAATGGAAAGTCTTATAGGTTGGCTATTTTCTAGAGCGTAACCTATTCTTAGTACTTCGTTAATCTCATATTCTTCTAGACCTAAAAGAAGCCTATCCCAAGGCCTCATTGTTAAAAGTGAAAGTAGTGCAATAATCATAGTAATGCTTATTAGGAGCATTTTTTCAACTGTGTACAAAGCCCTCTCCCTTATTTTTGAGTATTACAAGAATATCAGTGTAATAATATAAATTAAGGATTTCCTAAAGGTATCTCTGAGAGTGATCCAAAATGCAAATAACGCTTGAGGACCTCAAAATAAATGCTGACTTTGTTGAGAGACGCATAGTCTCATTCATAAAAGAGAAAGTACAAGAAGCTAAAGCTAAGGGAGGTGTTATAGGATTAAGTGGGGGTGTTGATAGTACTACTACTGCCTATCTTGCTGTAAGGGCATTAGGAAAAGAGAGGGTTATAGGGTTAATAATGCCTGATAGAAGAACTACGCCATTAGAAGATGTAAGAGATGCATTAGAAGTAGCTAAGAGGTTAGGAATAAGGTACTATTTAGTTGATATAACAGACTTGTATGATACTGTTTCAAAAATTATACCAATTTTTAAACCCGAGAATTTCAAGGCAAATGGTAATATAAGAGCTAGACTTAGAATGATAATTCTATATTATTACGCTAATAGTCTCGACTATATGGTAATAGGCACAGGCGATAGAAGTGAGTTATTGATAGGATATTTCACTAAGTATGGAGATGGTGGAGTAGACATACTCCCTATAGGATGCTTGTACAAGACGCAGGTAAGACAAATGGCAGCTCATTTAAATGTTCCAAAGAGAATAGTTTCCAAACCCAGTAGTCCTAGATTATGGCCAGGTCATGAAGCAGAGAAAGAATTAGGACTTGGTTACGAAGAAATAGATCTAATTCTTCATGGATTAATAGATCTTAAAATGGAGCCTAAGGAAGTAGCCAAGGCAACAGGATTAGATATATGGAAAGTAATGAAGGTAAAAGATATGATAGAGCATAGTAAACATAAGAGAAGTACACCACCAACACCTAAGATACCTGGTTTAAATGAAGTATGAAAGCTCAGGGAACTTTCTCCTTACTTTAATCTTAGGAAGTTTATCTGTAGCGTCTATTACTCCTAAGGGTTTCCTTTCGATAAAACCAAGGTCAATTAGTCTATAGAGTACTTGATTAGGATTTTTGACGCCTAGAGATTTAAGATCTATTAAGAAACGTAATTCACCTACGCTAGGATACTCATTTAGATACTCGATAGCTCTCCTTAACTCATCGTCAAAGTTTCCTAGAATATCGTTATCCTCTTCTTCTATACTTCCTTCATCTATTTTTATAACTTCGTTCTCATAATGCTCATTATCTTCTTTCTCTTTTTCTAAGCTTTTACGTGTTTTCTCTTCTATAGCCTGCTTCTCTCTTTTTTTCTCCTTTATATCCTCTTCTAATGAAGAGAAGAGGGGGCTAAAGCGAATTAATTTTGTCATTTTAGATTGTGTTGATGACTTGGTGGATATAGTGCTCTTTGTCTCAGCTTCTTTTGATAGCCCCTCTTCTTTAGATGTATGGAGTATTTCAGGTATCGGGTATGCTAAGGGTTCCTCTTCAAGCTCTCTTAAATTTCCCTTGCCTTTGATTACACCTTCATTTAAGAGATCATTAACTATCATTGATAACGTTATGAGCCCTATATTGTTCTCTTTAGCCCATCTTATTAACTCGCTTAATTCTACTTTACCCTTACTATGTATAAAGTCTTTGATTTTCTCTAACAACTTCTCATAGCTATTCATTATATTGAACCCTATGTAATTCTTTTAGGAATCTAGTGTTAAGTCTATTTTAACAAGTCTAACGCTAATATTAATGAGTATCTTTTATCGCTACTCTTTGAGAGTACTTATAATCTTAAGTACTTTCTCCTTCATATTCTCTGCTAACTCCTTAGCTCTCTGAGGATCCTTGGCTTCACTAAAAATACGATATATAGGTTCCGTTCCGCTAGGTCTAGCTAATACCCACGATCCATCACTATACCATACTTTAACTCCATCAATAGTCTCAACTTTAACTCCACTGACTTCAGAAAGGAGTATCTTAAGTACTTTAGCTTTCAGTTCATTAGGACAAGGTACCTTATCTTTTACTTGGTAATATTTGGGTAACGAAGATAAGAGTGATGATAATGAAGTCTCTTTTCTAGCTAATATGTCAAGTATTAACGCTGTCGCCATAGTACCATCTCGTACAGGTAAGTGCGGGCCATAAAATATACCACCATTCTCTTCTACCCCTAACTTAGCTCCTAATTTCATCATCATCCTAGAGACTATGATGCTTCCAACTTTAGTGTATATTATCTTTCCGCCATATTTTTTAGCAACATCTTCTATGATCTTTGATGAACTCACAGGGGTTACAATGCATTCTCCAGGATTACGTTCTAAGAAGTCCATAACTATCAAAGCTGCAGTTTTATCGCCCCAGTATACTTGCCCTTTTTCATCTACAAAGATGGCTCTATCACCATCACCATCATGTGCTACTCCTAAGTCAGCACCAGAAGCGATTACGGCTTCAGATAGGGTTTGTAGATTATCTAAACGTGGTTCAGGCTTACGTCCAGGAAAGGTACCATCCAGATGAGCATTGACAGTTAATACTTTGCACTTAAGCCTCTTAAGTAGACGAGGAGTAGTTAATACACTTACACTATTAGCAGGATCAACAGCAACTTTGAACTTTCTTTTAGATATAAGCTCTTCATTTATATGACTTAAAACTCCATCTAGATATTCGTCTATAAGGAATCTCATCTCACTAAATTCGCCTACATTCTCCCAGTTTGCATATTTAAATTTACGAGTGAAGTATATTTCTTCAATAAGTTTTTCTTTTTCAGGTGGTATTTCTACACCGTCGTTATCTATTACTTTAATTCCATTAAATTCAGGAGGATTATGAGATGCCGTAATCATTATACCGAAATCAAACTCCCTTTTCTTTACTAAATATTGAAGAGCAGGCGTAGTTATGAGGCCTATATCATATACATTTATACCAGTACTCATTAAAGCACTAGCTATGGTATTCGCTATAACCTCACCTGTGAGCCTAACATCTCTTCCTAATAGGCATTTTCCTTTTGAAAAGAAGGTTCCTATTGCTAAACCCACTTGTAATACGTCTTTTAACGTGAAATCTTTCCCTAGTATAAATCGTATGCCATTAGTACCGAACAATTTCTTCAAGAAACCTCACCACCTAGGCATTGAGATATAAATAAGTCATAATATATTAATCTGAGTTAAGTCATTTAAGTATTGGTGAAAAGAGGGCTGAAGATGGAAAAAAATATTAAGCTCAGAATTTTATCAGCGGTTAAAAAAGCTGAAGAGGAAGAAGAAGAGGTAGATATAGTACTTAAAGGTCAATATCTCGAAGCCTATGAACTTCTTAAGGACTCAGAGGATGCAGGACTTACTCCAGCTATAGTAGGACCTCCAGGTGTTGGAAAAACGCTTTTATGTAGATACTATGCTAAGCAGACTAGAAGGCCATTCTACTGGATAACTCTGGATGAGAATACTAAACCTTCGCATTTAATTGGTGCTTTTAACCCAGCTATAGTGCTAGATAGAGGATTCTCATTAGATGCTTTTGAACCCGGCCCTCTCACATTAGCTATGATAGAGGGAGGAGTCTTTGTAGCAAACGAACTTAATAGAGCTAGTGAATACGTTCAAAATGTCTTCTTAGAACCACTTGAGGAAAGGTCATACTATATAGCTCATGTAGGAAGGATAAAGGCTGCTGATGAATTTTTCTTTATAGCCAGTATGAATCCAAGCGAATTAGCAGGAGTACATAGGTTGAGTGAGGCACTCAGAGATAGAATTCATGTATGGATAGCCCTTACGTACCCTGATAAGGAAACCGAACTAGAGATAGTAAAGATGCATTGTAGAAAATATAACTTACCTAAGGATGTATTGGAAAAGGTATATGATATAATTTCAAGGACTAGAAATCATCCAGAGTTAGAAAAACCAGCCTCCATAAGGTCAACAATAGCAATAGCAAAGCTAGTTGCAGAAAGAGCGAAGAAGACAGGCGAATATAATGATAGCGTAATAGCAGAAGCTGCATATAATGTATTAGTAGGAAGTTTGAAAGCTAGGCCTGGCATTAAGGTTGAGGCCATAGCTAGATCAATAATAATGGAGGCATTAAAGCAAAGGAGGTGAAGATAGATGTTCATGGACGATTCATTAGAGCGGTTTGCTACGACTTTTGTTGAACGATTGAGAAGAGCTTGTGCTTCAAGCGATTTTAAGCCTTCTATACGTCATTCTATAGCTTTGGCTAGACTTTTAGAAGCTATTAGGCTTAGGAAAGGTAAACTGAACAGAGAGGACTACATAAGAGCTGCATTAGCAATAGTACCTCCAGAAGCTAAGGATATCGCTCTTGATGTAATTCAGGAGATATTTGGAACAGGGCGTAATTTTCCATTAAGATGGAAGGGATTCCCGTTCTTTCCTCCATTTCCATTTCAATTACCTTTTCCCTTGGGATTGAAATATAATAAAGAGAGTCTTAGTGAGAGGGGGAGAAGGATACTTTCAAAAGCAATAGCAGGTAATCCTCAGGCTATAGAAGATTTCAGAAAATTAGCTGAGGAGAATCCAGTAGAAGCCGCAAAAGTTTTTAATAGAATTGAAAAAGTAGGCGTAGAAGACTTAGATACATATGCAGGTATAATCTCAAGTAGCATTAGGACACTAGAGGATTTCTATAATGTATTCTCCTTAACTAGGATACTTCCTTCTAATCTTGAGGAAATCCTTAATCATGCTTATGAAAATTACCCGTTAGATAGATCATATAAGATAGCTGATAAGATAGATAGTATAGCTAATTCAAACATGAGAGAACTAGTTGTTAAGTATTATTGGGATAGGGGAAGAAAAGAGGGGAGATTGCCTTCTTTAAGAGAGGTAGCTAGTTCTCCAGTGCCTATAAAAGAGTGGCGTCAAATGTTAGATAAGGCAATAAAAGAGGAATTAGAGAAAGCATTCAGAATGAGCGATCCTATCAAAGCGTTAGTAGAGCTCGCGAAAGAATTGAAAAGATACAGCGAATATTATCAGGACGAATGGTGTGCTAAGCCACTACGTAATGCTTCAAAGAGAATAGCTAAAATGGCTTATGAGATATCAAAAAAGGAAGGAAGAGAAAAAAGTAAGAAAATAGAGCAAGAGCTCTCAGAAGAAGGACTAGAACCATCTCTTCATTCAAAGATTTCAAATAAGCTTAGAGGAAGAATTAGAAAAAAGGAGGATATAGAGAAGCTCGCTAGGAGTAATTATGAAGACGTATATAAAGAGCTAGGTAGGAAGAAGGTAAATATTGAGGAGATATTAAAGAAAGCCGCAGAATATAATAATAAGGAAGCCATAGCAGCTCTAGCGCATAGAAATCTTAGTAACACATTAGAAGCAGCTAAAAAGTTAGGACTCCTTGATAAAGTTTTAAATAGCCTTAGTGCTGGGCCTGGAGAGAACCTTCTGAAAGAATGGTTTAGAAGCAGAAGAAAGCTAGATTCCTCATTAAAGAGAATAGTTAAGCAGTATGTTAAAGAGATACTATTAGACCTAGGAAGAGGATATGCTGTTTCTAGATTCGGAGGTTTAGAAGGAGGTCCTCTACCAAGTTTCATGTTAAAGCCATATGAACCAGGCGATGACCCTTCATTAGTTGATTTAGAAGAATCTATAGAGAACATACTCTCTCAAGGAAAGTTACCGAAACATCTAAGATATGAGGACTTATTAATGAGAGAAGAAGAGCGAGGAAAGATAGCGCTAATACTACTTAACGATATTAGCGGTAGCATGGCAGGTGAAAAGTTGTTTTATATGAGTATATGTAGCTTAATGTTACTTTACGCTTTTAGAAAGGAAGATATAGGTGTTGCGTTCTTTGAATCAGATACGTATAAAGTTAAGGAAATAGATGAAAATATCAATATCGAAGATATAGCAGATGAATTATTAGATTTAGATGCATTTGGAGGGACTTGTGTTTCAAGAGCACTTATTTGGGCGGAGGAACAGTTCGTTAAATCACGAGCAAAGACTAAGGTATTAGTCCTCCTATCGGATTGTGCATTTTATGACTATGAAGAAGCACTTATGCTTATTTCAAGACTAAGGAGAATGAATGTCTTGATATTCGTTATTACACCAAAATGGAGCTATGAAGAGAATATCGTTAAGGCTCTAAAAGGATTAGAAACTAGAGTCATACAAATAGAAAGTATAGAGGAGCTACCAGATATTTTAACGATGATAGCCAATAACATCTAGCGCCGTTTATACATAATGAGGAATAGCAATAGTAGTATTAGAGCAATTATAGCACCCGTAGCACCTAGAGCTCTACCATATGGACCCCATGCTATACCAATAGGAATGGGAATAAATGGCCATATAATTACTATGGCTCCACTACTTGAACTTAATTGAAGCCCGCCTATTAAGGGTGCTATGATAGTTATTATCATGCCAATTATAGTTAAGATAAAGCCTATAGTGAATAATTTAGCTTCAAACGAATAAGTACATGTCTTATTACGTTCTCTTATATTCCTAACATAGCTTCTATAAACTTTAAAGTTTAAACGAGGTTCTTCTTTTCTCTCTTTATCCATTATCTACATCACCCTCAATTAGAATCTAGATTAGCTAAACATAAATTTTTAGAAAGAGGCGATATAAAGAAACTCTACTCTTGATTATGTTTTCTAATCACTTACTTTTCTTTCTTCTAGGATCTCTATCTTTAACATCCTTAACTCTATGCATGAGACTCTTAGAGAATAAACATACCCCCCTGAGAGTGTAATTTCATTAGTAAATTTGAGATTGAGTATGATCCTATCATCACTATAATTCTTCAGGATATCGGTTTCTTTTAATGTTCTTATAAGTGTAGGGGATACTGTATATCCTGTAAAGTATATAGTGTCCTTTTTAAGTAGGATCTCTACATTTTCAGGAACGAAAAAAGATATCCTTATAATACTACCAGGCTTAAGGGCTATTTTACTAAACGAGTTTAAGAGCAAAGAAGGGTCAAAATAAGGCTCTAGTAAATATTGAGTAAAGGTAAGAGCTACAGTTAAGTACAGTAATAGGCCCACGAATATTAGCGTATACTCAATTGTTTCCATCCAATTTCACCTTCAGCTCTATACCTCTTTCATCATTTACAATGAGTATGAAAGGTCTTCTCCTTCTTACGAGTGCTTTAATAAGAAATATCTGATCTGGATATCGCTTAATCTCAATGATAGAACCATTTTTTACTTTAAAGGATAGATCTACAGGTCTTTCACTCTTAACCTGAACTTTCAGTAATACCACTTCGTAATGTCTTAAGAATGGAAGAGAATATCTTTCATAGGTAGTTACCTTAATAGAGAGGAGAGCATGGATAGTCTCATTACCCCAAGGATGCGTAAATATGGCTTTAGCATAGGCTGAACAACTCCCGGGTGAGGTGTTGTAATAAACTTCAGTGGAGGTCAATTCACCTGAATAGTCACTATTTTTCTTAAGAAGTGAAATAGAGTAGTTTATCGCATAAGAGAAGAGCGCAGAAAATTCTGAAGCATTAGTCGTTTTCTTTGAAGCATAAGAGAGTGCATTAACTACAACTATATAGTCTATAGCTAAAGCTTTTTCCTCGATATCTCTCTTGATAAGACGTACCTGAGCAATGTAAAGATTTAACATAAAGGATATTAACAATAATGTTGAAAAGAGACAAGCCAATAGTGTAAAGTTCAAGTTCTCACCTACGGACTTTAAGACTAATAATTACACTTGTTAGAGTACCATTCCAACCAGGTATTATGGCCATAGCAGCTGGGCCTTCTAATGGTTCGCCTATACTTAGAATCTTATCTCCATTAAGTGAGTATATCGTTAGGTTATATGGAGAGGAAATATAACTCTCTACTAGGACTTTTAAGCTGAGAGTATCATTAGCGTAAACACTATTTAAGAACTCTAAATTATGAAGTAAGGCAGTAAGTTCCTCATCTGGTGGTAAGAAAGGAGGTTGTTCAAATGAAAACTTGGATAGTGAAATTATTGTTAATACGGATAATATTATGATCGTAGCCAAGAAAGCGTCTATGACGTACATTTCACCTTTTCTCTTCATGGAGTCTTCACCTCAAATAAGGTATTATTAAAGAGAATTGGTATGTAAGTTCCTCGAGCAACATATTTAGAAAGCGAGAAATGAGGATAAACAGTAATAGTACCATTAGGGAATATAAGAACGTAAGGTATCTCCTTAGGTACTTTAGTATAGACACCGTGCTTAGACACGTAAAAGGTTCCCTTGGGAGGAGAACCTGCATAAAATACTGCTGAAGCGGAGAATACTACAGTAAAACCTAATTTAGGAACAAATGCAGGAGTCACTACGTTTAGTTTTAAGAAGGACCCATTATTTAGAACTATTATGATATTAGCTTTAATGGGATCTTTATTACTTACAACTAAATATGCGTAAGGAGTTACTTCAAGTATATCGAGTGAGATTGTAGGAGCGATATACTTCTCTCTTAATTCCAATCTTAAACTAGGAGTATACACTGTAGGAATATATGAGAGTACATAGTAAATAGAAATAATCATGACCACAGATATTATTGTGAACCCCAAAAACCAATCTAGTAGCAAATCCATGATGAACTACACCTTAAAGCAGGCTTTCTAGTAGTACTATAAGTATCATCATTACGCTTATTATAAAGGCTTCCCTAAAGCCACTTCCTATTCTCCAATCAAGAGTCTTCCCTATTATTAAGCTTAAGATAAAACTGTTAACTAGTACCATGCTATAGATAGCATCTTTAGCTATAGGAATTTCATTAGGCTTTATTACGGAGATAGGTAATGGAGAAGGAACTTCTCTAATTAATTCGCTAATCATAGCAACTTTATAGACAACTATGTGAAATAGGATGTAAATTAATGATAAGGATAAAGTTACTATAAAGAGAGAGACCCAGCGGTATATTTGATTTCCTTTTCTAAACTCTCTTACACTTATCATGTACTCATTTAATATATCAGCTAAAAGATGATAAGATTCAGCCCTAGCGCCATATTCCTCACTAAGAGTTAGAAGTCCTAAGGCGATTCTCATTGGATAAGGTAGAAGGCTTTGTATACCCTTAAGAGCCTCTCGAATACTACCTGTTATTCTAATTCTTCGAATAATTAATGAAATTAAACGATCCATCCATACATCATAACTATGCACTTCAGAGATACGCTCTAACGCTAAGAGAGGAGGTGCTCCTCTATATATCTCATCTGCTAGATCACGCATGAGTATAGGTAATTTCTCAACAATGTCGTCAACAATACTTGCTTCACGCCTAAATTCTATCCATGCAGGTAGGGCGAATATCATAAGAGATACTGCTAATGATGTCGCTCTCATTATGGGAAGTGTAAGATTGAAATACATTACTAGTGAGTAAAATAACACACTGATAATTATGCTTAAGGGAATATACTTAAGCGAAATTTTTCGATATATTGCAGTGTAATCGATAATTCTAGGAACTTGAGTATCTATCAGAACCATATAGGCGATGCCTATAAAGATAGATAAGAAGACAAAAACAAAGACTATAGGTATTATCATGATACTAGCAAGAATAGTGAAGAGGACAGCAGAGAGCATAGGGAATGCACCAAATAGGACTATCACTATACTGAGTAATGTTCTGAAATACTCTGATCTACGAGATAGCTCAGTTCTCAGATCCTGCATAACTAAATTCATAAGATCTAACATTAGGCGCTCAGGACTTCTCCCTGTACGTTCAATATTTACAATAGCATACAAAAGTCTAGACCACGTACCTTTCGCATGAGGAAGTTCAAAACGTAGTTGCTCACTAATATGTCTCGTATGAAGCATAGAATCCCGCTTAATTCTTAATATTTCAAAAGAGCAATGAGGCAATATATCTCTTAGATCAGAGAGTGCCTCAAATGCTACAAGAGGGGGAATACCACTATTAACTAACATTGTAACAGCTAGTATAGCAAAGGGAGCTTCACTTTCAAGTTCTGTATAGTGTGATCTAAGTGAAAAAAGAGGCCTGAAGCCTGAAATAAGGAGCTTCAAGCATGGGATAAAGAGAACTAAAGAGATCAAAGGTTTAAGAGAGGGGATTCGGAGAAATAGCATACGAATAGGAGGAAAGAAGTTTTCTATAAATATAGGTAATAAAGGTAACCATATCAGACCTATTGCTAAGTATAGTTTACGAAGATAAGCAGATGGAGGGCCTAGTGCTAAGAGGCTACATGCATGAGAAATCCTTTCTTTTAACGTCTTAATCCCTCCATAGACCTGCTCACCCCTTTTCCAAGATTATTGAAAGTAGTTTTCTCATTGACGAAATCATAACCACAACTAGGGCAAGTGTCTTTATTAATATCTACTCTTGAATTACACTTCGGACAAGTTTTATAGTTGATTGATGCCCTAACCTTATTGGTCTTTATTTCATGAATATGTGCTCTTAGTTCGTTAAGTACATTTTTAGGTGAATGATAGTACTTTCGTAATAAAATGAACCATTCTTCGGCCCTCAAATATTTACCATATCTTGCGGCTTCTAAAGCTAGTGTCATAAAGATTTTTCTTTGCTCATACTCCTTTAACAAGGAATTCATGTCTACTAATAACCTTCGAGAAACCTCCTCTAAAGTACTTCTAATATTGAGAGGTGTAAGCGTATCTTTAGCTGGATCGTAGTCGAAGACTATGTCGGCTATAGGTACATAATTTCTTAATCCTGTAATGTAGAAAATGCTTTTAACTCTACGTGCTATACTGAAACTACCTCTAAGGGGCGAAGTTACCTTTATTGTCTGTATCAAAACTTTAACACTAGACATTGTAGACTCTTCAATACCTAGTTCCTTAAATCTAGAGTACACTTCATTTAAGCTTCCTGCGTGAAAGCTAGTTATACCACCATGTCCCGTTGCAACGTGCTGAGCAAAAGCTCTAGCTTCAGCATAACGAACTTCGTTTACAATTAAGTAATCTGTACTACGTCTTAAAGCATGCGCCACAAGTGAATCAAGTTTAATTTCGCCTACACTACCTACTGTGAAACTCTTACGCTCACTTAACGATATTAAGTTTTCATGAGGAATACGCATTTCAGGGACATCTTGCACTAATGTAATGGATGCTGTAGGCTTTATAAGACAACCTAATGCATTAGCTAATGAGGTCTTACCAGATCCCATTTCGCCAAAGATTATTATAGGTAGCTTAGCTTCAATAGCAAGCCATAATAGTGCCATAGCTTCTGGAGATATCATATGAGTGAGCATCATACGTGTTGGCGTCCATGGATATCTAGGGAATTTCCTTATCGTGAAACTTGAAGTGGGAGATACTTCGCTTCGATAGGTTAAAGCAGCTCTATCCCCTGTAGGGAGGATGACACTATCAAGTATAGGTCGACTTCTATGTATACCACTTCCACCACGATGGGCTAATATGCGAACCATACGGTCAACTTCATCATCAGAGGGTATAATATTAGTCTGAATAAGCCCATAATCTTTATGCGTAACTCTTAAGGGTACATTCGCATGGAAGCATTGTATGTCTTCTAAATTATCATCTCGCATGAGAGGTTCAAGCCATGAATAACCAACTATTTCACTTTTAATTAGATAAACCAACTTATCTGAAAGCCCTCTTTTTCGTAACACTTCTTCCATTTTTTCTGCACTCGTTAACTCAGATGGTTTAAGTATGTAGGAGAGCTCGTCCATAACTCTCTTAAGGATAAGTTGCTCCTCGTTAGATAATTTAATAGGTACTACCTTATACACATACTCATATTCTCTATCAATAATATCGATACGTGTGAAACCATCCGGTGAATAAGTCCTTATGATTTTTCCACTAATGTTCAGATATTGAGGCATACAGGTCCTCCATTCCTTAAGTCCGTGGTTTGAATAGCTTAATATCTAATACATAATAAAACCTTAGGAAAGATAAATAACCTTAGAGTTAAGGTCAGTGGAGGTGCCCTATCATCGGTGATCTTCCTCTAACCGGAAACCTTTCAATCATCCCTGAATCCTATAAGTTATCGTGACTAATTAAGCTTTGTTTAATAAATAATTCCAAGTAAGAATATGTTATAAGATTTGATTTAATTCCAAGATTCTTTATTAGGTCTAGTATCTTTCTCTTACTTTTTTCAGGATCAGAATTCATAACCTCGATCTCCAAGAATAGGCCTAAGTCTTTAACATTATCTAAACATAGCTTAATGTTCTCTTTGGTAAGGTATTCCTTTCTCTCTTTTTCAATTTGTAAAAATTTCTTAAAGCCTAAAGCTTCAAGTATGGTAATTAGTGTATTACCGTCAGATACCTCCACCTCTAACTCTTTACGTGACTTGAAAGGACCTTTACCTATCTTTTTATACGTTAGAAAGAATTTTCCATCAGATGTTTTCCTGACTCTAAGCGCTTCCTTTGATTCTGAGAAGTCACGTAAGGGATGTAAAAAGTATATGTCAATTTCCTTTCTTTTACCTAAGAATTTAGCTTTTATCTTCCTTAATATTCTTTCTTCAATGGAATTAAATTCTTGAGGAGATAAGGCTAGCTTTACTTCGATCTCTCTGGAATATGTTTCTTCCATGGATTTATACCTTCCCAGATACTAAGATTTTTCTTTGCTTTTTATAGAGTTCGATTATCTCTTGAACTGTTGTAGCTTGCTCAGGACTCTTATCTGGACGAAATCTAAGGAACCTAGGGAAGCGTATCGCTAGGCCAGCACCCTCTTTTATTATATTCCATGCACAAGTATGTAATGGAGATAAGGTTATCTCTGCTCCAGTGATCTCCATTACAATAGCGGGTACGAACCATATATCAGCTTCCATTTTACTATCAACACGTGGATGTTTATGATTTATAACGTATGATTCAAACATCTTAGGTAATTCTTCTAGCTGTTCATCTGTAAATCCAGAACCTACTTTGCATACTGTTCTAAAGACATCATTTTCAGGATCGTAAGCGGCCATTAGTAATGCACCATACTTTCCAGCCCTCCTTCCTTTACCCCAGAAGGCACCTACAGCTATGAGATCTAGAGTATCAGCTAACTCTGCTTTATAATCACGTTTATACTTTATCCATAAGAAGCCTCTTACTCCACTTTGATAAATAGCATTAGGAGTTATTGCTTTACACATTACTCCTTCACAACCTTCAGAGATAGCCTGTTCGAAGAATTCTTCTAATTCACGTGGCGAGGAAACTATTTTGTATTCTGCTAGGCTGATTCTTTCATTTTCCTTTACAATTCTCTCTAGATACTTCCTACGCTCGGGATAAGGTTTTAAGGTTAAATCTTCTCCATTAACGTAAAGGGCGTCAAAGAGAAAAAGGCTTACTGGGTACTCCTCCATAGCCTTTCTAATATCATACTTTCGTCTTCGATGCATGAGTTCTTGGAAGGGTCTTAGTTCGCCAGTATCAGGATCTATAGCGACACATTCGCCTTCAATAATAGCCTCCTCTGCTAAAATGTGTTTCCGAATGAGTTCTACGGCATCAGGGAAGTGGTGAGTTACATTTTCTAATCTTCTACTAAATAAGGTAACATTATTTCCTTTTTTATGAGCTTGAATTCTCATACCATCATACTTATATTCAACAACACACTTACCACCAAGTTTATTCAATATCTCCTGGGGTGTACGTAATCTCTCAGCGAGCATAGGCATTATAGGAACTCCTACTGTAATACCTATCTTCTTTACTCCTTCAAGGCCTTGAGTAACAAGAACTTTTGCTACATATCCTAGATCTGGATGAAGATTATAAGCACGCTCAATGATCTCTCTACTACCTTTACCAGCCCCAAAAGCTTGAGCAAGGGCTTCTAGAATGGTCATATCAGCTATACCTAAACGGAGTCTGCCTAGTATCGTTCTAAGGATATAACGTGCTTCCTTGGGTGAAGAGTCTCTTAATAGCGATGCTAAAAGTGTTATTTTAGTATCCTGAGCTCCCTCACCTGTTGCTTTAGCAATTTTCATGAGCGTGTCATATACCCTCTCAACAGTAAGAACTTCTTTTTTAAATTCCTCACCTAAGAACTCGAATAAGCTTACACTACGCTTATGCGATAACAGGTATTCAGCTACGGAGCCTATATCACCGAGTTTTCTAACGGCCTTCTCTACTTCTCTAATACTAACTCCAGCTGCTTGAGCTAGCGCACGCATCGCTAGTTTCTCAGCGACACCGAATTCGATACCTTCATAATCAGGTCTTAGCTTACCTTGAGTTAGATATATTACCTTATCAATTATCTCATGTGGAACTTTCTTCAATAACACCACTAAATAAGTAGTCATCTCGGTTCTCTTGCTAGTAGACTCTATTTTCTCGTAGGTCTCAACGAGTGTAGAATATCTCATTTTTCCTCATAGCTCTTCAATACAATATGTCATAATTATTAGTTTCGTTCATTATTTGAACGTACTTAATTAGGCTCTTTCCACCATTCTCTCAAATGTCCATCTTGCCGAATTTCTTATCTCTCTTAATCTGAATTCATTTCTATAATTATAAACTAAGAGCTCTTTCAATATTCCATCTTTCGTACGTATCTCATACCTAAAGATTTTATCAGGCTCTAATTTTCCTCTTTCAGAAGCCTCCTTATCTTTTCTTTGGAATTCACCTAAGACTCTGACTACAAAGAATGTACTAAAAGGAGGTCTATTTACATCAATCCTTACTCCCTTCTCAGGGACTATCCTTATTTTATCCTTCCATACATACATCCTAGCTAAGGGCTTATTGTTTACTCTATGAGCTAGTAGATACTCTCTCTCAGGGGGTTCTTCAACAGCCTCCTCTTTAGTAGATATTTCGATAGCAGGTTTGAAGCTCATTTGACTAAGTTGCTTATTAATGATCTCTAAACAAGCTTTTAATAACTTTAACTCTGCCTCAAGTTCTTCTATTCTCCTTTCAGCTAATCTTTTCAACTCAGCTAGTTCTTTAACAAATTTTT
>Ga0190363_1000360_pt1 | contig 26466 bp, 28 predicted proteins | sample 48721867_MG_FD_161272 | JGI IMG/M metagenome (GOLD analysis project Ga0190363, IMG submission 161272) | Hydrothermal vent microbial mat bacterial communities from Southern Trench, Guaymas Basin, Mexico - 4872-18-6-7_MG | ecosystem: Environmental > Aquatic > Marine > Hydrothermal vents >... | reverse complement strand
GTGCATTACACAATCACTCTAAACTCTCTTTAAAACCTTGGATTCAATGTTCCTAGCTAGCTCTAATGCTTCTTCGACATCTTTACCACTTATTTTCTCAGTTGAAAACCTATCTTTTTCGTAGAGAAACGTTAATTTTTCAAAATCCTCCCTCACATAGTCTAACTTTACTTTCTCCAAATACTCCCTATGTGTTTCATGGCTTAACTTAGGAATTATTCTCGAAAGAATACCTACAGCATACCAGTATGCTTCAATAACACTGCTCATTTTAACTTTAGCTACTGCCGTTTTTGCTTTATACACTACTTTTTCAACAGCTTTCCTAGCTGAAAACCTTACACCATACTTTCTAAGCACCGTAGAAAGGAAATACATTAAAACTAGCGTCGCAATTACCGCTCCTATGTAAGCTAAAGTGTTCAATTCTGAACCAATATTTCCCAGTGGTATGCTTAGCATAGGTATGGAAAGTGCTTTAAATGATCCAACATAGTTTTTAACGAAACTTCCCAAGCTATCGACGCCTATGCTTTCTGATGGAGACTTTGTTTTTGAAACCATATTTTTTAGGAAGCCCATGTTCCAGTCTATGTTTTCAAGAATGTCAGGATCGAAAACTTGTTTTTCAACATTTACGTTCTTAAGCATGCTAAGAGTTTTCTCTACATCTTCAACTGAAACTTTCCCTGTTCTAAGTGAATATGCTAAGTCTCTTAGTTCCTTAGCTAAGTTTACTAGGTCTTTATCATTCTTAGCTATTCCCTCAAGAAATAGTTTATCAGATAAATTATCAATGTATGAAATGTAGTAGCGTTTCAGTGCCATTTGCTGCTCAATAGGTAATCCTCTAATTAAATTGGCCATTTGAGAATATATTTTCAGAAGCCTACCGTAATCTTCAACATTTAACTTACCCGAATTTAAGAGATCAGTTGCATAGTCCATTAGCTCCTGATAGTTTCGTAATGCTTCAGCAGTATCTCCCCTTTCTAAAAGCTCGGATGTTTCAAGAAGCCTATTATGTATTTTAGGATCATCTATTTCCGAAGCCAACGATTTAATATCACCTACTGTTTGGCCTATCATCTCCGGTGAGATTTGGAATTCCTGAGGAATTTGTATAGAAGCTGTTTCAACATATTCTATGAACTGCTGTGAATGTCTTACAATAGCAGCCATGGCAGTAGCTACGTTAAAAAGTAGCATTACCACTAAAACTACCGTTAAAGTCTTAAGTGCTTTTTTCATCGTAAACACTTTCATATCGTTTAAATATCTTTGTTAACTAAATTTTTAGATTTACCTATTAAAACAGCTAACTAGAGAAAACATTATGTATTTTAATAGCGGAATTACCCCTTTAGGGATAGATGAATTGACAAGGTTTTCAGAAATAATGAGGAAAGTTATTGAAAAATCAAGTGGAATCGTTGTTGAAAGGGAAAGCGAAGTGAAATTTATTGTAGCATCAATGATTGCTGAAGGACACATATTACTAGAGGGCGTACCTGGAATAGCTAAAACACTTACAGCTAGAGTTGTTTCTAAGCTTTTCAACCTCAAGTTTAGGAGAATACAGTTCACACCGGATTTGCTGCCAGCAGACATTATAGGAACTAAGGTTTACAATCCTAAAACCGGAGAGTTTGAAACAAGAAAGGGACCAATATTTGCTAATATTATTTTGGCTGATGAGATTAATCGTGCTTCTCCTAGGACTCAGAGTGCTTTGTTGGAGGCTATGCAGGAAAGGCAAGTAACTATTGAAGGAGAAACACACAAACTACCAAAACCATTCACAGTAATAGCAACACAAAACCCCATAGAAATGGAGGGCACCTTTCCTCTGCCTGAAGCGCAACTCGACAGATTCCTTGTTAAACTAAACACTAAACATCCATCACATCAAGGGTTAATTGAGGTTTTAAGAAGAATAGATATGATTGAAAGAGAAGTAGAGAAGCTTAATCCAGTAGCTGATAATGAAGACATTCTTAAAGCTAGGGAGGAGGCGGAGAATGTGCATGTCGATGACTCAATATATGAGTACATAGTTTCAATAGTTGAGGAAACACATAAGCATCCAGCAGTTAAGCTTAGAGCATCGCCTAGAGGAGCAATAGCAATTTATAGATTATCAAGAATATGGGCTCTAATGGAAGGTAGGAACTACGTCATACCAGATGATGTGAAAGCCGTAGCAACTCCAGCACTCATACATAGGATAATTCTTAAACCAGAATACGAATTCGAAGGATATACTCCGGAAAAAGTTATTGAAGAAGTTTTGAAGAAAGTAGAAGTTCCCAAGCCCTAGAGGATCGGGAAATTGAGTTCTAAAGAAGAGGAAACAATTAGGTTAACATTACCTTCCCTTGAGCAATATACTTCAAGAGCCTACGCTACGATTTCCCTAGCCGCACTACTATTTGTTTTAGGAGTACTTTTTGCTAAAGAAGAATCAGCTATTCTACTATCCATATCACTTTTCCTATTGCTTCTAATTACTGCTTCAAATATTTTCATGAAAGCTGAAGCATTAGCCCTAAGGAAGCTTATTGTTAAAAGGGAAGCACCAGAAATAGCTGTTGAAGGTAGAGAGGTGAAGGTAACAACAGTTATCAAGAATCCAACAATGATTCCTTTAGAATATGCTGAAATTGTGCTTAACTATCCGACAGCGTTTAAGCTTGTTAAGGGCTCAGCAAAAACAGCCATAACGATTCCTCCTAAATCTGAAGTTAAGCTAACATATACTTTACTTCCAAGAATAGGTGTTCATGAATTCCCTTCAGTAAAAATAGCTGTGAGAGACTTTTTCGGATTCTTTAAATCTACAGCGACAGTTGGAGAAAAGTTTGAAGTCAAAATATATCCTAAACCAGCATCAATAGCGGGCCTTAGAGGAGCATACAGCACTAAACCAGCTGGCTTATCTAGAACTAAAAGAAAAGGGTATGGAATAGAATTTTACGGTGTAAGAGAATATGTTCCAGGCGACGAATACAAATGGATTGAATGGAAAGCTTCAGCAAGATTCGGTGGGCAAAGATTTTTCGTTAAAGAATTCGAACACGAAGTTTCACTAAACATTTTCCTAATTCTCGACCTCAGATCACCGGCTTTCACAGGTTCATGGGGAAATACAGCTGCAGAATATGTTGCTAGAGCAACTTTAGCTGTGGCAAACTACTCGTTAAGGAAAGGAGATTCTGTAGGGCTAATGTATATTGGTGATGGGAAATGGAAGGTTCTACCACTAAAACGCGGTGTTAAAGGACTTACATCCATAATTAAAGAGCTTGCTAGAATTGGGTGGCCAAAAACCCATGAAATAAGTTCTTTAAACTACACTTACATTTCCAATATTTTAAGAAAGAATTTGCCAAGATATCTGCCTAGAGAAAGAAACATTCTACTAATATTTTCAACATTACATCATGGTGAGGGACTTGAGAACTTCATAGATGCACTTAAGAGTTTGCAAGCTAAAAACAACATAGTCTTCATGATTGTTCCTATGGTTGAGTTTTTTGAAGCAGCTACTCTTAAAGGTATTCAAGCAGCAATTTATAGGATTAGAGTAGCTAAAGCTATTGAAGAGAAGCAGAAAATAATAAATATTCTATTAAGAAATGGTGTAGCAACAGTTACCGTAGGTCCCCATGACATAGTTGATGTCGTAATAAGAAAACTTGAAAACATAAGAGCTGTAATGTAAGCTTCTTGCGGAGAATAGAGCCAATGCCTTTAAGGATATTATTCTTTGAAACCCTGGACAATCCTCACTTTAACTTAGCTTTTGAAGAAGCCATTGCTAGGGTTTGCTCTGCTAAGAAAGAATGTTTCATTTTAAGAATTTGGAGAAATAGGAGAGCATCTGTTATAGGCTATTTTAGAAATATTGAAGATGAAATAAATACTAAGGTAGCTAGTAGTAAGGGAGTAGCTATTGTCAGAAGATTTACTGGCGGTGGAGCAGTATTTCATGACATGGGCAATATAAACTATACCTTAGTAGTTAAGCACCCTAAAATACCGGCTTCATTAGATTACATTTATGGAAATCTTCTAGGAGGAATAGTTGAAGCATTAAGAAACTTAGGTTTAACACCTGAAAGAAGAAACATAAATGACATAGTAGTTGATGGATGGAAGGTTTCAGGTGTAGCAGCTTCACTCCGTTGGAACACTATTTTCCTTCACGGATCGCTGCTTGTAAGCACAGACCTTAATTTACTACGTAAAGTCCTAATTATTCCCCCAAGAAAGCAACCTTACAGAAACGTTGATCCAGTAAAGTATCGCGTCAATAACTTATCGGAAATTGTTGGCAGAAGAGTTTCATTCTGGGAAATAGCCAATTTGATAATAGATGGGTACTCGAAAATCCTAAGTCAGGAGTCGTTTATAGATAAGCCGGAGTATTTAGAGTTAGAAATAGCTGAAATACTTTACGAAGAACGCTACAGTAGGTTTGAATGGAACTTTAAACGTAAATCCCTCTTAGAATTCACATCTTTAGAAAGGAAAATAAGTGAAATTCTTAAACGAATAAATAGGTCAAACTAGAAACCACATTAATGCTAGCGTCCGCCGACGCCCGTAGACGCTCCCGCATAGGGAGCTGGATGAAGCCGGGTCTCCACATGGAAATTCTAAAGGTGGTGATCACGACTCAATCTGACATATGATGATTGAGGTTTCGTCTGAAAAAATTAAGAGCGAAAATTTTTAGTTATCATTTCGCCCATTAAACACTAAGCTTCTAAAAACGGGTGTATTAGTTATGGTTGAGAAAGTTGTTATTAATGCTCCAGCTCATTTACATGTTGGTAATATCGATTTAACTGGTGATTTAGGGAGGCTTTATGGTACATTAGGTTTTACTTTAGAATATCCTAGAACCGTAGTTTCCATTGAGAAATCGGATAAACTTGTCATTAAAGGCAAAGAGGAAGAAAACGCTAGAAAATATGTTAATGAATCCTTAAAGTTTTTGAGTATCATGGAGGCCAAAGTTAAAGTTGAGGTTAAGGAAGCAATACCTAAGCATATTGGTATGGGCTCCCAAACAGCATTAGCTTTATCAATAGGCTTAGGGTTAGCAAAACTTTACGATATTGAAGCGGATTTGAAAGAGTTAGCGTTAGCTTTAGGTAGAAGCACCATTTCAGCCTTAGGATTCTACTCTTTTACTTATGGTGGATTCTTAATAGATGGTGGATTCCGCATTGAAAGGAAAGGGAAAATGGTGCCTCCTCTCATTTTTAGAAAGGAAATACCTGAAGACTGGTTCCTCGTTGTAGCAGTGCCTCAGAAACCCCTACCTAAAATATTGAGGATAAAAGCTGAAGAAGACAAAATACTTGAATCCTTAAAACCTGTTCCTAAAGAGTTTTCTGAAAAAGCTTCAAGAATAGTTCTTATGCAAATAATGCCCTCCGCTGTTGAAGAAAATATTGAAGATTTCGGAGAAGGCATAACTAAGTTCAATAGATTGCTTGGTGAATTCTGGAAAGAGAAACAAGGAGGACTATACTGTGACCCAATAGTTGAGAAGGGAATAGAGCTTATGCTTAAAAATGGAGCTTATGGAGCTTGTCAAACAAGTTGGGGACCAACATTTTATGGATTAGTTAAGGGAAAGGATAAGACAGAAGAGCTTCTAGTTAAAATAAGAAAGTACATCAACTTAAATGGAGGAGGCTTTGCTTTCTATACTAAAGTAAGAAATAAGGGGGCAAAAATAGAAGTTTTATAGGGAAAACATTTTACTTTTCATAAATCATCATTTTAAAGGGTGGTTTTCTAAATGGTTAAAGCTGTAGGTATAGATCCGGGAACAATGAGCATGGATGTTTTCGGGTTTGATGATGAATCAGGGAAAGTAATTGTTGATGCAAGTATTCCTAGGGATAGAATAACGGAAAATCCGGCGATAATGGTTAATTTTCTAAGGAAAGTGCAGGAGGAGGTTGGCGAAATAGATGCTATAGTTGGACCATGCGGCTACGGCTTACCTTTAAAGAAAGCTTCGGAAGTGGAAGATTGGGAAATAAGGATTGCAACATTTGTTTCGCAAGAAGATGTTAAGAGAAGGCTTAAAATAATTGGTTTAAGAGAGCTAATGTCTCTAATGAGGAAAAGTGAGGGTTTAAACATATGGTTTACTCCTGGAGTAATACATTTACCAACAGTACCTAGGCATAGGAAAGCCAATAGAATAGATCTTGGAACAGCAGATAAGGTTTACACGGCAATTATTGGAATAAAGGATAGTGCTGAATACTTAAACATACCCTACAGTGAGGTTTCAGCAATAATTGTTGAAATAGGTTTCGCATATACTGCAGCAATGGCTGTGGAGAAAGGGAAAATAGTTGATGGAGTAGGGGGAACAATTGGTTGGCCTGGATTCTTAGGTATGGGGTTTATGGATTCAGAGTTAGCTTACGCTTTAGCTAACGCTTATCCTAAGTTCTCTAAAGCTCTCCTTTTTAAAGGGGGCATAGCTGACTTAGCTGAAGTAGACCCTAAGAAGACTAGTTTAGAGGAGTTTGCTAAAATGGCTAAAGTAAATAGTAAAGTTAAGGAAGCATACGAAGCAATGATAGAGTCTGTATTAAAAGACATAGCTATACTGCTTGTAACGGTCAGAAAACCTAGGGAAATACTTTTAAGCGGAAGATTTACTAGGCTTAAAAGTTTCAGAGAAGACCTCATAGGTTCAATAAAGGATTTGCTCCAAGACTTTGGTGTTAAAGCAAATGTTAGAACCATTAGGAGGAGGGCTAAGGTAGCTAAGGAGGGAGCTGAGGGAGCAGCAATAATAGCTAATGGAATAGCAGGAGGTAAATATAGGGGGCTCGTAGAAAACTTGGAAGTGTTTGACAGTTCAGGAACAATATTTGACCATATAACTTTAGGTGAAAATGTTAAAAGAGAAATTATGGAGTTTTTTATGAAACAATAGATGCTACAGGTTACTTAGAACTTTCTTACCAAATACTTCTAGCATTTCTAATCTATGCTTACCTGGAAATACTAAGGTAAAGTGATCTACGCCAGCCTTAATGTACTCCTTAAGCTGCGTTTCAACATCTGCTGGAGAACCTGTTAAAGCAGTTTTCATATATAAGTCTTGAATTATATGCTGTAATTTATTACCTTTAGGTATTGTTTCCCAATAGTGTTTCTTTATTGTTTCAGCTTTCTCAGAAGTTTCTGCTACAAATACGTAAAGTTCTAAGGACTTCTCTATTTCGTTAAAGTTTCTTCCTATGGATTCGCAATGTTTTTTAAGAATTAAGGCTTTCTTCTTGAATTCCTCAGGTGTAAGTGCTCCGTAATTCCAGCCGTTAGCTTTTTCAGCAACAAGCTTTAACATTTTCTTTTCTCCGCCAGTTCCTATAATTATTGGTGGATGAGGTTTCTGAGCAGGCTTGGGGTTGAAGTAAGCTTTCACTAGCTTAAAGTATTTGCCTTTAAAATTGACTTTACCTTTTGAAGTCCATAGTTTTTTAAGATAATCTATTAACTCACTAAGCATTTCAATTCTCTGCTTAAGTGGAGGATATGGTATGTTAAAGGCCTTTATTTCGTCTTCGTACCATCCAAGACCTAAGCCTAAGACTAATCTTCCACCAGATATTCTATCTATTGTTGCAGCTGATTTAGCTAAAATCGCCGGATGCCTATATATTACGTTGGTAACGAGTGTTCCTATTAGAGGCCTCTTAGTTATTGATGCTATATGTGAGAGTGTAGTAAAGCATTCTAAAGCTCCCTTCCCCGGCGGTATTTGCCAAGGCGTTAAATGGTCTTCAACCCATAATGAGTTATAGCCTAGTTTTTCAGAGTTTTTCACGAATTTTAGAACAGTCCTGAATGAAACACCATATTGTGGAATAACAACTCCTACCTTAACCATATCCTACACCTAAAACTTAATAATATTAAGGTAAAAAGAAAAGCCTTTTCATAATTGCTATTAGGTAGATACGCTAATGGTTTCTAAGTAACTTAGTAATTGGCTTTCAACTATTTTATGTTGTTTAAAGTGTTCATTAGGGTCTTTTGTAAGAGTATATATCCAGTATAGAGCAAAGAGACCTAATGTTATTACTGTTAAGACAAGATATAGTATGGTGCTTCTATCAGGTATTATTTCATCAAATCTAATTATACCGGGTGCCCCATGCTTCTTTAAAACATCGTTTATTAGCCCTATTAGTCTTCTCTCCCTTAACTCATGTTTTCTAAAGTCTTTATTTAGAAAATGTGCTACATAAAACCAAACAATTCCTACAAGTACTGTTAAAATAACCCAAAGTACAGCGCTTTTCTCTGTTTCTTCACTTCTCATGTCATAAACTATTGATTCCATTTCAATAATTTCAGCGGATTTACCTTCCTTCTCCTTTAGTAGATTAACTATTGCATCGTAAAGTTTATGGGTTCTCTTAAAGTGATCATTTCTTCTAGCAATAAATTTGTAAAGTACATATATTCCTACAGCTACTGAAGCACCATATATTAGTAAAAACACTGAACCAGCTATTGCAGCAACACCCATTCCATGCCCCCTAAGTGCTGATGCAGTAATAATACCGTACATTAGTAGGAATGCAGCTACAACAGCTAAAATTGCTGGTAAAAAGGGTAGCCAAATAGGCATTATGTAGTCCGTTTTTTCAGCTTCACTAACACATCTTTTTATTAGTGTTAAATAAGAGCTCATATTTTCCAACCCTTTATTTACGAATCTCGAAAGTAAGTTTCTTAAACATTTCTATGAATTAAGCCATGGTGGAGGATAATGTTTCTTTTCAGAAGCTTTCCTTAATAACTCTAATACTTCTTCGTCGCTTACATCATGCCATTCTTCATAAGCATCTGCTACAGCATAAGGCGACGACCTTACGTTAACTACTATAAGCTTATCAGCCACCTTAGATACTATTTTTAACCCGCTACTGCTTGCTGTAGGTGCAATTGCAATTACTTCTTTAGCATTTTTCTTCTTAAGAAATCTTATAGCAGTAACCATGGTGTATCCTGTAGCTATTCCGTCATCAACAACTGCTGCTACGTAATTTTTTAAGCTTGGATATTCTAGTGAACCTCTTAGCTTAAGAGACCTTTTAACAACATATTCTCTAACTTCATCAGCCAGCCTCTTAACGTCTTCACGTGAGTATCCTAAATAGCTCTTAGCTACGAGCTCATCATAAACATATGTTCCATCGGGAGCTACAGCTCCGAAGCCTGCTTCAGTAGTCCAGGGATAAGTTATTTTCTTTACAACTAATATGTCGAAAAACAATCTGAGCTCGTTGGTGAACGAAAATGTTACTGGTACGCCTCCAGCTACAAGAGCAAATACTGCAAGGTTCTCCTTGAGAATGTCTTGAAAATATTTTCTGAAGAACTTGGCTAAAATTTCTCCACCATCAAATCTGTTCTTAAAAACTTTTTCTTTCCAACTTAAATTTTCACAATAAACTACATTACCTATGGTTATAGGCTTAAACATATTCAACGCTTCCGAACCCCAAAGGAATCAAATGAGTAACTTTTCTATCTAACCTTTTAGGAAACAATATTATTCGCTCTTACTGTCTATGTAGTGAAGCTTCTCAAAATGGCTAACGCTTTTGCCTTAGTGATTTAAGTAATGTTATTCCTCCAAATATGAACGCTAAGCCTAGTAGTATGAGTATTACTCCCCAAAGGATTGACATGGCCTCTTTTAGCTGAACTATACCTAGCTCCCCTAATCCCATTAATATGAATACTATTCCGGCAACTATGGATAGTAAACCAATTTTAGCCGTTGGAGGCTCTATAGTTACTTTGGGTCTCTCAATTTTCACTAATGATGCTAAAATGAAACCTACACCCATACCTAAAAACATTCCTGCAGCTGTTTCCCCAACCATCAACCCTATACCCATACCTACAAACATTAATCCTACAAAAACTTCCCAACTCCAATGGGCTTTTTTAGGTTTAGTGTTCACACTAAACCACCTAGCTAAACCATTATCGTTACTTTCTTAAACAATATTATCAAATAGTCATCATTATTTTTCACTACACTATATTTTTGAAGAGTGCCTTACTCATTGTAATTCATTTTCTCTTAAATAATACTGCTGCAATAACGCCTATAGCTACTAAAGCTGTAGCTATTCCTAAACCTTCAGTAGATAGTGGTACTCCCATAATTGGCGACTTAGCCTCTATTTCTACATCAACTTCATCTAACTTGTCAATTGTTGTTTCCTGAGGTTTGACCTTTATTACATACTTATCGCTTTCTCCCGGTTCTAAACTCACTTTCTCAGGTATTAGTGCTTCCAATAGTATTCTGATGTTTTCGCTCTCTTCCCTCTTAGCTACTTTCTCAAGCTCACTATTTACGATTGTAAGTAATCTTCCAAGATATTTAAGAACATTCTCTGCTCCTTCTGCTCCCCCCACATATTTCGCTTTAAGTTGCGGTGCCGTGAATTTAATTAAAATGTCTCCTTTTCCTTCAGACACGCTAATGTTGCCTAGGAAACTTATTTCCGCGGGATATTTTATTTCAACATTCTCCAGAAACTCCCTTGTAACGTTAAGTACTTCCCAAACATCCTCTTTAGAAATCCTATTTTCCATAGAAGGCGGTATCGTTATTGCTTCCTCGCTTTCAGATGTTTTCTCAAAAATTTCCTTTAACTCTTCAACATCTCCTAAATAATGCCAGTTAAGTTTTAAATTAAACTCCCCTTTAGTAACATTCTTCTCATTACTTGTTTCAAAATACACTTCCAAATATGATTCTAAACTATGCTTATGCTTAAGGACCTCAATAATATTCCAAATGCTTTTTCTAGATTCTTCTTTTTCCATTTTCTTAGTAAGCTTATTAATATCTAAAGACACTAAGAAACTCACTTTTAACATATTCTCCTCCACTACGCTAATGTTCAAATTTTCTACACGAACATAGTCTATTCCTGATTCCCTTAACTTCTCATTAAGTTGATCCTTATTTACCATCATCATAAACATTAAAAGCATAGGATCTGAGGAAAATATGTTAAGGACCCCTTTAATTGTTGTTACATTGTTTTCATCTATAGTTATACTTAAATCTACGATTTCAGCGCTTAATTCATAACTACTTGAATCTTGGGAGAAGGCGATATTTAAGGCTCCATTCACTTTTGAACTATATGTTTCTCCCTCACCCACACTCTTACTACTTAGCTTAATTCTAAACTGCATATACGGTCTTACAGTATACTTTCTAAGTTTCTCAAAAGCTGTTGAATAAACAATATCCCCTTTTAACTCCTCCGAGTCTATGTATAAGTTAATTGAGCTGTATAGCTTCAGACTTCCCGTTTCATTTGTTTCGAAAGAACTCGCAATAGTGTAAGTTCCTAAAACAGATCCGTCTTCCTGAATTATAAGTTTCAGCTTAGATTCCGGTTTTTGAGCACATATTAACGTAGTGTTTGCTAAAATAAACAATAAAGCTACAGCCGCTACTATGTAATACTTTCTTAAAATCACGTATTTTCCCTCTTTAGTTCTAAGAGAAATAAGGGTACTAAGTAATTTAAATTAATAGGGTTACTCTTTAAGGTAAGTAAGCATAAAATATACTGTATTAACCTATTTCGCTTAAAGCTACTTAATAGTGTTTTATGGTTCCCTTAAGCGTTTCTCACATGCTTCCCATAAGTGCTTTTGAATGTGAAAAGCTACTCCTTATACACTAAACTGTAAAGAAGTGGTGCAGTAATTGTAGTTGCTAATGCTACAAGGATTATTGTACTATACTCTGCAACATTTATTATTCCACTATCAAGCCCTAGTTTTAAAAGAGCTGTTTCTAAAGCGCCTCTTCCAGTCATAGCTAAACCAGCTGCTATACCTTTACGCTTGCTTTTAAGACTAAATGAAGCTATGGGTGTGCAGCCTAAAATTTTCCCTAAGATAGCGGAAAATAATGCCACTGCAAATAGAATGAGGGATAGTTGCTCTACTGAAATAAGCAAGCCTATGTAGGCGAAAAACATGGGTATGAAAAGTACTTCGAGAAATGAACTTAAGTCCTCTATAAACGCTGACATAATAACTTTGGTTTTAATTAGTGGATCATGGAACTCCCTTCCCCTACCTATAAGTAATCCCGCAAGATAAGCACCTATTAAAACACTTAATCCGAGAACATAAGCTATTAGGGCTAAAGAGAAAGCTATCATTATTGAGAAACTTGCGAAAGTAAAGTAGTCTCTTGACATTGCCCTATAAAATATAGTGTATTTTGTAGCTAGAACATGGCTTAAAGCAAAAACTATGGTCATGAAAACTATGGTTACGACACTTAAGTATATTATGTCTGTTTTTCCAAGAGCCATACTGGCTACGATGCTTATTATGAAAGCAGCTATTACATCATCTACGAAGCTAGCTCCAACAACAAGCGTTCTCATGTCCCTAGTGCTAGCATAGGCTAAGGCAGCAGCAACAGTTTCTGTTGCCGTATTTGATAATGCAAGTGAAATAAATATTGCTGGAAGCCCTCTTACCCCTATTAAGTAAAGCATAGCATAGGTTATAGTGAATGTTACTGCAACACCTGAGAAGCCCATAGCTAAAACCTCTTTCCCCTTTCTCCTAAGCTCCCTAAAGTTCGTTGTTAATCCCGTATAGAAGAGAAGGAGAAGGAGTGAAACTGAAGCTATAGTTTCAAGCTCTATTGTTGGGTAAACTATTTTTAACACATAAGGTCCTAAAATTAAACCTGCAAGAACATGGCCTACGATTGGATGAAGCCCTTTAAGCTTAAGCATGTAACCTATGATTTTAGCTAAGAGAAGAAGAACAACTAAGTCCATTAGGAATCGCAATTACTCACCGATCACCTCATCTCAAATCTAAACTATTACTTAAAACACCTCATTTCTCAATTGCTTTGGAAAGCCTTTCACCCTATATTTATATTTTACTTAAGAATATTATATGCGTGCCCGAAATAGGGTTAAAAACCATTGATAATGGCTTTAATTTTTACTACCACATATGTTTACGTACGAATTCCTCCCATAAGCAAACCTATTTCACGCCTTGTAGTTTCCTCCGCTCTCCTAATGCCCATGAATTTTCCTTCATACATTACAGCTATTCTATCGCTTAGCTGAAGTATTTCATCAAGGTCTGCTGAAACGAGAAGTACAGCTTTCCCCTTATCCCTCATTTTAGCTAGTATTTCCCTAATGTACATTGTTGACGCTACATCTAATCCCCTAGTTGGGTGTACTGCAATTATTAGTTGAGGCTCCTTACTAAGTTCTCTTCCAACAACTAGTCTTTGCCTATTACCTCCACTAAGGGATTTGGCTGGAGAATCTACGCCTGGGGCTATTACGTTAAATCTTCTTATTACTTCCCTAGCATACTTCTTAACTTTACTCCAGTCAAGTCTAAAGCCTTTTGTGAAAATAGGTTCCCATTGCCTATTTAGAATACTGTTCTCAGCCACCGTAAATTCAAGTACAAGACCATAGCGGTCTCTATCGCCTGGAATATGAGAGGATCTTAATTTGTAAAACTCTATAGGTCCTTTACCTGTTATATCAGCACCCCCGATAATTATTTTTCCTCTTTCAGGCTTCCTAAGACCTGTTATTGCTTCAACTAATTCGCTTTGCCCATTCCCTTCAACACCAGCTATTCCAAAAATTTCTCCTGGATAAACGTCAAACGAAATCCCCTTAACCGCCATTAATCCTAAATCGTTTTTAACCCATAAATCCTTTACTTGAAGAATGGGTTTTTCTTCAACAACACCCTTCCCTCTAAATACGACGTCAAGCTTCATTTCCCTTCCAACCATCATTTCGGCAAGTTTTTCTGCAGTAGCTTTCTCGCTGGGAACTTCCCCTACAACTTTCCCAGCTCTTAAAACAACTATTCTATCGGTTATTGTTATAGCCTCTCTAATCTTATGGGTTATGAAGATTATTGTTTTACCTTGATCCCTAAGTTTCCTCATAATTTTGAATAACTCCTCCACTTCTAAGGGAGTTAAGAACGTTGTTGGCTCATCAAGTATTAGAAGTTTAATACCTCTATACAGAACCTTTAGAATCTCTATTCTCTGCCTCAAGCCTAGAGGAAGCTTCTCTACAGGAATATCTAAAGGTACGTGAAGTCCCGTTTCCTCCATTAACTTCTTAACTTTTTTAACTAAAGCCTCTTTTTTCAACGGCAATACGAGATCTGCACTTCCCCCTCTAGGAGCTTCAACACCAAGTACTATGTTTTCTAAAGCATTAAATGGAGGAACAAGTGTAAAATGCTGATGAACCATGCCTATGCCTAAAGCTAAAGCATCAGATGGATTCTTAAATTTAACCCTTCTACCTTCAACAAAAATTTCCCCACGAGTTGGATGAAGTATTCCTGAAAGAATTTTCATTAGTGTTGTTTTTCCTGCACCATTCTCCCCTAAGAGCCCTAAAATCTCACCCTTATATGCTATGAAATCTACTCCTCTTAACGCAACAGTTCCATCAGGATATATTTTAACTATGTCTTTCATTTCAACCATAGGTTCCATTTTTGCCAATATTTATCCCCTTTTTCTAGCTAAAGATGTCCTCTTAAAACTCTTCCGGAAGCTACTTAGATTATTTGTTCTTAGAAGAATTAAATATTTAGCCACAAAGTTCTTCTGAGAGATAAAGTTTTTTAAGGTAATTTGTGAAGAAACTTTGTAGGTGCTTCTCTTTGGCTGACTGGAGATCATGGCTGATCCATCAGCTACTTCCATCGTTTCTAGCACTGGTCATAGGGTTAGTTGCTGGAGCTTTTTTAATGGCCATCTACGGATATGATCCATGGTTAGCTTATTCAGCATTATTTAAGGGCGCCTTTGGAACTCTCCCTGACTTTGCAGAAACACTTTCCTTTGCTGTTCCATTAATGCTTACAGGAATAACTTTCGCTATAGGTGTAAAAGCAGGTCTTTTCAATATTGGCGCTGAAGGACAAATGTACCTTGGAGCTTTAGGAGCCGTAATCGCTGGAGCTTATCTTCACTTACCTCCAGTAGTCCACGTTATTGTGGCTACATTGGCAGCTATGATTATTGGTGCGTTATGGAGTATTGGGCCAGCGTTGCTTAAAATTTGGAGGGGAGTTCATGAGGTAATATCTACTATAATGTTTAATTGGATAGCATTTTACATGACAATGTATTTTGCTCTCTACCATTTCGCAGAGCCCGGTAGAGCTGAAAAAACAGTTTCTGTTCTTTCCTCAGCAAGATACACGGTTTTGGTTAAGGGGGCAAGCCTTACATCGTTCATTTTCGTAGCTATGCTTTTCTGCGTAGCTGTTTTCCTATTCTTAACAATGACTAAGGCGGGATATGAGCTTAAACTTCAAGGAACAAACCCTGATGCAGCAAGATATGCTGGTGTTAATCCGAAAAGAATAGTTATTACGAGCTTCATTATAGGAGGTTTAGCTGCAGGATTAGCTGGAGCATCACAAGTTCTAGGTAGGCCTCCAACATGGGCTCTCTACGGTACATTAGGTAATGTTGCGGGATTAGGTTTTGACGGAATAGGTGTTGCTCTAATAGGTAGAAATCACCCATTAGGAATAATTCTTGCATCAATATTTTTCGGAGCACTAAAGAATGGCGGTAGATACATGGAATACACTGCTGGTGTTTATTCAGAACTTGTTGAAGCAATAAACGGACTAATAATCATTGCATTAGCTGTTCCAGAAGTCGTAGCTGCTATTGAAAGATACTTTAGACTTAGGAGGAAGAGAATATGAGTATGAAAAAACTAGCTTTAAACATTGCAAACCCATATTTCAGGCTTGGACTAGCTTTCCTAGTGTTAGCAATAATACTTATTGCTATAAGGCTTGTAGGGCTAAACCCATTATCAATACTTGAAGCATCCCTTTTAGCTATGACACCTCTCGCATTAGCTGCTATGGGCGAATCAATTAATCAGAAAGCAGGACTTGTAAACATAGGTTTAGAGGGAATATTTCTAATAACAGCTGCTGCAGGAGTTTATGGTGCAGAAATGTTCATGAACGGATATGTTGGTCTTGCTTTTGGAACATTAATAGGTGCTCTTATAGGATTATTTTTCGGAATACTTAGCGTTTACGGTAAAGCAGACCAAATAGTTGTAGGTATAGGCATAAATATTTTCGCAGTAGGTTTCGTACCATACTTCATAATGGCGGTTTGGGCTTTCCCCGGAATACATATTCCACCTAAGGAAGTAACGATAACCCCAATATACACTCCATTCCTTAGAGTAAGTGCCGTAAGTATTTTAGCAATAGGTTTAGCGATAGCACTCCACTTCATACTCCACCATACACCCTTAGGATTAAGAATTAAAGCAGCTGGTGAAATGCCTGAAGCACTTGATGTTGCAGGCGTACGCGTTGACCTCATCAGGCTCTTAGGTGCAGTAATTAGCGGAGCACTAACAGGCTTAGGGGGAGCATTTATGCCTTTAGCTTGGTTCGGAGGAATAGTTAAGGAAATATCTGCTGGAAGAGGGTTCATAGCTTTAGCAGTACTTGTTTCAGCAGGTCTAGAACCCTTATTAGCTCTTGGATTCGCATTTCTATTCGGATTTGCAGAAGGACTAGCATACTCTGTTGCTGTAACTCCTGGAATAAAAGAGCTAGTACCTTACCACTTAATACTGCTAATACCCTACATAACAACACTTGTAGTAGTAACAATATTCATAGGGAAGAGAAGATTCCCCAAAGCCTTAGGAAAACCCTATGCAAGAGAATAACATTCTTTACAATACAGTTTTAAACCAAAATTCATCTGAAATGCTTAAAGAAACGTGAACACTGCAATTTCTGGTGGACAATTAAATCTTACTGGTAAAATGCTTGTTCCAACACCTCTACTTACATACATTGTAGTGTTCCCTACTTTGTAAAGTCCAGACACATAGTTCCTAAACTTCCTAGGCAAAGGTACAAAAATAGGTCCTACGAAAGGTAAAACTACTTGTCCACCATGAGTGTGCCCTGAAAGCACAAAGTCCGTATTGCCCTTTGCCTTATCTATTATCTGCGGTGAATGTGCTAAAAGAATCCTAATACCGAAGGTTCCGTTAAGAGCTTTACCTAAATCATCATATCCAATATATGGATCATCAACACCAACTAGGTAAAAGCCTTTCTCTAACTCAACATTTTCATTAATTAAAACCCTAACTTCACCTAAGGATTCAACTTCACCTTTAAACTTCTTTAGCGCAGAACCTAGGCTCCAATGGTCCCAATTACCCCAGACAATAAATACTGGTGCTATCTTCGAAATTTTCCCAATAAATTTTAAAGACTCTTCTTCGGCTTCACTTTTAGAAACAATATCACCCGTAATAGCAATTACACTAGGCTTTATACTTTTAACAATTGAAACAACATTACCATAAACTATGTTGTTGGAAGAGCCAAAGTGTAGGTCAGAAATATGGGCAATACAAAAACCACTAAGCTCCTCAGGAATATTCTTTAAGGAAACATTTACCTCGCCTTTAACAACAATAAAGCCAGGTTCGACGATTAAAGCGTCTATGAAAGGTAAGCTTAAAGATAAACCAAGTAATGTAAGAAATCTTCTACGAGTAATATTAAAACGCATATTAGTAGCTCCTCTACAAAGATTTTTGATTCAACATTGGGATAGTAAATAAGTGTGTTTACTGAGTTAATGATGAAATATCCTTTTTAGAAATCTTCTAATTAAATTAGTAACCTTAGTTATGAAGCTTACATTCTCATATTCTCTAACATCTACATTGTCAACGGTCTTCTTAACTACAACATATTGCGGTGTTGAAGCTAAAGGCGAAGGAATATGAACTCTATACACTACCTCATCTTTAGTTTCCACTTTAAACAAGCCAGTATGTCTCCTATACTTTTCATCAACCATATTTTCCACATTATAGATTTATGCTATTAGAACTTTAAATATACTTATGAAGAAGCGTTTAGGATTATACGAATAGGATAGGCGATTGTTTTAAACGGTTATTATTGTAAGCTTTTTCGTATAAGATTTTCAATTTCAGAAAGGAATCTTATGGTTTTATTAACGAATTTAAGAATGCTTGCAGCTTCCTCTTTGCTAAATAACTCACTAGCTAAACTCGTTCTATAAGCTAACTCTAATTTTTCGAGAAACTCGCTGTTTTCATCAACGTATTTTTTCAGAGAAATTTCAATATTCCTTGTTGGAGCTAATGTTATTATTAAGCTTTTTAATCTACGTGTTACAGGTATTGCTCCATATATTTCTAAGTGAAGAATTTCGAGAAAAGTGTAGAGAGCTAGTGAAGCGTTATGGACAGCCATAGTATACATTTCTTCATTAAACATTTCATTAGCTAATAATAGAAGATCTTTCACCTTACTTCTCATGTCATCTAAATTAGTTTGAATACTCATTTCTCCTCAACGCTTCTAGACTATCTTTATTGCTTTCTTAATGTGCTTCCAGTACCATTTTGCTTCATCCTTAGTTATTAAGTGTATTTCGAATGGGTGGGCTAATGGTAAATTCGCTTTCTCCTCTATTCTAGCTATAATTTCGGCTCTTCCCCTACTAGATAATGGTATGTTGTTGCTTATTATTAGAACGTCTACATCGCTTCCCCCGGTCCATTCGTTTTCAGCTACGCTGCCGAAAACGTATACTTCGCATACACCTAGTATTTCCTTACATACGTTAGCTATTTTAGAAACATATTCCCTCCATTTTTCAATCATTCTTCTTCTTTCAAATCCCACTTCAAAGATTTCCGACAAACTCTATCAACTCCTTAGCGAACATTATTAGTTCCTCTGTTTCTTCACGCTCATATTTCCTAAATAAGTATCTTGAAGCTATATATGCTTCTTCAAGCCTGATAAGTAAGGACCTCTTCATGTAACTAGATATTTCCTCTTCAACTTTAAGTATTCTTGCTAATATTTGTAAGAGTTCTCTTATAGAGTGTGTTCTTGGAATCTCTCCTGTTAAAATGAAAACCTTATATTTTAAAAAGAGTTGAGCGGATTGTTCAGCCAGGAAAGCAGCTAAATCGTAATCCCCTGAAGATAAGTGCTTCTCTAAAGCATTTTTAAAGCTCTTTCCTTCAAAATTTCTGCTTCTCCCTTTCTAACCATAGCTTAAACCGCGTAATCACTTTACCTCGAATGTAAAATTTATTGCCAAATTGATATAAGGTTATTGATTTAAAATTAAGTTTCGTTTATGGAAAATACTTTTTTCTGAGAAACACAATATAGAAATAAGACTACATTACCAAAGTTCTTTTGGTGTTGTTTACATGCCTGTTAGAATTGAGGATTTGGTTCCGGAATGGGCTAGGAAGTTTTATGGTAAAAGGCTTAGAAGCTTAAAAGACCTATTTGGTGTTGAAAAACCTATTATAGGCATGGTTCACCTAATGCCTTTACCGGGTTCTCCAGCCTATGAGGGATGTGATATGAACGTTATTGTTGAAAATGCTTTGAGAGACGCTAAGGTTCTCGTAGAAAACGGTGTTAACGGGTTAATTGTTGAGAACATGTGGGACTTACCTTACTTTGTAGGTAGAAATGTTCCGCCAGAGGAAACAGCAGCGCATGCTGTAGCAGCTAGGGAAGTTGTTAAGTCAGTAAACGTTCCAGTAGGAATAACAGTTATTCATAATGGTGGAAGAGTTGCTTTAGGTATAGCTAAAGCTGCTGGAGCTAAGTTCATAAGAGTGTGCTTATATACTGGAGCAATGGTTTGGGATACTGGAGAATTTGACCATGGAAATGCAGCTGAACTTATGAGGCTTAGAAAATTCCTTTACGCTGAAAACATAAAGTTCTTTGCTGACGTATATAAGAAGCATGCAGTAATGTTTCCTGGAATAGATCCTAAAACGCATGCTACGTGGACGGACTTTTACATGGCAGATGCAGTAATAGTTACAGGTAAAATGACAGGTTCCCCGCCAGATCCGGAACTTGTAAAGGAGGTTAAAGAGGTTGTAGGCGAAACTCCAGTGCTTATAGGTAGTGGATTAAATCCTGAAAATGCTAAGGAACTACTGAAATATGCTGATGGAGCAATTGTTGGAACATACTTTAAAGTTAAGGGTTTAACTCAGAACCCTGTTGACTCTGAAAGAGTAAGGAAGCTCATGTCAATTGTTGAAGAAATAAGGAGGGGGTTACATGGGTAAGCCTAAAGTGCTAATATTTGGTGACTTAAACTTAGATATTGTGTTTGAAGCGCCAAAACTACCGTCATTAGGCGAATTTGTTAAGGCAAAAACAATGAAGCTCTTATCGGGAGGAGTTGGAGGAAACATAGCCCATAACTTAGCATTACTTGGAATGGAACCCTATGTTTTAGGCGCTGTTGGAACAGATATTTTCGGAGACATGATAATTAATGATTTAAAGAGAGTAGGTGTTAAAACAGATTTCGTAAGAAAACACCCTGGATCTTCAGGAATAATGTCTATTTTCGTTTATGGCGGAGAAAGAACAATGGTTGGTCATAGGGGAGCAAACGAATATAATACTGTTACTGAAGAAGTATTGTCTAAGATTCCCGAGTTCGATTACATACATGTTTCAGGATATACGTTCTTAAACATAGATAATGGCCTTTCAACACTTAAAATACTTGAAGAAGCACGAAAACACGGCATACCTTCAAGTATCGATTTGGAAGGTGTTGCTTCTCTAAGTAGGGAGAAAATTAAGGAGCTTAAGGGGAAAGTTGACTACATTATGCTTAACGATTTCGAAGCACAAACATTGATTAGAGCAACACATGTTGAACTAGATAAGCTAAGAGACCTGGCGGTAGGTGTTTTAGGAGCAAAGCACGTGTACTTGAAAATGGGATATAAGGGAAGCATGGCTATAACCCCAGATAAGACTGTGTTTAAACAAGCACATAAGATAGTTCCGAAAGACACTACAGGTGCGGGAGATGCTTTCGATGCAGGAGTAATCTACGGCATAGTTAATGGGTTATCTCTAGAAGAAACACTGCTACTAGCGAATTCATTAGGCGCATATGCCTGTTTGTTTATAGGTGCTAGACCGCCAGTCTCCAAACTCAACTTAGTGGCTAAATTCCCAGAGCTCAAAGACGTTTTTAAATTATAATGTTAATTTAGCCTTCAAATGATAACTTCCATAACCTTAACTTCCTTAGGCACATACTTTGTTGCTGATTCTAAATCTTTAAGACCACTTCTGAATTCTCTATAGTTTTCAACAGTTTTCCAATAATACATTAAATGATACTCTCTGTTCTCATGCTTTAAAACTCTAAAATTAACTAGGCCTTTTGCTACAACCACTTTAAGGTATAGGTTCAAAATAAACTTCTCAAACTCCCCTCTACGGTCCATAGGTATTTCGTATATTTCATCTACAGCAACAATAGTTCCTTTAACAGTAGGTAGGTTTTTATTAACCCATGAAATTAGTCCTCCCGTAAGAACCTCGGATTCTATCCCTTTCTCTTTCAGAAATTTTCTAGCATAGCCAGAGATCAATCCTCTATTACAATATAGTATCACTTTTTTATGAAATCTTAATTCCTTAATGAAATCAACGTAGTACTCCATGTCCCAGTAAGGGATGTTTATAGCGTTTGGTATGTGTTTCTTTAAGTACTCTTCACGATTTCTAACATCTACTATGTAATAATCGTTTATTTTCCTAAACAATTCTTCAGCTCTCATACCTAAACCACCTTAACTTAAGCTAATTTAGAGATGAATTCGAGATATTTAGTGTCTCTATTTATCATGTTTAGTCTGAAAATTACGGATCTCATATATTTAGAATAATTGTTCACAATTTCGCTGTAGAGCTCATTTACATTGTTTAGTAGATGAACTGGTGCAGGATATGGTAAGCCTACTCTACCGAAGGTTGCTTTAGCTAATAACCAGTGTGCTACTAAGTATTTTGAAATATTCTCTCCAGTAGTATCCCCTACTAGCCAATATCTTTCCCTAACAAAGTTTATCGCCAAATACTTGATAATTGAGTCTTCTATTTCAGAATATATTCTATCCTCGTTACTTCCTATTTCCTGTAGTAGCTCATTTAATGCTTTAGCTCTCAACTCCGGCTTAAGCATAAGAATTCTACTAGCTATCTTAGGGAATGCTGTATTTAGCAAAGGTTTCAACGATTTATGCAAATAGGTTATTGCAGACGCGGCTAAACTATAAATGACAGCGTTTTTGAAATTTTCAAGAAGAGAATCAACGTTATATTCGATTTGTAAAGAAAAATCTCCTTTAACATAGTTTTCTATCTCTTCAGGACTTATAGGGCTTGGAATAACGTATTCGTCATTTATAATAAGCCACGGTACTGACCATACATTATACGTTATTGCTTCTTCAACCTTTTGTGCTCACACTTAGAATTTTAACTCTTTCAACTAGGTTTTTCATCATAAGTCTCTTTACAATACGGTAACATAGAGAACATAGCGGATGAATATAGAGTTTAAAGTGCATGTAACTTTCATCCTCCCTTAAGTAAGGATATGTTTAAAAGCTTATTTGTTTTTACATATGTAATTTCTTTTATATGTCTTATATTTTCAATGAAATTCTAATCTTTATATGTTATCTTAATGTACTATGAAATATTAATTAAGATCTGTACTCTCGATATATAAGGTAGGAGGCTGGGATAATGTTAATAGAGGATGCTTTAAACGAAAATTGCGTCGACAAAAGTGTTGAGCTTAAAGGATGGGTTTATAGGAAGAGAAATGTTGGTGGAAAAATATTTATTGTTCTCAGAGATTCAAGTGGCATTATTCAATGTGTTGTAGATAGAGGAGTTGTTAGTGAAGATTCATGGAGACAAGCTGAGGAAATAACTAGAGAGAGTAGCTGTATTGTTGAAGGCGTTGTTAGGAGGGAACCTAGAGCCCCTGGAGGGTATGAGGTTAAGGTTACTAAGCTTAAAACAATTGGTCTTTCAGCTTGGTTCCCTATTAAGGGAACTGAGGGAGTAGATTACCTACTAGACCATAGGCACTTATGGATTAGAGCACGTAAAATGCAAGCAATAATGAAAATTAAACACACTGTTTTGGAGGCAGGTCGGGAATATTTTAACCGTAATGGTTGGTGGGAAGTCACTCCTCCAATACTTACTGGTTCTGCTTGTGAAAGCGGCGCAACACAGTTTGAAGTAGACTATTTCGGCCAAAAAGCGTATTTAAGCCAAAGCGTCCAACTCTATCTCGAAGCATTAATCTATAGTTTAGATAAAGTATGGAGTCTCACACCATCCTTTAGAGCCGAAAAATCACGTACTAGGAGGCATCTTGCAGAATACTGGCATTTAGAAGCTGAAGCAGCATGGTACGGTATGGAGGAAATGATGAAAGTAACTGAAGAACTTGTTTCCTACATTGTAAGTAAGGTTCTTGAGGAAAGGGAGGAAGAACTTAAACTGTTGAAAAGAAACGTCAAGCCCTTGGAAATGGCTCTTGAAACACCATATCCTAGAATAAGATATGATGAAGCAATAGAAATTCTCCAAAAGAAAGGTGTTAAAATAAGTTGGGGAGAAGATTTAGGAGCAGATGAGGAAAGAGTTCTTACGGGAGAATTCGATAAACCATTTTTCGTAACACATTTCCCGAAGGAAATTAAGGCATTCTACATGAAACTTGACCCTAAAGACCCGAAAATAGTGTTAGGATTCGACATGCTAGCTCCCGAAGAGTACGGTGAAATAATAGGGGGTAGTGTTAGAGAGGACGATTATGAAACACTGTATAAGAGAATATTGGAAGTAGGGCTTAACCCTAAGGAGTATGAATGGTACCTTGACCTTAGAAAGTATGGTTCAGTACCTCACTCAGGATTCGGATTAGGTATTGAAAGAATTGTTATGTGGGTTGCTGACCTCGAGCACATAAGAGACGCTATACCCTTCCCGAGATTTAGGGAAAGAATTTACCCATAAAACATACACAGTTATAATGTTAAACTTTCAGTTATGCGTCGAAAACATTAATTCCCGCGTATCGTCCTAATTTTCGTTTAGGGCTACCGAGTGCATGTAATAGTTGCTGGAGGTCCATGTACAGGGAAAACAACATTAGTTAGTAATCTCAAGTGCGAACTTTCTAGAAGAGGCTACTCTGTCTATGTTATAAGAGATTGGGCTAGGGAAATAATTAAGGAGCAGAAGGAATCTGGTGGAGAAATTCTTCCCTGGAAAAACAGAGTTGCTTTCGAAATAGAGGTTATAAAGAGACATGCTTCTGAATATTCTAAGCTTGAAAAGTACGATGTAGTTTTAGAGGATGGAGGCCCATTTTTAGCTCTCTCCTATTGCAAAGTAGATAACGTTAAACTCCCTAGCAAATGGGTTCAATACTTGATGAAGTTTAAGGACAAAGTAGACATTGTCCTAATTACTGATGAACTCAGCGAATACTTTACCGATAGGGAGAGATGGGAGAATCTGGACTACGCAAGAAAAGTTCATTACGAAATAATTCTTCAACACCTAGAGCTCTTCGGAAGCAAAGTGTACTTCATAGGGGCAACAGATAATCCCGTAAAGAGAGTTAGTAGAGCTTTGGAAATAATATTGGCAAACATGGGGAAGAAACTATAAAGGTAAGTGTTTACCCATTTTCTCCATAATCCTCTTCTCTAAAACTTCAACCCACCATGGAACCCTAATTTTCTCAACAACCCTGTCTTTAGTGTAGGCTTTAATGTCGAGAACGGGTGTTCCATCGAATAAATCAAGCCCTTTAACATATAGGAATCTATCCTTCCTTTTAACAAGCTCAACAATACTTAACCCTATAGGGTTAGGCCTATGCGGAGAATCCGTGCAGAAAACACCAACTTCGGGAATATCGTCTATTTCAATACCAAATCTTCTAAGTCTTCTATGCTTAACCTTAAGAACCTTCCTATGCTCCTCAGTAGTCTTATGAAGAAACACAACCAAGATTATATGAGAAAACCCTTCAATACCCTCTAACCCTTCTTCATACTCTTGAAACACTTCAACAACTCCTTCAACGCCTTCCCAACTATTTTTGACTTCTTCATCGCTCTTATCAACATGAATTATTCCTATAGGTTTTAAAGTAATTTCCATTGTTATTACCTCTATTTTATCCAAGTCACCTATTTTTATAAGTATTTTATATGTTAACTTATCTAAGAGTATTAGTTAGAATAATTGCACATTCAAGTAATAGTAATTTTCCTTTCTACTTCATAAATCGTTTTCCCATTTTCCGCCATTAACTTCACAGCGACTATGTGTTCACCGCTGGTCAGCTGAGACGCTTCAGTTACAGACTTAAGACACACTATGTTTAGACCTTCACGTATTAATGTGTTATCGATAACCCACTTTAGTGATGCAATAGAGTAGTTATCAATGCTTACTCTTACTAAAGACTCAACTAAAAGAGGGTAATCTATTGCTAACACTATTTCCCTTCGACTAGCGTTAATGATGCTAACACTTATTTCACCATGCATATCTGAACTATACTTTATATCGTTATGAAGCATTATTTCTAATATCACTTCGGTTGATGTTCTATTATGCTTCTTGAATATTAAATGATACTTATAATATGGATTAGAAGGATCTATAAGATCGATAATGCCGTGATCTCCTCGGTTTTCTAAACCCTCTATACTTAACCCATAATATGTGTCTTCAGCTTCAGCAATTAACTTGCTACTTGCTTTATCCAATGCCTCCCAATTATAAGGTATATTAATGTATCTTAACTTTTCAGGGAGGGTTATAGTTACCCAAAGAAACGACTTACCTATCATGCTAGTGTTTAAAATACATGTAGCTTCAGGTTTCTCATGAAAAGATAAGGTTTCATTTAAATGCTTATTAAAGTCTGAAAGGTAAAGTTCTAACTTAACAGTCACATTACTTATTGGACTATGAAATTTTATGTGAACAGGATTGTAGTTTTCTATATTAATAAATTCAGTGAAGCCTTTGGTTAAACTTATGTAGCGCTTTATAATCTTATAATATTTCTCTTCAACACTTCTCCCTAATAAGTTAGTAGCGTAAATTATTGAAAACAACATTACAAACACTGTTATGACAATTGCGGCAATAAATTTTTCTGAAACCACTATACTTACCTCACTTTTTACAAACTATATTTCAACTAGAGAACAACATATTTCTAACTATTTAGCAGGAAAATAGCATAAACAATAATGAAATATAAGAAATTCTATTAATGATGTAAAGGAAGGATGTTAAAGCGCATAGAATACAGTTTTAAACGAAATTCCTCTAAATTAATGTAAGCTTTCTAAGAACCCTCCT
>Ga0190363_1000358_pt1 | contig 26514 bp, 29 predicted proteins | sample 48721867_MG_FD_161272 | JGI IMG/M metagenome (GOLD analysis project Ga0190363, IMG submission 161272) | Hydrothermal vent microbial mat bacterial communities from Southern Trench, Guaymas Basin, Mexico - 4872-18-6-7_MG | ecosystem: Environmental > Aquatic > Marine > Hydrothermal vents >... | reverse complement strand
GAGAGGGGAGGCTCACCGAGGGTCGCCCTCCTTGAGGACGGCCCTTATGGAATCCCCGTCCTTTCGGGGTAGAAGTCCATGAGGAAGGGAGGTGGCCATCTCCTTCTTCTATCTGAAGGGGGTTGCCCCTCCGGAGGTGAAGTTTGGCGAGCACATCATCGGAGGGGCCTGGCCCTTCATCGGGCTGCAACTGATAGGCCTTGTGCTCTTCATCCTCTTTCCTGATATAATCCTCTGGCTTCCTTCAAAGATGATCATTCACTGAGGGAGGAAAGGATGTTGAGGAGAGAGCAGATAGAGGAACTTAAGGGGATCGTCGGGGAGGAGTGGGTGTCGACCGGGGACTCGGTCAGGGAGCTTCACTCCCACGACGAGTCCTTCCACCGATCTGTCCTGCCCGATGTGGTGGTCTGGCCTCACTCGACCGAGGAGGTGAGCCGCCTGGTCCGCTGGGCCTACGAGAGGAGGGTGCCCGTCACCCCCTGGGGGGCGGGGACGAGTCTGGAGGGAAACCCCATCCCCGTGGAGGGGGGGATGGTGATAGACCTTCAGGAGATGAACAGGATCCTGGAGATCCGACAGGAGGACTTCCAGGTGGACGTGGAGGCAGGGGTCGTTTACAAGGAGCTCAACAAGGAGCTGAGCCGTTACGGCCTCTTCTTTCCCCCTGATCCCGGGGCGGCGGCCACCATCGGTGGGATGATCGGGAACAATGCCAGCGGCATCCGCACCGTGAAGTACGGACCGACGCGGGAGTACGTGATGAGGCTGGTGGTGGTCCTGCCAGGGGGTAAGGTGATCAGGGTGGGGAACCGGGCCAGAAAGAGCTCCTCGGGATATGACCTCCTGAGGCTATTTACCGGGGCCGAGGGGACCCTGGGGATCGTGACGGAGGCGACCCTGCGTCTGGTGGGCCTTCCAGAGAACTTCATGGCCGTAAGGGCCACCTTCCCCACGGTGAAGGACGCCACCGATACGGTCTTTCAGGTGATGAACTCGGGCCTCGTCCCCTCTGCCATGGAATTCCTGGATACGGAAGTAGTGAAAGTACTGAACCACGACAGGGGCCTGGAGCTTGAGGAGGCGCCCACCCTACTGATGGAATTCGATGGCTACAGCGAAGAGGGCCTGAAAGAGGAGATGGCCTTCGTCGAGGAGATCTGCCGCGAGAACCGCTCAGGTTTCATCGATAAGGGGATCGGGCCCGATGAACGGAACCGCCTCTGGGAGATCCGCCACCTCACCTTCGAGTCGATAAAGCGTTCCCATCCAGGGCTCGAGGCCCTGATCATGGACGTGGCCGTGCCCCTTTCCCGCTACAGCGAGATGGTGGCCTTCATCAAGGAGGAGGTATCAGACCTCACCGCCTATGTATTCGGCCATGCCGGGGACGGAAACATCCACGTGGTGGTTATGGACGACCCCAGGGACTCCGAGAGGTGGCGGAGGGTGGAGGAAGCCAACAGACAGGTGGTCCTTAAGGCCCTGGAGTTTGAGGGGACCTGCACCGGGGAGCACGGTGTGGGAATAGGGAAGAGGGAATTTGCCCTCCGAGAGCACGGGGAAGCGCTCCATCTGATGAGGCGGATAAAGGAGCTCCTTGACCCCCAGGGGTTGATGAACCCGGGAAAGATCTTCCTCTAATTCGCCCTGAGGATCTCCTTGGTCCTTTCGATGACTTGAGAAAGTACCTCCCCGGCCTTTCCCCCAATCAGGAGATCGGCCTGGTCGTCATAAGGAGTGGGGGTAAGATTGATGATGACGAGCCTTGAGCCCGCCTCTTTGGCATAAAGGGGCATTAAGGCCGCCGGATGGACCACCAGGGATGAACCCACCACGATGAAGAGGTCGGCCCCCCTGGCCTCCTCTTCAGCCCTCCTCATCTCCTCCTGAGGCATCGCCTGCCCGAAGGAGATGGTAGCCGGCTTGAGAATTCCGCCGCAGCCGTCACAGCGTGGGGCCTTCTCCCCCGCATCTATCCTCCTCTGGATCTCCTCCCGCGAATAAAGCCTCCCGCAGTCCAGACACTTCACCTTGAGGGCGTTCCCGTGAAGCTCTATCACCTTGTCGGCCGGAAGCCCCGCTTCCTGATGGAGGTTGTCTATGTTCTGGGTGATCACCGAGGAGAGCTTTCCCATCCGATAGAGCTCCACACAGGCGTAATGGGCAGGGTTGGGCCGGGCGGCCTTGAGCATACCGTAAAGCTCCGAGTGCATCTGCCAGTAGCGTTCCCGGGCTTCCTCGCTGCTGAGGAAGCGCTGGAAGTAGAAGTCGTTGGGGTCGTAGCGGGACCAGAGCCCTCCCGGGGACCTGAAGTCAGGGATGCCCGACTCGGTGCTCACCCCGGCCCCCGTGAAGACCACCACCCTCTTTGCCTCAACTATCCACCGGGCGAGCCTCTCTATCTCCTCCTGCATCCTCCCCCTCCACCTTTATCCGTACCACCTTGGGCTTGGGCTTTACCTCCTTGAGCAGCTCCTGGAGCTTCTGCTCGATCCTCTCGAGCTTTCCCCTCTCCGGGATGCACTCCAGGACCACCCTGATCCTCTCCCCCTCCCTGAAGTGGATCCCGAAGACTATCCCCAGGGTCCGCAGGAACCCCTCCATCTCCAGACGGATCCTCTGACGGTGAGATAGATCCAGGGTCTTGGCATCGGTGAGAAAGTGGGTGTGTATCCAGACCTCCTCCCTCCCCAGGACCTTCATCGAAGAGTTAAGGCCTCCTTCCTTCCGCTTTTGAAGGGGCCTCCTCCGAGGCCTTTGCCCCTTCACCGAGGAAGGGGGAAAGTACCGCCACGATCCGCTCCCTGAGCCACTTCCCGTCCCACCACTCTATCGGATTGACCGGATGGCCTGAAAGGAGGATGGCGAAATGAAGGTGATCGCCTCCCGCAAGTCCAGTCGTGTCGGTATAGCCGATGACTTGCCCCTTCTTCACTTCCTCCCCCTCCTTCACCGTGCAGTGGCTCAGGTGGGCGTAGAGGGAGGCGAGCCCCAGGCCATGGTCCAGGATCACCACGTTTCCGTATATCCCCATGGGCCCGGTGTAGATGACCCTCCCCCTGTTAGATGCCGGAACCGGGGCATGGGCCACCGAGGCGAGGTCGCAGCCCAGATGGACAGATCTGCCCACCATTTTGCCCCTGTAAAAGTAGGTGCGCTGATCGCCGAAGGTGGCGGTCACTTCGGTGTTCTTCATCTGGGAGAAAACCCCTTCCCATAAAGGGAGGGGACTGGAAGAGGAGGCTATCCTCGTTATCTCGGCATCGTCTCTGCTCCGCATTATCTCATTGATTGCCCTGAACGCCTCCTCAGGAGGGAGATCCTGTCTTTCAGGGGGCAGGAGCGGATATACCTTTTCCCTGAGAAAACCTTCGGACAGAGAGACCCGCTTCCTCACCACCTTGCGGGGAACGATGTGAACGGGCAGCAGGAGGGTGCGGGTATTTCCGGCCCTGTCCTTGACGGTCAACCTCACCTCCCTCCCCTTCGCATACTGGGGTACCCCAAAGAGGACGGCCCAAAGGGACCCCCTTCGGTCCCTCTTCCTGTATGCCTGAAAGAGGAGCTCCCCCACCTGGGCGTAGGCCTCGAAGGCGTCCTCGGACGTCCGGAACAGGGCGGCCCCTGCCCCGTTCAGGTAAACGTAGCGGGTGTTCCCGAGAAGCTCCACCCTGGGAGGGGTCCAGTCCACTACGAACTTCCCCTCCGCCACCTCCACGTTTCCGTGTCCGAACCGCCAGAGGGAGCGGTCCGTGGCCCTCACCTGGAGCACGCAACTCCCCTCCATCACCCCGAGCTTCTTCGGCTCGATCTCGAGGGAGATCTCCACCTCATGGGTGCCTCGAGGAAAGGCCTTCCGGTAGACGGTCCACCTCCTCCCCCGCTGGACGAGGTCCACCACCACTTCCTTGAGGCCAGATCGTCTGTCCTTGGCCCTTATCTGCAAGACGGCCTTGGCGCCTATATACCCTTCAGGGGGCAGCTTCACCTCCGGGGGAGTCCTCTCGAAGGGAGGGGCGAAGAAGATCACCCCCGCTAAAAGCAGGACAAGGATGACAGCACCTGTAACCCATACCCTTTTCATCCCCCAGAGGCTTATCAGAAATTCTCCCTTTCTGCAAGCTTTTAATTGGCCGCCGGTCCCTCCTTTACCCGGTAATCCTCCGTCACCAGGAGGTCGGCCCTCTCCTTGAGGGCCTGGATGACCTCATGTTCTATCTCCAGCACCTTATAACAAAAAGGGCGCCCTCAGGGCGCCCTTAAAAGACGTCGTATTTCTGGGATCTTATTCTATCGGATAACCGGCCTTAACCCAGGCCTTCCATCCCCCGGCCATGCTCACCGCGTTCTTGTATCCCATCCTCTTCAAGGTGAGGGTGGCGAGGGCCGAGCGACCTCCGGACTTGCAGTAAACGATCACATAAGCGTCTTTATTGGGGATGACCTTGTTGACCTTGAACTCCAGGAGCCCCCTGGGGAGGTTGACCGCCTTGGGGAGATGTCCCTTCTTGTACTCCTTGGGCTCCCTTACGTCCAAGACCACCAGGGGAGCGCCCGACTCGATCTTCGCCTTGGCCTCTGCCACGCTGATCTCCTTTATCTTCGCCTTGGCCTTGGCGACGAAGTCGTTGGCGGTCATCGGTTTGGTGGGGGCACAGGAGACCACCAAACCCAAGGCCAATAGAGCCACCAACACCCATAAGCCCTTTCTCCTATAGATCCCCTTCATCCTCGTGCACCTCCTCTATTGAGTTATTGAATCCTACTTCCTCCTCATCTTGGGCAGTTCGGGTACGATCACTGCCCTGTTGGCCGCCCTCTCCTCCGGTGCCACGTCTTCCTCTAAGAGGAAGAGCTCCTTCTTCTTATGGCAGGAAGTGCAGCTCTTGTTCTGCGGGGTCTTGCGCTGGATGTTGTGAGGGGTGGCCAGCTTCCAGGTGGGCAGGCGGTCGAAATTGCTGAAGGCTCCCTTGGCGTAGAAGTCGAAGGTGGTCTTGGTTACCGGTATGTGGCGGACGGTGACGAACTTGTAAGGGTGACGCTCATCCCGCAGGGGGTTAAGGCCTATCTTGAACCCGAGCTCACTCTTTTCCGTCTTGTAGTAAGGCAACCCCTGCGCGTCCTTCCCCACGTGACAGTTGTAGCAGTTCTTGTAGGCCACGGAATGACAGACGTGGCAGCTCACCTTATCCTTGTGGATCTTATGGGCCTTCACCTTCGCCCCCTCCCCGAAGGACTTCTCGTGGCACTTTATGCAGGTCGGGGCCTCTTTTACCTCATATCGGTTATTGTACTTCTCACCGGCAGCGTGCATCTCCTTGCCCGTATGGCAGGCAACGCACTTCATCCCCCTCTTCGCGTAGTGGACATCGGGGGGAAGGCCCTTGTTCTTGCCCAGATACTCCTTCTCCACGCGGCTGCCATGACAGGAGGTGCAGTTGGTGGCCATGGGTGGGGTCTTCTTGAAGAGATGTCCCTCCACGAATCCCCCTTCCACCTCTTCAGGGCGCGAGACATGGCACTGACCACAGCTGCTGTGACAGGTATAACAGTGGGTCTTAAGTCCCTCATCGAAGAGCTTCTTCCTTAAGGCCGGGTCATCGGTCGCCCTCGTCCCTATGATCTCGTTAAAGGAGGCGAGGGTCATGTGGGTTGAGGTCTTCGCGGGCTCCACCACCTCCTCATGACACTCTCCGCAGGCCTCGGTGGGATCGGGCCAGGAGGGGTCCTTTATTATCCCCTTATGGGCCTCCTCGAAAGAGGTCGCCTTCGGGTTTCCACCATGGCACTGCTCGCAGGCGATCTCCCCGTGGGGGTCCTCATCGAGGAACTCCTCGTCCACCAGCACCTTCTCGTATGGCTCCAACGGAGCCACCTCACCCCCTCACCCCTCCCCCTTCGTCTCGGCCGATTTCTTCGGGGGCTTCTTCTTCGCCAGCTCCCGGGTGAGCTCTATCAGGGTCTTGGGTGAGGTGTGACACTTGATACAGGAGGATTCATCCTGAGCAACGGAAGGGAAATTAGTGAAAAAAATCGCAAAAAGAGGAATAATTGAAAAGATTACCACTTTCTTTAAGGCTTTATCCCCCATCTCCTCACCCCCTGAGATTTTTTTATCATAATAAAAAATCTCCTTTTCCATGTCAACGAAAAATTTCCCCAGTTAGCACTCCCACTCCCTCACCACCTGCTCAACTCTCCCAGCTCCAGGGGCAAATCATAACTCTCGTAAACTTGGATCGGTGTATCCCCTACGCCCTCTCCACATAACCCTGTTCCTCAGGGCTGCGAGGCCGAACCACGTAAAGCCTCACACCCCTCTCCTGGCACTTCTCGTAAAATTCAGATCCCCCATCCACCTTGATCGCCTTCACCCGAAAGGGAACCCTCGAAAACATCGCCCGAAGAAACCTCCTGCCACAGCAGGAACTCGCCTTTGGTTCGCCTCCAACGTTGAGGTTGAAGGGGGTAATAGCTTCTGATATCTTTACAGGGACTTAGGATGGGCTGGTTTAAAAAGAAGGATCATAGGAAGGCCGAGGAAAAACTGAGGGAGGAGCTCTGGTCGCGGTGCAAGGCCTGCAACGAGATCATCTACAAGAAGGAGCTGGAGAGGAACCTGGATGTCTGTCCCAAGTGCGGTTACCACTTCCCCATACCTGCGAGGAAACGCCTCTCCCTAACCGTGGATGAGGGGACCTTTGAGGAGATGGACAGCGATATAAGCCCGAAGGATCCCCTTCGGTTCAAGGACAAGAAGAGGTACATCGATCGGATCAGAGAGGCTCAGGAGATCACCGGTTTGCGGGATGCCTTCATTTACGGTTGGGGGAAGATCGAGGATCAGCCCGCCTTGATAGGGGTCTTCGACTTCTTTTTCCTGGGGGGAAGTCTGGGATCGGTGGCAGGGGAGAAGATCACGCGGATGGTGGAGAGGGCGAGGGAGATGAGGTGTGGGGTGGTCATATTCTGCGCCTCCGGTGGGGCGAGGATGCAGGAGGGGATCCTTTCCCTCATGCAGATGGCCAAGACCAGCGCCGCCCTATCCCTGCTGAGGAAGGAGCGCCTCCCCTACATATCGGTGCTCACTGATCCGACCACAGGGGGCGTTACCGCCAGCTTCGGGATGTTGGGAGACGTGATCATCGCCGAGCCGGGAGCCCTGATAGGTTTTGCTGGCCCCAGGGTGATAAAGGAGACGATCAAGGAGGAGCTTCCCCCGGGTTTCCAGAGGGCGGAGTACCTGCTCGAGCACGGGATGATCGATATGGTGGTTGAGCGCCGCCGGATGAAGGAGGTCCTGGGAAAGCTCCTTGACCTCCTCTACCACTGAAGCCCATGTCCTATAAGGATTCCCTCGATTACCTCTACTCCCTCGAGAGATTCGGGATGATCTTTGGCCTCGATAACATCTCCCGTCTCCTCTCCCTCCTCGGGGACCCCCACCGACGCCTCAGGACGGTTCACATAACGGGGAGCAACGGGAAGGGGTCGGTATCGGCCATGATGGCCGAGATCCTCTCCCGCCGCTGGAGGGTAGGGCTTTACACATCGCCGCACCTCCACTCCTTCACCGAGAGGGTGAAGATAAACGGCAGGGAGATAGAGGAAGGAGAGGTGGTCCGTCTGGTGGAACTCCTGCGGAGGAAGGTGAAGGAGGAGGGAGGCCCTGAGCACTTCACTTTTTTCGACTTTACCACCGCCATCACCTTCCAGTATTTTGCGGAGAAGGAGGTGGATCTTGCGGTGATAGAGGTGGGGCTTGGGGGGAGGCTCGATTCGACCAACGTGATAACCCCTCAGGTCTCGGTGATAACCACCGTATCGAAGGAACACACCCAGGTGCTGGGATCAAGCCTGAGCGAGATCGCCAGGGAGAAGGCAGGGATCATAAAGGAAGAGGTCCCTGTGGTATGCGGGGTCCGGAAGGAGGAGGCGCTCAAGGTGATAGAGGAGGAGGCGAAGGAGAAAGGTGCTCCCCTGTTTCTTTTGGGGAGGGACTATCATTACCGCGAGCGGGGGGCTCAGCAGCTCGATTTCTTCGGGCGCCGATGGAGAATGGAGGGGCTGAAGGTGGGGCTCCTGGGCAGATTTCAGTTATTTAACGCCTCCTTGGCCATCGCCGCCCTTGAGGTCCTGGCCGAAAAGGGATATGCGGTCTCTGAGGCCGACATACGCGAGGGGCTCCAGGAGATCCGCTGGCCCGGGAGGATGGAGGTGGTGAGGGAGGCCCCCCTCCTCATCCTCGATGGGGCCCACAACGGTGAGGGAGCGAGGGCGCTGAAGCAGGCCTTGAGGGATATCCCTTACAGAGAGTTGCTCCTCCTGCTGGGGATCATGGATGACAAGGACGTGGAAGCGATCGTCAGGGAACTGGCCCCTTTGGCGAGGTTAGTGGTGACCTCCCGGCCTTCCAACCCCAGGGCCCTCCCCCCGAGGAGGATCGCGGAGGTGGCCCGCCGCTTCTGTCCCCGGGTCAAGGAGAGGGAAGAGATGAGGGAGGGTGTCTCCCTCATCCTCGAGGAGGCCTCTCGGGAGGACCTCGTCCTCATTACCGGGTCCCTCTTCACCGTGGCCGACGCTCGCCAGATCCTGCTCGGGGGCGAGGAATGAGGGCCCCCCTTCTCCTCTTCGTCCTGTTTTCCTTGACCATCCCTTCCCTCGCCTATCCCATCTCTCTGGAAGGGGAGAGGGGGAAGGGGCCCGTGGAGATAGAGGCCCAGAAGATGGTTTACAACGGCAAGGCCGCCCTGGTGATCATGGAGGGGGATGTGGTCATCCGTTATGGGGGATCGGAGCTTCATGCCGAGAAGGCGGTCTATTACCTGGAGAAACACTACGCCATCGCCGAAGGAGAGGTGGTCCTTAGGGAAGGGGGCGATGTCCTGGAGTGCCGGCGAATGGAGATGGATCTGGAGGCAAAAAGGGGCGTGGTATATGAGGCAAAGATATTCCTCAAGGAGAGGAACTTCCACATCACGGGAAGCAAGATAGAGAAGCTCGGGGAGGCGAGGTACCGGGTCCACGACGCTACCCTCACCTCCTGTGACGAGGAGGTCCCCTCTTGGAAGTTCACTTGCAAGGAGCTGGAGGTGGAGATGGAGGGGTATGCCAAGGGGAAGTGGCCCGGCCTGAGGATAAAGGAGGTCCCTGTGTTTTATTTCCCGTGGGCCGTCTTCCCGGTGAAGAAGAAACGACAGAGCGGCTTCCTCTTTCCCTCCTTTGCCACCTCCAGCAGGTACGGTCCCCAGATCACCATCCCCTATTACTGGGTGATCGCCCCCAATCAGGATGCCACCTTCTTCCTCACCCGCCACGGTGACTCCCGGGGCAGGGGGTTCAAGGGGGGGATAGAGTATCGCTACGCCCTGAGCACTAAGGCCCAGGGCCAGATAAGGACCTTCCACCTCTACGATGAGATCGAGGAGAGGCACAGGTGGTCCCTCTTCTTCGATCATCGCCACCTTTTCCCCAAAGGCTGCGAGTTCTTCGCCGATATCAACTGGGTCAGCGACAAGGACTATCCCGTGGACTTCGATGAGGATCTGCCGGAGGAGGCATTGATTGACGTCCGTTCCCGAAATTATCTGAAATCTACTCTGTATTTCGCCAAAAAGTGGCCCTGGGGTGAGCTCTCCTCCGAGGCCGACTACTTTCGTGACCTCACCGTTGCGGACAACGATGGGACACTTCAGCGCCTCCCCGACCTCTTCTTCCACCTCTACAAGCGCCCCCTGGGGAAAACACCCCTATTTTATCAATTCGATGCCGAGGGGACCCATTTCTGGCGTGAGGAGGGGATAAGGGGGGGGAGGATAGACCTTTACCCCAGGGTCTTTCTTCCCCTCAGGCCCTTTGACGTTTTGAGGTTTGAGCCATGGGCCGCCTTCCGCTCCACCTTCTATTTCCCCGATAACGACCCGGAGGAGAAGGTGGAGGACCCCACCGAAAGGGTGCTCTATGAGCTGGGGGTATCCCTTTCGACGACCATCGCCCGGGTCTTTCCCCTTCGAGGAGAGAAGCTTGTGGCCCTCCGCCATACGATAGAGCCTGAACTCATTTACCACTACCTCCCTGAGGTGGACCAGGAGGAGAACCCCTACTTCGACAGCCTGGACAGGCTCGAGCACGAAAGTCTCCTCACCTTCCGCCTCACCCAGCGCTTGCTGGGGAAGGTGCAACGGGAGGGCGAGTCCTCTTGCCGGGAGTACCTCTGGTTCAGGGTGTCGCAGGGTTATGATTTTTACCCCGGCCTCGATTTTGAGGAGCGCCTCAAGCCCTTGGAGGTCGAGATCAAGGCTCATCCTCTCTCATGGCTCTCAGGGAGCCTGGACTTTGAATACGACTACCACCGGGGGGCCTTCGACGCCTTCGGGGCTGCTCTGACCATCACGGACCGGCGCGGGGATTCCTTAAGCGCTGAGTACCGCTTCCAAAGGGACGAACTTGAGGAGGTGAACGTATCGAGCAAGCTCCACATAATAGATCCCCTTGATCTTTCCTTCTCCTACCGATACAATCTTTTGGACGATACGAGGATAGAGACGGTTTACGGAATCCACTGGACTCATCAGTGCTGGGAGGTGGGGCTTAAGGTATACGATATAAACCGGTCTCCGGATGGGCTGAGGGACAAGGAGATAAAGGTGATGGTGGAGATAACGCTGAAGGGTATCGGCACATGGAAGATCCGTTAGGAGGGAGGAGATGAAAGGGGTGATCCTTGCAGGAGGGCTGGGAACCAGGCTCTATCCCCTGACCAAGATTACCAACAAGCACCTCTTGCCCGTTTACGATAAGCCGATGATCTATTATCCCCTGCAAACCCTGATAAACGCCGGGATAAGGGACATCCTCATTGTCACGGGAGGGAACAATGCAGGGGACTTCCTGCGTCTGCTGGGGAACGGGAGGGAATTTGGCCTTCAGCATCTCAACTATACCTATCAGGAGGGAGAGGGGGGGATTGCGGCGGCCCTGGCCTTGGCGGAGTACTTTGCCGAGGGGCAGAAGATATGCGTCATCCTGGGAGATAACGTGATCGAAAAGAACATAAAGAAGGCGGTGGAGGACTTCGAGCGGCAGGAGCGGGGGGCGAAGATCATGCTGAAGGAGGTACCCGATCCGGAACGGTTCGGGGTGGCAGTCTTCGAGGACGGGAAGCTGGTGAGGATAGAGGAGAAACCCAAGGTTCCCAAGTCCCGGTACGCGGTCACCGGCATATACATGTACGACTCGCAGGTCTTCGACATCATAAGGACCCTTAAGCCTTCCGAGCGGGGGGAGCTGGAGATAACCGACGTGAACAACACCTATATCGAACGGGGAGAGATGACATGGGAGGTCCTGGACGGATGGTGGACCGATGCCGGGACCTTCGACTCGCTGCTGAGGGCGAGCAACCTCGTGGCCCAAACCGGGGCGAACAAGATGGACTGAGGTGAGAGATGATAGAGGGGGTCAGAATAAAGCAGCTCAAGGTCATCCCCGATGAGAGGGGGAGGGTGATGGAGATCCTGAGGAGGGACGATGACCTCTTTGAGGGGTTCGGTCAGGTTTACATGACCACTACTTATCCCAACGTGGTGAAGGCGTGGCACTACCATAAGGTCCAGACCGATAACGTGGCGGTGGTGAAAGGGATGCTGAAGCTGGTTCTCTACGATGCCAGGGAAGGGTCTTCCACAAGGGGAGAGGTGAACGAGTTCTTCATTGGGGACTACAACCCGCTCCTGGTGCAGATCCCCCCGGGGGTCTATCACGGCTGGATGTGCATAAGCGAGGAGGAGGCGATCGTGATCAACATCCCCACGGAGCCCTACCGGAGGGAGTCCCCGGACGAATACCGGATCCACCCCCACGATAACGATATACCCTACGATTGGGCGAGGAAGGATGGCTGAAGGGAAGACCCTCCTCGTTACGGGCGGCTGCGGGTTCATCGGTTCAAACTTTATCCGTTACATCCTGCGGAAATATCCCCACTATCGGGTAATAAACCTCGACAAGCTCACCTATGCGGGCAACCCCGAGAACCTCTCTGATCTCCAGGACGACCCCCGCTATACCTTCCTGAAGGGGGACATAGCCGAGAGGGAGCACGTGCGGGAGGCGATGGAGGGGGTGGACTGGGTCATCAACTTCGCCGCTGAATCCCATGTGGACCGAAGCATTGAGGACCCCTCGGTCTTCCTCCGGACCAACGTGATGGGTACCTATGTCCTCCTGGAAGAGGCGAAGGAGAGAGGGGTGGCCCTCTTCATGCAGATATCCACGGACGAGGTCTACGGTTCCCTGGGACCCACGGGCTACTTCACCGAGACCACCCCTCTTCACCCCAACAGCCCCTATGCTGCCAGCAAGGCCAGCGCCGATCTGCTGGTGAGGGCGTATTACAGGACCTATGGCCTTCCCACCATCATCACCCGTTGCTCCAACAATTACGGCCCTTATCAGTTCCCCGAGAAACTGATCCCCCTGATGATAAGCAACGCCTTGGAGGGAAAGGAACTCCCTCTCTACGGTGACGGGATGAACGTGAGGGACTGGATCTATGTGGAGGATCACTGCCGGGCCCTTGACCTGATCCTTCATCAGGGGAGGGCAGGGGAGGTATACAACATAGGGGGAGGCTGCGAGAGGACGAATTTGGAGGTGGTGAGGACCATCCTCGACCTGCTGGGGAAACCCCATTCCCTGATCCGCTTCGTGAAGGACAGGCCCGGGCATGACAGAAGGTACGCTATGGATTTCTCCAAGCTCAGGGAGGAGTTGGGCTGGTCGCCTCAGGTCTCCTTCGAGGAGGGGATAAGGCTGACCATCGATTGGTATCTCTCTCACGAGGACTGGTGGCGAAAGGTGAAATCGGGAGAATACAGGCTTTATTACGAGAGGATGTACGGATACCGCCTGAAGGGATAGTTCTTCCCTTCTGCACATTTCCCGTAAAAGACCAAAGGGAAATTGTTGATAAGGAAAAAGATCTCTTAAGGAGGGGTGAAGATGAGGGTACCTCTTCTTGACCTGAAGAGAGTGAGGGCGAGGATAAAGGAGGAGCTCTTTGAGGAATGGTCGAGGGTGCTTGAGGATATGCAGCTCCTTGGCGGCAGGAACGTTAAGGCCTTTGAGGAGGAGATCGCCTCCTATCTTGGGGCCCGCTACGCCTTTGGGGTCGCCTCGGGTTCCGATGCCCTGCTTTTGGCCCTTTTGGCCTGCGGGGTAGGGCAGGGCGATGAGGTGATCCTTCACGCCAACGCCTTTGTGGCCGCTGCCGAGGCGATAAAGTGGGTGGGAGCTAAACCAGTGCTCGTGGACATGAAGGAAGAGGATTTCGGTCCTGACCCCGAGCAGGTTGAGGAGAGGATAACCGAGAGGACGAAGGCCCTCCTGATCGTCCACATGTACGGGCACCCGGTGACCATGGAGCCGATAATGGGGCTGAAGGAACGGTACGGGATCAAGTTGATCGAGGACTGCTCCCACGCCCACGGAGCAGAATACAGGGGAAGGAAGGTCGGGACCTTCGGGGACGTGGGCTGTTTCAGCTGTGGTGTGGTGAAGAACCTCGGGGCCTTCGGAGATGCGGGGTTCTGCGTCACCGATCATCCTGAGGTGGCGGAGAGGATCGACCTTTTGCGCGTCCACGGGCAGAAGGTGAAGAACCGGCACCTCTTTTATGGTTTTAACAGTCGCTTAGACGAACTTCAGGCAGTGGTCTTGAGGATAAGGTTAAGGTCCCTCGATGAGGAGAACAGGCGCCGTCGGAAGATAGCCCGGTTTTACTCGGAGGCCTTCTCCTTTATGGAGGAGGTTCTCCCTCCCCCTGACTCCGAGGAAAGGCTGAGCGTATATCACCGGTATGTGATCCGGGCGAAGGATCGGGACAGGCTCATCTCCTTCCTGGCGGAGAAGGGCGTGGGAACGGGGATCCATTACCCGCAGCCCTTACACCTGCAGGAGGCATGGGAGAGAGAGAGGTTTGAGCGATACCATCTGCCCATCTCGGAGAGGGTATCTTCTCAGATACTTTCCCTGCCCATATACCCGGAGCTGACCGATGGAGAGGCGGAGTACGTGGCCGAGAAGGTGAAGGAGTTCTATCGAGGGGGTCCATAAGTTTCCTTTATCCCTTTAAAGTTGAAGCGAGACGGAGGGGTGTGATATCTTCGGGGAGGGATGAGGCCTGAGGTTTCGGTGGCCATACCCATGCACAACGAGGAAGGAAATGTGGAGCTCCTTTACCACGAGCTCAAGGAGGTGATGGAGGGGCTGAGGTTGAGGTACGAGATCATCTTCGTGAACGATGGTAGCACCGACGGGACGGGGGAGCTCCTCAAGGAGATAGCGAAGGGGGATGGGACCGTGAGGGTGGTGGAGCTTGACGGCAACTTCGGGGAGGCGGCCGCCCTTTCTGCCGGATATCAGTTCGCCCAAGGAGATTGGATCATCACCATGGACGGTGACGGGCAGAATGATCCCCGGGACATCTCCGCTCTTCTGGAGATGCTCAGGAAGGGATACAAGGCGGTAAGTGGCTGGCGCAGGAAGAGAAAGGAGGACTACCTCAGCCGGGTCCTGCCTTCCCGGGTAGTAAACTGGCTCATCGCCTTGGTGACCGGGGTAAAGATCCACGATGTGGGCTGTGGGCTCAAGGGTTATCGTTCGTCCCTCGTGAAGGGATACCAGATTCCTCATGGCTTTCATCGGTTCTTACCGGCCCTCTTCGGTGTAAAGGACGAGGAGGTGGCCGAGGTCGAGGTGAACGACCGAAGGCGCCGCAGTGGCAGGTCCCACTACGGTCTGGGGAGGATCTTCGAGGTCATCAGGGAGCTGCTTACCGTAAGGTTTGCCATCTCGGATGCGGAGGGCTGGAGGAGGAGGATCCATAAGGCGCGAGGGGCGATCTCCCTGGGAGGGGTTGGGGCCCTTATCCTCCTCATCTTCTCCTTTAACCCCCTAACTTTGATCCTTCTCCTCACAATGATCGCCCTCGCTTCCCTCTGTCTCCTCATCGAGAGGAATCTCCTCAGGTTCATTCGGGCCCAGAAGGAGGGCGTCTTCAGGGTAAGGGAGGTGATGAATGGGTAAGGTGAGGATAGGGATACTGGGAGGCGGATACTGGGGGAAGAACGTGCTGCGGAGCTTTTCCTCGATGGAGGAGGTGGAGGTAAAGATCCTATGTGATCCCAACCCGGATAGCCTCCAGGAGCTAAGGGAGTCCTTTCCCTCTTTGGAGCTTATCGATAAGCCAGAGGCCCTCCTGCGGTCAGATGGGATAGAGGGGGTGGCCATCGTCACCCCTCCCAGCCTTCACGCCTCCCCGGCAAAGGAGGCCTTAAGGAGCGGAAAGCATGTCTTCGTGGAGAAGCCCATGGCCATGTCCCTCGAGGAGGGCGAGGAGCTGGTCAGGATGGCCGAGGAGGGAGGGAGGGTCCTCTTTGTGGACGAGACCTTCCTGTACGATCCGGCCTTAAGGATGGTGAAGGAGATGATAAAGGGAGGCGAGATTGGGGAGGTCTACCACCTGCTCCTCCAGAGGCTGGGGATGGGCAGGATAAGGTGTGAGTCGAATGTGTGGTGGAACTCCGCCCCCCATGACCTCTCCATCCTGCGCTACCTGCTGGAGCGGCCCGTGCGGAGCATCTCCGTAAAGGGCTACACCTACCTTCAGGAAGGGCTCCAGGACATGGTATGGGGAGACCTGGAGCTGGAGGACGGGGTCTCGGCCTGGGTGCACCTGAGCTGGTATCACCCCATAAGCACGGCGAGCCTGGTGGTGGTGGGGTCCCGGGGTTCCATTTTCTACGAGGGCAGGTTTGCCAAAAGAAAGGTGGCCCTATATCGACACCAGCTGGGAAGCCCTCCCAAGAAGATGGTGGGGGGGATCCCCTCCCCCAACCTGATCCCTGCCCGTTCCCATTGCGAGAGGGAAATCACCGACTTCGGTCCGCCGGAGCCCCTCTTCGCCTCCTGTGAGGCCTTCATCAAGGCGGTGAGGGAGGGGATGGATGCCCCCTCCCTGGGAAGGTATTCCCTGGAGACCCTTAAGGTGCTCGATGCCGGAGCCAGGTCCCTGGGGCGGGGAGGGGAGAGGGTCCGGCTGTGAGGAAAAGGCCCCTAAAGTTCCTCATCAAGGTCGGGGTAAGTGCGGGGATCCTCTCCTATCTTCTATTCAGCGTCTCCCCCGCCACCATATGGGAATCCTTCCTCAAGGCGGATCATTTTTACATCTCCTTTGCCCTTGCCCTTTATCTCGCGGGGCAGGCCCTTTCGGCCTACAAATGGGGGGTCATCGCCGGGATGCTGGGCTTCAGGAGGTCTTATAAGGACTTCCTGGCCTACTACTTCATAGGGATGTATTTTAACCTCTTCATGCTGGGGAGCATCGGCGGAGATATAGGAAGGGTCTACTTACTGGCAGGACAAGAGCAGAGCCGCATGAGGGCCGCCTATTCCATCTTCACCGAGCGCTTTACCGGGGGGATGGCCTTAAGCGTCATTGCCTCCCTGGCCCTCCTCTCTCCAGCAGGGAGGTTGCTTCCAGCCCCCCTTCATCTCCTCATCCCCCTGGGCACTGTCCTGCTGTGGTTGGGGGCCTTCTTGTTGCCTCACCTGCTCAGACTCCTCCCCTGGGCAGGTCGCATCATCGGGAAGTTTAACCTAAAAGACTACGACGTCTTCTGGAGAGAGGGGAGGAAGACGGCCTGGGCCCTCGTGCTTTCCTTCATCTTCCATGGGATGAACATCTTGGTCGTCGCCCTGGTGGGCCTTGCCCTGGGCCTTCCCGTCCCCTTGGTGGCCTATTTCTTCATCGTGCCGATAGTGGACGTGGTGAGTGCCATCCCGGTGAGCGTAAGCGGCCTCGGGATAAGGGAGGGGTCTTACGTCTTCTTCCTGCACATGTTCGGGGTGGGGACTGCCCAGGGGCTTACCTTCAGCCTCCTTCTGCTCGCCATCATCATGGTCTCGAGCCTCATAGGGGGAGGGGTCTACCTCTGGACCGACTATCCGATTCGGCTCAGGCGCAGGAGGGCAGATCTTCCCTCCTCGGCCCGGTAACCATGAGCAGGAGATCTAAAGGGCTGATCTTATCGATCATCGCCTCCCTTCTTTCTCTCCTCTTCGTCACCGGCTCCCCCGAGGGAAGGGAGGGGACGATAGGCACCTTCTGTTTCCGGACGAGGGAGGTGGATGCGGGTGATTTCCCCATCGCCTTCTGCCGCGTGGGGATCCCCTGGGGTGCCGTCGAACCAGAAGAGGGGATCTTTTCCTGGGATGCCCCGCCCCTTAAAAAGATAAACTGCTTCCTCCAGAGGGGGATAAAAGTGATCCCGGTGATGAGGACCGTGGGGGCGGAGTGGACCGTGAGGCATCCGTCCTGGAAATGCTCCTCCCCACCCAGGGATCTCGAGGACCGCTTCGATGAGCGGTACGGCTACAGCAGTTCTTACTACCGCTTCATTAAGGAGGTGATCAGGCGCTACAGGGGTGCCTTCCCCATCGTGGTCATCGAGAACGAGGTCACCGCCAGGGGGTTCTGGTGCGGGGGGATGGATGAGTACCTCAGGCTCGTGGCCACGGCGAGGAAGGCCATAAGGGACGTGGACCCTCAGGTAAAGGTCGCTGACAGCGGCATCGCCTCCCTCTGCTGGGGCCTTCTGATGACAAAGGCGCTCCTGGAGGAGGGAAGGGAAGAGGAGGCCTTCCAGCTTTATAAGGCCTACTTCCAGGAGGCCTACGTGAGGAGGGCTACCTCCCTCAGCGAACTCCATCGCCTAATGAGGAACGAAAGGGTGAGGGAGCACATAAGAAAGGGTTCTTTTCTATTGAGAAGACTCAAGGAGGTGGTGGATGTCGTCAACTTCCACTACTATGAGTCTCCAAGGCTCTTCCCTGTCCTCATCTCCTTCATCAGGGAGAGGACGGGAAAGGAGGCCCTCATGAACAACGAACTCGGGTCAAGGTACAGGCTGGGGGTCCCTCAGAGGGAGAGGAGGGCGGCTGAAGACATGGTCAAGAAGCTTGCCCTCTCCGTGGCCATGGGCCTTCAGGCGGTCATCTGGTTTCCCTTCAGCAACGACCGGCACCACATAGTCGGCCTGGGGGATGAGGGGAGGAGGCCTATATTCGCCACCCTGAACGCCTTTAAGACATCCACCCGCTTCCTGAACCGGCCCCTCCTCTCTTACAGGGATCTTTCTAAGGGCAGGATCAGGCATCATTCCTTCCTCTTCCCCTCTTGGAAGGTGGATGTGGTCTGGTCCGAAGGGAAGGAGACGGTGGAGGTGGAAGGAGGCTGTAGCGTCTATGACTTTCAGGGATCTGAGGTGACCAGGAAGAGGATAAGGCTTGGTCCTTCTCCCGCCTTCATCGTCTGTCCGCGATAGAGGAGGGGGAAGTTGCCCTTTAAGCTCCCAGTCCTTGTAAGGGTCTTCGTCGTCTTTGTCCTGATCCTCTTTCTCAATCGCAGGAGGGTTCCCTTCTTCCTCTGCCTTTTCTTCGGGGCCTTCCTCCTCGGTCTCTGGATGCGCCTCCGACCTGCGCCGCTCCTCCTGATGATCTTGAAAGACATCACCTCCTCTCAGAGCCTCTGGCTTGCCTCGATCATCGCGGCTATCCTTACCCTGAGCAACCTGCTGGAGCGGGCGGGTCAGCTCAGTCGGATCGTTAAGGCCTTCGATCGCCTGAGCCATAGTCGTAAGTTCACCACCCTGGCCATGCCCGCCCTAATAGGGCTTCTGCCCATGCCGGCAGGGGCCCTGGTCTCCGCCCCCATGGTCCAGGAGAGCTATCCCCGTAGAGGAAGGGACCCGGAGTTGAAGGCCGCCATAAACTACTGGTTCAGGCACCTCTGGGAGTACTGGTGGCCCCTTTACCCCGGGGTGATCCTCGCCATCTCGCTCCTGCAGGTAGAGACCTGGAGGTTCGTCCTCGCCCAGATGCCCCTCACCGCAGGGGCCATAACAGGGGGGCTTATCTTCATCGCCCGCCACATCCCCGAGGCGAAAGGGAATCCCTCTGAAGGAGAGAGGAGAGGGGCCTTCCTCGACTTCCTCCGTGAGACCATGCCCATAGTCATCATCTTGATCTTCCTCTTCGGCTTCCAGGCCCTTCAACACTTGCTTCACCTCCAGATCCCTTTCGCTCCCCCAAAATACCTCGGCTTTGCCCTGGGACTTTTGGCCTCCATCCTCTGGGTCATGAGGAAGAACCGCCTCGGAAGGGGGGATCTTCTCTCCAGCCTCCTCAAGCCCTCCGTACCCCAGATGGCCATGGTCATCTTCGGGATCATGGCCTTCAAGGGGATGCTGGTGAAGAGCGCTGCCGTTGAGATGATGCGCCAGGAGCTGAGCCTTTACAGAATTCCACCCTTGCTGATCATCGCCTTCCTCCCCTTCGTAGCCGGGCTGGTTACAGGGGCCGCTATAGGGTTCGTGGGGACCACCTTTCCCTTAGTCATCTCCCTGATACACCCATCCACTCCGGGAGGGATCATCCCTTACGGTCTCCTCGCTTACGGTTTTGGCTACATGGGGATGATGCTCACCCCCCTTCACCTCTGTTTCCTCGTCTCCAAGGACTTCTTCCAGGCCGACCCGATGAGGATCTACCGCTACCTTTGGCGCCCCGCCCTCCTTATCCTCTCTTTAACCACCATCCTTTTTTTCCTCTACAGATCCATCCTTATCCCTTGACAAAGGGAGAAGAAAAAGTTATAGAACAAATGTTCTAAATGAAGAGGCCCAAGGAGAAGGTGCTGGGGGCGATAAGGGGGTTCCTCCGGGAGCGAGGCTATCCCCCCACCGTCAGGGAGATCCAGAGGCGGTGCGGGTATCGGACCACCTCTGCCGTCCACAGGGCCCTCTCCCTCTTGGAGGAGGAGGGAGTCATCAGGAGGAGGCCGGGAATTGCCCGGGGGATCGAGCTTCAGGAGGGCTCCCCGGTCCCAGTGCCCGTGCTCGGTAGGGTGCAGGCCGGGGTGCCGATCCTCGCTGAGGAGAACGTGGAGGGGTATGTGCTCTTTGAGAGATCCTTTGTCCCGGAAGGGACCTTTCTGCTCCGGGTGCAGGGAGATAGCATGGTAGGGGACCATATCCTGGACGGCGATTACGTGCTCATTAAGCCCCAGCCGGTAGTGGAAGACGGGGCCATTGCGGTCGTCCTCCTCGAGGGGGAGGTGACCTTGAAGAGGTTCTTCAGGAGGGGGAAAAGGGCGGAGCTTGTCCCCTCCACTCCGGAGATGGAGCCGATGGTGATCGAGGGAGGAGACCTGAAGATCATAGGCAAGGTGATAGGTGTCCTCAGATTTCTCGAGAGGGGATGGAGCGCCAGAGGGTGATCATCCACGTGGATATGGACGCCTTCTTCGTAGAGGTGGAGCGGAGGGAGGACCCTGCCTTGCGGGGCAGGCCAGTGGCCGTGTGCGGGAGGGGGAAGAGGACGGTGGTCTCCTCGGCCTCCTATGAGGCGAGGCGTTACGGGGTTAAGGCCGGTATGCCCTTAAGGGAGGCAAAGAGGCTCTGTCCCCATCTGATCCTTATTCCTGCCCGCTTCTCCAGATACGTTGAGGCATCGAGGGGAATAATGGCCCTGCTTTACGAGTTCACCCCCATGATCGAGCCCTACAGTATAGATGAGGCCTTCCTCGATGTGACCGGCTCCTCGAGCCTCTTCGGAGGGGTGGAGGGGACGGCCAAGGCCATCAAGGAGAGGATCAGGGAGGTCTTCGAGCTTCCATGCACCGTAGGGGTCGGCCCCAACAAGCTGGTGGCGAAGCTTGCCGGCTCCATGGCCAAACCCGATGGGCTGAAGATCGTCCCCCCCGAGGAGGTCGCCCGGATGATGGAGGCCCTGCCCGTAGGCGAACTCTGGGGGGTGGGAGAGAAGATGGCAGCCTCCCTCGAGGCGATGGGGATAAGGAGCTGCGGTCAACTCTCCAAGCTTCCTCCCTCCCTGCTGAGGAGGCGGTTCGGGATCTGGGGGGAGGCCCTCAGGAAGATGGCCCAGGGGGTGGATGAGACTCCTGTGGTTCCCTTCTGGGAGGCGCGGCCCTCCAAATCCATGGGCCACTCCCTGACCCTGGATGAGGACATCTCCGATAAGGGACGACTCCGGTGGTACCTCCTTTTGCTCTCCGAGCAGGTGGGGAGGAGGTTGAGGGAAGGAGGGTATCGGGGGAGGACGGTGGTCCTCACCATAAGGTACAGGGATTTTCAGACCTTCTCCAGGAGGATGACCCTCCAGGGGGAGACCAACATGGGGAAGGAGATCTACGAGGCGGCATGGGAGATCCTTGAAGGGATAAGGCTGCGAGAGAAGGTGCGCCTTCTGGGGGTAAGCGTCACCAATCTCGTGAAAGATTCCTTCCAGCTCCCCCTCTTTCCTGAGGAGCGCCACCTCGAGCGGCTTGCCTCCTGCTGCGACCAGATAAACGCCAAATACGGGGATTTCGCCCTCTCCTGGGCTCCCCTGGTCAAGGGCCTCCGGGGGGAGATCCCGCTGGAACGGCTCTGAGGGTCTCCCGGTACCACTCCAGGGTCCTCCTCAGTCCCTCCTCCAGCGGATAGTGAGGCCTGTAGCCGAGCAAGGCCTGGGCTGAGGAGATGTCGGCGAGGCTGTCCCTCACGTCCCCCTTCCGGGGTGGCTCCCGGAGGGGCTGAGGGGGAGGGGAGAGGTCAAGGAGGGAGGAGATGATGGCATAGAGCTCGTTGACCGATGTCCTCCTGCCGTAGGCGATGTTGTAAGCCCTGCCAAGGGCCTGTTGGGGGGCGAAGCAAGCCCTGAGGTTCGCCTGCACCACGTCCTCCACAAAGGTGAAGTCCCGGGTCTGCTCCCCATCTCCATATATCACTGCCCTCTTCCCTCCGAGCAGGGCCGAGATGAAGCGGGGGATCACGGCGGCATAGAGAGAGTGGGGGTCCTGCCTCTTGCCGTAGACGTTGAAGTAACGGAGGGAGATGGTCTGCAGGCCGAAGGCCGAGTAGAAGACATTGGAGTAGAGCTCCCCTGCGAGCTTGCTCACCGCATAAGGGGACTTGGGCAAGGGAGTCATCTCCTCTCGCTTGGGAAGGACCGGTGTGTCACCGTACACGGACGAGGAGGAAGCGTACACGAACCTCTTCACCCCCGCCTCTTTGGCGGCCACCAGCAGGTTCAGGGTCCCCTGGACATTTACCCGATCGGTGGTGAAGGGATCGTCCAGGGAACGGGGGACCGACCCCAGGGCCGCCTGATGGAGCACGTAATCCACCCCCTGGCAAGCCCGCCTGCAGGTCTCCTGATCCCTTATGTCCCCTTCTATGAACTCGAAGGCCCCTTCGGAGAGGAACCCCGATATGTTCTGCCTCTTTCCGGTGAGGAAGTTATCAAGGCCCACAACCCCCTTTGCCCCCAACTTCAGAAGGGCCTCACAGAGGTTAGAGCCGATAAATCCGGCCGCTCCAGTGACGAGGAAAGTGGCCTCCTTTATCCGCTCGATGGCCCCTTCATCGAGCCCGTATTCCATTCAGGCCCTCACCACCTTGTCGTTTTTGCCCCTGTAGACCCCCCGGGTGTCGACTATCAGGGGGGCCTCCCTCAGGATGAGCTCGTAATCATAGGAGGAGTGGTCGGTGGTGATGATAACGCAGTCGTAACACCTCAGGGTCTCCTCGTTTATGGGGACGGAGCTCTTGCGGAAGTCATAACGCCTCATCCTCTTCAGGGCGGGGATATGGGGATCGTTATAGTCCACCTCCGCCCCCCTCTTCAGGAGGAGCTCCATGACCTTAAGCGCTGGGGACTCCCGGTCATCGTCCACGTCCCTCTTGTAGGCCACCCCCAAAAGCAATACCTTCGCTCCCTGGATGGACTTCCCGCGCCTGTTCAGGGCTTCCACGGTCCTCTCCACCACGTAATAGGGCATGTAGGTATTTATCTCTCCTGCCAGTTCGATGAAGCGGGTGGAGAAGTCGAACTTTCGAGCCCTCCAGGTGAGGTAGAAGGGATCTATGGGGATACAGTGCCCTCCCAGACCAGGGCCGGGGTAGAAGGCTTGAAAGCCGAAGGGCTTGCTCTTTGCTGCCTCGATCACCTCCCATATGTCCATCCCCATCCTCTCGCAGAGCATCTTCATCTCGTTGACCAGGGCGATGTTGACCGCCCGGTAGATGTTCTCGAGGAGCTTCGCCATCTCGGCCACCCGGGGGGATGATACAGGGATCACCCGCTCGACCACCGTCCCGTAGAGCGCCTCGCCAACCCTGAGGCAGCCCTCCGTCACCCCCCCCACCACCTTGGGGATCTTGTAAAAGGGATAGCGCTGGTTTCCCGGGTCCTCCCGTTCTGGGGAGTACACGAGGAAGTAATCCTCTCCCACCTTAAGTCCCGTGGCCTCAAACCGGGGGAGGAGCTCCTCCTCGGTGGTGCCAGGGTAGGTGGTGCTCTCGAGGGATACGAGCTGTCCGGGGCGGAGGTACTGGGCGATCGTCTCGGTGGTCTTCACCACAAAGGAGAGGTCCGGTTCCCTGTAGGGGCTAAGGGGGGTGGGAACGCAGATGAGGATCGCGTCTGCCTCCCGCAACCGCGAGAAGTCGGCAGTGGGGCGAAACCCCCTCTTCCTCGCCTCCTTCACCTTTTCCTCCGGGATGTGGCCGATGTAAGAGGTCCCTTCAGTGAGGGCCCTGACCTTCCTCGGATCGGTGTCAAACCCCAGGACCCCAAAGCCCACTTCCGTGAACCTCAGGGCGAGGGGAAGGCCCACATATCCGAGCCCGATCACCCCCACCTTCGCCTCACGGGAACTTATCCTTCTGAGGAGTTCATCCCTCTGCATCTCTCCTCCCGAAAAGAAGTATCCCCTCCCGCAGGATCTTGGCCGCTACAGTGGCCGACTGACCCGTAGGGTCATAGGGAGGGGTAAGCTCCACCAGGTCAAAGGCCACGACCCTTTGTTTCCTCAACCCGTAAAGGAAATCCATTAGCTCGTCGAAGCTCCAGCCCCCCGGCTCAGGGGTGCTCACTGCAGGGGCGACGCTTGGATCAAGCACGTCCAGGTCCACTGTCAGATATATGGGCCTTCCCCTCAGTTTTGCAAGGATTTTCTCATCTACCGTCCTTCCCGCATAGAAGGTCCCCTTCTCCCTCCCCCACTTCCATTCCTCCCTGGTCCCTGATCTGATGCCCACCTGGACGAGTCCATCCCCCACCAGCTCCCCCACCCTCCTCATCACCGTAGCATGGGAGAGGCGCACCCCCAGGTACTCATCCCTCAGGTCAGCATGGGCATCAAATTGCAGCACCACGAGATCAGGGTGGAGGCCGAGGAGCCCCTTCACCCCTGCCAGGGTGATCAGGTGCTCCCCTCCCATGAGGAAGGGGACCTTTCCCTCGGAAGCGATCCCCTTGACCGTCTCTTCTATTTCCTTGAGGGCGAGGGGTCCATCCCCTATGGGGAGCTCCAGATCCCCGAGGTCACATACCCGCCTTTCCTCGAGGTCTGCATCCAGTCGGGGACTGTAGCTCTCCAGCCCCCAGGAGGCCTCCCGGATCGCCTGGGGGGCGAACCTAACCCCTGGTCGGGAGGTCACCGTCACATCTAAGGGGCAACCTACGATTACGCTCTCGCTTTCCTCCGGGGTGGAGAGGGCGGAAAGGAAAGAGGAGGGGGCGATCTTCAGGTTTCTCATAGGGAATTAGTCCATCCTGAAGACGACGGCGGCCACTGCGGCCCCGATCTTCTCCACCTTGTACTCCACGGAGCAGCTTTTGAGCGTACTTATTTCCTTGCCCCTGATCTTCATCCCCTCCTCGGCCATCCTGCGCACTATCTGTTCCGCCTCCTCCCGGTGCCCGCGGGCCGAGTACTCCATGATGAGGCCCGGGTCCTCAGGATCTCGGGGAAGAGCCACCGCTACGGCCGCCGATATCACCTCGCCGGGGATGTCGCTGGTGATATAGGCGAAGGCAGCAGGCACAATGCTCCCCTTTGGGAAGGTCACCGCTGCCCCTTCCCGGCAACCGGGGGGGATGATGCTCGTGACCTTCACGAGGTTGAGATCCCCGATTCCTGCGGCGATCAGGGCGGCGTCAAAGGCATTCAGCGGGGTGAAACCCTCCGCACTGCCGCAGGTGAGGAAAAAGCTCTTTGGCGTTCCCTCAAGCACGCTTAGACCCTAAGCTCCCTCATAGTCTGGGCAGAGCCATGGGTGGACGCCCTCCTTTCCTCCAGTTCCCCCCTCGCCATCTCCATGGTGGAGTAATGGCTTGCCCCAAGGGCCTTCCTGATGAATTCATGGGCTTTCCAGGGGTCCACGTCGCTGCCACAGGTGAAGATATCCACCGCCGCATATCTGTACTCGGGCCAGGTATGGATCGCCAGATGAGACTCAGCTATCACCACCACACCGCTTACCCCATGAGGGTTGAAGAGATGAAAAACGCTCTGGACGATCGTGGCCCCGCTCCTTGAGGCGGCCTCCTTCATGATCTCCTCGATCCTCTCCTTGTCGTTGAGGACCCGGGTATCACACCCATGAAGCTCCGCCAAAAGATGTCTTCCTAACGCCCTCAATTTTCACCCCCCTTGACTTTTTTAAATTTTTAAAAGGAAGGGGGAGCGGTTACCCAGAGGATGACCGCTTTCCCCTTCCCCACATTCGATATCTGATGGGCCCTGTTGGCCGTGAAATAAAAACAGTCGCCCTTCGAGGCGTCAAAGGTTTTCTCCCCAAGCCTTATCCTGATCCTGCCCTGCATCACATACCCCATCTCCTCCCCCGGATGGGGGGCATCCTCCTCTGTGGACTCCCCAGGGGCCAGTACCAAGCGGGCCGGCTCCATGCTCCTGTTAGCCGAGCCAGGGACGAGGAGTTCGAAGCGGCTGACTCCGTTCTTCTTGATCACCACCTTATCCCTCTTCTTGAAGACCACCCTCTCCTCCACGATCTCCTGGAAGAAGTGGGATGCATCCACATCCAGCGCATCGAGGATCTGAAGCAAACTCTCCAGTGATACCGAAGTCAAATCCCTCTCTACCTGGGAGATGAATCCCTTGGTCAGGCCAGCCCTCTCAGCCAGCTCCTCCTGAGTGAGGGAGCGAACCTGCCGTAAATTCCTTATCCGTTCCCCTATCTTCATCTCATTACATACAACGAAACCCCCGCCCCAGCTCCCCTTTCTCACAAAAAGAGAAACCGTGCCGGAGGCCTCTCTCCGAGCTTAGTGCAACTTACTAAAAAGTTGCTATAGAAAGAAAAAAGTTTATTTAATTAAACAACCAGGGTGCAGGTATTATAATCATTGCTGAGAAAATGTCAAGTTCCTGTCCAGGTCGGGCACTGTCAACCTCCTGTGATTCCATGAAAGCGCGTGCCCTCCCAAGACATGGTAGGCTTTGGGAAAACTTAAAAGGAGGGCACGATGAACTATATAGCCTTTGATTGCCACAGGCGCTACACCTTCGCCAGGGTGGAGGATGCATCGGGAAGGGTGCTCTGGGAGGGAAGGATTCCCCACAGGAGGGGGATCTTCCTT
>Ga0190363_1000357_pt1 | contig 26525 bp, 33 predicted proteins | sample 48721867_MG_FD_161272 | JGI IMG/M metagenome (GOLD analysis project Ga0190363, IMG submission 161272) | Hydrothermal vent microbial mat bacterial communities from Southern Trench, Guaymas Basin, Mexico - 4872-18-6-7_MG | ecosystem: Environmental > Aquatic > Marine > Hydrothermal vents >... | reverse complement strand
TGGCTGAGACCTACATAGACCTGATGAAGATCGACATAATCGCCGGAACAGGAGGACTGTTGAGCCACGCCCCACGCCGAGTCCAGTCGATGCTCATACTCACAGACGCCTTCCAGCCCGAGGGCATAACTTGGATGTTCCAGGACAGCGTCTTCATGATGCCCCACCTCGGAGTCCTCTCAACCGTATACTGGGAGGCAGCCTGGCAGATCTTCGACAAGGACTGCCTCGTCAGGCTTGGAACAGTCATCGCGCCTAGGGGCGTGGCGAATAAGGGTGACCCCGTCATGACCGTTGAGATCGAGATGCCGAATGGGGAAACCCTAACTGAGGAGATGCACTTCGGCGAGATAAAGCGTATAGAGCTGCCGGAGAGAGAGGAGGCGAAGGTGACCATCTCGCCTAGAAGAGGGTTCGACGTGGGGAGGGGGCCTGGAAAGAGGGTGGAGGGGACGGCGATGGGAGGCGTGGTAGGCATACTCCTCGACGCCAGGGGTAGACCCCTACAGCTGCCTGAGAACGATAGGGAGAGGAAGGAAACTCTGCTTAAATGGTTCCTCGACATTGATATGTATCCGGAGGATAAGCTGAAGGAGCTGGTGTGAGATGTCAAAAGCTAAGGAGATGAAGAGAGTTTCGAAGGAGGCTTACGCCTACACTCCAGGGCTGAAGGTTAAGAGAGCAACGCTGGTGAGGAAGACGAGGAGACTCCCCATACCTGGAGAAGTCCTCGTCAAGGAGGGTGACGAGGTGGACTTCAAGACGATCATCGCGAGAACCGAACTCGCTGGAGAACCGGAGATAGTCAAAGTAGCGATACTACTCGGCATCGAGCCAGAAGATGTCCCAAGATACATGACGAAGAGGGTGGGCGACGAGGTGAAGGAGGGAGAGGTCATCGCTCACTACCGAGCCTTCTTCGGCCTCATAAAAAGGGATGTCCCCGCACCCGTTGACGGAATCATCGAATCCATCTCCGACATCACCGGACAGGTGGTGATAAGGAAACCGCCGGTTCCACTGGAGGTGGATGCCTATATACCTGGCAAGGTTGTGGAGGTGCTGCCTAACGAGGGAGCAGTCATAGAGACCAACGCCGCTTTCATCCAGGGCATCTTCGGCATAGGAGGCGAAACCCATGGAGTTATAAAGATGGCCGTGGATTCACCAGAGGAGGAGCTTACCGCAGACCATATATCGGATGATGATAAGGGGGCGATACTCGTGGGAGGCTCCCTAGTCACTCTGGACGCCTTAAAAAGGGGCGTGGAGGTCGGGGTCTCATGCATCGTCGCCGGGGGCATAAGGCATAGAGACCTCACGGAGTTTATGGACGAGGAGATCGGCGTAGCCATCACGGGACACGAAGAAGTGGGGCTCACCCTCATAATCACCGAGGGCTTCGGCAAGCTGCGGATGAGCAGGAGAGCCTTCAACCTCTTCAAGAACTTCGAGGGCTATAGGGCTGCAGCTAACGGTGCAACACAGATAAGGGCTGGCGTCATGAGGCCTGAGGTTATAATACCCCACAGCGAGTTCTACGAGGAGAAGAGTGGCGATGAGCTGGCTGCAGGTATGGTTCCGGGAACTCCGGTGCGCATCATCAGAGCTCCCTACTTCGGAGCTATAGGGAGAGTTCACAGCCTGCCAATAGATCTACAGCAGGTGGAGACAGAATCATATGTGAGAGTTCTGGAGGTAGAGCTTGAGGATGGTAGAATAGTTACCGTGCCAAGGGCTAATGTGGAGATCATAGAGGAGTGAACGTATTCTCCTCATTAATTACCTTATTTTATAGATGAAAGAAATTCCGTGAAAACTTAAATATATAATGTAAATTCATCTAATATCAGCTGTCTAGGGGTCTCAAGGCCCCTAGACGGTGAAAAGGGAGGAGGAGAATAATGGCCATTATTATCTCAGGGAGAGGGATGGCCCTCGTAATACTGGTGCTCTCCTACATACTCTTCTATGTCTTCATGTACCTCGGGAGAAAGGGAAGGGAGATTCCGGTTAGAACGCTTCCACCCATGGCCGCCATACCGGAGGGAATCGGCAGGGCCGCTGAGATGGGTAGGCCAGTTATGTTCACACCTGGCATCGCGGGAGACCTAAACGACCCGACGCAGGGTCCACAGGTTCTAGCAGCTATAAGCATCCTCGGCTATATAGCGAGGGAGTGCGCCAAGACTGGTGTTAAGCTTGACGTCTTCATGCCCATCCCGACGGCGCTCCCCCTCACCGAGGAGACGCTGCGAACAGCCTATATGGCTGAGGGAAAGCCTGAGGAGTTCTCCCCCGATATGATACACTTCATAGCCGAGCAGTCACCATACCTGACGGCCGTCCTTGGCTACTTCCAGAGGGAGAGGCCTGCAACAAACTTCCTGATAGGAGGCTTCTACTACGAGTCCGTCGTCATGGGCGAGGCTGGGAACGCCATAGGCGCCTTCCAGATCGGTGGAACCGCCAACATCCACCAGATGCCTTTCCTAGTAGCTACCTGTGACTACATGCTGCTGGCCGAGGAGTTATACGCCGCTGGAGCCTCCATCAGTAAGGATCCAGACATCCTGGGCTGCCTGAGAGGTGAGGACATCATGAAATTCATCCTCGTCGCGCTGATGATCATCGGCTTCCTACTAGGCCTCGCCAGGGTCGACGCCCTCATCAAGGCTTTGGGGTGGTGAGCATGTCAGAGGTTTTGAGAAGGGAGGTTGTATACCTCGTAACCGCAATCATAACTATCATCATGTTCGTGGAATTCTTCTTCATCGGCACATGGAGTGTCGCCGAGGAGCTGAGGACTTGGGCCATCATCATAGCCAATATCGCATTGGGCCTGGGAGCAGTAAGGCTGTTGGCGGAGCATGTGAGGAACATCCAGAGGAGAAGAGCGGGCGTCTGGTCCTTCAGCATCTGGCTCATTATATTGTTCGTCGTCATGTTCCTCAGCGGCCTCGCTGGCTATGCGGCGAAGCATGATCCATCCTCCAATCCCGTCTACAACTGGCTCTTCAAGTGGCCTTACACAAGCCTAGGTCAGACCCTATACGCCATCACGGGATTCTATATCTTCTCAGCCGCCTACAGAGCCTTCAGGGCGAGGAACATCGATGCAGCCCTGCTGCTCATCGCAGGCTGCTTCGTCATACTAACCAACGCCACAGTCGGGGAAGTCATCTGGAGCGGCATACCGGTGATAGGCCGATGGTTCCTCGACTATGGCCAAGTGCCTGGGATGAGGTGCTTCCTAATCGTCGCAGCCTTCGGAATGCTCGCCTACGGCTTCAGGGCGCTGCTGGGCAGGGAGAGAGGCTTCTACGGGGAGGTGGCTGGTGAATGAGTGAGGAGCTCACCTTCTGGGAGAAGCTGGCTAGGATCGACCGCAGGGTCTTCTACTGGATACTATTCATAGGCCTCATGGTCCCCTTCATCAGGCCATTAGGCCTGGCCATCACCGTCAGCCCATCAACGAGGGATCTCTACGAGGAACTCAGGAGAGTTCAGCCAGGAGATGTCTGCTTGATAAACATCGCCTTCGGCGTCAGCGCCTGGCCGGAGTGCATGCCCGCCACCGCGGCCTGCACCAAGCTCCTGATAAGGCAGGGGGCGAAGCTCATAATAATAGGCCCCTATTACGACGTCGACCTATCCTACGAGGAGTTGAAGAGGCGCTGTGCGGAGGACTTCGCCAAACTCAAGTATGGCGAGGACTATGTCTACCTAGGCTTCTATGCGGGAGGCGAAGCCGTCGTCGCCCAGTTAGCCTCGGACTTCAGAAGCGTCTTCCCAACCGATGCCTATGGGACGCCACTCGATGAGCTGCCGATGATGAAGAACATCAACAAGGCGACGGATATCAGGCTCGTCCTATCCTCCGACACCGGTGACTGGTGCTCCTATTACATAAGGCAGTGGAGAATTCCCTACGGCGTACCACTCGCCGAGATCGGCATCGCCATGCTGGGCTCTGAGTACATGCCTCACTATAGGGCTGGCATCCTCTTCGGCATGAGCGTCGGAGTCCGAGGCGGAGCTGAATTGGAGAAGCTCATTGGGGAGCCGGCCGATGCGACGATTAGGATGGACGCCATCAACATCTCCCACATCCTCGTCATCATAGCCGTGCTACTGGGAAACATCGGCTACTTCGCCAGTAGGGGTAAGAGGAGGTGAGGTGAATGCCCTACCCAACAGATCCAGCTGGAATCGCCGGCCTATGGGTCGCATGGCTACTGATGCTGATGATCTACAGCTACCCGCTGTACAAGGAGAACCTCGCCTTCAGGTTCGCCGAGCACACATACATCGGAATAACGCTGGGGGTCAGCCTAATAGTCGCCATGACAAACGTCATCAGGATCGCGATAGTCCCCATGCTCCAGGGCAAGTACCACTATATCATACCGATAATCCTGGGGTTCATGATGTACTCCCTGCTGGTTCCGAGGTATAGGTGGGTCAGCCGATACCCCATCGCCATCCTCGTCGGAACCGGCTTCGGCCTGGGTATGAGGGGAGTCCTCATACCGAACATCACCCAACAGGTGATCTCAACGATCACCCCGCCAGCCGCTGGCGCAGGGGCGGTTGACTGGTGGAACTACATCTACATAGCCATTGGAACTATCTGCGCCGTCATGTACTTCGTCCTAACATGGGAGCATAGAGGCGGACTGGGCTCTGCGACGAGGCTTGGACGCTGGATCATCATGATCGGCCTGGGAGCCTACTTCGGCAACACCGTCCTCTTCAGGATGGCGATGCTCTCCGGCAGGGCACAGTTCTTCCTCCAAGTCCTTAAGATAGTTCCCATGTAACCCAAAGGGCCTAAACCCCCTTTGTTTTCACATCAGCTATTAGGGAGTTAGATGACATTCTAAATGTGGAGAGGTTAGATGAGGGAGAGGTGGAGGAGCTCCTCGAAGACGATAAGCTGAGGCTTGGCGTGAAGCTGGAGGACTATCTACTCGTCTACCTCGGCGTCAGACCCTGCTCCCAGATAACGATACCCGCCGAGCTCCCGAGCGGAAGGGAGATGGGGAGAATCATCGACGAAATGATCTTTCCAACCCTCCTTAGGATTAGGAGGGGGGATAGAGGCGCCATAGGGGATGTGAAGAGGGCCATGCGGAGGGCCTACACAGAGGTGGTTGAGGACTCGGAGGAGTATAAGGCCCATATAAGATGGGCTGAGCGCTTAGACCTCAGATGGCGGATAGACGAGGTGAGGCCGACGGTTAGGGAGCTCTACCTATACAGGGAGAGAAGCGTCGAGAAGAGGCTGAGGAAGCTGATGAATAGGAGGGAGAAGCTGAGGAGGGAAGCCCTGAAGAGGCCGAGGGCCCTCGGCATATATCTGGCATACCCAGAGGAGCTGGAAGCCGATTGGGTGATGGAGATGGGTAGACTCCTCGGATACCCTGGATGCTGCGTGGAGCGATACGCCAGGGAGAGATCCATGGGCTTAGAGGTTGAGGAGAGGGCCTATAGACAGCTAGAGGAGGGCGAAGCGAATGCCATGGCCTACTTCGTCTCCTACTTCTTCCCCTGCAGCCCAAGCTGTCCGGAGGCAGTCTCCATGGGTCGGAGATGCCTTAGGCTACTGGAGGAGCTCCACCCAAGGCTTGGAGAGCTATATAGGGGGAGGGTGGAGGAGAACCTGGAGCTGGTGAGGAGGCTCCCAAGCCTGGTGGAGGCCCATAGGGCTGAGGCTGAGCGTAGATTTGGAGAGTGGAGGAATAGGACTCGACAGCTTTAATAGGGCCACAACGACTCCATGGGGAGGGAACCCCATGAGCGAGCGGTGGGCTAGAGGGATTCTGAGGGAGATGGAGCCCTCGCTGATTAGAAGACTGGCGGCAGCCCTGATGATGCTGAAGAATGTCATCGTCCTCGCAGGTGGAGACCCCGACTTCCCGACGCCCAGCCACATCGTTGAGGCAGCCATCAAGGCCCTGAAGGAGGGGGTGACCCACTACACGCCGACTCAGGGGATACCGCAGCTCAGGGAGGCCATAGCGGTCTACTATAAGAAGTTCGGCGTCGAGGTCGATCCCGAGAAGGAGGTTATAGTCACCCCTGGAAGCCAACAGGCGTTGTATCTCACCCTCGCCTGCACCGTTGAGCCTGGAGATGAGGTTCTCATCCCCGATCCAAGTTATCTAGTCTACGTCCCAACGGTGAGATTCCTCGGCGGAAAACCGGTGAGATTCGCGTTGAAGGCGGAGGGATTTCACCTCAACTTGGAGGAGCTTAAGGCCCGGATGACGGATAGATCGAAGATACTCATCCTCTGCTCCCCAAATAATCCGACGGGGACGGTCTTCACGGAGGAGGAGCTTAAAGGCGTAGCTGAGCTGGCTGAGGAGCATGACCTCCTCGTCATCTCCGATGAGATCTACAGCGAGTTCATATGGGATGGTCAAAGATATGTGAGTATGGCCTCCATACCTGGAATGAAGGAGAGAACCGTCGTGGTGGTCAGCTTCTCAAAGACCTTCGCCATGACAGGCTGGAGGCTGGGCTACCTCATCGCCCCGGGAGGTCTAGTGGAGCAGATGCTGAAGATCCAGGGCAACATGGTTCTCTGCCCCACAGCCCACGTCCAGATGGCCGGAGTCGCGGCCCTAACGGGGCCATGGGAGCCGATAGAGAAGATGGCTGAAGAATATAATCGACGAAGAGAATATCTTGCTAAGCGCCTAAACGAGATCGAGGGCATCAAATGCCCCAAGCCTGAAGGAGCCTTCTACCTCTTCCCAGACATCTCGGAGATCTCAAAGTCCAGCATGAAGTTCTGCGAAGACCTGATGAAGGAAAAGCATGTAGCCATAGTCCCTGGATCAGCCTTCGGCCCCCATGGAGAGGGACATGTCCGAATACCCCTCGTCAAGCCCATAGAGGTGTTGGAGGAGGCCGCTAACAGGATAGAGGCCTACGTTAAGGAGCATAGAGCCTAACTCCTTTTTTCAAACCCTAAATCTATAAGGCATCTAAACCTATATCGAGTGGACTAGAATTGCCATCGGACTGGGCCAAGGAGATGGCTAAGCTCCTACGCTCAGGGGCAACCATGCTCAGCTACAGCTGCCCCGAATGCGGCTCGCCGCTATTCAGATTGAAGAGCGGGGAGATATGGTGCGCAAGATGCCAGAAACGGGTCATCATCCTAAAGGAGGGCGAGGATGAGGCGGCTGTCGTCCAGCAGGAGCTCCTATGGGAGAACCTTGAAGGAGCCATTCTCAGAAAGCTCTCAAGCCTCAGCGACCTCCTCGCAGCGGAGGAGGAGCCGATGAGGATCAGGGAGATCGCCGAATCCATCTCAACGCTGCTGGCGTCGCTCCAGAGGCTGAGGAGGCTGAAGAAATAGACATTCTCAACGCCTGATCCGCTCCACAACGAGTTCGAGGAGCTCCTCATGGACTTCTTCCACAGACCTCTCTGCATCGATCCTAACTAGCTCCCCCACCTCTACAAGTCTTAGATACATCTCCCTCACCCTCCGTTGAGTCTCATAATCCTCATAGGCGGTTAACCTCCTACCCCTCAATCTCTCCAGGGCAGTCTCAGGCTCTATGTCAAGGAACACAACTAGATCAGGCTTCAGGGTATAGTGGTTCAGAGCTCTAATCCAATCGACGTTGACGCCTCCAGCCCCCTGATAGGCGATGGAGGAGTGGAGATAGCGTTCAGAGACCACTATACGCCCAGCCCTCAGAGCCGGCTTGATGACTTCCTCGACATGGTGAAGTCTATCAGCGGCATAGAGCAGAGCCTCAACCGATGGAGAGAAGCGAAATCCCTGTTCGCTCCGCTTCCTCAGCAGCCGACCAATCGGGCCGTCGCTGGGTTCACGAGTCTCAACAACCTCATAGCCTAGCTCCCTCAACCTCTCAGCGAGGAGTCTCCTATGCGTCGATTTCCCAGAGCCATCTATGCCTTCGAGGACTATGAAGAATCCACGTCTAGGGGTCATCCTATAAAGGAGACTCAGGGAGTTGGATAAAACATCTTTGAGTAGCTTTAAAGGCCTCGGAGACTAAAGGGAGGTGATGAAGTGGGGAGAGGTTAAAGATCCGATACACGGCTACATCGAGCTCTCGGAGGCTGAGAGGGCAGTTTTAGATACCTGGCCGGTTCAGAGGCTTAGGCGTATAAGGCAGCTAGCTATGGCTCATCTAACCTATCCCGGGGCTGAGCACAGCAGGTTTCAGCACAGCCTCGGAGCCATGCATCTCTCAGGCCTCTTCGGAGAGCGGCTGAGAGACCTCGGCCTCATAGATGAAGAAGATTTGAAGCTCCTCAGATTAGCTGGACTACTCCACGACATAGGACATGGCCCCTTCAGCCATCTCTTCGAGGAGCTCCTAGAGAGGCGAGGGCTGAGCCATGAGGAGTTAGGTCGGAGGATCATCGTGGAGACAGTGGTGGCCGACGTTCTCGGCGACTATGGCTTCAACCCCGAGAAAGTCGCCGATCTCTCCGTCGGTCGCCTCAGAGGTAGGGGCTTCCTCAATCAGGTGGTGGCGGGCCAGTTCAGCGCCGATACGCTGGACTACCTCGTCAGGGACAGCTACTACACCGGCGTCGAGTATGGACGTGTCGACGTCCGTAGGCTAATAGACTCCGTCGACGTCTTGGACAACATCCTATCGATGGATATGGCGGCCCTCTACGCTCTGGAGGCCTTCCTCATCGCCAGGTATGAGATGTTCAAGGCCGTCTATTTCCACAGAACCGTTAGGGCTGCCTCGGTGATGCTCGTCAGGGCCATGGAGCTGGCCGATGAAGCCCTAGATCTAACGGATTTCAAATCTCTCGACGACTACCTCAGCCTCGACGATGAGGGGGTGCTATCGATGCTCCTAACCCTAGAGGGAGAGCTGGAGACGGCCAGAAGGATAGCTGAGATGCTGCGGGGGAGGAGACTGTTGAAATGCGCCTATGAACGCTTCCTCGGGGAAAGGGAGCTCCAGAGCCTAAAGCTGGAGAGTGAGGAGCTGGAGGAGAGATTGACTGAGAAAGCGGGGGCTGATAGACGCTTCTTAATCGTCGATGTCTCAACAGCCCCATCGGTTCCATATAATCCGGGGAGCAGCAGGCCGGAGGAGATTAGACTCTTCATCAGGGAACCCGATGGATCAAGGAGATGTGTAAACTTCAGCGAGGTCTCACTCCTCGCGTCGGTTCTTCTGGGGTACATAAACATTCTAAGGGTCTACTGTAGGGCTGAGGACTTAGATGCTGTGAGGAGGGAAGCACGAAGATTTTTCGAGGTGAAGGATTAGAAATCGATGTATCCCTCATCGGCGTTGACGATGAGGTGATCACCGCTCCTAATCAGCTTCAGGGGATTCTCCTCGAGGCGATCCATGAGGGGGATCCCAGCCATGGCGCATCCGGTGGCGATTATGGTCTCCGTCTCGAGATTTATGATGGCTGCAGGGGCTGTCCCCCTCTTATGCATGCGGTAGATGATGTAGCAGCCTACGGTGCTGCCTCTTCCATGGGGGAAGATGAAGACTTTGTCTGCTATGCTCTCCCCCTCTAGGGGGTGGCCTCGCTCCGTTATCACGCCGGTCTCTGGATCTACGCCTCCATAGAAGCTGAAGGGTGTGGAGCTGACTATGGCTTCACCCTCGGCGTATCCGCCGACTATGCGTCGCCCCCTAACTCTCATCCCCCTCACCTAAAAGCCCCCTAAGCGATGCAATTTTCACCTCGAAGCCCATGGAGGAGAGGTAGTGGGCAGCCTTGAAGCTGTCCGTCACCACCTCCCTCCAACCCATCTCCCTTAACGGAGCCACCACCATACATGTGTCCCTATAGACTCGGCCTCCAGCATTCTCTATGGCGTCGATGATGCCAAGCCGCTCAGCCTTCTCATAGACGCCTCTGCTGGTGAAGGCCCAGAGCCTCTCACCGCTACGACGCTCCAACAGCCGGGCGATCTCCATGAGCTCTCTAAGGCTGCAGTGAGGACATCCAATACAGATGATGGCATCCTCCCCAGCTCCCTGGAAACGTTCAGCCACCTCCCCTAGGTTTTCAGGCTTTATGGGTATACGCTCCAAGCCTTCGAGATGCCCATTCATCCTCCTCGCCTCCGGCGTTATGCCCTCGATATGGTAGAGGGCTACGCCCCCCGATGTGGCTATAGCTGCGGAGAGGGCCTTAAGCTGCTCTATGCTGGCACCCCTCAAACCCCTAATATAGGGGACGCTTCGACCTGCGACCTCGCCGATGAGGTAGCCGAGAGCTCCATAATCCAGCTTAGAGCTCACTCTGGCCTTCACCTCGACGATGATGCTCGGCCTCCTATTCTCCTCCAACCTGTAGCCGTGCAGCGGCGCCCTGCCCGTGATGGCTGAGGCGAGGGCCGTCGGCCCCGTCTCCCTATTTGTTTTTGCTCCCAGAACGGAGTTGGCGTAGGCGACGGCTGAGGACTCAGCCCACGCCACCTGGCTTCCCATCCTCGGCCTATGCCCTACAAGGTAGGGGGTGCAGGTGCAGGTGGCTTCGACGCCCATACGCCGGTAGGCCTCTATGATCCTCAGCTGACCCTCGGCGAAGTTAGCTGGGACGCCCATCTCCCTCCAGCGTTCTAGGTCCATACCAGCGGGGTTTAGGGTCGCCCTTATATGCACTCGAGCGCCAAGCTCGGCTTGCTCCTCTAGATAATCCAATCCGGCCTCACCGAGGTTCTTATAAGAGACGCCTGAGATGTGGGCGTTCTCCACCTCGATGAGCCTCTCAGCCTCGAAGACCTCCCCGAGGGCGACGAGTAGGCTCATGGCTCTGGCCACGGCTTCCCCCATCTCGCCTTCAAGCATCTCCTCTTCAAGTTGAGTTAGATACATCCCAGCCTCCCCAACAGCCGTTTAACACGCTCTGACAGCGGTATCTCAGCTCTCTTGAAGTGATGTTCAGGCTTGGACAGCGGCCTAGTGGCGTCTACGCCGACCTTACAGCCCAGCTCAAGCCTCTGATCCGAGGCGGGATCCAGACTTGAAACTCTGACGTGAGGTATGATCACCAGATCTTCGTCGCCTCTAAATCTCGTCGCTATGGCCCACTCCACCTCCTCAAGGTCGTAGGGATCTACGTCCTCGTCGACGACGATGGCATGCTTAAGGCTGGGATGGGCTGCGAAGATGGCCATCAATACATTCTTAGGGTCTCCCTCACGGAATTTCCGGATGCTGACGACGCAGTGGAGCCATCCACAGCCCCCAGGGGTGAGGTTTACGCCCCGGACATGGGGCGTTACGCCTCGGACATACTCCCATATCTTAGCCTCCCGTGGCAGACCCATCAATAGGTGATGCTCCATCCCTGAGGGGAGAAGGGCTTGATAGATGTAGTCGGCCCTGTACATGGCGCCCACCACCTCTATAACCGGCTGCCTCCGCTCCACATCGTAGGTTCCCGTCAGATCGACGAAGGGCCCCTCAACAGCCGTCTCGCCGACCCTTAGACGCCCCTCTAAGACAAGCTCAGCGTCGGCTGGCGCGAGGGCGTCGACGTGTTCACACTCCGTCAGTTTGAGGCCTCCACCCATCAGGGCGTTGGCCACATCGAATTCTGAGACCCCGTAGGGAGCCGGCGTCGACGCTGCTAAGAGAACAGCGGGATGTAGCCCTATCGAGATGCTGACATCTATACTTCCCACGCCGCTCTCCTTGGCAGTCTCAACGATTCGATATAGATGCCTTGGAACTATCCTAAGCGTCAATCTATGGTTGTCGAGGACGAGAAGGCGATGTATAGAGACGTTCTCAACCTCTCCGTCGAGAGTCTTGGCGTAGAGGGCGGCGGAGGTGATGTAGGGACCTGGATCCCTCTCGAAGTGGGTGAGAATGGGGAATTCACTCAGCTTTGGTCCATCCACCATCTCCTCCTTCACGGGGCCGTCGCCGATCTCACATCTCCGTGGATTCTTAACAGCCCAGAGAAGTCTTTCATAGAGCTTTCCGCCCTCGACGCCTAAAGCCATTTGGAGAAGTTCCCTGCTGGAGCATAGGCCGGCTGCCACCCCGTGCTTATGGCCCTCAACCTTTTCAAAGAGTAGGGGTCTGCCATCTAGATGCTTTATAACGGCGGCGATCTCGAATCGGGTTGAGAGCTCCTCCTCTATGTGGAGAAGCCTTCCCTCGGAGTCAAGCTCCTTTAGGAAGCCCCGTAGATCGCTCAATGCTCCCTCACCAGCTCTTCCATTAGTTTCATGAGGATTCTACCGGCGGAGACCCCTAGGCCTTGAGGGAGGTTTATCGAGACTAGGGCCATCTTCCCATAGAGATGGGCTAGACGTTCGCCGATGACCTGCCCCAGCATCCGATCCCTATCGCCTAGGAGAGGCGATGAGACGCCCCCCGGCATGGAGATGGTGAGGGTTCCAAGCTTAGGCTCATCGCCAAGCCAGAAGAGGGCGATGACGGCGTTCCCAAGCTCTAGTAGAGCAGCCCTCAGTTGACGGCCCTCAAAGAGGGTCTCCGCCGTTGAGAGTTCCAAGCCCATTTGATAAAGTCTAACGCGATGGGAGATGTTAAGCGTTCCCCTCGGGATCATACTAAGGGTGAAGTCTTGAAGCTATTAGTGCTGGGCGACATCCATAGTAATTTCACAGCCCTTGAACGGGTGCTAGAGGACGCGGGAAGCTGGGATATGACCCTCTGCCTCGGGGATATAGTGGGATACGGCCCAGACCCTGAGAAGTGCATCTCCGAGGCTAAGATGCGGGGATTTAGATGCATAGCGGGAAACCATGACGCCGCAGTGGCCTCGGGGGAAACTTGGGGCTTTAATCCCTACGCCGCTGCGGCGGTTCAGATAAATCGGAGACTCCTGGGGTTAGACGCCATAAGATGGCTAGGTGGGTTACCTAGCCATCTCAGCCTGGAGGTGGAGGGAATTCGCATCGCGCTATATCACGGGAGCCCCAGAGACCCCCTCAACGAGTATATCTTCCCTCATGAGGCCTATGTATTGGCTGAGAGGATGTTGAGGATGGCGGGAGCGGATCTATTGCTTCTAGGGCATACACATGTCCCCTATCTAATTAGGGTTGATGGCCGATACCTGGCAAATCCAGGATCCGTTGGGCAGCCTAGGGATGGGGATCCTAGAGCTAGCTATATGCTGATCGAGGTAGATGGAGGAGAGGTCTCCATCCAGCATAGAAGGGTTGAGTATGACATCGACGATGTAGCCGAGAGGATGAGGAAGCTAGGTCTTCCCGAGTTCCTCGCCTCTAGGCTATACTATGGCTATTAAACGTAGCGCTTCAAACCCTTTTTAGAGATCGACTAACCTATTATGATGCCTATGGGGGAGTCTCCACCCTTAGAGGTTCGAACTCATACGGCTCTCCACGTCTTGAAGGGCGCTGTCCAGAAGGTTTTAGGGGCGAAATGGACGGCCAGTGTCCATGTTAGGGGATCACGTGGATGCCTGATCGTTAAGTATCATCGGAAACCTTCAAAGGAGGAGATGGAGAGAGTTGAGATTGAGGCAAATAGAAAGATCGAGGAGGATGCCCCTATAGAGGAGTTGGAGATGAGCAGGGACGAGGCCGAAGAGCGTTGGGGAGATGCCATCTATGACCTCTTCCCCCTGCCGCCGGGGGTTAAGAGGCTTAGGATTCTCCACATTGAGGATTGGAATGTTAACGCCTGCCGCGAGAGACATACGAGGACGACGGGTGAGATCGGGAGCCTCAAGATCAGGAAGTTTAGGTATCGACCATCTAGAGAGCTCCTGGAGATAAGCTTCGACATTCTCGACGAGTAGCTTCACCTATCTAACCCTCATCACCCTCTCCTCATGGTAGCCTGTGATGACCCTCATATAGCCCCGTAGAGCCTCATCCAGCTCAGGGTCGCCTGTATCGACGGTTAGGGCTTCGAGATTCCTCAGCTTATTGGGGGTGGCGATGACTATGATGTGATCCAAGCCGACTCTGCGGAGAATCCTTGGACTTATCGGTTGATTCCCCCTCCCCAGCAGCGAGCCTTGACCTCCAAGGGGGGATAGAACTATCCAGGTCTCACCCTCCTCGACGACCCTGAGTAGATCCTCCTCGGAGGCGTCCCTCACGATGACTCTGTCATCTCTGACGACGTCGATGCCGAGAAGGGTTTTCTCCACCCCTAGAAGCTCAGCTACCTTGGCCACCGTCGACCCTGGACCCAAGATATAGTTGACGCCGGGCCTCATCATCTCCACGACTCTGGCGGCGATAGACTCCTTCATCAACTCCTCATCGACGGCCGCCACCGTCTCCTTTCCACTTAGAAGTAGATGTGGGGTGTAGGGCGTTTTGGCATAGCCCTTCAACGTGGCGGTCAATCGTCCGGCTCTATAGGCATCCTCATCGATGTCCATCACCTCCCTCTCGACGATCTGGGTCTCATCATTGAGGTATTTTATGAGAAGTTGAGCTGCAGCCCTGGGCGTGGGGGCGAAGACGGCGCTAAACATTTTAACTCCGGCGGGTATCCCGAGGATCGGGATCTCCATATCTATGGCGTCGACGATGTCGCAGGCCGTTCCATCGCCTCCGGCGAAGATGATGAGATCGACGCCCATCTCAGACATCTTCCCCGCCGCCCTCTTCGTATCCTCAGCCGTCGTCGGCCTAGAGGCTTGTCCAACAACCTTAAAGCTGTAGCCCACTTCTCTGAGGAGCTCCTCTCCCATCTCGCCGCTCCATGTCAGCCATTTAGCCGACCTGCCAGCTGTGCCTAGATTTCTCAGGAACTCCCTCGCTCTAATGGGGGACCAGGGCTTCGCCCCCCGCCTCAGAGCCTCCATTAGAGCTTCCTCTCCATCCGTCCCCTTCAGGCCAACTCGGCCTCCCATTCCCGCTATGGGATTTACGATGAAGCCCAGGAGCTTTGAGCCTCGAGGTGGCAAGTTAAATAAGAGTCTCCCCAACTATTCTAAAAGCTATTCAGGGGTGGATGCCTATAAGCAGCCTCGGAGACCTCCTTGGACGCCTTGGATCAATCCCTCAGGGTCTCGCCAGTTTGAGATTGGAGGCTGATAGGCGTAGCCTCGTGGAGATCTCATCCCTCATCCTCATCCTCTTCGTCGCGGCGGCTCTGAGGGAGCTCCCCTTGAGATGGGGGGCCTATCTAACGGCCTATGACCCCTTCTTCCAGTATAGGGTGGCTGAATACATCGTTGAAAACGGCTTCTCGGCGTGGTTCAGCTGGCATGACAACCTCAGCTGGTATCCCATGGGGAGGGATGTTCCCCACAGCTCCTTCCCCGGGCTTTCCTTCTCAGCTGCGGCTTTATACATGGCCCTTAGAGCCCTAGGCGTAGAAGTCTCCCTAAGGGATGTCTGCATCCACTTCCCCGTCTTAATGGCCGTAGTCACCTGCATCGTCGTCTATCTTTTAGGCAGAGATCTTGGAGGTGGGAGTGTAGGCCTCTTCGCCTCCTTCTTCGTGGCGATAAGTCCAGCCTTCATCAGCAGAACAAGCCTAGGCTTCTTCGACACCGAGAATATAGGGATCTTTGGGATGGCCATCATACCGCTCCTATTCCTCCGCTCCATAGAGGGAAAGAGGCCTCTGATATGGAGGCTACTATACTCAGCCCTAGCCGGCTTAGCCCTCGCCTATCTCTACGCCTCATGGGGTGCCTCTAAGTATGTGACCGGCCTCCTCGCCCTCTTCGTCCTCTCAACCCTCTTCACCCGCCACTATGATCGGCGTGTGCTCACCTCCTACTGCCTCACCATGTTTATAGGATACCTCTTCGCCATCTTCGTCCCCAAGCTTGGACCTAGGTTTCTCCTAAGCATAGAGAACGTCACCGTTCTCTTCCTGGTGCTCATGCTCCTCCTCTATGAAGCTGTAAGGCCTCGAATCGCTTTTAGGAGACTGATCATACCCGGGCTGATCTTAGTCATCTCGGTTCTCGGCGTCACCCTCCTGCTCCAATATCTGGGTATAGCCAAGCCATTGACGGGTAAATTCCTCAGCGTCTTGAACCCCTCTAAGAGGCCTGAGAGCCCCCTATTGGAGTCCGTGGCTGAGCATAAGAGGGCGGTGTGGACCAGCTTCTTCACGGACTTCGGCTTCATCCTCCCCCTCTCCATCTTTGGATGCTACACCGCCCTCAGAAACCTGGATGAACGTAAACTCTACGCACTCCTATTTCATCTAACAGCCCTCTACTTCGCAGGCTCCATGATCAGGCTAACCCTCATCCTCTCCATCCCAGTGGCCCTCCTCGCCTCCTACGGCCTGGTGGAGCTTCTAACGCCCCATATCCAGCTAGCCATGGGCTGGGGAAGAGAGCGTAGGAGGAGGGTGATGGGCGTAGGCCGTGAAGCCTCGATGCTTTTCATAGCCTTCATCCTCATCGCCACGCTGCCCACCATCTGGAAAGCCGCCTCTACTTCCTATAGGCCTGGAACCTTCGCCTCCTCGTCAGTCCCAGTCCAAATAGGGGGTGAATACCCCCAGGATTGGCCTCAGGCCCTAACCTGGATGAAGGACAACCTCCCCGAGGATGCCATAGTCGTCTCCTGGTGGGACTATGGCTACTGGATAGAGACCGTCGCCGGTAGGAAGACCCTCGCTGATGGTTCAACGAGGATTCAGCATCAGATCGCCCAGGTCGCCCTTATAATGATGCTGAATGAATCCAGATCCCTGGAGATACTCAGACGCTATGGGGCGACGCACATCCTCGTCTTCGCCACCTTCAATCCCAATAATCCAAGGCAGCAGTGGCCCTTCGGAGACAACGTGAAGTGGAGTTGGATGGTTCAGATAGCGGGCCTAAACCTAACAGACTACTATAGTAACAGGGGGTACACGGAGAGGTTCTATGACTCAACCCTCTACAAGTTGATGACGATGACCGTAGATCCAGATCACTTTGAACTCGTCTTTGCATCGGAGCATAACTTCGTCCTAATATACAGGATCAAGTATTGATGTTAATGGATTCATTAACGCTGATGTTATATGTAGAAGGGCTGATCCTCTTCTTCCCTCTCCTCCTCTAGTTCCCTAAGCCCTTTCTCCATGCCGGCCTTCGTCACCTTGATGTCATACTCGATGAAGTCCTCCGCAAACTTATTCAGATATTGAGACATCTCCCTCAGCTCCTCAAGGGTGAACTTGCCCATGATGTCGGGGTTATTCACATATTGGAGCCATCCTATAACGCTGTGATTCAGGGCTAGGAGGGCGACGTGCATAGACCTAACGAGGTCAAGGCGATCGGGGTTCTCAGCCATCTTGTTCTCCCTTATCTGCCTGAGAAACTCCTCACACTCCCTAATCCATCTCTCCCCCACAGTCTCCACCCAGCCAACAGCGACAACCAATCCCGCATACGGACATAAAACCTTTCCGACCATCCTTAAGAGACCCAAGGGATTCTCAGTGAGTATGAGAGAGAACCGTGATCGATTCCTCAGCACGATCCAAATAGCTACTTAGGGGGGAGGGAGTTGAGGTTATAAGGGTTTAAAAGCCACGGAAATCATTTATCTCCCCTCATATACTCTCTCATGGGCTGGTGGACTCTCTATGGCATATAGGATTGGTAGGGTTGGGGAGTTGAAGGTCGGCTCCTACGCCGTTATCGACGGTGAGCCATGCCAAATACTCTCGATTCAGAAGAGTAAACCCGGTAAACATGGAAGCGCCAAGTTCAGATGCATCGCCGTCAGCCTGCTCGATGGCAGTAAGAAGAGCTTTGTGAGCCCCGTGGACGCCACCATTGAGATACCCATCGTCGACAAGCGTCGAGGCCAGATCGTCTCCATCACCCCCGACTATGTCCAGCTGATGGATCTGGAGACCTATGAGGTCTTCGAGGTTCCACAGCCGACGGAGGAGGAGGTTAAATCCAGGCTTGAGGTCGGGAAGGAGGTTGAATACTGGAACATCATGGGGCATAAGAAGCTGGTGAGGGTGAAGGGCTGAGGGGATGAGGAGAATTCAACCGATACGTCTCAGGGCCGGGATGACGGTGGGGAGCCTAGCTGAGGAGCTAGGCAGGGCAGGAGTCATAGGAGCCGGTAGAGTTGCAAGAGCCGTCGAGATCATAGCTGAGATGTTCAGCAATGAGGAGTACACCGTCTTCCTATCCATATCAGGGCCTCTAGTCCCAGCTGGGCTCCGCCTAATCATATCGGATCTCATAAGGAGGGGTTACATAGACGCCCTAATAACCAGCGGAGCCAACCTGGTGCATGATCTCATAGAGGCGATGGGGGGAGAACACCACTCTGGAAGCCCCGAGACGGATGACGAAAAGCTGAGGGAGAAGGGGGTCTCCAGAGCCTATGACATCTACATAGAGTCCAAGATCTTCCAGGAATTGGAGCACTTCCTCTACGGGATCCTCGACGACATACCGGAGGAGATGCGGAGAGAGACCCCAATTTGGGGTCTATTACGTGAGATCGGGTTGAGGCTGAGAGATGATGACTCCATCCTTAGATGCGCAGCCCTTAAAGGCATCCCCATCTTCAGCCCAGCCCTCCTAGACTCCATGATCGGCATACCCCTCTGGATGTACTCTCAGCGAAGAACGCTCAGCATAAACCCCCTCAAAGACTTCGAGCAGTTCGCCGATCTGGTCTACGACGCCAAGAAGGCTGGAGCCATCATCTTAGGCGGAGGTGTCTCGAAGCATCACACCCTCTACATGAACACCCTGAGAGGCGGCCTAGATGCGGCGGTTCAGATAACCACGGCGAGGGTTGAAGATGGAAGTCTCAGCGGCGCTCCGCTTAGAGAGGCCATCAGCTGGGGGAAGGTTAAGGGAGCACGGATAGTTGACGTCTACGGCGATGCGACGATCCTATTTCCATTGATAGTCGCCGCCGCCCTGGAGAGGGTTGAGGCAACCTTTACATGAAGGTGAGAGGGATAGATTAGGGAAGAACGGAAAATGGTGCTGGAGAAGCTTGGATCATCGCTATATGATGCCATAAAGCGGATGCTTAGAGCTCCAACCGTTGACAGAGAGGTCGTTAAGACGCTCATAAGGGATTTTCAGAGAGCTCTACTTCAGGCGGATGTCGATGTGAAACTTGTCTTCGAGTTGTCTAAACACATCGAGGAGAGAGCCTTCGAGGAGCTCCCCCCGGGGATAAGCAGACGGGAACATCTCATCAGGGTCATCTACGACGAGTTGACCAGGCTGGTTGGGGAAAAGGCTCAGCCCCTAGACCTCAAGCCTGGAACCCAGAACATCTATATGCTCATAGGGATACAGGGCTCAGGTAAGACGACCACCGCGGCGAAGCTGGCGCGATACCTACAGAAGAGGGGTTTCAAGACGGCTCTGATATGTGCAGACACCTTCAGACCCGGAGCCTACGACCAGCTTAAGCAGCTCGCCGAGTCCATAAAGGTTGACTTCTACGGAGACCCAGAATGCCGAGACCCCATAGAGATCGCTAGGAGGGGCGTTGAACGCTTCAGGGATTATGAGGCCGTCATAATAGACACCTCTGGGAGACATAAGGAGGAGAAGCCCCTCCTAGAGGAGATGCGGCGAATAGCGGAGGCCGTTAAGCCGAGGGAGGTCATCCTAGTCATCGACGCCACGATAGGGCAGCAGGCGGCCTCCCAGGCCAGGGCCTTCAAGGAGGCCACGAATATAGGATCCATCATCGTCGCCAAGCTAGACGGCTCAGCGCGGGGTGGTGGAGCATTATCAAGCGTCGCAGCCACTGGGGCCCCTATAAAGTTCATAGGAACCGGTGAGGGCGTCGACGACCTGGAGCCCTTCGATCCCCCGAGGTTCATCGGACGCCTCCTCGGCATGGGCGACATAGAGGGCCTCGTGAAGAGGGTTAAGGAGGCTGAGGTTGAGGTCTCGGAGAGGGATGTGAGGGCGATCCTCTCGGGGAAGTTCACCTTGGAAGACCTCTACGGCCAATTGGAGGCGATGAGGAAGCTTGGGCCCTTGAGGAGGATAATCTCCATGCTCCCAGGCTTCGGCTATGAGCTTCCCAGCGATGTCTTCGACGTCGCCGAGGAGAGGTTGGATAAGTGGAGGGTCATCATACAGTCTATGACCCCCGAGGAGAGGGAAAATCCACGCATCCTCAACGCCTCGAGGATCAGGCGGATCGCCAGGGGAAGCGGAACCGATGAGAGGGATGTGAGAGAACTTATAAAACAGTATAACACCATGAGAAAGATGCTGAAGCAGTTGAGGGGTAGACGTAGACTCCTCAGACAGCTTCAGAGATTTAGGTTAGGATGATGGGAGATGGGAAGGCGCTCGAAGGGGCCGAGGAGGAAGACGAGGAGGAAGCTCCGAAAACCGGTTCGGGAGAGGGGTAAGATACCTCTGAGTAGGCTTCTGGAGAACTATGAGATAGGGGATAGGGTCGTCATAGACATCAACCCAACGGTTCATAAAGGTATGCCACATCGCAGATTCCAGGGTAAAGTGGGAATCATAGTCGAGAAGAAGGGAAGAGCCTACGTCATAGAGATACCGCAAAGAAAGAAGGTGAAGCTCATCATCGCTAGACCCGAGCATCTGAGGAGGCATACGGTATGTCCATCATAGAGCGGAAGGAGATCACCATCCCCGAGGCTAAGGAGATACTTGAATCCATAGGCGAGCTAGACCCCCTTCAAAGAAGGGTTCTAGACTACACCCTCAAATTCTCAAAGCTACCGGCGGAGGAGGCGGGAAAACTCGTGGAGGAGCTCGTGGAGAACGGTCTTGAGAGGAGCATAGCGGTTCAAATAGCCAACTGCCTCCCCGGAAGCCTGGAGGAACTGAGAACCTTCCTAGGCCGTCAACGCATAATATCAAAGGAGACAATTGAGAATCTGATGAGGATCATAGAGAAATACAGGTCTAAAGCTACTTCTCAATAGCGGGGAGGAGGGGATGGAGAGAGAAGGAAAAAAATACGAGGAGTATGCATACGTCCTCGACAAATTACCCCATGGCAGGCCAGGTGCCCCTAGGTACAGCTATGGTAGAGGCATAATACAGTTGATAGGTGAGACCTACTTCACGCTGCTGGAGGCCACGCCGAAGAGGGATGCGAAGATCGATATAGGGGAACGCCTCTACGTCGGGAGGATCGGTAGAACCAAGGTTGATCACATCCTAGGGCGAATCTCCTATGATGAGTTGACGGCCACGGCCAAGGCTGAGCTGCCGGGCATAATAGAGAAGATCATTAAGATGAATGAGAAGAGGTTCATAGATTTCTTCAATAGGTCTCAGCCTGTGACGCCGAAGATGCATGCCCTCGAGTTGATCCCGGGGATTGGGAAGAAGCTTATGTGGCAGATATTAGAGGAGCGTGAACGTAAACCCTTCGAGAGCTTTGAAGATCTCCAGAGCAGGGTGAACATCCCCGACCCGGTTAAACTTTTAGCTCGGAGAATTCTGAGAGAGTTGTCTGAAGATGAGAAATACTTCCTCTTCACCCGACCGGCGTAGAGTCAGCTTTTTAAACCCCCATAGGGGAGGATTGATGGGCCTTGAGGGCGAGGAATTATAGACCGATAAAAAGGATGCCATACACCAGGAAGGAGTATATAGGGGGAGTCCCAGGCCTCAGAATAGTCAAGTTCACCATGGGAAACCCCAATAGAGATTATGAATACATCGTGGAGCTCCTAAACCTTAAGGATGCCCAGATAAGGCATAACGCCCTAGAGGCCGCGAGGCTGGCGGCTAACAGGTATCTGGAGAAGAACCTCGGCAGGGACAACTATCTCCTACAGATCGTTCCATATCCCCATCACATATTGAGGGAGAAGAGGAGGCTGGCCGTCGCCCAGGCTGACCGATTCCAAGATGGGATGCGTAGACCCTATGGAAAACCCGCTGGGACGGCGGCGAGGGTTAAGAGGGGACAGAGACTCATGATCGTAAAGGTGGACGAAAACGCTGTGAACATCGCAAGGGAAGCCTTGAGGAGGGCCTCAGCGAAGTTCCCAATCCCCTGCAGAATCAAGATCACGCCCATCTCCACAGCTCAGCCCCACTCCTAGGCATCCAAGATTATAAGCACCCCCTTAGACCCTTTTACCACGGGGAATTGACCATCTCCTACGACTTCGAGATGGAGAGAGTTGTCAGGGAGATAGCTGAGAGAGGCGTCAAGAGGGTTCTGATACAGCTCCCAGAGGGTTTAAGGCCCAGAGCCCTATGGTTGACTAGGAGGCTGGAGGAGGAGACAGGTGTCAGGGCCTATATCTCAGGGGGCACCTGCTATGGGGGATGTGACTTATCCCTCCACGAGGCTGAGAGCCTAGGCGTAGACCTCATCATACACTATGGCCATAACAGGATGCTGCCTGACGGCGGGATACCCGTCATCTACGTAGAGCTGAGAGCGGACTTCGACGTTGAGGAGCTCCTCAACAAGGCGCGCCCCCTCCTTGAGGAGTGGAGGAGTATAGGTTTAGCCTCCACAGTTCAGCACGTCCACCTACTGCCGAGGGCGGCTGAGATCCTAAAGAGGTGGGGATTCACCACCCACATCGGCAGGGGAGGGGGATGGACCCCCTATGATGGACAGGTTTTAGGCTGCGACTACTCCACGGCCCGCTCCATCGCCGAGATAGTGGATGGCTTCCTCTTCATAGGGGGAGGACGCTTCCACCCCCTCGGCATGGCCCTAGCCACGGGTAGAGAGGTGGTGGCCGCCGATCCCTACACGGGAAACGCAAACAGGATAGGACGCGGGGAGGCGGTGAAGATGCTGAAGAGGAGGATAGCCGTTGTGGAGAAGGTCAGAGAGTCTAGGCATATAGGAATCGTGGTGAGCGTAAAGCCCGGTCAGAATAGAATTAGGGAGGCTGAGAGGCTTAAGGGGGAACTCGAGAGGAGAGGATACAAGGCCGCCATAATCATCCTAGACGTGGTGAGAGCCGACATCCTAAACGACTTCACCGAATTCGAGGCCTTCATCAACACCGCCTGCCCCAGGATCGCCCTAGACGGCCTACCAGACCTGAGGAGACCGATGATCACGCTTCAGGAGGCCTACATCATGATGGGGGTGACGAATTGGGAGGAGATGTCGAGGAGATCATACCCAGGAGGAGGCTGGAGGAGGCTCTAAGTAAGCTTAGACCTCATCCCTCTCCAGATCCGGATCTGGAGCAGTATACGACGCCTCCGAAGGTAGCCGCTGAACTCCTCTTCACAGCGCGATACATCTACGACGACATCAAAGGTAGACTGGTCGCGGACTTGGGATGTGGAACAGGGCGATTGGGCATAGGAGCCTTAATGCTGGGGGCTCAAGCAGTCGTCGGCGTCGACCTCGACTCAACAGCCATCTCCATAGCCAGGGAGAACGCGGCGAAGGCCGATGTCTCAGATCGCCTCCACCTCCTCATCGGGGATGTCGCACCCCTCAGAGCCGTCTTCGACACCGTAATCATGAATCCACCCTTCGGAACTAGGCGTCGCCACGCGGACATAGAGTTTCTAGACGAGGCTCTAAGGCTAGCCGGAGCGGTGTATAGCATACATAAGAGTAGCACGAGGGAGTTCATCCGGAGACACATCCGGAGGCGAGGCGGCAGGATCTCAGCCCTCTTCGAGATGGAGATGGAGATACCCTATATGTTCAGGTTTCATCGGAAGCCGAGGAGATTCGTGGAGGTAGACCTCTACAGGATTGAGAGGCCTAAGGGTTTAAATTGAGGCCGGGGAGAATAAGTTGGGCGAGCCGGTGGAGGCCGGCATGTCTAGGGGCGTGAAGAGGCTGAGGAGTGGAGTCGTCTTCCCCGGGGATAAGCTCGCGGTCATAGAGGAGTTCCTCGACGGCCCCGGCGCCTATCAGGAGGATGGAGTAGTTCGATCGGCGGAGCTTGGAGACGTCCAATTCGATTTAGAGAGAAGGGAGGTTAAGGTCTCCAAGAGAACTAGGACGCCCATCCTCCCCGAGGAGGGATTAGAGATCGTCGGCGAGGTGGGCTCCGTGAAGAGAAGAACGGCTAACGTTGAGATATTCTACATCAAGGGGGTGGAAGTCTCCCCACCCTTCACCGGGGTCATCCACATCTCCAGCGTGGGCTTAGACATCAAGAATATGAATCTAGCCCTGAGAAGCGGGGACATAGTGAAGGCGCGAGTGATAAACACGAAGAATAGGTTTACACAGCTCTCCATCGAGGGTTCGAGATACGGCGTCATCTACGCCTTCTGCTCTAAATGTGGCTCACTCCTGGAGCAGAGGGGGATGAGGCTCATATGCCCCCGCTGCGGCAGGGTTGAGAGGAGGAAGATAGCTAAGACATATGGATCGGAGGAGTTGGCATGAAGCTGAAGGTTCTCAAGCGGAGGGAGGGACATCTAGAGCTAGCCGTGGGGGGAGAGGGGCATACGCTGCTGAACCTGCTCCAGAGCTCTCTGCTGAGGGATGAAGCGGTGAGGATGGCTGGATATGCGAAGCCCCATCCCCTAATGGACTACTCCATCCTCTTCGTCGAGATGAAGGGGGATAAGACGCCGGAGCAGGCCATCATAGACGCGGCTGAGAGGGCTAAGGGGGAGTTGAGGGAGTTCCTCTCAGCCTTCAAAGGGGAGCTGGAGAGAATTAAGGGCGATGAGGATAGCGAGGATTAGGAGGATTAAGAGGGAGATCAGGGTTCTAGGCATCGCCTCCAAACCCAGGGGAAGCCTACAAACCGTTGTGGGAGTCGTCTATCGAGGCTCCCTATGGCTCGATGGAGTTCTAGCCATCAACCTGAGGGGGGATGAGGCCTCACCAACCATTAGGGTTGCGGAGATGATCCTAGAGTCAAGCCACCACCCCCAGATCAGGGTGATACTACTACACCGAGAACTCCTCAGAGGCGTTAGGCTAGATCCCTACAGGCTACATCTAGAGGTTGAGAGACCCGTCATCGCCCTATCCGGCGACGGCGGCTGGCCCGAGCGGAGGGAGGAGACCTACTCGATAGGCTTCGAGATGGAGATCGGGGGGGAACGGCTTAGAGTTCTCTCCATAGGCCTCCGCAGCAGGAAGGCGGCCTCCATCCTCAAGGTGGCTACTAGGGAGGGGGAGAAGCTGCCTGAGGCCTTGAGAGTCGCGGGGCTTATAGCCTCAGCCCTCGATCAAAAGACTTAAAAGGCGCTTAGAGGCGTAAAGGAAAACGCTGGGAGAGGTTCTAAAGAAATGAGGTTCTGCCCCAAATGTGGTTCGGCCCTCATAGTTGATAGAAAGGAGAGGGCTTACAGATGTCCTAGATGCGGATATGAGGAGTCGATGGAGGGGGGCATCCTCTACCAGAGGAGCACCCCCGAGACGGATAAAATCGTCATCGTGGGAGAGGAGGAGCGGAACCTGAGGACGATGCCCCAGGTCACCATCGAATGCCCCAAATGCGGCAATAACAAGGCCTACTGGTGGATGGTTCAGACGAGGGGCATCGACGAGAGCACCACCCAGTTCTATAGATGCACTAAATGTGGCTACACCTGGCGTGAATACACCTGAGAAAGGATTTAAACATCATCACCCCATTTATTAGCGTCAAAAACGAAGGTGGAAGCCTTGTTCGAGATCCAGCTCTCCAGCGTCGACTCCTTCAAGAGACTGATAAAGGCCCTCTCAGTGATAGTGGAGGAGGGAAGCTTCAACGTCGATGAGGGAGAGTTAAAGCTTCTAGCCATGGATCCCAGCCACGTCGCCATGGTGGACTTCGAATTACCCAGGGAATTCTTCGATGAATATCTCTGCGACGAAGAGACGAAGCTGACCGTCAACATAAGGGAGCTCCTGAAATTCCTCGACAGAGTTGAGAGAGGGGAGCAAGTTCGAATGAAGCTGGAGGAGGGGAGGCTCTCCATCGAGTGTGTGAGGGGGGGACATAAAAGGAGGTTTCTCATACCCCTCCTTGAGCCCCTGGAGGAGGAGACGCCGACGCCAAAGATATTCTTCAAGGCCTCAGCCCGTATATTGACGCCGAGCCTGAAGAGGGCTATTAAAGACGCCTCCCTCGTCGGCGAACACGTGAAACTTGAGATCAACGAGGAGGAGTTCAAGATCAGCGCCGAGGGAGACGTAGGAAGCGTCTCCAGCGTCTGGACCTTAGAGGCCGAGGATCTGTTAGAGCTGAAGGTGGAGGAGCCGAGCTCAGCCACCTTCACTCTCAGCTATCTACAGGACATCATAAATGCGGCCTCAGCCTCCAGCGAGGTTGCCACCCTGGAGCTCTCAACCGATATGCCCATCAAACTGAACTTCGAGATACCGAAGGGGAGACTCATCTACTATCTAGCCCCCTGCATAGGCGTATAGCTAAATGACGAACTATCCCATTTATAGCTGGCCAACAACCCAGAGCACATTACATCGTCAAACTTAATTTATCATAGACCAGATCGACGAAAGAAATGGTTAGGGAATTCAAGCTTCTTGAGAGAGATGAGATAGAGGAGATACATGCCTCCACCCTACAGATCCTAGAGAAGGTGGGAGTGGAGGTTAGAAACGAGAACGCCCTGAAGCTGCTGGAGGAGAATGGATGCGAGGT
>Ga0190363_1000354_pt1 | contig 26621 bp, 52 predicted proteins | sample 48721867_MG_FD_161272 | JGI IMG/M metagenome (GOLD analysis project Ga0190363, IMG submission 161272) | Hydrothermal vent microbial mat bacterial communities from Southern Trench, Guaymas Basin, Mexico - 4872-18-6-7_MG | ecosystem: Environmental > Aquatic > Marine > Hydrothermal vents >... | reverse complement strand
AGTTCTTGTAGTCCTGTCGAGTTGATCTGAGGACTCCCCTAGACACTAGCTGGTAGAAGAGCTGCCTTACCGTGAACCTATAGACCCCGGCCTCGTTCAGCTCCTTAACCACTTCGTACGTTGCCTCTGCGACCCTGTTCCTCCAAGAGCTCTTGAACCTTGGCTTCACAGCCTATTCACCACCCCATGAATTTGAATTGCTCTTCCATCCCATGCAGGTGCGACCAAGGATTTCACCCAGGCCGAGGGGACTAGTCCATACTTATAATTTTGTCAAATCCCTTATATATATCTGTTGCATTATCTGATCGAGTATTTTTGGTTGTGAATATGGACTAGTCTTCTAGTCTGGTCTTCTCTCTAATTTTGAAATAATGCAATTACAGAGGATTGCTGGTTTTTTAGTTCTAGTGTAAGCGATAGGTTTAATGGCTTGTGGGTGAAAAACCAATATAGGGGATGTATAGTGGGCTTTCTACTTGACTCGCTTAAAAACCTTGTAATGGAGCTTGAGACGCCTGAGCCCTTGGAGAAGCTCCCGGAGATCACATCCAAGGCTATAGAAGAATACTCCGAGGACAGTCCAAGGCTATATAGAGTCCACAAGGACTACTTCGACGTGATCAAGGCTTCCCTTGAAGATATTATTGACGTAATTGAGATCCTGTGGAAGAAATATCCGAAAGGATGGGCAAAGTCAATATATCTATGCTTCCCCAATAGACTTTCAAGATGGACCGATATCTGCATCAGGATTAGATCTGTCAAGAGAGAAGGCGAGCTAGGTGTTGGTGCTGTCACGGTAGACAAGATGTACAGGCCAGAGACATGGGCTACATACATGATATACCTACGTAAACCATCAATAGAAGAGCTTGAAAAACAGCTAAGAGAGTTCAAAACATAAGAGACACTTTTCTCCCAACCACCACTTAGACACTTTTTCTTCCCTATTAATCCTCCGGCACCCTATCAAACCTATCTCTCCTAAGCTTCTCACCATAAATTATCGCTATTTTATCACCATAAGCACCCTTAAGAGCCGCTATCTGCTGCTTAGTGAGGTAGACAAAGAACTGTATGGAGTTCGGCCTATACTTCCTTATCAACCTAATAACATCCCTCAGGTTCTCCTCAGGACTACGGATAAGAACCTTCACGAGACGCCTACGAGTGTATCTATTATAGTAATAGGAATTATACTTAGGGCCTCCATCAGCCACCACGAACATCCTCCACCTTTAAATTGGTTGTCGTGGTATTTAAGACGTGGTGCAACTATTTGAGGCTTTACAATATTGTTAAGATGCTTGTGCTTACCTTTATGCTTGGAGTCTACATGCTCTTCCTAATAACTATAGCGACTGCATACTATGCCGGCGGCTGGGTAGTCGTAATGGTGGACAAGTACCAGGAAGGCATAATAGAGCTAACCATTCTAGCCTCAGTACTACCACTAGCAACATACGTGACCTTCAAAGAGGTAATCACAGCATACCGAGAGCTCAAAAACATGCCAAGCGATAAACATTTATAGCTGATTTGACAAAAATAATTTGACAAAACAGGAGGTGCGACAAGATGGACAGAAAACATCTCTTCATCACCGCAGTCGCACTAGCATTATCACTAGCCGTCGCCGCAACACTAGCAGTACCAATCATCCAAGTAAGCATACAGCAACTAGGAGCCGGCTACAACGACGTATTATCGCCAGCCAACAGAGCATGGGTAAACCATGTCTTCTCAGTTGATGAAGGAAAAGTCATATTGGATAAGGTTAAGGTAAAATTCGACACGGATCTTCCAGCAGGATCATATATCAGAGTAGAACTCAGAGACAACAACGACAACGTGCTAGCTTCTGGAGAAACCACTCTTGCAGAGGATTTACCGGCACATACATGGACATACATTGACCTACAACCAAATCTAGACATCTACGGCATAATTCAGTACAGCAGGATCGTTGTCGCCGTAGCTGGGGCAGAGGTATCAACATGACCAAGGAAAAGAATAGTCTTAAACCCAAACACCTTTTTTACATAACCCCCATCCTCATACTCATTATTCTCTACATCATGGGGTTCAGAATCATTGTCCCATTGACTGACAGCATGGAGCCCACGATCCCTAGGGGCTCACTAGCCGTTACAGCCCCAGTGTGGCTGGTGAAGCCAAAGATAGGGGATGTGATCCTCTACAGGATAAGGATTACTAACGAATACCTTGTCCTCCACCGTGTAGTAGGTGCTACACAGGAAGGCTACATGACCAAGGGAGACAACAGGGTGTTCAGGGATCCATGGACAGTAAGAGCCAAGGACATTGTAGGGGTCGCCGTCCTAACAGTACCGATCCTAGGATGGCTGTTGCTTTCTGCAAGACCAATGCTCGTGTTCACGGCAACAGCCCTGCTCACATACCCTATAGTCAAGAGGATACTAACGAGAATAATCTTCGGCTTCCAGAGACTTTATAAAGAACACCACCTGCACAAACCCGACAACAACAAGCATGAACCAGACCAATATGATCACAGCCATGTCGTCCACAGGAGGCCACCCATCCTAGAATAGAAGCATTCTATACTATAAAAAGGTTTGACCATGCAACACGTTTTAACCCCTGCCAAGATAGTAGGGGAGAAAATGAGGTGCAGATGGTGCAAACAAGAAGTCCCGAAGGAAGAATACCATAAACACCTTCTAAAATGCCGAAAATACCGTGAGTGGTTGGCTAATCTAAGCTGTAGGAGTTCTTCTTAAAAAGGAAAACTTATTCAGACATATACACTTAAACACAATTGGTGGTGAATATGAAAAAGCGATGGGTATGCATGGACTGTGGATATGAGTTCGAGACACCCTGGATTCCATTTAATATGGTTAAGTGCCCTAGATGCAGGTCCAAGAGAGTCCATAGGGTTGATGAGAAACGTGGCCACGGCTACGGACCAAGGCATAGAAGGGGAATATGTTCTCAATAAGTCCTAATCAAAACCCAATTTTTTCTTTAATTCTTATAGTTCTACCCAATTTCTTAAATTGTAGCACCTACTACATCGACCTATGCTTAATATATTTTTTCTCTTCCTTCTTCTTGTATGTGACTATTGTTATAAGCTGGGACACTACAACCGATATCACGCCAGATAAGTAGCTTACCGGATCCCACCGAACCCCCGTGACCATGAGAAGAAACATGGATAACATGGAGATAAAAACGCCCCACACCACAAGGTATATGCCGAAGCTTCTTTCTCCCACCTACAACACCCCTATATAGCTTATTCTCCCCAATATTATATTATATTTTCCTATAATCCTACCCAGATTTATTAAAAAGCATTATAGGTTTGTTGACAGAAGGGGGTCATTAAGCAACCACTACCATATTATTCCTTCTGATAACATTCTTTAATAATAAGGATGCTAACAATTTCTTAAAGAGTAGCACCTACTACATCTAAATTCTTCATTAAAGGGGGCGGTAACCGCAAGACGGAAGACTTCTTACTCCATGGTTCTTTCCAAAACCCCTTTTACATAAAAATTTAAATACAAGGGGGTTTTATGCAGATACATGAGGTAGTGTGTATGTATGTGGATCTTGACAATAAGCTGGTTGTTGTTAAGTTTAGTGGTGGTAAGGATTCCACAGCTTCTCTATTGTACATGCTTATGAACTACAGGGTTGATTATGTGTTGTATCAACACATACCGGATAACATGTTGCCCGAGGCTAAGGACTATATATCATCATTAGCTGACGCCATAATGGATGATACTGGAAAGAAGTTCAACTTGGTAATTCTGGAGTCTGAACCCATGCTTAAACTTATGAGGGAAAAACACAAACCGTTCCCCACACCAAAAACCCTGTGGTGTAGTTACTGGCTGAAGATAGTGCCATCCAAGCGTTGGATAAAGAACATTGCCAGTAAACATGGATTAGCTGAGGAACAGGTTATCGTCGTAGTAGGCGTAAAGAAGAGCGATAGCAGGAGGAGGAGTGAATTATATAAAGATAAACTAATTAAAGCAGACAAAATAAGAACTAGGTTCAAGGGGGTATCATACGGCGAGAAATACTATATGTTCTTCCCAATTCTCAACTGGACTGATAAACAGGTATGGAACTATATAAAGAAATTTCCAAACACATACAAGACCCTTAAGCACCAATATAAGAGCCATTACAATATTACACAATGCCTAGTATGCCCATTCCACAGCAGGAAATATTACGAATCACTACCATTAAAGACACTCACCAAGATTCATGAGTTACTTATTGATATAGAGAAAATGGATCACATAATGAACTTTAGAATGGGGTATGCGTTTCTACAAAGGCATAAAAGAATTGTTGAAGACATACTGAACAAACATGGCCTGAAGGTGGTAGACAATGGCTAGGGCTGTTGCTTATCTTCGTGTCAGTCAGGGCGATGAAAATGTTGAAAACCAGAGAATGAAAATCGCCGAATTCGCCAAGTCCAAGGACATCGAAGTCATGGGGTTCTTTGCAGACATAGACGTTAGCGGTACCGTGCCCCCTAGGAAGAGGCCGCAGTACAGGGCAATGCTGGAGTTCTGTAAGCTGAATAATGTGAGAACAATAATATTCTACGACCTGAGCAGGTTGGCTAGGAGTGTTGAGGAAGGCTTAGAGGAGCTTAAGAGGCTTGCCGATGAAGGCTTTAACTTTTACTTCGCAGGAATGGATTTCCTCAACTACGACTTGGATCCTATGATGAAGAAGAAGATAATAATGGACTTCCTCTGGTTCGCAGAACTCTATGTCGAGGACATAAGGAAGCGGACATCAGTAGCAATGGAAAGACTAAAGAAAGAAGGAAAACTATACCACAGACCAACCATACTGCACTACCTAGCACTATACTTGTCAGGCAAACAAAGATTCACGGAGCTAACCCGTGAGGACATCGAGTATGCCAAGGACTATCTAGCAAAAACATTCAAGCCATACATAGAGCTGGGCATACCAATGTACAGGATACACAAGATGTTCCTAGAAAGATTCGCAGACATGTACAGAAGATTCCCCAAAGCACCAAGATCATACCAAGCAATAGTCGGCACCATAAAAGGAATAATAAAATGAAATAGGTGAAAACAATAAAGGTGATCCTGCAATGATTTCAAAACCTTATGTGTTTCAAAGCCATACCAAATTCAGATGGGAGAAATGCAGGGGATGCCCGTACAGGCTCTGGTGCAAACATTTTAAACAACCACTATGCCTCAAGAGGTGATCAAGCAAATGAGGTTCGAGCTTAAAACTATTGAAGATAGGAGGAAGGCTTTCAGGAAGATCTGGGAAAAAGTGCTGAATGATGTTGTCAGCGGCAGGATCCCCACATACCACGTGCTTCACATTGGGAAGGACGGGACTGTAGGCAACCACTACATGACACCCATATCTCTTGAACCCGTCAATGAGAGAGGTGACAGGATGGTCTGGATTCAGGACTTCGAGTTCTTCCTGAAGCTCATGCTGAGGCTGAAGAGAGTTGTCGAAGTAGAGTACGACCCGAAGAGACCTGCGGTCATATTCACGTATGTAGAGAATGGAGAATGAAGAAAAACGCAGAGAGATAATGAGGAGGATAAAGAGCAGAGGGCTACTCAATAATACCTTGTTGTCTCAGGCTTCTACAGATCTCTCTTACAACATCTGATTCTACTACTAGATCGCTGTTGCATAATACCTGTAGATCTGTAATGACCCATTCACGTTTTGCAGTAAGGCACTTCCATAGGCACACGATATCGGCGTAGTTCCTGGTATTCCATCCACAGCACCAGCCATTCCTACACTCTACACACTTACGAATTACCCTACAGTAGTCCCAGCAAAGATCAAAATCCTTCTTAGAAACAAACACAGACAATATATGATCACCTCAGCGTAGAATAGTACGCATCCTTGATCAATTGATGAATAGCTGCTTCAATGTCATAGCTTGGATAAAGGCTCTGCAACCACTTGATCTCCCTACGAGTAAGATAGACCTTGATTTCATAGACTTCTTCGCTGATGCAGTAAGTCTCGGAGACACCATCAGTCAATGGCTCTCACCTTTATGCATTTTCTCATTGTATTGAATTTTTTCTCAAAGCCTTGTTTCATTAGAAGCTCCATTAATTCACTAGCTGTATCACTGCCAAGGCTCTTCGGTATATCAACATCAATACATATCTTCATAACCCTTCCATCACACAAGTATATCTTCACATCAATGTCATCAGCAACAGCTAAGTTAATAAGATCCGATTCAGCCCTAAGCATAACCCTAATCCCATCAGTCATTACTTGATCACCTTTTCAAGAACTCGTTTTCTTCCCTGGTAGCGGTAGATCTTTGCCTGTTTTAGTCTTCCTTCATCCTTCAACATGTTAATAATGCCCATAATCTTCTCAATTGATTCATCACCGCACCAGATCTCCGCACCAGAACCATCATATTCCTTAATATGAATATAGTAACGAGCCATCACTCGATCACCTTGCAGTTTGGTGGCCATCCATAGTGTTCTTTGATTATCTTCTTCAGCTTCTTCGGCGAAATCCCTAGGAGCCTTGCAGCATACTGAAGACTATAGCAACTACAGTATTCTTCTAAGGCCTTCCTAGGACTAACCCTAGCCATTACTCAATCACCTATTCTTTCATTAGTTTTTGCAGGTTTTCAGCATAGATCTTACGTAGTAGTTTAACTGTTTCATCAAGATCGTCAAATCTATTGATGAAGTCCACGACATCGCTAATGAATTCATAGATCGGGCATTTCTCATAGCCCCAATTACAACAACGATCCTTATCATACCACTTACAGAAGAATTCACGTCCAATGGGACAACAACTAGACATCACGGGTTCACCCTTCTGCTTCTAGCCTGTTTATGGCTTCTTTGACTGATTCTGGTAGATCATTGAATGAAGTTTCATAGTCATAGATAGTGTTTTTACTAGCCTTAACAACTACTAGCCTATAGTTCTCATCTACTGCATAGCAATAGACGTTACCGCTCTCCCTAACCCTGAAACACTCTAAAATATCAAACCTAGCCATCACGGGATCACCTTCTAAATTTTATTAGTAGATGATTGCATTTGCTACATACGATCCTGTATTCTACTATGTCTTTGTATCCGATGAGCTTGTATGGATCATCATCGTATCCTGCTCCGTTAAACAATGGCTTCCTAGTATGTATAACCACGACATTGAAAACCCTAGAACCACAGGATGGACAAACAGCCATAACCACTTTCTCAGTCATGGCTGATCACCTTTTTCAAGGATTCTTTTAGTGCTTTTTTCATTCCTTCCATGACTTGCCTAAGCCCTGGCTCTAGCTCATTGAATACTGGGGATAGTTTTTCCTCAATACATCTCATGTATTCATCCCATTCGTCCTCATCCCTAGTTACTGGATTCTTAATACATTCCTTGAGCAAATGCTTGATCAATGGCCTACCATTAACCTTATAAAGCATGATCCTATCCCATCCATAATCCCCAAGCAAAGAAGCAGCAAAAATAGTAGCATCCTCAGCCCCACTCTCGATAGCATAAACCCTAAGATTATAAACAACCCAATCAACCAAATTCATATACGGAATACGGTCACATTCAACCATCACATAATCACCTTTTTCCTTGGTTTTAAGCGTTCTATTATTCTGTAACTCTCTAGTTCTTTAAGTATTATTGCTCCATATCGATAATACTCTGCCAGCTCATAACGCCCATGCATCTCACATATCTTAGCACGAAGAAGCAAACGATTAACACCATTACGGATCCTCACTACTCAATCACCTTGGTATAGTGGTTTGTATCCTGAGAATACGAAGGGGTCTAATGGTGGCCAGTGTAGTAGTGATGCCTTAGGGTCCCATGCCGCCTTAAGCTCTACCTCGAGGTCATCTAGTTTCTTGGGGCTAAGGTATTCATTAAGGAATATCGCTACATCAATATCGTGGCCCCTGGACTTTGAAGCCATACTGCCAAACAATATTATTGCTTTGGGCGTATAGCCTAGCTCCCTAAGAGTCCTTAAAACAGTATTCCTTACACGAGTATAGAGTCCAGGCCAGCCCCTCATAGGCTTCCAGAGCCTTTTCTTCACATGATTCACACAAATATTATTATTAACAAGCAATGCCGCTAAGACATCATATAAATCATCACTACAACTACCAGGCCCGCTACAGAAACTAAAGACAGTATCAACAATATCATCTATCAACCGCCTAAAACCCCTAGTAACAACCGTAACCAAGACAGCCATCACATGATCACCTTTTGTTTGTAATTAATATTGCTCCTTCGTATTCTTCACATACAGCAAGTACATTGCCCATCTTCTCTTCAGCAATCCTTTCAGCTTCTTCTTTCGAAGAAGCTTCAACAACAATAACCCTTAGATCCTCAGGAACATAACAATAATACTTACCCATAAGAACCAACCACCTCCTCATTCTCCAATTATTTCCTTGCGTATCAGGTATCTAAACAGTTCCGCATAGTCTTGGAATCCCTTGCTTCTCATGAATTCCTGTATCTTCGGTAACCATTCTCTTGGAATTGTTATTGTTGATCTTATACGGACTGGACCAGACTTAAGGGGTTTGAGTGATTCATCCGTTCGAGACATGCTTCCACCAAATATACTGTATTATAATGTATCATATTTAAACCATACGGTATCATAAGGTACCATGCAACATGTATTAGCACAGCAAACAAAATTGAAAAATAGATGTTAAGATTCTTCAAATGCTCATGAACTCCAAGTGCAACGCTCTAGAAAAATGTTTAGTGGTGCAGAGCTAATAATTTAACTGGTGGTCGAAGTGAGAAGGCTGGGAGTAATTATCATAGTTGGTCTCCTCCTAGCCATAATGCCCTCAGCTATAGTTCTAGCAATGCCTAGCAACAGTATGGTTGTCCCAGAGACCTCGGCAACAATAGTTGTTAATGGAGTCCTCAACATATCCTCAGAATGGAATGGCTCAGCAGTAGTTACATGGTACAACCCGCTGGATGGAGAGGAGTTCGATACTGTCTATTTATTGCACAACGACACGCATTACCTGTTTGCAGCAGTACTCTATGACCCAGACCCAATAGATGATGATAGCTTCATCTTATACGTGAACTGGAATAATACAATATACAAGTATGTATTAAACGAGGACTCCACATCCATAGAGCTATACAACGTAACCGATGGCGAAGCAGCTCTCAGCAGCAATGGAACCGCTGTAATGACTTCTAGCAGCCCATCGCAGACATGGTTATACGTAGAACTAGCAATTCCTAAGAGCGAATGGAACTCCCCAACAACAGTATATACTCTATTCGTTCATAGACACACATTCAAGATTGACACCACCAGCAAGTACCCGGAAGCAGCCAACGCCTCGGATCCATCGACATGGCTTGAAGTAAAATATGAGAAGGTGCTAGGGCAGTACAAGGTGGTCCTAACATTCAGGGACAGAGACAATAATCCAATAGACTATGTCTCGAACAGGAGCTACGCAGTAATAAGCTTCCTAAATGGAACACACTATACTACCCTAGCACCAACGGGCTCCTCAATAGAGACCCTACTACCGCCAGAGAACTACACCATCACATTCTACGTCTACGACATTCCAATATTCAATACAACCCTGAACGTGAACACAAACATAACAGCAACCTATACTCTCAACAACCTTAAGCATGTTACAACAGCTTTCGGAGACATCATCGCCGTAGTTGAAATTCCTGGAGAGATAGGGTGCATCTACCTTGACCCAGAGAAACACCTAGGAGTACTGATAACCAACAGCACCAAAGAAATAGCACTAAGAATATACCCCGAGGTAACATGGAACTACACATTCGTTGCTGTCCTAAATGCATTAAACTTCACCTACAACCCGTTTACTAAGAACCTCCTAGCCTATGCCCCGAGAAACTTCAGCGGTATAATGATGATCGGAGCACCCGAGGACTACCCAGTATTCTTCTTTGCAAACGGAACTGCCAGAGGCTACGTCTACAACCACGAACTAGAAGAACTAGATGCATGGATTACTAACGGCACCTACATGATATACCACGTTAAAACACCCTTCGCAATAACGCTGAACAACACAGCTCTCAGGAAGGGAACAGACTATATCACAGACCCGTTCAACGTGACAACAATCAGCATTGGCAATGGGGATTTGAGAATATACTTCAGGAACCCGGCAGAGGTGTCATTAGATGTAGCAGGTGCTACAGCAAAAATAACCATAACATCGCCCTACCACTTCAACGGAAGCTACACCCTCAAGGTTTACAAAGGCTCCGAGATAGTTGCACTCATAACCGATGAGTTCACATCATCAATGCCCCTAACGTCCATAGAGGTACCCCTGAACCTAGATCCAGGAACCTATAGGATCGAGGTAACCATCATCGATGAAGACTCCATGCAAACCATAGGAACTGCATCTACAAGCTATGAAGTTGCTGCTGCTCCAACAATATCTAAGCTTGGATGGGAGTACTACCTACTACTGCTAGTAATAGCTCTTTTAGCAATAGCCATAGTAGTATCGCTTAGAGCAGCTATACATACCATAGAAGAGATTAGAGAAAGAAAATATATTAAGAAAAAAGGGTGAAGAGCTATGGAGCTAGTAACCCTAGCGATACTAGCATTTATAGCGATTGTAGGAATTTGTATGCTGGGAAGGCTTTTGGGCCATCTAGTAGGAGCTACTGCAATTATTGCAGCAATAATAAACGACCTAGTAGACATAGGGATTATAGTTATTGTCCCAGAGCTAGGGTGGCTAGCAGACCTAGCAACATTCTTCCTAATACTTTTAGCCTACAGAAACGCTGGAGCACTAATATCACTACTAGACCTAATACCTGGCTACGGATTCCTACCATTCCACACACTAAGCCTACTAATATCCTGGAAGATAAGACAAAGAAAAGAAGAAACAGTCTACGTAATCAAAAAATAAGTTTTTATTTACCTAGGAGGCTCTCCAGCCATTCCTCAATCCTTTTTCTAAGCTCACGCCTGTTAGGAGCGTACATAACGGTCTTATACTCGCCATAGGGATACTCGCTGAAGATGTCATACTTGTACGGTGCTACCTTCTTAGCCTTAAGAACAATATCACCTCTAGGAGTCCAGCACACGAAGATAGAACCCTTGGGTCCTCTACCGGTTTCAGTGCAGAATATCTTGGGCATCTTTATCACCTATACTCCTTTGTCTCTACTGCTCCATACCTGCTTATTTTCTCCTCAAGCTCCTTCTTGAACTCCAGCATTGCTTCAGCAGCATCTCTGAGAATGTCTAGGTCTGGATATGGCGTTTGAGCTTCTAGGTCTATGTATTGGTGTTTTGCATCACCAGAGGTACCCCATCTGAAGTCCGATATGAAGTGGAATTCCGGCTCTAGCCCGTGCTTCCTCATGTGCTCATACCATTGACGCTCAACATCATCTGCTAAGTCCTCTATAGCCTCACCTATTGGAGTAAACTCCTTGGACAACGCAAAACCTGCCATAGCCTCCTCTGAATGTATGAAGAAGTACGCATCATCCCTACCAAAGTAGGCTCTCGCTACCTCCTCACTCTTCTCGTGGAGTTCATAGGCAAGCTTCTTAAACTCATCAAAATGCCTTATAACTGCATCAGGGTCTACGTCACAGCCAAACTCGCTTGGAAAAGGCATATCCTCCACTCTACCACCAAGTCTAAGACAGAAGTTAGCGAGTCTCCTAACAACATCGCCAGCCACTTGAGCAATATCCCACACCGAAGCCTTAAGCCAAGATTGTTTTTCTTTATGTTTTACAAACCTCATGGTCTTTCACCCAACCATACATGTATGAAGTCATAATCCTTACCTATGGCTAACCTGATTTCACTAAAACTGCCCGTTATATGACCTGCCCCCTTTCTCGCCTCCTTTATGAATGCCCCTCTACCATATTCTACCCCTATATGGGAATTGGTAATTTTACCCTTTGAATCAGCTATAGCCGTTATCTCCACAGCAGGAGGCACTTCATCCGACCTAACATTAAATTGCCACAACCTACCAGAAGGTTTCCCGCCGACAACCTCCTCCACATCCATATATAGACCACTTGTACCGCCAGTCACCGCATACACGTAGGCACGTCTAGGAAGAACACACGTAACCCAATACGAGACCTCGGTTTCTTCTACAGCAACTCTACCACCAACCTTTCTGCATAGAATTACAAACCTGTCAATTACTTCTCTAGCCTTGCTCCGCAGTTCCTGAACCACAATTTGTCCTTTGAGATGAATAAACTTCAAAGAATATCACCCTATCTCCCAACCAGCCTCTTTTAGCGTCTTCTTCATTTCCTCTAGGTCATCTACCAGCCATGACGGTACTCCTTCAGACTCAGCTAACCTTACAGCCTCTACACCAAGACTCATTGCCTCATTATAGTAATCCTCAACATAAGATGCTGCTTCGGCACTAGCCATCTTTACTAGTGGAAGTCCACATATAACCGCAAGCTCGGAGTTCATTTCCTCAAGAGCGACTCTAACACATGATGCAAGAGCCTCGTATCCTTTAGAGATGTACCTTTTCATTTCAACGAATCGCATGCTCATACCACCTTAAGTGGTTTTAACCAGTTCCTTAAGTTCTCTTATGGTCTTCTTTGTACATGCCAGTATCTTCTCCTTTATACCCGGCAACGTTTCAACCTCTACTATTCTGCATGACTCTGGTGTCACAACCCATCCTCTGGTAGTATCCTTACCACCTATCCTGATATCCACTCCACTATCAACCACTATGTCATCAACCACAAATGTTTCCGCCCTTCCTTTCTCAATTACTGTTACATGGTACTTCTCGGCACCCTTGGGCTTAACCCATCTTATGAGTGTAGGCATCTACTCGCCACCCCCTACTCTACCCTCTTTTTCTAGATTTACCATCTTCTCTTACCGACGATTACTAGCTCAATGTTGTTGTTTACTGGGTGTGTTCTAAGACCTATCTCGGTTACTCCATCTGCCTCCAGCTTGGTCCACTCAAATGCTGGGCTCCAGTACTCCGTATGTTGAGTATCGACTACATCTACACTTAATCCTACACCTTCTAGTCTAAAGGTGTGGCTCTTCTCATGGAACCATGCTTTCTGACCGGTCTCTAATGCAGCCATTAGCTCTACATCCATGTACCATCTCTCAATCTTGTCTCCAGGACCATAGATGGGGCTCTTTCTAGCCTCAAGCCTAACCCTAGCCCTAGCAGGAAGAGTACATGTTAATGGCTTAGCCGATGGATGAGCATATGGGTGCCCTGATAGAGTACCTCCTAGGGCTTTACAGAACCTCTTAAACTCATTAACTATGGCTTCAGCCTTCTTCTCAAGAGTCTCAAGCTCAGCCTTACCAGGTAGTGGTACTTCCTCTTCGGGATTCACCACGACGTTCAGTAATGAGCTTCTAGCTTTCCTCCTAACGAACTTCATGCCTAGCCACCACCTAATATCTATGTTTTCTCCTGACAAATCTTTTTTCTTCCTTCGGGATAGCGAAAGCTGCTGCTATGGGTGCTGATGGTGGTGGTGCTGGGGTTACTGGCTTGGTTGGCTTGCCGAAGAGTGGGATTCCATAGTACTTTGCTGTTAATAAGAGTAGGACAAGTATTGCTGCATCAACCATTACAGCCAGATATGATGCATAGAGAATGTTTCCTACAAGGCCTAGAACTGCAAATGCCGTTGCAAGAAACCATGCCCACTTATTTCCTCTATACAGTCCATAGCCGGCAACTAAATATCCAATACCTAGGACAGTCGTTAAAAGGATCTTTACCTGCATCTCCTCCGTGAGCTCAGTACCAATGAACAGCATTGCAGATAATATCCCTAGCACGCCAAGAGCTATGAACACTGTTGTTAATAGTATAACCAAGAAATTCTTCTCACTCTCCCTCCGAGCCATCTAGCTTCACCAAGAAAAATATATGTAGAAAACTTAAATAATTATTATGCTTATTATTTTGAAGATACTATAGACTTTACCACATGAAGCATCTTGTCAAGATTATTATCAATCTTTCTAATATCTATTAATATGCTTATATTTCTCGGATCTATATATTTAAGACTATAATCATATATAAACGTCTTTAGCGACTCCTCAAGATATCTTAGAGAGACAAACCTCTCAAACATATACTCCCATGTCCTAGGAACCGAGACTACAAATTTAGATCCATTTAGAGAGTTAAGAGTTTCAATTACAGGAGCTACTTCCGCCAAAGCCTCTTCAAGCTCTCTAACCCTTGATTCAAGATACTCAACCTTCCTAACGAAAGCCTCTATGATTCCCAGAGGGTTAACCATGAATTCACGGACAAATCTCGAACGAGTTTTCCCCAAGATTCCAGCAGCCCTAGTAATGAGCTCATAATGCCTCCTTGAAGTAGCAACATATATTTCACCATAGGACTTCGGCTTCTTACTACCCTGAGACAACCCTACCTACTCCCCCCTTTATCTGGTTCAACACAATCCTTCTCCCCTCCAGTTTGACAAGTATTTCATCGCCCTCGGAAATACCAAGTCTACTGGCGTATGCATGGGGAATAGTGAGCACATAGTACTCGTGCCCCTTAACCCTAGCCTGCACCCTAGACTTAACAGACAAATAATCCATGTCCTCAGGGGGTTCGAGAGAATACACTATGCCTTCATTGCTGCAGAACACGTAGAAGAACGTGGAAGAAGAAACGCCGAGATGCCTTGCAAAAGAAGACGGCAGTATAAAGGACAACGACCTACCTATGCGAACCACCTTCTTAACACACACAAGTACAATACCCATCCATACCACCACCATCATAAAATATAGTATATTGTAAAGAGTAAAAAAGGTTTTTATACCATTCAGAGGAGCTTGGCGACAGCTTCCAGCCTCTCACTAGCCCTGACAACAGGCTTGTACTCCTCTGGAAGCTCAGCCTCGACAGCCTCAGCAAGAGCCAACAACCTACCCCTGATCCTCTACACAACCTAGGAGAAAGGAGGACAAGGGAGACCTCGCTCCTAAGACTTATCTCCTCACCCCTCGACAAGACTCTTGACAGTTTCAAGGCGAGTCTTCTCAGAACTCCTCAGCCTCTCCAAGAACTCCGCATCATTAGTGTATTCCTCGGCAAGCCTCAAATAGTGCTCCAGTTGTTGCCTCCTTGCATTATAGTTAATCCTGAATGTTTCTAAAGCCTCCTCGAAGTGCTTCATCCTGACGACATCAGAATCCTCCCTTAGCGCTCGACGGGCAGACCTAAGAACGAGTTCCTCTAGCTCGGCACCGGTCCATAGCTCTGTAGCACCTGCTACACGTCGCAGGTCAACATTCCTAAGAGGCACCCTCCTCACAACACTAGTGTGAACCTTGAGGATCTCCAGCCTAGCATCGAAGTCTGGGTATAGGAACGGTATGAGGTAGTCAAACCTACCGACACGACGGAAAGCTTCATCAAGATCCTCAGGTCTATTGGTGGTGCCAATCACTATAGTCTTACGCCTCTCATCACCCAACCACTCCAAGAGAATACTAAAAGCCCTACGGGATTCCTCGTGCTCCGTTAAGTGACCTCTCCTTCCAAACCTATCTATCTCATCTATGAAAAGGACAGCAGGTGCTACTGACTCAGCCACGCTTAATGCCTTAGCCATCAACCTACTTGTTTCCCCATACCATTTGCTGACAATCTTCTCAGTCCTTAATCTTAGGAACGGAAGCCCCAGCTCCTTGGCAAGGGCTCTGGCAAACCATGTCTTGCCCGTGCCCGGAGGACCAAACAGAAGGATGCCCCGTGGCGGTCTGAGTCCTAATCTTTCTGCCTTCCTTGGGTTCCTGAGGATCCTAATCACGTTGTCTATGATGAAGTTCTTGACAACATCGTAGCCGCCAACCGCCTCGAAACCGTGTCTTGGCTCCTCAACATCGAGGATACCGCTCTTTCTGACGATGTCGTACTTGTATGATGCCATCACCCTGGCATCTAGCTTCCTAAACTTGAAGAATGATTCCAGCACCACTGATTCTGTTTCATGCAGGTTCAGCCCTCTTGTCGCTTCAATGAGAGCATCAAAGTTGTTGCCCGTTAATCCAAACGTCCTTGCAACTCCCTCGATTATCTGCTTCCTCTCAGCGTCAAATGATGGTGGCACATCAATGAGGATGCTGTGCTTTAGCGTGTCGTCGTCTATAATTGCTTCGGGAGTGTCTGTAAAGACTATGATACTGTGGAACTTGGAGTAGTAGCTGTCGGTGAAGATTGCATTACGTAGGAATGCTATGAGGGCGTCCTGCTCTTGTGGGAAACCCTTCTTGGAGAAGAGCCCCCATAGGATAAATACTATGCCGTCACGCTGGTTCATCAGGTTGTCGATGAAGGTGAGTGCCTGCACTAGATCTCTAATCTGTTGTTGCTGAGAAGTAGTGAGCTGAAGTGGTGCTGGTAGCTGAGACTTCAACCTCAACAATACAGGCTCGTAAACTATCCTATCAGCAGCCACAGATAACTTGAACAAGCCACTCCAGACACGGTAAAGGAACATTTCATAAGATGCTATCGACTGCTTACCGACAAGCTTGTCGTAGCTGGATTTAACAAAACGAAGAAACGGTTCCAGCCTCTTGGGATCCGATGTCCTAAAAACAGCGACAGTGCTGCTCTGTGCAAGTCTCTTAATCCAGAACTCTTTTAACAAAAAATCAAATGAATAAGAAAAAGAACTATATTTGGGGGAACGGGGTTTGGACATACATGCCTCACCTAATATATAGATATGGCTTAGAGGGTATAAAAAGTTTTTGTACATGTGTAGAAGGTGCTACAAAAAAGAAATCAGCCACAGAGAGAGGAAAAAACAGGTTCGAGTTCGATACCATACCTCTTTTCTAGGATTTCCTTGAGTTCTCTTAGGATCCTCTCGTCACGATGGTAAACCACCAGCTTATCCTTCTGAACGGCTATGATACTACTCTCCATGCTCGGCAACCTCCTCAGATGCTACTGCATAAGCTTCTGGTTTCTTTTGTTGCATCTCTATGTTTACATCGATGCCTAACGACTTTAGTGCTTCTTGTAGGTGCTGGAGGTCGATGAGGCAAGAGTCACCAATGTAGCCAATACCTTCAACAACTACTTTGCCATCCTTTGTAACCATTACTCTGGTAGTGGGCATTTCCTTCACCTCGTTAAGTCTAGGACTATGCCTTGTGGGGTTTGCCTTGCATCGGTAATAGCGAAACCGAGCTGCTGTGCTGCTAGTTGTACTGCAAGAACCGTGTAATACTGGGTCAGCTTCTGTGCAAACTCGTTGGCACTTAATGGTGCTCCGTGGTCGTCGACGACAACCCTGACCTCGCCACTAGAGTCGATGTAGACGCCGTAGCCGTTACCGTATGGCAGCCTCATTGGAACTGCATAGAGACAACGCCTTCTAGCACCCCAGCCTATGACCTCATAGTTCTCGACGACCTGCTGGACACCAAGCTCTTGAGCAATTGCTTGAAGAGCCTGTCTTAGGAGTTCAAGATTAGGGTTTTTGACTTTAACCTTGGCTACAGTCCAATGAGACATATTCCCACCAAATATAGAATATTGGGTGAGAGAATATAAAAAGTTTTTGTATCTGTGTAGTACCTACTACAAAGAAAAGACTAGGAGACCAACGACAACAGATACGAGACATTAAGAGGAACAGGGTTTCCGTCAACTTCGTACACGAACCAAGATCTTTTTCCTATGACTGTGAACCTTGGCTCGTAATCGCCGAGATCCTCTCCTATGACTAGGTACCTACCCGAGATCGGTACATAGTCTCCCCTAACAGACTTATTGGCGATGCAGGGGCTGTAGTCCATGTACGGACCCAGCAGATCCGAAAGCCCATCCCTATGGAATACATATTTATCCTTCGGCGGGATCACTACCTCGACCCTATACCTTCCGCCGATATCCAAGTATGTCAACGCCAACTTCGGAGGCTTTGCATAAAGTGAAACAAGAAACAAAACAGTCTTGGGGTTGAGGATGGAGGTGCTCAGCCTATACCTATCAAAAACCATGAGGAGCTTCGAGAAATGATCAATAAAGACCTTGTCAGAGACAACAGACGGAGAACAATGTATCAACATCTTTGACACAAGGGCTTCAGGAACAACCTTGCCAAGAGCCATCTTGACAGCTTTGATCCTGTCCAAGGCAGTACCCAAGAATATCTATAATAAAAAAGAAATATAGGTATTAAGGCTACAAGGACTTTATAAGAGCCTTCAATCTTTCACTAGAAGCTTTAATTTCTAGCGCCTTTCTAGCAAACTCCTCGGGACTCTCTAACACACCAGAGAGAGTTCTCAGAGGCGAGACATCCACACCGAACTCCTCACCCTCCCTGATGATCTCGTTGAGCTCTCTTTTTAGCGCCTCCACGTTCTTCTCCGTCAGCTTCTCCGCACCAAGCTTCTCGACCCTCTCAAGGAGCCTTTTCACCCTCTTCTCAATCCTCTTCCTAGCTGCCTCGACTATCTCCCTACTTAATGTCTCAATCTCCTTGCTGACCCTCGCCTTGACACGGTCGTCGATGAACTCCTCGATGATACTGTAGTCTATGGAGAACGGCAACAGGGATATTCTGACCCTCTCCGCTATATTGAGGGATTCAACCTTTTTCTTGACCTCCTCGTCCTTGTCGTGCTTCTTCAAATACTCCATGACTATGTTCAAGTACTCTCTATAGACTTTTGCACGCTTGTCGATGTCGAGCGGGATCCTACCATAGAGAAGGAAATTCTTTAGCTGCTGCTCAAAATCCTCATACTCCTTCTTAAGCTCATCAACCTCCCTAAGCCTCAACCTATAGAGAAGCTCAGTTACATCTGTAACCCTCAAACCACTCATAATATCTACCTCTTTACAACTGCCGAACTACCATCTCCACCGAAGACCACCTCCCTAATTATCTGCTGGATCTTTTCATCAGGCTCAATCTCTGGAGGAGGACCATAGACCATAAACCCTATCTCCTTATCCAGACGCCCAATGGTTGCCTCAAGAACCTCCTCAACATTAGCTAGATCCTCCTTAATGTAGAAGTCCTTCCGACCGTCCAAGTATACCCCACCTATTCTAATATTGTAGAGAGCTGCACGAAGATAGGCTCTAGCTGAAAGGAGCTGATGAAGCCTCTTCACATCAAGATTAGGAGACCCTCCCAAAACCGGCCACCAATTTAATTTGTCAAATCACTAGATTTTAAACCTATTTACTAGATGAGATAAAACTCATTCTTCCTCACTAAAGAGCCACTTCTTCACCTTCCCCATATCAAAGCTAACACCAAACGCCTTCTCAAAAGCTATTGACAAAATCCCCATGAGCTTCATAAACTCAGATGGACTGAGTACAACGACATTCTCCTCATTATAGTCGCTCGGCAAGTCAACCCTCTTCCTTATATAAACGTACTTCTTACCACCCCTCCTCACAGTATTCTTAGATGAGCTAATCGGCAACAGCAGGACACGAACATTCCTCAGTATATCAATGAGTTGTTTGTCCCAAACATCACCACGAGTTTGTCCCAAAACAGGTGTTTGTCCCAAACTTTCACCTGATTTTTTAATAGAATGTTTGTCCCAAAAATCTCTTTTCACAGGCTTTGTTTGTCCCAAAACCCTAGCTTCTTCTGGTTTATACTGCTTATTCTTCTCGATTTCATCAAGAATGCTGAACAGTATGTTCTTCTCAATCACTAGGGAGACACCTCCATAAACTTCTCAAGACCTTCAAGGAACTTGTCATATGGCACTCCCGGCTTGCCCCTATACTTGTTGTCATAGAAGCGGATAGCCTTGATCACAGCCTTAAACAACTCCCTATTATCCTCCCTCCCCATGTAGTTGTAGGACTCGCTCTCTATCCACCCATCAATATTGCCCTTCCTCCTCAGGATAGCCTGCCAGACCCTATCACCATATGCTATCCTTGTCTCGGTTAGCCTAACGTAGCCGTCATGCTCAAGCTCCTTTAGGAACTTCTTGAGGTCGCTCGGTAGATCTTCAAACTTAATGTTGCTATCCTCATTGGTTAGCTCTTCAAGCTTCTTCCTAAGCTCTTGGTTTTCTCGCTCTAGTTGCTGCAACCTTATGAACAATGGCTTAAGTGCCTCGTTTAGTTTTGTCCCCAACTCCCTCAGTGCAAGCTCGAAGCGGTTACCCCATTTCTCAAAAGTTAAATAGATTAAATTGGCTAACTTGGCTGCAACAGCTTCGCTTAGCTGATTAAACTCTAGTTGTTGCCTAGGCAGAGAACCCTTAATCAGCTCCAGATCCTTCTTAATCTTAGTCAACACCGCTGGGAGCCTAGCCATAGAGGCTACACCATCAACAATATCCTCAAGGCTATAGCCATTCAGCGAACTAGCCCGAACCTCAACCCTAGTTCCACCATTAGGCATAGACTCCTTCTCCCCCGGATCACTATAGTATATCCTCACAACATCCTCGTAGTACTTCTCAAGAGTAAGGCTCTTAACACCCTCCATAAGCCTAACACCATCAAGATCACAGTTAATCTCAGGAGCAACCATCACCTCAAAATCCCCCAGACCAACACGCCTACCCGTAGCCCTCCTCATAACCTCCAAAAGCAAGAACCTACAGAAACCAATAAACTCCTCAACACTCAAAGGATTATCACTAGCCTCCAAAAACACCTGAGCAGTACCATCCCGATTAGCCTGAACAGTAAGCCAACGCCTAACACCAACCTCCATCCTAAGAATCCACTGCTTACTACGCTCAACAAACCTAACCCTACCAAGCTGCTGCAACAACAAAGGACTAACCCACGGCCTAACAAAACGAAGACCAAGCCTATGAACCATAAACAAACAACCACCAACACCACCAAGCCTCGAACCCCCTACCCCTCCATGCGACGGTTGCCTAGCTAGGGGCTGCGACTGCTGCCGAGTAGTAGTATTAATAGTGGTGGAAGCTCTAGGTTTTCTGCTTGTTTTTACCCTATAGCTCTTGCTCCGTTTTCCTAGAAGACCTAGTTCTCTAAGTCTTTTCTCGTCATCCTCCGTGATTTTAGAAACGTACTTCTCTACTCGTCTGCCATTAATGGTTTTCCTCATATACAAGTAGAGTCCGCTTTTTCTTTTCCTAAGCCTTAGTGTCCAGCCCTCGTCAACAAGTCTTTTGCACTTCTCCACAAGATCGCTTTTGCCCCCAGTTGCCCCCGCTTTTTGGGGGCAATCGTGATTGGGGGTAAAGGTGGGGGCATCATATCTGCTTCTGCAAAAAGAAACATTTATATTATCCTTTGATCTAAAGGTATTCATGTAGGTAATACCTCTGCCTAGCTGTATGAGACCCTTTTGGGGATGACATGGGCACCGCCCTTCTACATGTTATTTATTATTTTGACAAAAATTATATATGTGTTTCTTCACATGCTTTGTCAAAACATTTATTATCCATATAAATGCGAATATCTAATAATGGTGGGCGTCATGGGGAAATGGGTGTCAGTGTACTTCAAAGATGATGAGTACAGGAAGCTTGAGAAGGTTCTAGAGAGGGAATCCAAGCGTAGGGGAAAGAAGCTCTCTGCTTATGAGCTTCTCAAGGAGTGGGTAATGGATAGGTTAAACAGGGAAGACGGTAAAGAATAGGCTTAAGCCAACCAACCCTATAGCTGCTATGCTTAGGGATATCAGCATCACTACGGCTGGATGCTGTATGTCAACCCCCATGTTCTTCAAGTGACCTGATACCAGAAGTGTTAGGAGCCTCATAACCTGGACAGTTATGAAGGCTGCACCAAATGTTATATAGTCTGTTAACCCTGATAAAGCAACAAAGACCATATACCCCATAACAAAGCTCATTAGGAGTGCTGCAACCTCGTAGCTCCATAGCCTAACCGGCTCAGGCTTCTTCTTAATTACGAACCTCCCCATCCTATATGCTCTGGCATGATAATACGCTAAGGCATAGGTCGCAGGCATCGAGATACATGAGAAAAGAGCCACGTCAAAGAGCTCGGGAGCCACTGCAAAGAACCTCAGCAGAAGCATCAGGATTATTATCGAGAGAAACAGGTGGAGCTGAGTAGCCTCAGCAGCAGTAACATCATCCAGCAACCTAGAGGACGACATAGGTGCTAGGCCCCTAAGAAAGATATTATATGAAATTGATAAAAAAGATTATAGAGATTTAATTCCACTTTTTCTAAAAACGCACCTTCCTAATAACGGATTTTAGTGTCGATATACCCTCCTCGACACACTGCTTGAACTCGTTGTAGGTTTTCGCTACCTTGCTACACGCCTCGAATAGCGGGTCGAATACCTGGTCTAGATCGTAGCCCCCGATCTCGTACTCGTTAAGCTCCTTCTTTATCTTCTCGATCCACTCCTCAGCATCTTTCGGCATCGGCAGTCACCAGCATGAATCCCCTTACTTCTTCTTTACATACTTCCTGTTCTTAGCCCTCCATTCCTCAATTATTGCCCTAGCAGTCCTAGCTCCGGCACTCCATGCAATTGCTAGAGCAACTACAATCACTATTATTAGGACTATAACCATCCAGTACTCTAGAGCCATGTAGAACGTCTTGGTGTAGTAGCCGGTTATGACATAGTCTCTAGCCATGTCAACAGTTACGGTTGTCTTATTGGTCTCAACGCCATCATACTTTATCTTATCGAATGTGTACTTGTATGGGAACTGAGTTATCTCACCTGGATATGTTACATTGACATCGCTTGGAGCATAGATAGTTACATTAGTTGCTATAGTGAGTGTTACATCATCAAAAGCCAACAGCAAGACCTTGGTATCGACAGATAGCGGCGTACTGGTTATGTTGACATGATGCATTCCAGTAGCATTAACAGTATAGCTTGTATCACCAGATACATCAACGGTGTCTAGGATATAATACTCATCCTTAACCACTACCAAGTATGTGCCGTTTGCCGAAACAGTAATCTCCGTTACTCCATTAATGTTGGTCGTGTTCTCATACTTTTTGCCAGTAGCATCATATAGTGTTACCTTAGCCCCTGTGACCGCCTTCCCATCCGGTCCCACGACAGTTATTGTTACAACTGGGTCTGTCGATGTAGCAGCAACTACAGGTGCTACAAGCATTACAGCAATTATAAAGACCGCCAATACAGTTGATGCTACCAAGTACCTTCTCATCTGAAGCTCACCAAGAAAAAAATAAGCGTGAGATATCTAAAAAGGTTTTCTTATTAACCATGTGGAGCCAATGGTATACCCCAGCCCGTGAGGAAGTCCTTAACAAAGTTTATATGCCTACAATTATCCTCAACCCATTTCATGAACTCGTTAACCGTTGGGTCCCTATGGTGCCAATACCTAAAGTACTCTATGAAGTCCGCCGCAACAGCAGCCACTGCTGGAGTAGACATCGATGTCCCTGATAAGGCTACATAGTAGTCTCCTACCTCGTACTCATCAGGGAAGTCAACATAGGTTGATTTACAGCTAACAATCATTACTCCAGCCCCCATGAAGTCAGGCTTCATTCTCAGATCCACAGTAGGTCCTAAACTTGAGAACGGAGCCACCTTATCATAGTATGGATCCCAGGCACCAACAGCGAAAACCTTTTCGGCAACTGCCGGAACAACTATTGTAGTAGGGATATTGCCTTCATTGCCGGCAGCGGCAAAGACCCAGACGCCCTTCTCAGCAACCTTATTGGCTGCCATGCTCATCGGATCCTTGCCATCGCTTGCAAATGCTGCTCCCCAGCTAAGGCTCAGAATCTTAATATCATACTTCTCAGTATTGTTGTAGACCCACTCAAGAGCCTCCAGACATGAATCCATGCTTGCAGTACCATCCTTGTCGAACGCCTTGATAATCACTAGGTATGCCCCTGAAGCAATACCCTTATAAGTCCCGTTAGAAGCCCATCCCCTACCAGCTACTATACCCGCAACATGGCTACCATGCCCATTAATGTCGAGGAATGCCGGCTCACCATACTGCTGCCATAGCTGCATATCGAAGTTCAGCAGATCCTCCATAGTACCGTTCTTGTAGGGCTCCCAGAAGATATACTCACCAGTAGTTGCTGAGACATAGAACATGCTTACTAAAACCTTGATAATGCTCCTATTTTGCTCATCGTAGAAATCAGGGTGGGTATAGTCTATACCAGTATCAATTATTGCAACCGTAACGTTCCTACCTATCCAAGGACCGAAAGCCTTATGGAATACGTTGTCGATATCCTTCTCCCTAAAGGAGTACTGGTTAACATCTAAGTAGTAGAGAGGAGCATGATGAAACTTCTTAGTTGCATAAATGCTAAACACACCCGGTCTGTGGATAAGTCCATAGAGCTGCTGTGTCGAGACTAATCTTACCTTAACTATCTTTATGTCTCCGAAGCCCCATACCCTGATAGGCTTCAGACCTAAATCAGCATTAGACTTAACAGTTACGTAAGCATCTACTGGTTTTCCAAGCATTAGTGCTTCCTGAAGCTCAGGGTCAACATGGAACATCATTACCTGCATGGGTTTCAGAGCCAGAGTCGCTAAGGGTATAGCAACCACTATAGCTAGCACTAGTGCAAGGCTTGTCAGGGTCTTGTACATTTTCTGATGATTATCCGTGTAACCATCAGCTACATGTACAACCCAGAAGCTACTAGTGCTTCCTCCTAACGAATCTTTTCTCCTCACAAACCTCTTTCTCCGGACATACATAGTGCATCACCGCTGTAGCAGGTGCTACAGGAGATGATGCCTTAGGCGGGGGTTGCCTCCACATAACAATGTCCTCTACAGCACTATAGATTATCGGTATCGACAGGAACAGCAACGCCTTGAAGAACCATGTCTCGAAATATGCATAGTATATCAGACTGAATATCAGCATCCCCAGCCCTATGCATACGGCAACCACCTCGAAAACCAGATCCAAAGGCATGAGCCAAGAGGGAAACAGCCTCTTCCTATAAGTATAGTAGTAGACGTCCTCGAACTGATCTATAGCTGCTAGTGCAAGGAGAAAGGACAGCAACGGGTTGCCCTGCCACATCACGTAGGCCAGCACTAGCAGTAGTATGAAGGTAAAGCTGTTGATTATAATCCTCACTATCCTTAGCAAATCAATCCCCAAGAATTAATATGTAAAAAATATGGAATTTTAGTATTTAGGTTAAAAACCCTTTATTCTAAATCATGCTTAGAGCCCGTTTCTTGTAATACCTATACCCAGCATATATGGCTGCAACAGCGGCAACTACAGCCATTATGACAAGCGTGTAGAACATGGCGTTAGTTATTGCTATCTCCATGACACTAGCTCCAGAAATCAGGAACGCAATAGGTATATAGCCTGCCTGGATGCCTCCGTAAACTAGCATTACTACTCCGAACGTAAATATGTACCATAGTGGTACCGCTGAACGACTGATCACTCTTGCCATAGCCATAAAGTGACCTACAAATATCAGTCCGACCGTCAGAGTTACCAAGAGCCCTAGGGTTAACGGATTAGTTATTACACCAGCCTGAACTAGTGCTACAGCAATTATTGTTAGGAATACAAAGCCTATGGCAAGGAGGGCCTCCCTTGTAGTAATTTCCACCCTCGCTTCTGCCATTTAGGCATCACCAATAATACTTTACTCACTTCTCATTTTTAAGTTTCCTCCTAACAAACATAAAACTCTTAGCCTCCTCAACCTCGTCAGTTAAAGACCTCCTCGACTTCCTCACTACGAACCGTAGCGGAAGCTCATGCTCCTTCGGTTCTTCCCTCGGCTTAGGCTTTCTAAACAACCTCCTAAGAGAGGGAGGAGCTTCCTCACCAATCGGCTGCCTCCTTATGAACTTGTAGCGTTTCCAAGGTGCCGGCAGCTCAATCTCCTTAATTATGTCCCCCAGAGTCAGCCAACCGTTATGTATTACGTGATAGAGAATTGCTGCCAAGCCCGCTCCATTAAGCCACATCATACTGTAGAACATTGCATTAGCAACATAGTAGCTCGAAGACGTTAACGTGAATACAATCTTCTTTCTAAGAGAGAAAGCTGATAAGTACTGAAGCTGCCATGCCGGGTGCATCACGACCCATACTGTAGAACCTACTGCAAGTCCTAGGATCCCGAAGAAGAGATATGGAAGACCCCTGAATAAAAGCTCCTCGAAGAGGGGATAATAGAGCACTGTGATAGTTACTGTTCTAAATGCTGCCTCGTAGCTCATGTTAAAGGGTAGAAGCGGTGCTGAGACCTTCCCCTCGAATGTCTCCGGTCTAATACCTATGGCTCTCTCCACAACTACCCTGATAACCATGGGCACCAGCACCAAGCCTACGTACCAGGGAAAGTAGTAGAGCATTTGATATAGTAGTGTCCAGCCGTCAACAGCGAACTGCTGCATTTCTTCTTCCCTACTCTTTTCTTATAAACATGGTATAACTAAAGCTTATGGC
>Ga0190363_1000353_pt1 | contig 26652 bp, 29 predicted proteins | sample 48721867_MG_FD_161272 | JGI IMG/M metagenome (GOLD analysis project Ga0190363, IMG submission 161272) | Hydrothermal vent microbial mat bacterial communities from Southern Trench, Guaymas Basin, Mexico - 4872-18-6-7_MG | ecosystem: Environmental > Aquatic > Marine > Hydrothermal vents >... | reverse complement strand
TGCTTGATCCTGAAGTGGTGAAAATCGGGAGCAATCATTACAGAATGTATTTCTTCGGCGGAAACATGTGTCCAATGGGTAGCGAAGAAAACTCCTACAATCCGGTTCATGTTATTTATCTGGCAACCTCAAATGACGGTATTCACTGGGAGGTTGAGGATGAAGCCATAAAAGATATAGGGCTGATGGATCCAGAAGTAAAGAGAATGGAAAAAGACTGGATAATGTGTATGAATCAAATAAAAAACGGAAAAATACAGCCCGCAGTTGCCTATTCTCCGGATGGTATGAAATTTTCCTTCGGTAAGTACTCTGCAGGAGATTGTATTTATGTGGACGAATACAGAGAAATAAAAATCGGTAAAAAGATTTTAAGATATCCCTGCAGCGAGGACGGAAAAATAAAAATCATTTCTTTTGAAAATGGAAGTCAATGGAAGGAGATAGGAAAACTTGAACTGCCATGTAGGGATGTGTATCTGATACAACTTCCCGACGGAAAATATGCAATGTATGTGCTTTCTTAAGCCCGGCAAAAAGAGGAAAATCAAAATTTTCTCAAATTGCCTTCAACAACTTCTTTTATCTTCAAAATGAGCCTTAGTTCGTGCAGCTAGAATCTTTCGCGATGACAAAGAGTAATGGCAAAAATTAAAAAACCTCAAAAGAAGAAGAGGTTTTTTTACCCAATAGGCGATTTTAGGAAATAGGTTAATATTTATAAATTAGTAAGTTTTTTAATTTGGGTTAAGAAACTTTCACTTTCTGGAATTTTTAAAATTAATCTTCCTCCACCAAATATCTTTTTCAAAAAACCACCTCCTTCTGATTTCCAAGAGATTTCAATTCCCAAAAGAGGTATTTTTGTTACTCTTTTTAACTGCTCTAGTTTTACTCTAACCTTTGGCTTCGCAAGATTATTTTTATAAACAAAGATAAATTCCTCCTTTGTTAAAACCACAAATCCTTTCTCTTTCCAATACTCATCTACCTCTTCTGCTTGCCAAATACCAACCAGTTTTTCTTTGTCTATATTTAGTTTTTGTAAAATTTCTTCTTGCATATTCATATTTTAATTAACGACAAGGCTTAATAACTACACTTGTTTCTCCTTGACCTGGACCTCTCTTTTTAACAGCTAAAGCCAACACATCAAAAGTGATTTCTAACTCTCCGCAAGTTTGAAAACCCTTTGGGAAATAATATAGGTTTATCTCAAGCCTACGCGTTACAGGAAAAACATCCTCACTTTTAATGAATTGGTAGTATTTTTGATAGTCTTCAACAGCAGAGATATCGGTAACAATACCATCTACAGGCAAATCTCTATAATAATGTCCTTTCCAATCTACAAAATCTCTCAATTTTTCTGCTTTTACAGAAAAGCGAATTGTTTTTTCTTGACCAGGTGCAATTTTTCCAAAATCCTCCACCTTCAAAGATGGCCCACCATGTATTACGTTAGAGCTTAATCTTAGTTCGATTCTAAACTCGTATTTTTTACCTAAATCAGCAAAAGATAAATCAGCCTTACCAACATTTCTTACCTTTGCTGTCCAAGAAACAGTATCACAGAAGGTTTCTACTTTTTGAGGAGGATCTACGATTTCTGTTATCTCAATGAATGGCTTCCCCGAATCTGAAACAGGAGTCTTTGGCGAAGTACTGGTACTAGTTTGGAAGGGAATAAGAGGATAAAAAATATTAGTTATCAAAAATAAACTGAGGGCAAAATAAACAATCCCTAACCAACTTAGTTTTGCCCCACTTAATAGAGAAGATAAAATTTTGATTTTAAAAAGGTAACCTAAAAATGCCAAGAAGAAAACAATTGCCAACAAAAGCCAGAAAAACAAAATCCAACTGGCTAAATTAGAAAAAGAAAATGCTGAAACTAAAACACCTCTTTGCCATAAAAGAATAACAATAATAACTAATAGGAGAATACCCGCAATTAATAAAATTTTATTTTTTGTATTCATTTTCCTTAATTTGTACCATCTAACCACTTCGGTAACAGAAGGGTTAGAAGTAATTTTTTAAAGTAATTTTTTAATTCTAATAATTGCCTGGGCTCGTGTCAAGTAAAAATAAAATCACCCCTATGCCTCTATTGTAAACCTTGCCTTTCTTCTTTTTGGAACAAATTGGAGTAAAAACTTGCCAAATTCTTCACTGCCAGGAGTTGTACCCTCACATCCAACGTGATTATATTTCTTATTTCCGATTATTTCTATTCTATTAAACAGCCATCCTATAAATGTTTTTTTCATTTTTTTCTTTAATTGTATTATCCAATCAATTCGGTAAGGAAATAAAAAATAGACCCTCCCCCTCCCAGAGGGAGGGGGAGGATTTGGGGAGACAATCCTGTTCTTTTCTAAGGAAGAGTAACTGAGAGAGCCTCTTTAAATCCTCCCCCTCCCAAAGGGAGAAGGATATAGGTGGGGGAGGGAGAGAATAACAATTACACCATTACCAAATTGGTTAGCAATTACACTTTAATAAAATCGAAATTCAATAATTGACCCTTTGAATAAGCCTCAACCAATTTTTTTGAATAAGGAATTTCTTTTTCTATTTTTATTTTATAATCTTTAGCGATTTTTTGAATTTTTCTTTTATCTCCTAAGTCTGCCTGATTTAAAATTATTTTTGCTTTCACTTTCAATTTTTTACATAAGTCTAAAATTAAACTTAAATCGTGAGCCCCCATGGGGGTGGGTTCAGTTACTATATAAGCAAAATCACAATCCATTAGAGCAGAAATTACTGGGCAATGAGTGCCAGGTGCCGTGTCAAGCAAAACATAATCTGCTTTAATTTTTTTAGCAAAATCTAAGGCAAACTCTTTAACCTTAGCCACCACTGGTCCTGTTTCCTCCAATCCCGCTTTCGCCACTCCCGTAATTAGCCAAAAATTTGAGTTTTGGGATTTGCCGCCCAGTAAAACTGGGCGAACCTCGCCCCTTTGGGGCGGGAGATTTGAGATTTGAGTTTTGAGATTTGAGATTTCATTAAGGTATATCTTCCCTGTTTCTTCTTTTTTTACTTCTATTGCTTTGTGTGGACAAACGGTCCAGCAAGCCCCACACCCAGAACATAAATCTTTAATAAATATCGGATACTTTCCTGGAACCTGAAAAACAGCATTTGATCTACAGGTTTTGACGCACAAACCACATTTTTTGCATTTTTTCTTATTTAATTTTGGAAATTCTGTATAAACTTTCTTTTCTGGGTTTTTTAATTTTTGTCCTATTAACAAATAGTCATTAGGGCACTCAACATCACAATCACAAAGAATTACCTTTTTGCCTTCCTTTACAAATCTATTAGCAAGCAAAACAGCAACAGTGCTTTTACCAACGCCCCCTTTTCCTCCACTGATAGCAATAGTTTTCATTTTTTTATTTAATAAAGTTTTTTGCTCTACCAAAATGATAACAAATTTTATCTTCTAATTTATTACCATCAGTGGGAAAAACTATTTTCATAATCTTTTAAAACATCACTTAGTCTCTTATTTTCTGGAATAATCTCAACCTCCACCCCAGAATTCTCTAAATTTTCTTTGGCGTTAGGACCGATATTTTTAGTTAGAATTTTATCACCTGAAACGGCTTTAATAAATCTTGCTCCGTGAGGGCTATTTTTTTCGAAATAAGGATTTTTAAGAGTTTCTTTTTGTAAAATCTTTCCATTTTTTCCTAAATCCAAAATCAAATATTTCTTGGCTCCAAAGGTATTCGAAATTTCTTTTTCCTCTAAAGGGATAACCACTCTTTTGCCCAATTTTTTAGGACCTAATTTTTCAAAGCCTTCAGTGACACAAATTTTTTGGCCAAATTGAGAAAGAATTGTTTTTCTTTCTATTTCATGGGGTTGAATAGAAATGACAATGTATTTTAGTTCGGCAATATTTTTAAGTAGTCTCTCTTCTAATATCTTTGTAATCTTATTTGCTTCTTCTACCGTAAGCGTGGGATCAATTTTTATTTTTAATTCAGCAAAACTTGCTCCTCCAATTTTTCTGGTTTTCATTTCTGAAATGTCAATTTTGTGAGCAGAACAGATTTTTCGGATCCTTTCTTCAATTTCCTTGTTTGAAACATCTAAGAGAGAATCGGTTACTTCTTTTCCAATTTTAAAGGACTCCCAGGCGATATATAGCCCAATTAAAATTGCTAAGACTGCATCAGCAAAAGGGTAATATTTAATTAAGATAAATCCAACTAAAACTCCTATTGAAGATAAGGCATCTGCTCGAGAGTGTTCAGCATCTGCTACCAAAGCCAAACTCTTAAATTTCCTTCCATAATAAAATTTCAACCGAGCCATTATTTCATTTAAAAAGATAGAAATAAGAATCAAAATAATAGCCCAAAAACTAAAGATCACCGGATTTCCTTTTAAGAATCTTTCAATCCCTTCCCACACAATCCAGATACCAGAGAGAAACAAAAGTAGGGTTACCAAGAGCCCGGCTAAACTTTCTACGCGATAGAAGCCATAAGGATGCTTTTCATTAACTGGTTTTTTTGATATTTTAATTCCTAAAAAGGTAACAAAAGAGGAGAAGATGTCTAAGGTAGAATGGATTCCATCAGCAATCAAAGCAATACTGTTAATTAAAACTCCTACCCCCAATTTAGCGGCACCTAAGCCACAATTCACACCAGTTGAGATAAGAGAGATTTTTTCTTGATCCATTTTTTAGTAAAAATACTTGAAAAAGATTTTATATTGTATATAATATATCACTTTCCAAAAAAAAGCCAAGTAAATTTTTTAAAAGAGACAATTTTGATTTGAAAATTCTTCATCTGGGAGATTGAAAAAGGTCTTATATAATTAATTTAATAAATTAAAGATGAGTTGGCCTAGAACCAAAATTGAAAATGAAAAAAATCCCCCGAGTAGGAAAAAGCCTCCAGATAGCAGCCGATTTTATAGACTGTAGATTTCCCTTAGAAACTCCCTTGAAAATAAAAAAGAGAGCCTTAGAGATTCTAAAGAAAACAAAAATAGAAGTTCTTAAAAGCGCCTTTGTTATATATCCTACTAATAAAGGGGCCACAATCATTTTTGTTCTTGCAGATTCCCATTTGGCTTTACATACCTGGCCAGAAAAGAAGTTGGTAAATTTTGATCTATTTTTATGCAATTACGAAGAGGATAATTCTGAAAAAGTTGAGAAAGCCTTTGAGGAGATGAAAAAATTTTTTGCTCCTAAGAAGGTAAAAGCAAGAAGAATTCGAAGGGTGACCTAAATATGAATCTAAATCTAAAAGAGATTGCTCAAGAAATCCAAAATAGAACAAAAATTCCCACCTTTGAAAGAGGAATTGAAATGATTCTTTCAGGAGTAATAAGTTTTGGAGAGATTTGGCCGATTATCAGATATTCTAAACAACCAATCAAGGTGGTTCAGGAAACCCTTAAACTCTTAAAAGAGAAAGATATTTTAAAGTTTCAGAGAGGAGAGATAAAAATAACTGAGAAGGGAAAGAAGTGGATAAAAGATTTAAAGATAGTAAAGATTTTTCGTCCTGAATGTAAAAAGTGCCAAGGAAGAGGAATAAATTATCAGTTTGATAAGAAACTTTACCAACAATTTCTCAAAATCCAAAAACAAAGACCTGCGCCCATAAGAGCATATTCCCAGGGATATGTTACTCCAGAGACTACTATTGCCAGGGTTCTTTTGGCTCGAGCCAAAGGAGATCTTTCAAACAAAAAAATTGCAGTCCTTGGGGCAGAAGATGATCTTTTGGGGTTGGCTTTGGCTCTTACCAAAAAACCAAAAAGTGTTTTGGTTTTAGATATTGATAAAAGATTAATTGAATACGACAATTTTTGGGCAAAGAAACTAAATCTTTCCTTAAAGGCAGAGGTTTTTGATTTAAGAAAACCATTGGATAAAAATTTAATTGGTAAATTTGATACCTTCTTTACCGATCCCCCAGAAACAGTTTCAGCCATAAAGGGCTTTATTTTGAAAGGAGTGGCCACCTTAAAAGCACCTGGTTGCGCTGGATATTTTGGTTTCACTCTTGAGGATAGTTCTTTAAATAAGTGGTTGAAACTTCAAAAAATTCTAAATGATAATAGATTAGTGATTACCGAAATTCTTCCTGATTTTAATGAATATGAGAATTTTGAATATCTTGATCAGACCCCTGCTTTCACAGAATCACCTGCTCGACAGTCTCCTTCAGGGATTTGGTATGTATCTCATTGGTATCGCATAGTGACTATGCCTGGTTTTAAAAGGATAAATTTGGATTTAAGAAAGGCTGGAAAGAGAATTTATCAAGACATTGAAGCGGCTACCGATTAAAATAAATATGAAATTTAATTTAATTTTCTTATTTTCAACCTACTGGACAAACTTTTTACCCACATAGAAGATTTCTTTCGAATAAGATTTCTGAAGAGGGAACAATTAAGTAAAGTTCTGAGCATTCTAATCAAAAGGAGGTGGTAGGAAATGAAAGAAGAAAATCTTTTAGAAGATCTTGAAAAGACTAGGAGAAAGTTTAGGATTTTCAAAATTAAATTTGAATGCGAAAATGGAGGAGAAGAGAAAACCTTATTTTTTTAAATATCCAAAAACTTCTTTTTTCAAAAATTTTTTTATTTTTTGAGATTAGAAAAATTCTTTTTTCTTTTGACAACATCAATTAACTTTAGTATTCTTATCCCAGTTCCTTAAAAACATTTCTCCTTGGGGATGGCAAATTGATTACCAAAGATTGGTGATCAGTTTGCCATCCCCAAGGGGATGGCTTAGGAGGTGAGAAAGTTGATAGAAGAAATAGATAAACTGATTGCTAAGGCAAGAGAGCAGAGGCGGAGAGAGGAATTTCAGGGAGCGCTGGAGACAATTGAGAAGGCATTAAAAATTACCGAAGAACTACCAGAAGATCAAAGAAGAGAAAAGAAAGGAGAAGTTTACGACATGAAAGGCAGGATTTTATATCATATGGGAAAGCAGTACGAAGATCGAGCAAAGATCGAGAAGGCCTTTGAAATAAATGAGAAGGCGATTGAATTAAGAGCAAGCGATTTAACAATAGTAGGTTATGCTTACTCAATGTGGCAGCGCTTTATCTATAGCAGAGCACTTGGGAAAAAAGTCGATGTTGAGAAGATTAGAATCTCTCAGAAGAGAGCCTACCAAGTAGCTCTAGTATCGGGAGATCTTCAGAGAGTCGGTGATTTTTCTCACAATTTGGCTTTTCTTTTGCAAATCGAAGCTGAGGAGCAAATAGATCCAGACAGAAAAAGGGTGAAATTTGAAGAAGCGATAATTGAATACAGAAAAGCACTTTTATTTCGACAATTAGCCGGAGATAAAAGGGGACAGGCAATGACTTTGGATCAACAAGCAGAGTGCTGTTTGAAATTAGCGCTACTTAATTTAACAGAGGCTACTAAGATCTATGAAGAAAGAGGAGATAAAGAGGGATTAAGACGAGTCGAAGAGAGAAAAAGATATTTTTTATCTTCTCTCAGCAAATACAAAAGTTAACAATAAAAAAGGTCAGCAATAAAGGCTGACCTATTTTTTATTTTTATGTGTTAAATGTAGGGCTTGACAGAAAATGAAAGATGTGATAATCCAGAAACTGGAGGGAGGGTTTGTTAAAAACAAACCCAATGAGCTCTTTAAAAAGTAATAAAAAGGAGGTGAGAGGGAAAAAATGGATGAGAAGATAAAGAGATTTCTGTGGGCTGTTATTGCTATCGTGATTCTTGGAGGACTTTGGCTTACAAGACCGATATGGCACTGGTTGTTTATGGCAATTTACATCTTTCCATCGCTATGGGAGAGCTTAATAGTAGCAGTAGTGGTAGCGGGGGTTTCATACGTCTTTTGGAGAAGCCGAAAAGACTTAGAGGCCAGGGAAAAAGCCGTTGGAGTGTTTGTGGCAGTTCTAGTGATTTCTCTAGTAATACTGAGTGTCTTCGCGGTAATGTATCCTCAATGTTATCTCAGCGAAAACCTGAGGACTTCAAAAATAACAGAACTTCCGGATATTGATCCTTCAGCAGTAAGAATTATGCCGAGGGCAGTAGCTGAAAGGTATGCTAGAGATGCTTTACAATATCCCCAGTTCAAACTCGGGACCGGAGATATAAGCTTTCTTGGCAAAACACCTCACTGGGTTTACGGACTCATTCCCAACCCAGATGGAGTAGTTAATTTTTTTGTTCTAAAGGACAAAGGTGCAGTGTATGTAGATATGACTACATCAAGAAAGAACACGAAGATAGTAGAGAAAGAAATGCAGATCGGTGAAGGTATGGGAATCACTGATTGGTACAAGTGGGAACTGTACAACCGAAAATACTGGGTCGATTACGAAGATCCTTACTTTGTATTTTTCCAAGGGGAGTTATACATTGTAGTCCCAGTCGTATCCTATGAGTACTACTGGAGATTCCCCACTTTCTACACAGTTCCCCAATGGCAAGGTGTAGCTCTAATTAATTCAGAAGGAGATGTAGAGTTTTTAACTCCTGAACAGGCCCGCGAACATCCTGTTTTAAAAAATCAAAAGTTATATCCAGAACGCCTGGCTAGGTATTACGTCGATAGTTTCAGGTATATTCATGGAATCATAAATACCTGGTTCTATCATAAGGATGAGCTACAGATAGCAGATGTTCCTGGGCAACAAAATGAACAACCATTCTTAGTGGTTACAAAGGAGGGAATGAAATGGCTCATTGCGTGTGAGCCATTTGGTAAAGAAACCCATGGAATTTTCAGAATTTACTTACTGGACGCTCAAACAGGAGAGATCCAGTTTTACGAACCACCAGCGGCTTTAATAGGCCCAGTAAAGGCCTGTAATTACGTGAGGAAAGCAAATCCTACTGTAGATTGGAACAGGATGATCCCAGTTGAGCCTATTCCAGTGATAACAAACAAAAGCCTTTACTGGCATGTCAGAGTGATTCCCAATGATGCCTCAGGAATTGCCTATACCGCAATGGTAAACGCAGAAACCGGGGAGGTAATAGAACTGAAAACAGATGAGAGTGTCAAAGACTTTCTTAAAGAGGAATATAAGGCAAGACCGGAAATTCCAGAAACTGGTAAAAATGTTACAGCGATAATTATTATCCGAGAAGACAGCAAAGAAATACAGCGGATTCAATTACTTCAGAATCAGACCATTGAAGTAATTCCGGTCTCTTAGGAGAGAACCAAAATATCCAAAATTTTGAGGGGAACAAATTTACATTTTTATACCCCTCTTTTTTTATTTATATTTTTATTTCTGGAAATGATCCTTATCTTTAAACCTTCAATTTCCAAATAAACCTTTAGTTAAACTTGAAAAACATTAAACCCGCTGGCCATTTTTATATGTTAAAAGCAAGGCTTGACAGAAAATTAAAGACGTGATATCTTTAAATTGGAGGCAAGGTAAGTTCTTTGAAAGTTAGGAGGTGAGAAGAAAAAAATGGAAAAAGAAAAATTAGAAGAGATGGGAAGGCAGTTAGATGAAATGTACGAGGAAGCAGCCAACGTCAAAGACTATGAGAAAGTGATTAAGAAGAGAATAGAAATAGAGCAACAAATCAGCGAGGTTGATCTCCATGAGGAGCCAGATTTCTTCGGAAAAGTGCTTTTGCATGGATATTGGAGCGAGTATTACTGGTGGCTTAAAGGGTTTGTTGAACAGGGAAAAGAGGTCGATAAAGAGAAAGTAAAAGAGTTTTTAAAGAAAGTCAGTTGGTTCTGGAGGGCTTGTAGAAAAAGTGATGTTGCCTTTGGCTACGCGGATCTACTAAGCACTGCCTATGATTATCTTTTAAATGACGAAGATTCCTCCAGAAAGGTTTTTGAGGATATGAAAAAGAGAGCAGAGGAGACAGGAAACAGGGTGGCCTTATTAAGAGTGATAAATCGTTCAGTAACTTCAGCAATGAAACGTAAAGACTGGCAGAGAGCAGTTCAAGAAGCCAATAAGGCAGAGAAACTTCTACCAGTTCAGACAAAAGATGAATTGAGACATTTCGGAAATATCTTTAATAACCGAGGGGCTTCGAAAATTCGAGGAGACATTGATTATCTCGGAGGTATTAAGGATCTGATAAAAGCAGCGTACGAGTTTTACTTTGAAGAAGAGGAGGTTCCAATGAAGCATATTCTGGGGATTATTGGACGATTACAGGAAGCCAAAAACAAAATCGAAGAAAAATAAAAAATAAGCGTTCCTTTCTCTTTTTATTTTTTTGGAGCGCTTTTTTTATTTGTTAGAATATAAATTAAGTATAACTTTAAATTTTACAAGGTCGGCCTTCCAAGTTTTATATTAGTATTTTTGCCTCCGGGAGTAGTTTGGTGTTTTCATAACAGATTTTTCCAATTACTTCTTTAAATTAACTCAATGGATAAGCCTTAGCTGTACTTTATGTTTCTGACAAATTCTGATTTTGATTTATTTCAAGATTTTTGTTATTCTTAAATAAGAAAATGAAAACTCTTTCTCAAAAAACAAAAAGGAAGTTACAAGATTTGGGAGTGGAGATTGTTTTTTATTCGGATCAACTATTACCCTAACTCAAACCCTTTTGAGCGATATTGATATTGGAGTAGTTTTTAAAGATTTTAAAAGAATAAAATCAGATATTGGAAAGTTTTATGGACAAATTTTCAGTCTTTTTTTAGATGAATTTAAAATTGAAGAAGAGAAATTAGATTTAGTCTTTTTGCAGGAAGCCCCTCTTTCTCTTCAAATATAGAGCCATAACCGAAGGCGAAATATTATATTGTCAAGACCCTGAATTTTTAGCAAATTATAAAGAATATGTTTTAAAATACTATTTTGATTTTCAACCGGTAGAAAAAGAATTTTATCAAGCTTTAATTAAAGCCAAACTAAACATATGAACCCTCTTCCGATTGATGAAGAAAAAGTAACTAAATTAATCAAAGAAATTCAAGAAAAATAATTTTTCTTTAAAGTTAATTCTCCAATATCACAAGTTTTGCAAGGTGAGACCTTGCAATTTTTGTCTTTTTACAAGGACATTTAGCCGATGGCCAAACCTCGTTTTTTAATTGGTATGTTTTTAAGTGGACTTCCCAAAATCGAGAAAATTACTCGAGACCTGAGTATATCCCATTTCTTTTTGATGTTTGGCTACAAACTTTTTTCTTTGTATTTTCCTTTGTTTTTGATGACTAAAGGAATGAGTTTGCCAGAGGTTGGCTACACTTATTTGTTAATTTATTTACCAATTACTCTCACTGCTCCATTTGTTAGTTTTTTAAACCATAAAATAAACCCAGGTATTTTGGCCTCTTTGGGAATTTTGGGTTATGGTCTTTATTCTTTAGGGATGGTCTTGATTGCCAATCCAGTTCTCTTTTATCTCTGGCAGGTCCTTTTAGGAGTTTCAGCCGCTTTATTTTTTATTTCCGCCAGAGCAATTTTAATGGGTTCAACTTTGGAAAGTTATGATCGGGCTTTTGGTTGGTTCTATTCTGCTCCTTTTTACGCTGAAGCCATTGCTCCCGCTATTGGAGCCGTTTTTATTTGGAAATTTAATTTTGTAGGAGTACTCATTTTAAGTTTATTCCTTCATTTTGTTAATGCCTTTTTCTGCTTTACTAGATTGAAGACCTCAGGTCAGGTTTTGCTTGATGATGACTTTCGATTTCGAAATTTCCAAGAGAATTATCAAAAAACCTTTCAAAAGTTAAAATCAAGGAAGTTCCTTTATTTGATTTTAATTTCTTTTTCTGTTTTGGTTTTAGGCGGATTTTACCAAGCCTTTTTTGTCTTGTTTTTAAAAACTGAGTTGAAATGGTCTCAAAATTTAATTTTAATTTTTGTTTCAGTTTTATCTTTTTTAATTTTGCCAATTTCTTTATGGATAATAAATCGAGTAGGAAAACAAGAAAGTAAAAGGAGTATTTTTGAAGGAAGTCTCATTACTGGAATTTTCTCCATTTTATTTGGTTTGCTTTTACCTTTCTTAAATTTCCCTTTAATTTTAATAATGATGCTTGGCAAATCGGTCGGAACCTTAATGACGAATTCTGGTAGATCAGGTTTGATTTCAAAAATTCTTAAAAAAATCCCTGAAGAAGGAGCCGCTATTGATACTATTTTCTCTCCCTTAGGAGTAGCTCTGGGAGCCTTGATCTCCGGATTACTTTTGGAGTTTTTAGGATATAAACTTTTATTTATCTTAGGAGGAACTTTTGTCTTTCTGGTAGGACTTTTGTTAAAAGATTGAAGAAAATGAGAAGATCTTGACAGAAAATAAAGGATGTGATAATTTAGAGGCGGAGGACGGGTTTGCTTAAGGCAAGCCCGATGAGATCTTTAAAAGTGAGGAGGTGAAGGGAATGAAATTATGGTTGTTTGCATTTCTTATTGCCTTCGGTCTAATAGCAGCGGTTCTTTATGCAAATACACTATGGGATCTATGGGTAAACGGTGACTGGTTGCAAACTCTTGATACAACTGACTGGAACATTATAGACTACTGGTTATCAGGGCATGCATTATCGCTTTTCTATTTACAGAACAAGCAGTTATGGATAGTTATTCTGTTTACAATCCCAGCAGTGATATCAGCAGCAATAGCCCTGCTAATATATTCAGCGGAAAGAGAGTAATATAAAACAGAGAAACTAAAATCTCCTGGAGGGAAATTTTCCTCCAGTTTTTTTATTTTAGAATTTAAGTTAAAATGTCTTATGGGTAGCAAAACCAACAGAACAGCAATATTTGGTTTAGGATATTTTGGTTATTTTCATCTTAAAAACATTTCTGCTTTAGGATATTTGAATTATCTTAAGCATTAGTTTGATTTTTTATAGAAATTTATTTAGAATAGAAGAAGATAAAAGTTAATTGATGATTTAATGCCAAAAGAAAAAATAAATATTAAAAAAGTAATTGATTATTGGATTAAAAGTGCTCGCCATGATTTTGAAACGGCTAAATTTCTTTTTCAAGGAAAGAGATATCCAGAATGTCTCTTTTTCTGTCATTTAATGATAGAAAAGATTTTAAAAGCGTTAGTAGTTAAAACAACAAAAACTCATGCCCCTTATACTCATCAACTAGTTAATTTAGCAAAAATAGCTAAAATCGATTTAACTGAAGAACAGATAGATTATTTAACTGAGATTACTGAGTTTAACATCGCTGCTCGTTATAATGCTTATAAATTTGATTTCTATAAAAGATGCACCAAGGTTTATACTGAAAAATATTTTAAAATATCTAAAGAATTATATCTATGGCTAAAAAAACAACTTTATCAAAAAAAATAAAAAAAGAGGTTTTAGATTATATTGAATTGATAAAAAAAGATAGAATTCCTATTGAAGAGGTAATTGTCTTTGGTTCTCAAGCGAAAAGGAAAGCTCATAAATGGTCAGATATTGATGTTTGCATTATTTCCCCTAAATTTAAGAAACCTTTTGAGGCATTACATTATTTATTAAAAAAATCTTACCAAGTAAAAGCTCTTATTGAACCTCATCCTTACCATCCTAAAGATTTTGTTAATGAGGATCCTTTAGTTTGGGAAATTAAAAAAACAGGAATAAAAGTATTATAACAAAACAATGTCAGTATCTTATCAGGCTCTTGACAGAAAATAAAGGATGTGATAATTTAGAGGCGGAGGACGGGTTTGCTTAAGGCAAGCCCGATGAGATCTTTAAAAAGTAAAAAGGAGGTGAGGGGAAAATGAGAAGAAGAATTTATCCTGAGATTGAAAGACTAAAAGAAGACATCGAAGAGTTCTTAGAAGTGACAGACCAAGAAATGCAGAAAATTCCAACCGAAGAGGAGAAGAAAAAAGCACTAATGATTCTCATTGACCAACTCGGGAGATATCAAAAATTAAGCGGTCCTGGAACGAGTGTTCTTATAGAGAAAATTCTGTCAGAAGTGAACCCAATACTTCTAACAGACATGCAAGATATGTATGAGGAAATAGAACGGATAATTAAACAACTCCTTCGAAGGGAGATGTTGGAAGGACACTCTCTTTTGATTGAGCCTTTACAGCGGGTTCTTGTGAAGATGATAAACAAAGGAGAGCCGCCGATAAACATAGCTTGGGCGTTTTATACAATAAGAGAAAATCTTTTAGAGGAACTTCGGAGATTTAAATTGACTCTTGAAGATGTCCAGTGGTTAGTGTCTCCTGATGGAATTGGCAATGAAATCCTTAAAGAATTCTATCAGCAATTAAAAAACGGAGAATCATCGAGTCAGTAATTTTCTAAAAGAGTTTGGGAAAATAATATACAAAAATTGAGGAAGAGAAGATTTTTACTCCTCATTTTTTTTAAGGCCAAAATTAAAAAATCTCCTGGAGGGAAATTTTCCTCCAGTTTTTTTATTTTAGAATTTAAGTTAAAATGTCTTATGGGTAGCAAAACCAACAGAACAGCAATATTTGGTTTAGGATATTTTGGTTATTTTCATCTTAAGAATGTTGTGACTTTGGGACACTTTAATTACGGAATAGACATAAATCCTGAAAAGAAAAAATTGGTTGAAAATTTTGGAGGAAAGTTTTTGTCTGTTGATTTAACAAAAGCAATTGAGATAAAAAGAGATGAAAATGGAAATCCAATTACTCATAAAATTAAAAAAAATCTGCCAGAAATAAACGAGTTAGCAAAAAATACCGATGTATGGGATATTGTAACACCTTCTTCTTTTCATTTTCCATTGATGCTTTTAGGGTTAGAATTAAAAAAAGATATTTTTGTTGAAAAACCTCCTGCTGAGAAAGTTTCAGAGATTGAGTATATCTTAAAAAAAATTCCGAAAGCAAAAATTGGTGTAGATTATATTGAAATGGTTCATCCAGTAGTTTTAGCGATAAGAGATAGAATGTTAAAAGAAAAAATTCAACCTTTTTTCTTTTTTCATCATAGAAGTAAGGATTTAAGAGGAAGTAAAAGAAAAATAGGAGGAGGTGAGGGTTCCAGAATTATTTTAGATGATTTAGTGCATGATTTATCTGAAATAGGATTTTTCAGAAAAGTTTTTGGAAAAAGTTCTTTAACCGAAGATTTACTAAAAATAGAGAATGTTTATATTCAAACTTGGAATGAAATTTATTTCACTGATGTTAAAGCAAAATTTACTCTTTTATTTAAAGATGGAACAAAAGCCGAAATTGAAGGAAGTTTTGCTGATCCAGAAATAAGGCAGTTTTTAATAATTGATAAAACCAAAGAAATTGCGTTTTATGGGAATACTTTAACTAGAGAAAAAATTAAGCCCATAGCAGCTAAAATAAGAGGCAAAAAGAACATTGAATATCTTAAACAAAAGATAAAAGAAATGGAAATTACAGATGATAAAATTCAAAAGGAGATTTTGAAAAAAATTAATGCTGAAATTTTGAAAAAGGAGATGCAAAAATATAATCCAAATCAACTTTTTGTGATGTTAAAAAATTTCTATCAAGCCAAATCAAAAAAGGATTTAATTTGTTCCTTAGAGCAGGCTTTAGAATATCAAAAAATAGCAGAAGAAGTTTACAAAAAAGCTGGAAAAATTAAAGCAATGGAGTTTAAAATTTCTACTCTTGACAAAAAATAAAAAAATGTGATAAATAAAAAACGGAGGCGAGGAGGAAAGATGAGTAGCTTGAGCGTAGCTGGTTTTTGGATAGTATTGATTGCAGGAATATGGTGGATATTCGCAAGTCTTTACCACATAGCGAAATTGCCAGAAAGTGAGAGAATGCTCATAAGATATTGTGAGGCCACAGGTAAGGACGAAATAATAGAAGAAGGAATGATAAGAGTACTATGGATAAAAACAGTAGTCCAAGCAATAATAGGAGTCACAATGGGACTGCTACTTGTGTTTACAGCTCTCGGAGTAATTTAAACAAAAAATTTTTGCTGGAGTTTTTCTCCAGCCTATTTTTTGTCCTTGACAAAATCAATTAAGTTTGGTATTTTATGGCAGTTCCTTAAAAACATTTCTCCTTGGGGATGGCAAATTGGTTATCAAAGATTGGTGATCAGTTTGCCATCCCCAAGGGATGGCTTAGGAGGTGAGAGGAAAAAATGGAGGTAAGAGATATAATTCCAGACCTACTGAACAGAGAGGAGACTCTGGCTCTAGGCGGAGTGGCAAGACCCTACACTGAGGAGGAAGAATCGGCTCGAATTAGAAATGAGGTTCTCTCGGTCGACGGGATTTATGTTACCCCTAGTGAAGCTCCGATCGCTTATGGAGATAAAACATGCCAACAGGTATTAGAGGAGCTTCGGACTCGGCCTCAACAGAGGATCTATTTATACGGCGGCTGGAGCAATGGTATGACCCTGTGGGTGAACATCATCCAGGCTTCATTGCCGGAAACTCTCGCCCTTAACCAGATAAAGGTGAAGGATATAAAGACGGGACTTCAAGCCTCTGACCGACCGCCTATATTCTATGACTACCGATCTGACTTCGATTCACTCTCTGGCTGGAAAGATATGGTAAGACAGAAAGGCCTTCAGTTGAGTCCTCAAGAGTACGAGGAGTTGACCTTGGCTGATCTTCTTTTGAAGGTCGGAGGAGCACCAACTCGTTGGACCTTGATGGTGACCGTAACTGGCAAAGACGAACCTCTGTGTCCTCCTACAACCAGTGTGCCATTTCCCGGCAGCCAGTATGGAAATGGATTCATCGCTTGCTACTTGAAACCAGTGTTTAAGCAAGGAGTATTCGAAAAACCCATCTGTAATACCACTGGTTCTCGGGCGGTAGACTCTATTGCTCTGGCTAATCTCCTTGTTCGTCTTCGTCATGACCCAAAAACAGCCATTGAGGTCTATATTGAGGACGCCAGGCGACGGCGCGAGCAAATGCTAAAGAGAGGTGGAAAGGCTCCCTATACAGTAGAAGAGGCCGAGAGATACGCTGCTTCTTTCGTTGAAAGCCAGGAGCCAATAGTAGAGGAGATTAGGCAAATTCTCTCTAGATATGAAAAGAGGGAAATCGAAGGCTTCCAGTACGCAGTGAACATTATCAGTCATAAGTCGCTGCCTATAGCAGTGTACAAGATTCCCTCGGTTAGACCCTATTGTTTCGTAAAGAAGAGAGGTTGGGAAGTGGCGGTAGAAAAATAGAGAGGAGCCATTAAAAAGAAATTTAATTTTTTTATTTTTTTGCTGGAGTTTTTCTCCAGCCTATTTTTTTATAAATATTTATTTATGAAAAGTGCTTGATTTTTTATTTCCTCTTGATATTTAAATAACCCTTTAATATTAAGGATGAGGGAGGGAGATAATCACAATTAAATTGTTACCAAGTTGGTTAGCAATTACATATATAGAAAGGAAAATAATTTCCAGAGGGCTGAATTGTCTCTCAAATCTAATTTGGGGGGTAATTCGGCCATCTGGAAAGGCCTTAGGAGGTGAGAAGAAAAAAATGGAAGGGAAAGAGAAGAAGGAGGAGAAAATAGAAGAAATAATAAAAAAACTCAATGAGAAATTCGATGTAAGAAGGATGCCTCAGAGAATTTCTCTTGGTACTCTCGGAAAAATTGAATGGGAGATGGCAGGGAGCCTGTTGCTCAGATTGTTTAAAGAGGAGGGTAGAATTGCACCAGTGACCCCTCAAAAACTTACAGAGATGATAAAAAGAGATAAAGAGAAATACATTAAGTGTCGGGAAGAAGCGAATCGAAGATTTGAAGAAATGATAAGGAAGATGGGAGTATTCAAGAGATTTCTCTTTAGGATACAGCAAAAGTTGATTCCTTCCCAAGAGATTACAGTACAAGTGCTTAGTCCGGTTTTTTACTCCGAATACCACTGGAAAGGCAAGCCTCTTCCCCGGAAATATGCTATGGAGTATCAAAGGATTCAAAGAGAAGTTGCCCAAGAAATGCAGTTATCTTTCAATCCGGTGATTGAATTTCCTTTTTTGAACATTCTTAGCGCCTATAAAGAAATGGAAGAAGAAGGCCTATTAAGAATAGAGGAGACAGAGCAGGGAGAGGTTCTAATCCCTTCCGAGAGATTCTTTAAAGCAGCACTTCAGGAGGTCTAATCTTCTGTTTATTTTAAAAGGTTAAGGCTGGGAATATGAGTATTCCCAGCGATTTTTTATTTCTGTAAAAATAAGGTAAGATAAATATATGAAGGTTTTCTCTTTTTCCTTTCAAAATTTAAAAGGAAGAGCAAACGAAGATTTTTATTTTGCTTCAGAAAAGTATCCAATTTTTGCTGTGGCTGATGGGGTTTCTCGGAATAAAAATTTTGACAGAAATTATCCTAAAATTTCTGGAGCAAGATTAGCAGCAGAGGAGTTTTGTAAAAAAGTGATAGGGTATTTAGAAAAAAAATTTTCAAAAGCAAATTTAAAAACTTTAAAGGAAGGTTTTAATTTTGCTAATAAAGCTATTTTTAAACTTAATGAGAGATATGGAATTAACAAAAAACTGGATTATTTAACAAATGATTACTTTTGTACCTGCGGAGTAGCAGTCTTTATTAAAAGAAATTTTCTTTATTATGGTTATGTAGGAGATTGTGGAGTTAGAATTTATGATAAAAATGATTTTTTAAGATTTGCTTCAATAAATGATGTAGAACTTCTTGAAAGGTGGAGAGAGAATCAAAAATTTAAATCTCAAAAAGAATATTGGATAGTATGGCGAAAAATTTTAAGAAACAAACCCAAAGCTCCTTATTTAACCTATGGAGTTTTTACCGGCGAAAAAGAAGTTAAATATTACTATCACATAGGGAAAATAAAACTTTTTCCTCAAGATCTTGTTTTCCTTTATTCTGATGGGATTTTGCCTTTTATTGAGAAATCAGAATTTAGAAAGGTCTTTCGAAAATACAAAAAAGAAAAAGTCGAAAAAAGAATAAAAGAATTTATAGAAAAAGAAATTAATTTAAAGGATGATAAGACCTTGATTTCAATTTTAATTTAAAATATCCTTACGGCAAAGGAGGTGAAAAATATGGATCAAGAATTTATAAAAGTAAAAAAAGTGGGTGTTTATTGTGCTCATCCAGACGATGCAGAACTGGGAGTAGGAGGAAGAATGATTCAGCATATCAAAAGGGGTGATTTTGTTTATATAGTGAGTTTGGGAACAGGACAAACCTCCCATCAGTCAGTTTTAGGGATAAGAGAAAATCCAAGTCCTGAACAGGTAAGGAGGAAACGAATAGAAGAGGCTAAAAGAGCGGCAAAGGTGATAGGAGCAAACAAGATATATCTTATTAATCCTCCGGGAACGGGACGAGTAAGAGAAAATAAAGAATTTATCAAAAAGAAAGTATTGAAAATCACCCAAAAAGAGATGCCGGATATTATCTATTATCATTGGAAAGAAGATGCACATCCAGATCATAGAGTAGCAAGCGAGATTACAGAGGAAGTAATAAGAGAATTAAAAATAAAACCAAAAATGTATCAATTCTTTATTTGGACAAAAGAAACTGCCAAAGGTAGAGTAGAAGTAAAAGAAGAAGATGTTCCAGAAATTCCAAAAGAGATTATTAAGATTAACATTAAAAATGAACTCCCTCTTAAAAGAGAAGCCATTTTTCAGCACCGAAGCCAAGTTTTAAATTGGCCTTATCCAGAATGGCAAATTCAAGAAATGCCAATTTTAGACAAAAAGTTTCTTCAAAACTTTCTTAAAGAAGAAGAAATTTTTTATGAGAGGAGGTGATAGTAAAATGAAAAAATATGCAATTGGTATTGATAGGGGAGGGACGACAACGAGAATTGTAATAGGAGACAAAAATGGATTTTTGACAAAACCCAAAATTGTACCCACTTCAGAAAAAGTAGAAACATTAATTGAATTGATAAAAAAAGAAATAAAAAAAGCCAAAATTAAACCAAAAGAAATAAAAGCAATTGGTATAGGAACCGCTGGAATCGTTGATTTAGAAAAAAAAGAACTGGTGGTGAGTGCTAATGCGTCAGCAATTTCATTTAAACCTATCGAAAAAGAATTGAAAATTCCAGTGAAATTAGAAAATGATTGCAATACCGCAGTGATGGGAGAGAAACTTTATGGAGAAGGGAAAAATATTAAGAATTTAATTCATATCACTATAGGCACAGGTATAGGAGCTGGTATTTATTATCAAGGAAGATTACTTAAAAGTTCAAAAAAAGGTAGAGCAGGGGAAGTGGGGTTTTTGATTATTGATTGTGAAGGAAGATGTGAAACTTTTGGCAAAAAAGGAGTTTGGGAAGCTTATTGTTCTGGGAAAAACATACCTAATTTTGTGAGAATGTTATTAAAGAAAGAAAAAAGAAAAACTCAATTGAAAGAGATTAAAAATCTAAAAGCAGAAGATTTATTTAGATTGGCGAAAAAAGGAGATAAAGTAGCCAGAGAGTATGTTGATAAAATAGCCAGGCTGAATGCAATGGGATTCGGGAGTATAATCAATGTTTTCAATCCACAACTAATTACAGTAGGGGGTTCAGTAGTGCTGAAAAATCCAGAACTTTTGGAGTTAATTAAAAAATATATTGGAGAATATATCGTAAACCCAATGCCAGAAATAAAAATTACAAAGTTAGGAAGTAAAATCGGTTTATACGGTGCTTTAGCATTAGCATTCTTTAAGAATATTTGAAAAAGATATAAAAAGATTAAAAGGCAAAAGTTAAAAGTTTTCCCTCCTTCCCTTTATTAATCCTCCCCAAAGAGAGGGGGAGGATTATAGGCGGGGGTGGGAAATTGAAAAAACTAAAATTAGGTATGGATTTCGATGATATCTTCATCTTTTAATAGATAATCTTTGCCTACAATTTGGAATTTGGGAGAATTCTTTCTGAATAATTTGACATATTTAAGAGAAGAGACAAAATCCTTATTGATTTCTTTGGCTAATTCAATCACTTTTGTTCCTTTTTTAACGATAAAGGGGTGTTCAAAATCGATTTCTTTTCCTGGTTTTTTAGAATAAACTCTGACAATTTCTAATAAATCAAAGATCTGTTTTTTTAATTCTTCAATTCCGATTTTGTTTTGGGCAGAAATAGGATAGATCTTGTCTTTTAATTTTTGTAGGTTTTCTTTAGATCTGGGTAAATCAATTTTATTACCTAAAAAAAGGATTTTTTTATTGTTTAATCCCCAGAGATTTAATACTTCTTTCAAATTTTTAATATCTTCCAAGATCTGGTTTTTGCTTAAATCAAAAACAGTTATAAGTGCATCTGCTGCAGTCATTAGAGCCTTTAGCCAGCCAGGACTTTCTTTGCTTAAGGGAGGGGTATCTACTAATTGAATTAAAATATTTTCATATTTCATCATTGCTGGCTGAGGAAAATAAGTGGTAAAGGGATAAGGAGCAACTTTAGCCTTAGCATTAGTTAAGGCATTTAACAAACTAGACTTTCCAGAATTAGGGGGTCCTGTAATTACTATTTGGCCAGCACCTTCTTTGGGAACAGAATATAAAGATTCTCTTTTTATCTTTTTTGGTTTTTGTTTTTTTAATTTAGCAATTTTGGATTTTAAATCTCTTTGAACCTTTTCTGTTCCTTTATGTTTAGGACAAATAGCCAACATTTGCTCTAAAATAGAGATTTTTTCTTCAGGGTCTTTGGTTTCTTTCAGTCTGGCTGAAAGAGCAAAAAATTGTGGAGGTAGGTTAGCAGGCATATATCCTTGATTCCAGTCTGAGGGCTTTATTTTCTTTTTTCAGGAATCCAGCCAATTATATTATTTTTAAGTTCAAATCCTCCAGAAAGAAATTTTTCAATTGTCCAAATATTGGTTTGGAAATGAGTCGTCACTTGAGATACCTTTACCCAACTTTCTTTATTAGCCAGCGCTAAATAAATCAAAATTTGATCTGCTAGAAATCTGTCTATACAGGCCTTACTTTTTTCTTCTTTTAAAAGATCTAAGGCACATTCTTGCCCGATTTCTTCTGCAGATTTTCCCAATTTCCCTAAAGTGTCGCTGCCTAAAATTGTGTTTTCAAATTCTGCTACCAAGCAGAGCGAACTTCCCGGAGAAAGGGTTTTTGAATATTCTATTCGAGATTCAAAAGGTAATTTTAAAGAGGAAAGAATTCCTCTTACTCCACTTATCTGTCTTTCAGCCACCTTTCTCTTTTGCAGAGATTCTGAAGCCACAGAGATTGCCAAAATTTTTTTCAATTTCTTTCTTTTGGTTAAATTGAGATTTTTTAATTTACAAGGCCAGATTTTTACTTCAACCTTGGCTCCTCCTTCTGGGAAAAAACCTCTTTTTAAAACATTTACTTCTACTTTTGCTCCCATTTTTTTCAAAACTCTCAAAAATACATACCGGAAGTAATCAAAAGTAGGGCTAAAGGGAACATCTGTTCCTCCCCCTTGAAAGAAAATTTTAATAGGTTTTGAAGCAAAAAGCCCTACAGGCAAAAGAGACTGGAGGCAGAGAGTAATCGAACCTGCAGTTTTAATTCTTAAATGGAGATCTTTAGGAATAATTTTCCCAGGATAGAATCTGATCTCTTCTGAACCTAAGAAGCCTCCTTCTAATTTTCCATTACAAAGATCAGAGACAGCCTTTAACCCTAAAAGATGTTGAGGCATTAGTCCTCGTTTTGGTCTACTTTTTCTTATATTGAAAATCCGGCAAGGCTTTCTCGTTATTGCTGAGAGGGCTGTTGCCGTCCGCAATATTTGTCCTCCACCTTCTAAATATCCACCATCAATCTCAATCATATTTTATTTAATTGGTTACCGAATTGATTGGATAGTCCATTTAATTTGTATTAAAATAAAAAACCAAATTTGAATCAATAATTCAATAAAAAAGAAGTGACTCTAAAGTATTTTTCCATATGCTAAAAGTAATTAAGGATGTGGTGGTTTGATCTAGAGGGGGGAATTGGGGAGAGGGTGGAAGGTTGGCAATTGCCTATAAAGACTATCAGGATTTCTCAGAAAATTCAGGACAATTTTTTTACTAGAGGAGAAAGTTAACTGATTAAAATTAAAAAAGAAAGTTCTTTTGAACTTCAAGTGGCAAATTGATATAATCTCAATGAGTTTACCCTCACCGATAGTAGCACCCTGGCCCAGGGACCCTAATTGTCGCCTGGAGCCCTCTTGAATAAAATGAAAATTGGTTTAGTTGTTGATGATATTTGTTCTTTACCGGAAAAATTGATTGAGGAATATCAAATTGAAATTGTCAAGACAAAATTGTATTTTCCAGAATGGGAAAGATTTCCTGAAAAAAATTTATATCAGATAATGAAAGAAACCAAAGCCAGTCCAAAAACTTCTGCTCCTTCACCAGGAGATTATTTAAAAGCCTATAAAAGAGTTCTTCAAAATTTTGAAAAAGTTTTAGTAATTACCTTAACTTCTAAATTATCTGGCACCTATTCTTCTGCCCTTCAGGCTAAAAAATTGATGCCTGATCCTTCAAAAATTTTTATTTTTGATTCTTTAAGTGCCGCCACCCCAGAAGGACTTTTAACTTTAAAAGCGGCTCAATTAATTAGGGAAGGTAAAGAGATAGAAGAAATTATTAAAATTTTAGAAAATCTAAGAGAAAAAATTAAATTTTTCGGCTTTTTAGAAACCACCTATTGGGTAGAAAGAATTGGTAGAATGTCAAAGTGGCAGGGATTAGTTTTTAAGATTTTGAAAGGATTGGGAATTCAGCCAATGCTGGGAATTAAAGAAGGAAGAGTTTGTTTAACTGGTTTTAATTTCTGGACAAAAGATACTTTAAAAGCCCTTTTTCACCAATTAAAACATCAGGCCAAAAAAATGAAAAAGATGATAGTAGGAATAAATTATACTGATAATATTGATTTAGCCTATCAATTAAAAGAAAAAGTTGAAAAAGAATTAAACTCAAAGGTAGTTTTCATTTCTCCAGTTCCTCCTATTGTTGGAGCAAATTCTGGTCCCGGAACTTTAATTGCTGGGTGCCTGCCAATTGAGACCAACCAAAAAATTTAATATTGGATTTTCTCCTATGCCAAAGGTAATTAAAGTAGGATGTTGTGGATGGGCAGAGGCTCATCAAAAATATTTTAGGGATTTTAAAGTAATTGAGATTCAAGAAACCTTCTATAATCTGGAAAAAATTTCAAGATATGAGAAATGGAGAGAAGAGGCACCAGAGGATTTTGAATTTGTCATCAAGGCTTGGATGATTATCACTCATTCCATTTCCAGTCCTACCTATAGAAGATTAAAAAATAGGTTTGGCAATTTAAAGAATTATGGATTTTTCAAATCTACTCCAGAGGTATTGAAGGCTTGGGAGAAGACGGAAAGGATAGCAAGAGCCCTAAGAACCAAAATTATTGTTTTTCAATGTCCAGCCTCGTTTAAGCCAGAGCCGGAAAACATCGAAAATTTAAGGAGATTTTTTAAAAAGATTAAAACCAGAGATTTTATTTATGCCTGGGAGCCGAGAGGAAAATGGGAGGAGGGTTTAATTAAAAAATTATGTCAAGAATTAGATTTGGTCCATTGTGTAGATCCTTTTAAAACAAAACCTCTTTTTGGAAAGATCAATTATTTTCGGCTCCATGGACAGCCAGGCTATAATTTGAGATATAAATATACAGATCAAGACCTTAAAAAACTTTTAGAATTTTGCAATAAGAAAGAAAATTATATCTTATTCAATAATATCTCAATGTTAGATGATGCTTTACGCTTCCTTAAAGCACAAATTAAGTGACTCTTATGAAACTTTCTTTTTTAAAAAAGAAAAAGATTTTAATTTTAGGTCTGGGAAGGGAGGGGATGGCTACATTTTTATTTTTGAGAAGAGTATTTCCTCAAAAAGTTTTGGGTCTGGCAGATCAATTGGAATATCAAAAACTGCCTCCTAAATGTAGGAGGCTAATTGAAAGAGACAAGAAGATTAGGTTATATTTAGGAAACAACTATCTTAAATCTCTGCCTAAATATGACATTGTTATTAAATCTCCTGGGATACCTATTCACTTGCCAGAGATAGAGAGGGCTCAAAAATTAAAAAAGATTACCTCTGCCACAGAGATATTTTTTGAGAATTGTTTGGGCTCTATCGTGGGAATAACGGGCACCAAAGGAAAAAGCACTACTACTTCTTTAATTTATAAGATCTTAAAAGAGGCAAAGCTTAAGGTTCATTTGGTAGGAAATATCGGAAGGCCAGTTCTTTCTCTTTTTTCTTCTTTTTATAAAAAGGATCATATTTTTGTTTATGAATTGTCTTCTCATCAGTTGTTTAATCTTAAAAAAAGTCCTCATATTGCGGTTCTTTTAAATATCTATCGAGAGCATCTTGATTATTACAAAAGTTTTAAGGAATACATTAAAGCAAAAGAGAATATTACCCGTTGGCAAAATTCAAGAGACTATTTAATCTTTAATTCCAAAGATAAAATAGTAGAAGAGATTGCCAAACACTCAAAAGCCAAAAAGATTCCCATTCCTGATGTTTCTCAGATTAGGATAAAGACTGGTTTAATAGGAAAACTTAATCCGGAAGGGGTGATGGCTGCTATTGCTGTAGGGAGGATTTTTCATCTTTCTTTAAAAAAGATGGAAGAGGTGATTGAAAAATTCAAACCCTTGCCTTGTAGGTTAGAATTTATAGGTCAATTTAAAGATATCAGATTTTACAATGATTCGCTCTCTACCATTCCTGAATCTACAATCAAAGCCCTAAAGGTCTTGGGAGAAGATGTGGAGACCCTTATTTTGGGAGGATTTGATAGAAATCAGAATTTTAAACAGTTGTCTAAAGAGATTTTAAAAAGCAAGGTTAGAAATTTGATTTTATTTCCCACTACTGGAAAAAGGATTTGGCAAGATATTCTTTATGAGAACAGAGCCTTAACTCACAAAGGACAGAGCCAGAGATTACCAAAACATTTTTTTGTTGAAAATATGAAAGAGGCAGTTAAACTTTCTTTTGAAAATACAAACAAAAGGAAGATTTGTCTTCTTTCTCCTGCTTCACCCAGTTTTGGGATTTTTAAAGACTACAGAGAAAGAGGGAATCTTTTTAAAAAATGGGTAAGAAGATATGGTGCAAGTAAATAAACAAAGCCTTGAAAGAATTACAAACTCTCCAGAAGAGACTGAGAAAATAGGAGAGGAACTTGCTAAAAAGATTCTTTCTTATAGACCAGAATCTGAGGCAGTTCTTCTTTTTCTTGAAGGAGAACTGGGAGGAGGAAAGACTACCTTTCTTAAGGGTTTTGCTCGAGGATTAAAGATAAAACAGATGATAAAAAGCCCCACTTTTGTTATAATGAAAAAGTATTTAATTGCTAAAAATTTTTCTTGTTTTAGGAGATTTTATCATTTTGATTGTTATAGAATCTCTCATGCAAAAGAGATTTTAACTCTTGGTTGGGAAAAGATAATAAAAGATCCTGAAAATATTGTGGCTGTAGAGTGGGCAAACAAAATAAAAAGGATCTGGCCTGAGAAATATATCCAGATTACATTCAAGATTTTAGATGAAAATAAAAGAAGAATCAGTATTATAAATAAAATAGCATAATCTCTCTAATGACCAAAATAAATCTCAAATGTTAGATGTCAAATGTCAAATCCATATGTCAAATCTCAAATCTAAATAGAAAAATCCGAAATTCGAAATCCGAAATCCGAAACA
>Ga0190363_1000352_pt1 | contig 26678 bp, 30 predicted proteins | sample 48721867_MG_FD_161272 | JGI IMG/M metagenome (GOLD analysis project Ga0190363, IMG submission 161272) | Hydrothermal vent microbial mat bacterial communities from Southern Trench, Guaymas Basin, Mexico - 4872-18-6-7_MG | ecosystem: Environmental > Aquatic > Marine > Hydrothermal vents >... | reverse complement strand
TTGCATATGGGTTGCCCATGGAAATCCCTCCAAAATTTTTCTTGATTTCTCATCTAAACCTTGCATAAAATTTTCTTTCAGCATTTCTTGAGCACATGGACATGCTGTTATTCCACCTATCCCAACCCCAACCATTTTTCTTGTGATAATATTTCCTTCATGATTTTTTCTTGCAGTTGCTAAAGCAATTAGTTTACATGGCTCATAAGTTTTCATTTCAGATTTTGGTGTAGTTTTTTCAACCATAGCTTCTCCTACAGCCTTAACCATCGACCTACTAGCATACTCATGTCTTTTTAAAAGTTCTTTAGCAATTTCACTACAAGCATTTTCAAGTTTGTACGTTTTTCCTGCAAACTCCTCCAAAACCTCAGTAATTATTTCATAATTTCTGGAAGCATGAATACCTTTTTGGTTAGCTGGAAGATTAATATAAGCAGAAAAAGTTGGAACTACAAGAGTTGGTTTATTTTCAAAATATACAAAACCAATAGGCATTTTTACACCAGAAACCCCAACTCTTTCCAAGGAAAGAGGAACACCAGGTTTTTTATTATGAACTTCAGGTAAATTCAATCTTCATCAACACCTAAATTAAGCCCTAAATTCTTTAACTAAACTTTCCCTAATCAACCATATAAAAGATATTATCAAAACCTAAAATATCTTAAACTTTAAACTAGAAAATATCCTCATCTTGGATGTAACTTCTTCCAGTTTTAAGTGCAATTTTTGCTTTTTCAAGTTCACAACCCAAATAAGCTGCATGGTCTAAACGTAAAACCAAACCTTTTTCAAAAATCTTTGTGTAAACATCCTTTGGATTTAAACCTTTAACAGCAAAATCTGGTTTATTCTCACCATAACGATAATGAAAAACCAACAGTTCACCTGTTTCTCTATCTACTTTAACTTTAAAATATCCCTGAGGGTCATGTGTATATCCATTTTTTCCTTGTACCTTTAAAATTTTTGTTTTTCTTTCAACTTCACTTAGGCTTTCATTTTTTCTTCTTTTTTCTTTAAAAACCAGAAGATTTAACCCTAAATCTTTGGGTGGTATACCCCGTTTTTTGGCTAAAGTAACCATCTTTAAGGCTGTTGAAATCTCTTTAATTGTTCCATCAGTTTTGTTACTTGCTTGAGTTGTAAAAATTATGTTTACACCGATTTCCCAAGCTAAAAGAGCCAAAAGAAAATTTATTCCAACAGAATCAGCATCAATAAGTTCTGTAACATTTCCAGCTCCAAATAAAACTGGAATTTGAGGATTTCTTCTTCTAAACTCAACATAACCAAGTAAAGATTCAAGAAATGGTTGAACATTCAAAATTGGGTCTGCTATTAAATTTTTAAAACCTAACAGTTTAGCTTTTTTAATATTTTTTTCAAGTTGAAAAACTCTTTCTAAATAGTTTTCAGGGATTTTTCCATCCTCATCAGTAGGAGTTACAACAACAGGAGTTTTCCTTATAGATAGAAATTTTGATGCTTCAACCATGTTTTCACCATCAATACTTAAAACTAAACTTGCACCAGCCTCAACAGCAACCCTAATTTCTTCAACATCATGAGAATCTATACTTACAGGTTTGTTTACAGCTTTCAAAACAGTTTTAACGGCTCTCTTAGCATCTTTAGGATTTCCACCTCCAACCATCATTCCAACATCCACAATATCAGCACCACAATCCACATAATATCTAGCTAAACTTTGAATTTCCTCATCAGAAAGCATAGGTGAATTTACAATTTCAGCCATAAGTAAAGGTGGAAAACCCCAATTTGTCCAAACTTTTCTATCACCTGAACCTATAACCAAACCAAAACCGGATTTTTCAAGTTTTAAAGCCTCCATTCGAAGCTGATTAAGTTCTTCTAAAATTTTTTCTTTAAGCAAATCTTGCATAAGTTCACATGCAGGTTTTTGAGTTGACAAAGAAATTTTATCTAAATTGTCTAAAATTGTTGGTAGGTCGGCGGCATGTTTAGGTCCTTTAAAAGTTGGAACACCAACAATCTTTGAGACTTCCCCAGTATCTCCAACAATCAATCCTGGAAGTAAAATTAAACCAAATTTTTTAAGGTCAACCATTTCAACAATTTTTTTGGCTGCATATCTAGGTGTTATAAAAGCTGCAACCTGAATGGGTAAACTTAAAACTTCAACTTTAACTTTACTTTGTTTAACATATTTTTCAACAAGTGGTTTAGCTAAAATACCAGTTACAATTAAAACATTTTTTTTAAAAACCATAAAATCATCCAACCTAAAAATTATAGTCTTCTAATTTTTTGAACAAAAACTTCCGGGTTAAGCAAAGCTGAATCTATGGTTGTTAAAAGTAGTTCTTTATCTGAGGGTAAATTTCCATGAATTAGTCCTGGAATCAAATAGTGGGATGCATGGTTTATAATAAAACATTGAATGTTAATGTTCTCTATGAGTTTTTTTGTTTCAAGAAGGATTTCATACCAAGATGCTTCCTTAAATTTTCCTTCTAAAACAAGTTTATGAAGAGGAGCTTTTGGATGAATAATCAAAGAATGAAGTCTAACTTCATCAGGTTTCATCTGGTTAATGGTTTTTGCTGTTAACTCAGCATTTTTTTCCCATTTCTCAGCACCAGCCAAACCTTGAATAACCGTAACTGAAAGTTTGATATTAGCATCTTTAACAATTTCAGCAGCTTCAATCATATCTTTTGAGGTTACACCCTTCTCCATTAACCTTAAAACTTCATCATCTCCGGATTCAAGTCCCATGTAAATCTTATTTAACCCAGCTTCACCCAACATTTTTAGGTCTTTTCTTCTCCCCTTGATAAACTTAGCACCACCATAACAACTAATCCTTTCAAGTTTAGGAAAACATTTGTACAAAAAATCCAAAATTTTTAGTAGTTTTTCAACTTTTAAAGCTATTGTGTTAGCTTCAGCTAAAAAAACTCTTTTAACTTTATCCCCATAATAATTTTTAGCTAAAATAATATCCTCCAAAACATCGTTTAAGGGTCTTGGAAAATATTTTTCATCCTTATGGGTTCCACAAAAAACACAACGATTCCATGGACAACCAATTGTTGGCATAAGAATTAAACTATAAGCTTCCGGTGGGGGCCTATAAAAAATAGGTTTTAAAGTAATAGCCATTCCATATTCTGGAGGATGAATTATACGCCCCTTATCTGTAATCATTTTTGTTTTTCCCTCAAAAAATTAAAAACTAAATTTTCAAGTTCCCAAGGTGTTAAGGCTACCTTTACATTTTCAATCTCACGAAGTTTTTTAACGTTTTCTAGGTCTATTTTCCTAGGTTTAACTTTAACTTTTACCCTAAAATTGATAGCATTATAAGAACATAAAGGAACACATTCTCCACAACCCCAACATTTTTCAAGGTTTATTCTTGCTTTCCCATCAACAAACTCAAAAGCTTTATACCTACATTTTTCCATGGGCGGACATGGTTTGCAACCTACACATTTTTCCCTATTCACAACATAAGGAAGCTCAGTTTCACAAGGATATTGGTCTGTTGGCAAAATGTAGATAGGAACATTTCCTTTTTGAGCTTGAGCAAAAACATTTGTTATAAGTGTATCAGCAATTCCATAAACAATTTTTGCTGTTGTATTTGCACTACATGGTGAAACAACCAAAAGAGAATATTTTCCAAGTTGAAGTCTACCTGAAACAGGAAAACTTCCATCCCCAGAAACAAAAAATTCCTCATAATATTTTCCAGATGAAATTTTTTTGATTTCAGGTAAAAGACCATAAATTCTTAAAACTTCCCATCCAGCCTTAGATGCAAAAGTTGTAATTTTTACACTAAAATTTTTTTTAACTTTTTTCATGGTTGAAACTGTTTCAAACAAAAATTGGCCTGCACCAGTTATACCCCATGCAACAAACAAAACCATCTAACAACCCACCATAAAAATCTTCGATTCCTACAAAAAAGGTTTTATCGAAAAACCTAGAAAAATCATTGCTAACATGATCAAACCAGCAAAAATAACACCTAAAGCTACAGCCATAAATGCTGTATTTCTTTTCATCCCTAACAAATGAGCTGCAACAGAAGCTGTCCATGCACCTGTAAAGGGTAAAGGAATCAATGTATACAAAACTAAACCAACAACCCCATACCTGTCAACATATGGATTAACTTTTTTTCTAATTTTTGAGGTAAAATTAACATACAAAAAAGCAATTTTAACTCTAATCTTACTGGAAAAATTTTTTTTAGAAGTTTTAAAAAGAAATTTTTCAACCCAACCTAAAAGGTAAAGTAACGGGTAGATAATAGCTATATTACCTCCAACTGACAAAATAAAAGCTAATACTGGATGAAATCCTGCAATCAAAACCCCATAGGGTAAAGCTCCTCTAACTTCTGAAATAGGCATGACAGCGAGAAAAAGTAAAATTAAAACATGAGTTAAGTAATCCATCATTTATTACATCCATCAAATTTTTACAAGATAACTATAATCGATGTTTTTAACACCTCTAATTTTTTCTCCACTGGATGTTAGATTCAAAATTTCTGTTTTAGTTTGAGTTGTAAACCATTCAATTATTTTTTTTGCTATTTGAAGTTTTTTACGTTTAAAAGTTGAAGCTTTAAAATTTGATTTAAAATTTGGTTTAGAATATTTTCCAACAACAACTCCAAAATCCATTCCAGCTAAAACAATTTTTTTAGCACCAAATTTTTCCGATAAAAAAATACTACGGTCTCCATCCGTAAAACCTCCAAAATTATAAACTCTTTTAACTGGTTTAACTTGAGTTGTACCTAAAACCTTCCCAAGTTTAGGAATAGTTTTCCTTAAAACATCCATGTTATCTCCATGAGCATGAATAACAAGAACAGAACCCATCTTTTGAGCTTTAACTAGGTCTGAAATTTTACCATCAAGGTCAGTTACAACTAATTGAGGAACAACACCAAAATTAAGTAAAGCCGAAGTTGCACCATCAGCAGCGACTAAAACACATTTATTATAAAATTCTGTTTCCAAAATTTTCCATAAATCTTCCTCTAAGGATGGACCTGCACCAAAAATAACAACAGTTTTTCCTTGAATTTTTTCCCTTAAAATTTTTGGATGTAAAGCTTTACCTTTTATTAGTTGACTTAAAAGACAAGCTGATTTCTGGTCTTCTTCCATACTTAAACCAAGGGTTTGTTTAATCCAATTATACCATGGATACCACTCTTTAAGCTTCATAACCTTAAACCTTCAATTATACAAAAAGGATACACTAAGAAAAAATTATACTTTCCCTAGATGTTTAAACCATAATCCCAAAAATTTTTATCTTTTTATGTTAAGCTTAGTAAATTAAAATTATGGTTAAAAATCTACTGTTAAAACTTAAAATTAAACCTAACCATATAATCGAAACTATAGTTTCAACCTACAATCTGGATAAAACTCCTAATGCAGCACCTATGGGAATAATTTTCCAAAACGATAATAGACTAATTATTAGACCCTTTATTCAAACTCAAACCTACAAAAACCTTAAACATTGGAAATGTTGCACCATAAACTTAACAAGCAACCCTGAAATATTCTTCCAAACAACCTTTAAAAATTCTAAACTTCCAAAAAAATGGTTTAAAAAAGCTAAAAATGTAAATGCTCCTAAACTAGTTTTTGCTGATGCTTTTATTGAGGCTGAGGTGAAAAAGGTTAAAGTTGAGAAGGAAAGAGCAAAAATTTTTTGTAAAACCGTTAATTTTGATGTTAAAACCTACCCATCTTACGGTTATTGTAGAGCAAATTTTGCTGTTATTGAAAGTATTATTCATGCAACACGTGTTAAACAATTTTTGGTTGAAGGAAAAAAACAAGAAGCAGAAAAACTTCTAAATCTTATTAACCATTACCATGCATTGGTTAAAAGGGTTGCCCCTAAATCAAACTATCTACAAACTATGAACAATTTAATTAAAATTTTAAAAAGGTGAAAATTTTATGATTAAGTCCTATGATGTTGGTAGTATGCCTTTTGAAGATGATTATAAAAAATTTTTAGTTGAATGCGGAAAGCTTGAAAAATATTTTGAGAAAAAAATTGTTGAAAGTTTTATTGATAAAATTCTTTGTGGAATAGATGTTCCAAATTATCCTCAATATAGGGATATGAATGAAATGTTTCTTGAAAAGTTTGGTGGTTTAATTAAAACTAAAGATGGATATATGCTGGAAAAACCATTAACAGTTAAATATGAAAAAAGAAAAATTGAGGAAGTTGAAGTTTTAAAAAGGAATCTTGGAAAAATTAGTGAAAAGGTTGGGTTTAAAGTTAAAATAAAAATTTGTGTTACAGGTCCCCACACCTTATCATGGGTTTTTGCTTATCGAGACCCTGAAATTTTTCTTCAAATTTCTGATGTTCTTACAAGAATTGTTGAAGAAAACATTTTTAAGGTTAAGGATGGGGAAATTTCAATTTTAAGTTTAGATGAACCTTTATTTGGGGTTGTTGATGATTCTAGACTTGATTATGGTTCTACTGGTAGAGAAAATTTGATGAAAGCTTGGGAAAAAATTTTTTATACAGCTTTCTCAAAAAATGTTGAAACAGTTTTACATTTACATAATACAACGGACCCGTTATATTGGGATATAAAAAGCCTAAAAATTATTGAATCTCATGTTGAAGACCCATTATATACGTCTAAATACACAAGAAAAATGTTGGAGCAAACAGATAAGTTTCTTAAGGCAAGTGTTACTCCAACAGATTTTGATAAACTTATTAAACAAAAAATAGAGAAAGAATATCCTCAAAAAGAAAATATTCTTCAAGTGATTGGTGAAGTTTGGAAGGAAATTAAAAGAGGAAAATTAAATCCAAAAATTTTTCTTGAAGACATAAAAATTATCCAGCTTAGGCTAGAACACATTATTAAAATGTTTGGGGTTGAAAGAATTTTATACGCTGGACCTGAATGTGGATTAAAAAGTTTTCCAACCTATCAGTGTGCCTTAGAATGTTTAAAAAATGTTTCAGATGCAACAAAAAATCTTAAATCTATCTAACAAGCCAATTTTGTCCTGGTTCTCTTTTTAAAATTACACGTTTTTCATAATTTCTTCTATTTCTACGTTTAGGTATAGGTGACTTTTTTTCTCTTCCAGGAATTTTTGGTGTTTGAAATCTTACTTTACCAGCTTTAGTTAATGAACCGTGAGTTGGCATTTAAACCACCAAGGATTAAAGTAAAACCTAGAAGTATTTAAGTCTACCCGAAAAATTCAACTAAATTTTTACAATTTTACCTGAAGATTCCCTTTTAACAAAGCCAAACTCTTTTAGTTTAGCCAAAATTTTACTGGAAAATACTGGGCCATCTTTACATATCCTAAATCCATCAACCATACAACTCCCACATAAACCAACACCACATTTTATGTATCTTTCTAAGCTTAATTGGGCTGGAATTTTATGTTTTAAAGATAAATCTAAAACTTTTTTTAGCATAGGTTCAGGTCCACAAGCATAAATTTGCCTATATTTACATCCTTTCTTATCCAATATTTCGGCTAAAACATCTGAAGCTAAACCTTTAATTCCCATTGAACCATCTTCAGTTACAATTAAAACAGATTTTTTACCCAAAATTTTTTCTACTTCATGAACAAACAAAAGCTCTTTTTTTGTTTTTGCTCCTAAAATTGATGTTGGTTTACCTTTAAATTTTCTAAGTTTTAACAACAATGGATAAAGAGAAGTTACTCCAACTCCTCCACCAACAATTAAAACTTCACCACTAACAATCTTGAAACCTTTTCCATAAGGTCCTCTTAAACCAAACTTAGTACCTTTCTTAAATTGGTGAATTGTTTTTGTTGTTTCCCCAACATTTTTAACTGTTATAGCTGAGATTTTTCTTTTCCAACCTATATAGGAAAGACTCATAGGGACTTCATCAACACCAGGAACCCAAACCATAACAAATTGGCCTGGTTGAGCTTTCCAACAAAAATCATCCTCAAAAAATATTGTTTTAATGGTTGGAGTTTCCTTTTTAACCTTTAAAACTTCAACAATTCTTGGTTTGTTTAAGGCTTGAAAAGAAATTTTTCTTCACCCTAAAAATTTTTATGAGCTAATCCAACAATTTCTCCAATATTTTTGATGTTTTTTCTCCTCAAATAATTGTTTAACCCTCTGATAATTTCCCTAAAAACCTTTAAATTTTTATGGAGAATTGCTGTTCCAATTTGGATGGCCGATGCTCCAGCCATAAAAAATTCAACAGCATCCATCCAGTTAGATATTCCTCCACAACCAATAATAGGAGCTTTAATCTCCTTAAAAATTTCGTAAATACATCTTAAGGCTATAGGTTTTATAGCTAATCCTGACAATCCACCCACAATTCCACCTAAAACAGGTTTTCCTGTTTCAATATCTATAACCATGGCTTTAACAGTGTTAATTGCTGTTATTGCATCTGCACCTGCTTCAACAGCAACTTTAGCTATTTCCCCAATGTTTGAAACATTGGGGGTTAATTTAACAAAAATTGGTTTTTTTGTGACGGTTTTAACTTTTTTAACAACCTCCGCTAAAACCTCCATATTTTGACCTATTTCCCCAACTTTTTCATGAGGACAGGAAACGTTTAATTCTAAAGCTGAAAAATTTAAATTTTCAAGTTTTTTTGCGACCTGGAAATACTCATCTGGATTAAACCCAAAAATACTTACTATAACCGGAATTTTAACAAGTTTTAATGTTTTTTCAATCTCTTTAATGGCTTCATCAACCCCAGGGTTGGGAAGCCCCATAGAATTTAGCAATCCACATTCTATTTCAACGATTGTTGGGTTAGGATTTCCATTTCTAGGGTTTAAACCTATAGATTTTGTAACAACGGCACCTACACCTGTTTTAGCCAATTTTTCTAAAGAATAGGCTGTTAAACCTAAAATTCCTGAGGCATTCATAACTGGATTTTTAAGTTTTAAACTTGAGATTTCAACCTCTAATTTAACCATTCTTCTTTTCCCTTCATAAACGATGCTAAGCCTAAATCCAGTAAAAAAATCTTTTTAATTTTAGGTTACACATTTTTAAAGTATTAATATAGTGTTTAAATGGAGAGGTAGATTAAACTTTGAGTCTTAAACATGAAATTTTAAACTTTGTAAAAGAAGATGAAATTGTAAATTTACTTCAACAACTTGTAAAAATTCCAAGTCCAACAGGTGAAGAAAAAAATTTAGCTGAATATATTTATGAAGTTTTGAAGAGTTGGGGTTTAAAAACAGAAATTTTTGATGTTTTCCCTAACAGACCTGATGTTGTAGGTTTTTTGGAAGGTTTAGAAGGAAAACCAACCTTAATCTTAAATGGTCATCTTGACCATGTTCCACCTGGAAACCTTGAAGATTGGTCTTTTAACCCTTACGATGGAAAAATTGTGGATGGAAAATTGTATGGTAGAGGAGCTGCTGATATGAAAGGTGGACTTACAGCTATGATGGTTACAGCAAAAATTTTGAAAGACCTTAATGTTAAACTTAAGGGTAATCTTGTTTTAACCTTTGCAATTGGAGAGGAAAAAGCTGAACCTGGAACAAAATATTTAGTTGTGGATAAAGGAATTAAAGGTGATTGGGGAATTGTTGTTGAACCAACAGTTTATAAAGGAAAATTTAGAATTGCAGTAGCTGAAAGAGGTCTTGCATGGTTACATATAACTGTTAAAGGTAAACCTGCTCATGCAAGTCAACCTCAACTTGGAGTAAATGCAATCATCAAAGCAAATAAGATAATAACTGAGCTGGAAAAATATGGGAAAAAACTTGCAAAAAAAACTCATCCTTTTCTTGGGAATCCAACATGCACGGTCACTATGGTTGAGGGTGGATTTAAAGAAAATGTTGTACCGGATAGATGTAAAATAACTGTTGATAGAAGAATTAATCCAGATGAAACTGTTAAGAGAGCTAAAAAAGAACTGGAAAATGTCCTAAAAAAATTACGGAGAAAAGACCCTAAACTTAAATTTTCAGTTGAGGTTTCTAGAGTTTTTGAACCTGCTGAAATTCCTGCAGACCTTCCTATCGTAAAAACTGTAAGAAAAAATTTTAAGATGGTTTGTGGGTACGATTCAAAACCTTGGGGTGCTCCTTATGCTTGTGATGCAAGAAATCTAATCAATGATGCTGGTATCCCAGCCATTGTTTTTGGTCCTGGAGACCTTGCTCAATGTCATTCAATCGATGAATATGTTAAAATAAGTGATGTTATAACCGTTACTAAGGTTCTATTGTTGACAGTTTTAGATTTTTTGGTTTAAGAGTTTATAACCTACAAATTAACCATTAAAATGTTGAGAGTATAATGGAAAAAATATTTGTTATAGACTCAATAATCGGGTTTTTAGCTTTTAACGGTAAAAATAGGATAATTGATAAAGTTTTATTTCCAAAAACACCTGAAAAAGTAGCTGAAAAACTTTTAAAAATTGAGGAAGAAGAACTTGTAGATGAGATTGAACAGTTAATTAAAAGGTTGGGTGGAAAAGCCGAAGTTTTTGTTTTTGAAAATGATGGTTTAGCTAAAAAGGTTCATGAAAAATTTGGTGTTAAAGTTGAGGTTGAAAAAGCTAGTAGTGCTGGAGAATATTTAAGGTCTAATCTTAGTTCTTTGGCTGTTGAGGTTGGTTTTGTAAGTAAACCTGAGGAATTTTATGATTTTACCCGGGAAGTTTCAACGATTGCAACAAAACTTAAAGTAAGAAAAGAAGCTATGAAGAGGGATAAAATAATCATTCAACTTATTAACACTTTGGATGAATTGGATAAAACTATGAATCTTTTTGCTGGAAGAATTGGTGAATGGTATGGGTTACATTTTCCAGAGTTAAGTAAAATTGTTGACTCTCATGAAACTTATGCAAGACTTGTTAAAAATCTTGGGTTTAGAGAAAACTTTACGGTTGAAGAGCTTACAAAATTAGGATTACCTAAATCTAAAGCTGAAAAACTAACTGAATTGGCTCAAAACTCTATTGGGGCTCCTATGAATGAGGAGGATATGGAATCTCTTCAAACAGTATGTGACCTTTACCTTGGAATGGTTAAAACAAGACGTTATATTTCAGAAAAAATTGAGGAATTAATGGAGGAAGTTGCACCCAACCTTAAAGCTGTTGCAGGTCATACTTTAGGAGCTAGGCTTATAGCTTTAGGTGGAGGTTTAGAGGAGCTTGCTAAACTTCCAGCTAGTACTTTCCAAATTCTTGGTGCTGAAAAAGCCTTGTTTAGAGCTTTAAGAACAGGTGCAAAACCACCAAAACATGGGATAATTTTTCAACACCCTTTGGTTCATCAATCACCAAAATGGCAAAGAGGAAAAATTTCAAGAGCTTTAGCGGGAAAACTTGCAATAGCAGCTAGAATAGATGTATTCACCGGAATAAATCAAGGTGAAAAACTAAAAGCAGAATTGGAGAAAAGGGTTAAGGAAATTAAAGAAAAATACAAAACACCACCCATAAAACCTAAAAAATTTAAGAAGAAAAGGAAGGGTAAACGTTGAATCCCCAAAAAGTTGAAGCTCATGAAAAATTTAGTGGAGTTTTCTGGGTTTGGATGGAGGATGGAACACGTAGACTTGCAACTGAAAATTTAGCTCCCGAAAAAACTGTTTATGGTGAAAAATTGATTAAATTTTATGGGAGAGAATATCGGGTTTGGGACCCTTACCGAAGTAAGCTTGCAGCAGCAATTTTAAGAGGGTTAAATGTTTTACCTCTTAAAGAATCCAGTAAAGTTTTGTATTTGGGTGCTGCAACAGGAACAACAGCAAGCCATGTTTCCGATATTGTTGGTTTAACAGGCAGGGTTTATTGTGTTGATTTTGCTGAAAGAGTTATGAGGGAACTTATAAACAATGTGTGTGCTTATAGACCAAATATGGTTCCTCTTTTGGCTGATGCAAGAAAACCTGAAACTTACCGGTTTGTTGTTGAAAAAGTTGATTTTATTTATTGTGATGTAGCTCAACCTGAACAAGCAAAAATTTTAGCTGATAATGCTGACCTTTACCTTAAAAATGGTGGTAAGGCAGCAATAGCAATTAAAGCTAGAAGTATAGATGTAACAAAACATCCCTCCGAAATTTTTAAGCGTGAGATTAAAGTTTTGGAGGATAGAGGGTTAAGAAAAATTGAGGCTGTTGACCTTGAACCCTATGATAAAGCTCATAGTCTAATCTTAACTGAGTATAAGCCTTCAAGGAAAGGAGGAAGATAAAGTTTGGGTTGGACAAAAGGTTATGACCGATATTTAACCCATATTGATTTTTTGATTAAACGACTTAACATGCATCTACCTAAAAACAGAAAATCTTTACTTCAACTTTTAAGTGAAGACTCACCTTCTGTAGATGCTGTTGATGGAAGTAAACTTTATTTTAAGAAACAGGATATTGTGGAAGTTTCAAAAATTCTTCCAAAAAAATTTCATGGTTCTTTTATGCTTCCTATACTTATTGTTAGAAGAATTGAGCTTGGTAAAGGTGTTTTTACTGTTATGGGTGGAAAACTTGAAAAACATTTTGTACGGAAAATTTTAGGTTTAACCCAAAAATCTTTTGATGAAATTGAAGGTGGAGAAATTTATCTTTACAAGGTTCAAGTTCAAGAATTATTGGGAAAACTTGGTTCTTTGATCGTGATTGGTTTTGAAATACCTGATGAGGAAAAATTTTAAAATTCTAGTTTTTTCTGTTCACTTAAAACTTCAAACCTAACTTTTTTAACAGTTTTCCAAGATTTTCTTAAAAATTGCGGATAATCTTTTCGAGTTTTAAACCATTCTTTAAGAAAATTTAAGGTTTTAGGGTCATGAGCATATCCACTTCCAAAATCTCCATAGGCTTCTTTAAGCTTAGAAATTGTTTTATCTCTGTAAACCTTCGCTAAAATTGAAGCAGCACCCACAACAATATATTTCCTGTCAGCTTTATGTTCAGAAATAATTTTAATTTTTTTTGAAAGCATATTTTCAATTTGTTTTCCAAATCTTTTAGCATCAATATCTGACGCATCAACATAAGCTATAGTTGGATTTAACTCCTCAATTATTTTAGCCATAATTTTTGCCTCCAACCAATTAAGCTTAAACATTTTTTTTCCCTCAAAAACAACCTTATCAACCTCGTTTGGACTAACCTCCACAATCTTAAATTTTAGGGCTAAAGACCTAATTTTTTCATCTAAATTTTCTCTTTGGGTTGGTGTTAAAAGTTTAGAATCTTTAACCTTAAGCTCTTTTAATTCTTCCATCTTTTCTTGGTTAAAAAGAACACCTGCAATGATTAAAGGTCCAATAACAGAGCCTCTTCCAGCATCATCAACACCTGCAATTAAAAACATTATTTTTACACCATTTTTGATGGTTAAGATTAAGCTTTTCTATTTTTATTTGGTAAAAATTTGTAGATAATAGTTTTGGGAGTTATGGTTATATGCTAACTAATACTAATCTATATATGGTGAAATTTTTCAGAGGCGGATAATGGTTTGGCTAGAAAACATGAAAACCTTGAATACAAGGTTCTCCAAATAATCAAGGAAAGCGGTAGTAAAGGTATTCTTCAAAGCCAACTTTGGAAAAAAATAAATGCAACAAGTCGTGAAGGTTCAAGAATATCTTTAAAGCTTGAAAAAGCAGGTTTAGTTGAAAGAATACGTGAACTTCATGATGGTAAATGGACCTACAAACTTATTGCTAAAAAAAGACTTTTAACCATAGATTCTATCATAGATGTTCCATGTGTTTTTTGTGTAGACCAAAACAAATGTGGGGTTGGAAGCCGGTTTTCACCAACCACCTGTAAAAAACTTTCAGAATGGTTAGAAAAAATTTCTTATAACCATCAAGGTGAAACTTAAACCTTTGACATGGATTGAAAAACGTAAAAAAGATTTTTTTCATAAAAAAGCTAAAATTGAAGGTTACAGAAGCAGAGCAGCCTATAAACTTTTACAAGCAAACCAAAGCCACCATTTTATAAAACAAGGAGATTATGTGATTGATTTAGGTTGTGCTCCTGGTGGATGGCTCCAAGTTACAAGTAAACTTGTTGGTTTAAAAGGTAAAGTTTTGGGTGTAGATTTAAAACCTATAAAACCTCTTAACCTACCTAATGTTCAGTTTCTGGTGGGTGATGTTTCGGATAAAGAACTTCCTAAAAAAATTTTGGATTTGATGGGTGGCAAAGTAGATGTTGTTCTTTCAGATTTATCTCCAAAAATTTCTGGTGTTTGGGAATTAGACCATGCATGTCAAATAGATTTAGCAAATTCAGCTTTAAACATTGCAAAATTAACCCTAAAAAAGGGAGGTTTCTTTTTTGTTAAAGTTTTTGACGGACCCTATCTTAAAGAATTCATAGATAAAATGAAAAAAGACTTTTTTGAGGTTAAAATTTTAAAACCTAAAGCAAGTAGACCTGAAAGTGCTGAATTATATCTTTTGGGTAAAAAATTTAAACCTAAAACTGGAAAAGTTAAATTAAACATTTTCTAACAAAATTTTTTTGAGAATATTTATTGGTGCATTTGTTTTTAATCCCTGAGGATTAAAATGGGTTGGTGTAACTTTAAATCCTTCCTTCTCCAATTTTTTAAAAATTGATTGGTAGGATGGTGTTGGAATATTAAGAAAATCACAAAGATAACTTAAAACATAATAGGTTGGTTCACCCTCAATTTCTAAAAAAATTTTCCACAAAATTTTATTCAAGTTTTTCCCTAAATCTTTAACATTAGCCAAATTAAGCATTTTTTCCACAAATTTTTTATCCCAAAGTTCCTTTACCCATAAAGGACCAGCAAAATCCATGGTTCCACCACAAACTTCACATGTTTGATTTTCTGGGAATAGTTTGTTGAAAATTTTTCTGTTTAAACAGTTAAAACAATGGTAAATATAACCTAAGCCTGTTAAAGCCTTATCTGCCTTTTTTGCTCCCCTAAAAATTTTAACATAAACTTTTACATAATGGTTGGTTGAATGGCAAAAAACTGGTTGAATAGCTAAATCTATTTTTGCTGCTTCCCTACAAACAAACCCTACAAGGATTCTTACAGCTAACTCATGGTTGTATTCTGTCCGCAAAGGTTTAGCTTCATAATGTCTTAAACAAGCTTTTGAATGAACACCACAAAGCACAGCAGTATCTGTTGCTGTTAAACATAAAAGTCCACCATTTTTTGTTGCTCTTAAAGCTGAATTTAGGTAGGGAGCTGGGGAGCCAAAAGGGTCCACATCCACAACATCAAACCGCTTCCCCTTACCAGCAAACCTACTTAAAATAAAATTAGCATCTTCACAATAAACCTCAACAGTTTTTTCTAAACCGTTTAAACTAATATTTTTTTGAATAAGCTTGTAAGCTTTAGGGTTAAGGTCATTAACCACAACCCTTTCAACACCTTCAACCTCTTTTGCAAACCTTAAACCTCTAACCCCACAACCAGCTAAAGGTTCACAAACAGTTATTTGATAATCTTTCTCCATCTGAAAAGCCTGAACAACCAAAACAGCAAAATCCCGATTTAACTTCATAACCGGATTATAGAAAACGGGTAAAACGGAAGAATAAGCCTTATATTCTTTCTCAAATTTTTTAAAGTCAGGAACATAAAATTCAATTTTTCCTTCCTTAATCTTAGTTAAAGGAAAATCAATTTCCATGAGAATCAAACCTTACCCTAAAAAATAATGGTTAAGAGAAAAATTTAAGTCAAACCTACATCATTTAAGCAATGACTGAAAAATGGGAGTATAGCTATTGGTAGGTTTGGATGGAAAAAACTTTGCTAAAAATCTTTTTCAGGAAAAAGTTGAAAAATTAACTTTAATTCTAGAAAAATTAGCTGAAAAAAGTAGTGAAGGTGCTATAATTCTGGTTGAGGGTGTTAAAGATGCTGAAGCTTTAAAAAACATAGGAATTAAAGGGAAAATTTGCTGTATAAAAAATAGGAAAATTCCTCTTTACGATTTTCTTAGCCAATACATAAACATAGATAAAGAAGTCATTGTTTTAACTGATTTTGACCGGAGAGGAACACAGTTAGCTGAGAAAATAGTAAACTACCTTGAAAAAAGTGGTAAACCAGTTAATTTAACTTTCTGGTTAAAAATGCAAAATCTTTTTTCCAACAGTTTAAAAGACATTGAGGGGATAGCATCCTATCTTAAAAACATTGAAAGAAAAGCCTATAAACATCCATTTTTTGGTTAAAAAAGCTTAAAAACAGCCGATGCTTATTTAGAATGGAAAAACTTTAACAATTAAAACTTAAACTGGAGGAGTGTTTCCAAAATTTTTTAGTTTTTGGAGGATGATTGGTTGACAAGCTCAATAACCCCAACAGCAAAATATGTTATTCATGCAAAATTTGAGGTAAATGGTATTGTTGAAAAACCAGATGTTATTGGTGCAATTTTTGGTCAAACTGAAGGTCTTTTTGGTCCAGAATTAGACTTAAAAGAGCTTCAAAAAAACAATAGAATTGGTAGAATTGAGGTTGAAGTTAAAACGGAACATAACAAATCCTATGGAACAATAACTGTAAGTTCAAGCTTAAGTAAAGCTGCAACAGCTATTCTTGCGGCAGCCATTGAAAGTGTTGAAAGAGTAGGTCCTTGGGAAGCAAAAGTTCAACTAGAAAAAATAGAAGACCTTAGAGAAGTAAAAAGAAGGCAAATCATCAGAAGAGCTAAAGAAATCCTTAAAAAATGGACATTTGAATCCGTACCTGAAACAGATGAAATTTTAAGAGAAATTTCTGATGTTTTAAAACCATCTGAAATTGTAACTTACGGTCCAGAACAGCTTCCAGCAGGTCCGGATGTTGATTCAGCCCAATCAATTATCGTGGTTGAGGGAAGGGCTGATGTTCATAATCTGCTTAGATGTGGAATAAAAAATGTTATAGCTATTGAAGGAGCAAAAATTCCTGAAACTATCGTCAGGTTAAGCAAGGAAAAACAGGTTACAGTTTTTCTGGATGGGGATAGAGCTGGAGACTTAATCTTAAAGGAGCTTTTACAAACAATAGATGTTAAATATGTTGCTAGAGCACCCCCAAGAAAAGAGGTTGAAGAACTTACATGTAAAGAAATTATGACTGCTTTAAGAGAAAAAATTCCAGCATCAGATGTTCGAATGAAATATGCAAGAATTCATGTTCCACCAAAAATAATAGATATTATTGAAAATTTAAAAGGAACATTAGAAGCTGTACTTTTAAATGATAAACTTGAAATTTTAGCTAGAGTTCCGGTAAGTGAGCTTGCTGAGAAACTTCCAGGTGTTGAAGATGTTTCAACTGTAGTTTTTGATGGAATAATAACTCAAAGATTGGTGGATTTGGCTGAAGATAAAGGTGTGAAATATCTTATTGGGGATAAGATTTCTGAGCTTAATAGAAGACCTATAAAACCTAGACTTTTAACCTTTGAAGATGTAGCTCCAGAATCTCCGGCAGGAGTTTAAACATCCTTATACTGGTAATTTTTATGAGGGTAGGTTTACCCACAACTCTTTTCCAAAAAGATACTGTTGAAAATGCTATCAAAAAAATTTTAAAACTTCATCCTAACTGTATAGAAATTGTTTTTGATATACCCCATTTTCCACCTGATAAAAGAAGAAAAACAGAATTTAAAAAAATAAGAAAAATTTTGGTTGACAGTGGGGTTGAATGTTCCGTTCATTCATGTTTTTACGAGCTTAATCTTGGAAGTTTTTATCCCCAAAACAGAAAGTTTGCTCTTAACCAAGCAAAAAAATGTATAGAGTTTGCTGGTTTAGTTGAAGCTAAACTTGTAACAATTCATCCTGGATATTTCCCCATTCAACATGACAAAAAACTTTGGGAAGAAGCAAGAAAAAGGTTTGTTGAAGACCTTAAACAATGTTTAAACTTTGCTTGTAAAATGGGCGTAATATTATCTTTGGAAAATATTCAATCTAAATATTTTTTCTTTTATAGACTTGAAGATGGTTTAGATTTAGTTAAAATGGTTGATGGTTTAAGGGTTACTTTTGATGTTGGACATGCATATATTTGTGAATGTGAAGCTAAAACAAGGTTTCCTGAAAAACGTATTGCAAAAATTGTGAGTGGAAAACTTGGAAAATATATTTCCCATGTGCATCTGCATGACAATTTTGGTGTTAAAGATAATCATCTAGTTCCAGGTGATGGAAAAATAAATTTTAAACCTATCATAGATGCTTTAAAAAGAATAAATTTTAGTGGACAAATTATAGTTGAAGCTTGGAATCCCAAAAAACCAGTAAATTTTGGATTTAGAAGTTTAAAGATAACTAAAAAACTTTTAAATTTCTAATTTTTTAAGTTTCCTCTTCACTAAGCTCAATAACACATTCTTCACAAAGATATTTTCCATTAACTTCCACTAACATATCTGACCATTCACCACATGCTTCACAATATCCTGTTAAAGATATTTTTTCGTTTTTAACTGGTATAGAACCAGTTTTAAGTCTTTCAAGAGCAACCTCCAATAAGGCGGGTGTTATGTTTAAAATTTCTGCACTTGTAATTATCCCTACAATTTTTCCTCCTTCCATGACTAAAAGTCTATCAACACCAAATTTTTTCATTCTTTTTGCAGCTTCATCCAATCCAATGTTAGGTGAAACTATAACAACAGGATGACTCATTACCTCTCTATTCTTAATTTTTGATGGAGAAATACTTTTAGCTACAACTCTGCTTGCAATATCTTTTCCGGTAATTATTCCTATAGGTTTTTCTAACAGGTCGATTACAACCACACTTCCAATATTATGTTCAAGCATAAGCTTAGATGTTTTAAGAATATTCTCATTCTCAAAAACAGTTATTACTGGTGTTTTCATAACATCTCTGACCTTAATCATTGGTCTTTCTCCACTCAAAATTTTTATCCTCCCTAAAATTATCTTTGAATTTTAAGCTTAACGTTTACACTAAATTAATAGGGTCTCAAACATTTAAGGTTATTTTCTTGGAAAATAGGCTTTGCCATAAGGTATTAAAGAAACAAATTTTTCCAGTGGAATCTTTAAAATTTTTTCCCTTAAATTTTTAGGTACAAGATTTGCTAAAGCTGTTCTTAATCTAAATGCAACATCTTTTGCCTTATCCTTTCCAGGAAAAATTTCGACAATATAACTTGTTATTTTTTCTATTGCAGACCTAGGTCCAACTAAAACCTCAACTTTTTCCCCATTAATCTTAACTCCCACAGCAAGTTTTAAAGGAACATTTTTAATGTAATTTTTTGAACCTACAATAAAAAAGGCTCCCCTACCTAAATATTGACCTGAAGGTGCTGATTTACTTAGTTGTTCAGGTTTAATGTAGTATGCATCCATGGATGAAAACTCATCTTTCCATGCTCTACTATAACAAACAGTAAATTGAGCTGCTTCTTCCAAAGTTTTTTGGTTAGGAGTTTTACCTTGAGTTTTGATGACTGTAAATGGTGCACCAATAAGGTCTGCATGAAAAACGATATCCCATGGTTCTGTGTATCGTTTAATTAAGGCTTCATTTGAATGAGCATCCTTACCTGAAACAACAAGAAAACCTTCCGAAGATTGGAAAAACCTATATTTTTCAAACCATTTTTTTTCAGGAATCTTTTTAGGTCTTTCATGAGTAACCTTAACAATCTCCATCTTACTTTCTAATGTTTGAATTTTTCTTGATGTTTCTTCAAGAAGCTTTTTAATCTTAGATATTTTTTCACGGATTTTTTTTGCTTCATCGTAGTATGTTGAAGCATTCTGATAAATCGTTTTATTTAGGTTTAACGGTAATTCTGTATCTTCAACAAAAACTTTTAAAATCTTGTTTTTAGGGTCTAAAGACTTAAAAAGAATAAAAGGAGTTTCTTCTTTTAGTTTTCTTTCCAAAACTTTTTTCTCAATTTCTTCCCAGCTTTTTCTATGATTAACCTCTTCTAAAATATAGTTGATTAAAGCTTGAATTTCACCTGAAAACCTATAAATTAGGTCACCTAAAAATCTATTTTTTCTTTCCTCTTCCTCCAATTTTTCCAACATGTTTTCTTGTTCTTTAAGAATTCTTTTTTGTTCTTCAAGTTGAATGCTAAACTTTTTTTCTTCTTCCATTTTTTCTTTTTCAAATCTTAACCTTGTAAAGTATTCATCTAAAGCTTCATTGTAAGTTAAATAATGCTCTAAATGTTTTCCATTGTAGATGGATAATGGAAAAGGTAAAACATCTAAAGGTTTTTCATGGTTTAAATAAACAATACAAGGTTGGGGGTTATCCCTTTTCTTAAAAATTTCTTTTAATGCATCATAAATTTTTTTAGCTAAAAATTCTGTAAGCTTTTCGCATGTTAAACTTTTTTCAACCCCAGCAATTTTTAAGATTTCCTCGGTATAAATTCCACCAATTCCTAATATTCTGGTAAGAACTCTAACAAGTTCACCGTTAGATTCTTTGATTTGACTAAAAAATTTTTCAAAACTTAGTTTTTCAGGATTTAAACCTGTTGGTGGTGGAAGCTTAAATTTTTCACCACGAAGAATTAATCTGTCTCTCATTTTTTTATAGGTTAATGCTTGAACAATTTTTTCTTCTTCATCAACTAGAAGTATGTTGCCTTTACCAAAAAGCTCAGTAATTAACTTAAAATTTCCTTTAGAGGTTAAGATGTGAAAAATAATTATTCTTTCAAAGTTAGGTTGTTCAACCTTCCTAATTCTACCATTTAAAAGGTATTTTCTTAGGGTTGAGCAGAAAATGGAGGGTTTAATTGGTTTTTTAAGAGTATATCTTGTAATATAAACAGTTTTACCAACCTCAATTATTAGTTGAATTTCTGGTTGAGCTGGTTTATTTAACTTTAAAAGTAAGGTAGAAAAATCTGGATGATATATGTTTTCAATGTAGTAGTTTTCCAGTTTTTGGTCTAATTCTTTGCATAAAACTGAAATTTCAAGACTTGTTAGATTAGTTTTTTGTTTAAGTTGATTCAACAAATTTCAGCCTAAAATAGTAACTGTTAAGGATGATTTATATATTCTAGTTTACGATAATTTTACCTTAAATATTTAGGTTGGTAGCGGATGGGTTGATGAAGCTTAACGAAAAATTATGGTGGTTTAGATATTTTTTAGCTATTTTAGCAGCAGCCCTAACTGCCTACCTAACCCTAATCGGATTTTTTCAAGGCTTTATGGTTGGTGCGCTTTTTTTGGCTGTTGCAATTTACGTTTTAAGCTATTTTATTGCACGTTATTTATGGAAAATTAAACCTGAACAACTTCCTAAAAAAAGAGACTTAGCCCTTTATGGTGTTTTTGCCTATTTTATAGCATGGTTTGTTTTTTGGATACTTTTTTATACCTTAGCAAAAATTTTTGGTTCTTAAAAGTAAATAGAAAATTTTTAGGATTGTTTTTTATGGTTTAAATTGTAAAGATAACGGATAAACTCAACCCATGCAGAAAAAAATCCTCTGTCAAATTCTGAGCTTATAAGGTTTTTAGCTCTTTCCTCAAAATTTTTTCTTAGTTTTATAAGGTACTGCTTATCTTGTTGAATCTTGTTAACAAAAACATAATCATCATCCTTATTTTTTGAAGCTTGAATAATTCCTTCTAAGGCAAGAATGTAACCTTTTCCCCAGCTACCTTTTGAAGCTTTATCTTTAATCTTTTCAAGAATTCTTTCAGCTTCAGCGAAATCCCTGTTTAAAGTTAATTCATAAAATTTTCTAACAAGAAGTTTAGGAACCAGTTTAGACGCCTACTTACACCTTTTTTTCAGGAACATCCTCAATTCCATTTTCAGTAATTCGGAAAAGAACTTCAGTACCTTCAGGTAAGGTTGGACTTACAACCAACTTTGCAATTTTAACTCCTGGAGTTGGAGACTTTCTAAGAAAAACTCTTGTATGACTTGTATGAGCCAAGATATGTCCTCCTGTTGGTTCAATATCTGCAAAAAAGGAATCTGGTTTAGCCATAACTTGATTGGTTACAAATGCTGCAGCATTAAAAGCCCTTACAAGCCTCATAAGTCTATGTAGATGCTTTTCAAGTTTTTGTTGTCTTTCAGCAAGCATTTCTCTACCAACAAATTCACTTCTAAAATGAGCTACAAGTGAATCCACAATTATTAATCTAACATTATGTTCTTTAAGTTGAGCATCAGCATTATCCAACAAATACATTTGATGGTCTGCTGTTAAAGCTTCAGCATAAACTATCCTGCTAAGAACCTTGTTTGGGTCAAGATTATAGCGTTTAGCTATTTGAACAATTCTTTCAGGCCTAAAACTGTTTTCTGTGTCAATGTAAAGCGCTCCACCATCCAATCCTCCTTTATCTTTTGGAAGTTGAACAGTAACACATAGTTGATGACAAATTTGGGATTTTCCACTGCCAAATTCACCGTAAACTTCTGTTATAGCTTGAGTTTCAACTCCACCACCAAGTAACTCATCCAATTTTTTACTTCCAGTTGTAAGTTTTTCAATAGTTTTACGTATTCTCATGTATTCATCAGCCCTCATAAACGGAACAGAAATAATATGTTTTCTTGCCTCAGTAATGATCGCATAAGCAGTTTTTTCACCTAAAAATTGGGTGAGCTCTTTAAGACTTGCTGTTGCAAGAGATTCTATGGTTGAGTATCCCATTTTCCTTAATTTTTCAGCTGTTGCGGGACCAACACCTGGAATATCCTCTATACTTCTATACTTTAGTGGTTCTTCTTCGTTAGATTGGTTACTTTTCAATATTGAATTCACCAATTCCCCAAAGTAGGTTTAATCTAACTCCTATTTAAGAACTGTTGGATAAAATTAAAGGGGGGAGAACAATAAAAATATTCCTTGAAATAAGGATAGGTGGTTTAGGTTGAGGATTTCACAAAAAATTTTGGAAGAGGTTGGAGTTGAACTTTTACGTAGAGCAGCAATAATTTTACCCAAAGATGTTAGAGAAGCCCTAAAATCTGCTTATGAAAATGAAATATCAGCAACAGCAAAAATTGAGTTAAAAAATATGCTTGACAACATAGAAAGTGCTGAAAAACTTAGTAAACCTATTTGTCAAGATACTGGTATTGTTTCTTTTTATATTAAGGCTAAAGAAATCCCTAATTTTGATGAGTTAGAGGAAGCTTTAAGAAAAGCAACAGCAGAAGCAACCAAAAAAGTGCCTTTAAGACCGAATGCTGTTCATCCAATAACACGAAAAAATCCTGGAACAAATGTTGGTGAACATATACCTAACATTAATTGGCTTCCGGCAAACATAGACCATGTTGAAATTACGGCTTTTATTAAGGGTGCAGGTTCAGAGAATATGAGTGCATTAGGGATGGTTACTCCCGGTTTAGGAGTTAAAGGGATTAAAAAATTTGTTTTAGATACGGTGGTTAAGGCTGGGGCTCAACCATGTCCCCCAATAATTGTTGGGGTTGGGGTTGGTGGAACTGTAGATTTAACGTTTAAACTTGCAAAACTAGCTCTTTTAAGACCTATTGGTAGTAGAAACCCTGAAAAAGAGGTGGCAGATCTTGAGGAAGAATTGTTTAAACTTATTAATCAAACTGGAATTGGAGCTATGGGTCTTGGGGGTAAAACAACATGTCTTGATGTAAAAATTGAATATGCTCATTGTCATACGGCAAGTCTGCCTGTAGGTGTAAACATTCAATGTTGGGCTGACAGGAAAGCTACAGCAAAAATTAGTCCAGATGGTTCTGTTGAATATTTAGGTTAAAGAAGGAGGGGTGAATTTTTTTGGTTGAATATAAGTTAAAAACACCCATAAAAGAGGAAGATGTTAGAAAGCTTAGGGTTGGAGATGTGATTTACATTACAGGATTAATTTATACAGCTAGAGACCAAGCTCATAGAAGAATTTTGGAGTATGTGGAAAAAGGTCAAAAATTACCTGTAGACTTAAATGGTTCTGTTATTTTTCATGTTGGCCCCTTAATGCGTAAAGAAGATGATAATTGGATTGTTGTTTCAGCTGGTCCAACAACAAGCACAAGAATGAATTTGACAACACCTAAACTTCTAGAAAATTTTAAGGTTAGAATTATCATTGGAAAGGGCGGTATGAGTAGGGAGGTTGCTGAAGCACTTAAACGTTTTGGAGCTGTTTACTGTCATTTTACTGGTGGAGCTGGTGTTCTTGCAGCAAAAAATATCAGGAAGGTTGAGGGTGTTGAATGGTTAGATTTAGGTATGCCTGAAGCCTTATGGAAACTTCAAGTTGAAGATTTTGGTCCATTAACAGTAACCATAGACTCAAATGGAAACAGCCTATATGAAGAGGTAGGGAAAAAGGTAAAGGAAAACCTTGAAAAAATACTTCAACAAATCGGTTAAATTGTAAGGTTTTCTTCCTTAATTTCTTTTTATTCTTCAACAACCTCCAAATAAACAGTTGTACATCTAATTAGAAAACCTTCAGAAACCTGTAATTGAAAAACTAATGCTACCTCATGGTCTGGTAGCCTGTCTTTTAGGTTTGATGTTTTTTTAACCATATCAATAAATTCTATGCTTGTTTCATTTGTTTCAATGGTTGATTCTTCAATTTCCTTTCCATCTGTTACATTGTATAATCTGATTTTTCCAGTTGCGGTAACATCATTTACCGATATTGCAGCTACAAAATAAACTGCTTTGAGATTGGTATAATTGTTTTTGTTGAATAAAACTCCATATGGTTTTGTTTCCCAGTTAGGTGGGCAAACCTTGGAGTTTGTCCATCCTTGGTAAAGGGTTATATAGGTTACCCTTCCCATGAAAAATACTCCAACCTTACAACTATAAATACTCTTAGGAAAACATTTTTCATTTGGCTGAATACTCTTGTCCTTTTCAACCTACGTAAACCCGAAACTTGAGGAAGCTGAAAAAGTAATTCAAAATGCAATTTCAAAACATATGTTATTGGTTATTCTTGGAAATTGTAAGGTTGAATATGAGGGTAGGGCATCCTCAACCCTTGAATGGGGAAATAGGCTTGTTATCGTTAAATCTGATGGTTCGGTTCTTGTCCATCGACCAGTAGGTTATGAGCCAGTAAACTGGCAACCATCCAATTGTATTTTTCAGGTTGAAATTTTAACAGACAAACTTAAAATTAAGGCTTCAAGGCTTCATCCAAACGAAACTTTAAACATATTTTTTGAAACTATTCACCACATTTTAATTTCAAATCTTCCTGATTTAGGAGAATTTTTCCTCCATGTTTCTGAGCTTGAGATGAAAAAGGCTATTTTAACATCACCTAACCTTGTTGAGGATGGATTTAAACCATTATCGGCTGAAAAAGGTTTGGGTGAAGCTGGGTTTATCGATGTTTTAGGTGAGGATGAAAAAGGAAATTTTGTTGTTATTGAAATTAAACGTGTTCCAGCTGGAAAAGATGCTGTTCTTCAACTTGAAAGATACATTAAAGCTTTAGAGAAAAAAGTAAACAAACCTATTCGTGGTATACTAGTTGCACCTGAAATTCAAAAAGAAGCACAACTTTTAGCGGCTTCTAGAAAAATAGAGTTTAAAGCTTTATCTTTAAGAAAATGTTATGAAGTTTTAAAATTAGAAAAAACAAAAAAACTTAGTGAATTTTTAACCTAAAATTGTTTCCCAACAATATAAAACACAAAAAAGATACGATGATTTTTTACGACAAAATCTCAAAATCTTACGATAAGCTTTATGGTGAAGAACAAAAGCAAAAATTTAGTTTTACATTACATAAGGGAAAATTTAATTTTAAGGGTAAAATCTTAGATGCAGGTTGTGGGACAGGTTTATTTGAAGAATTTATTGTGAAAAGAATGGATGGAAACAATTTATTTTTTTGTGTAGATTTTTCAAAAAAACTTTTAGAAAAAGCTAAGAAAAAACATCGTGTAAGAGAAAATATTTTTCTTGTTTGTGCAGACATTGATAAACTTCCATTTCCTAACAATTTTTTTGATGTTTGTGTTATTTTTACTGTTTTTCAAAATTTGCCAAATCCTAATCAAACATTGGAGGAAATTGAAAGGGTTTGTAGAAAAAATGCATTGTTGGTTACAACCTACTTAAAAACAGAAACCAATCTTGAGAATTTTAAAAATTTTTTAGGAAAAATTGGGTTTAAACCGGAAGTTTTTGACCCACCACATCTAAATGAATATGTTGGTTTTTGCAAAATTTTTAAGTAAATTAAAAATGTCTAAATTCCATCATAAAATATTTTTTGTTTGGTGGAAAGGGAATGGTTGATTATAGTTTTACTGATGAGCAAGAAATGTTAAGAAAAAGTTTAAGAGAGTTTGGTAAAAAGGAGATTGAGCCTCAACTTGAAAAAATGGAAAAGGAAAGAAAAATTCCTAAAGAATTGGTTAAAAAAATGGTTGAAATGAATCTTTTGGGGATGTGTGTTTCTCCAATTTATGGTGGGGCTGGTGTTGATCCGGTTACAGCTGGTATTGTTGCTGAAGAGTTGGGTAAAGCTGATACAAGTTGTTCAACAGCTGTATTTTTTCTTATTCCTTGTGTTTATAGTTATCTTATTGGGAAATATGGCTCTAATAGGTTAAAGGA
>Ga0190363_1000351_pt1 | contig 26739 bp, 22 predicted proteins | sample 48721867_MG_FD_161272 | JGI IMG/M metagenome (GOLD analysis project Ga0190363, IMG submission 161272) | Hydrothermal vent microbial mat bacterial communities from Southern Trench, Guaymas Basin, Mexico - 4872-18-6-7_MG | ecosystem: Environmental > Aquatic > Marine > Hydrothermal vents >... | reverse complement strand
CGCGATGGAACGTATAGGTCATTGTGGAGACGGATACGAATGGATTGAGAATCTCTACGGCCGCGAAATGATAATAGTTCCCATAATGGTGCCGGATTTTAAGATAGAACGTTATCTTGGGTATGGACGTGGGGTTACTGGCGGAAACTTCTGGTATATGTGCAGGACAAAAGAAGCAGTTATAGAAGCCGGAAAGAGAGCTCTAGAAGCGATACATAAGGTGGAAGGCGTAGTCACACCATTTGATGTATGCTCAGCTGGATCGAAGGCTGAGACAAAATTTCCGGAGATAGGGCCTACCACAAATCATCCATACTGTCCATCTTTGAGGAAGAGGCTTAAAAGCAAATCTAAGGTTCCTGAAGGCGTCAACTATATTCCTGAAATAGTGATAAACGGCATAACGTTGGAATCCGTCAAGAAGGCCATGAAGGTTGGCATCGAAGCTGCATCTAAAGTTGACGGAGTGGTTAAGATATCCGCCGGAAACTACGGCGGAAAGCTTGGAGATTACAAAATATACTTGAGGGAGCTCTTCTCTTGAAGCTCGACGTTATTTGCTTTGGAGCATTAAATGTTGATAAGCTCTACAAGGTGGATAGGATAGCATCCGCCGATGAGGAGAGCGAGATCCTAGACTTTAAGGAGGCTCCAGGAGGATCAGCTGCAAACACTGCTGTGGGACTAGCTAGGCTAGGTGTGAAGACTGGTTTCATCGGAAAGGTCGCGAGGGACAGGGAAGGCGAGATGCTGATAAGATCCTTCATTGAAGAGGGCGTAAATACCGATGGCATAGTCGTCGCTCCGCATGGACGAAGCGGAGTCGTTATAGGATTTGTGGACAAAGCAGGCGAACGAGCCCTCTATGTGGATCCGGGAGTAAACGATTTATTAAGCCTGCAAGAGATCGATCTAGACTATGCCTCACAAGCGGATCTGTTACATTTATCCTCTTTCGTCGGTGAAGTCTCATTTAAGGTTCAGAAAGAAGTCGTTAGGGCGTTGCCAGACATACCGGTTACAATCGATCCGGGAATGATATATGCCCGCAAAGGGCTCTCAGAGCTAAAGCCCATGATCGAAAAGTGTCTTGTGTTTTTTCCAAATGAGCATGAGATCAGAATTCTAACTGGAAAGAACTATATTGAAGGCTCTCAGATTCTATTGAAGGAGGGCGTAAAGATAGTCGCCGTCAAGCTCGGCTCCCGTGGATGCTACGTGACGGATGGCAAAGAGCAATATATGATCGAGCCGTTTAAAGTGAAGGTTGTTGATTCAACAGGCGCTGGAGACGCCTTTTGCGCCGGTTTCATCTATGGGCTGATAAAAAATATGACGCTTAGAGAATGCGGCATTCTCGGGAACTTTGTTGCTTCCAGAACCTTAATGAAGATGGGGGCTAGAAATGGGCTTCCTAGGAGGGACGATTTACCACTGTAATCGCTAATAAAGAGACAACCTTAAATCTTATATGAGGCATATACTAAGTAGGTTGTGCGTATCATAGATGAGGATCGTTTCCCTCCAGAGAAGACTGATATCCCTCATTGCCGAAGAAATGAAGAATCGCATTCCCCAATTCGAGCCTTATTCCTCAGACTATCAAATCGTCCTATATGCTTCTAAAGATTTAGAGGCGTGGATGAGGTATAAGCTCTCCCTTAAAGGCCGCTCCTTCTATGAAGCTCTCGAAAGGATGCTGTATGACGAAAGAGACGCGTTCCGGATCCTTATAAAATCTTGGGTTACTATCTGGCTTGGAAAATGGAGGGAGAGAGTCAAGATCCTGCATACAAAGCCGAAGCTTCCGTCGAGCATCGAGGAGAGAATCGAAGAAGCGAAGAGGATATACGCTAGATTAGAATTCAGGAAGGAACTTAAGAAGTTAGTAACGAGAAAGCTGATTTCTCAGGGAGAAATATGTATGGCGAGCTACATTGCTGAGAATCTTATAATAGAGGAGATTGCGAGACGCTTGCGAAATTCAAATGTGGATTCGAAGAATCTAAGGTTAGATCCGCTAGACATATACAACGCGCTTTCAAGAAGAGTGTTGGAGATACGGAGGGAGAGGGGTCCCCTAATATACTTGAGAATAAAGCCAAATCTCCTCTAGTGTTCTGTACATTGCGACTCTAACATATCCAATTCTCTTCGATCCAAAAGTTTCAGCGTCATTCTTCATAAAAAAATTTAATACTCCCCAAGAGAAGTTTAATGCAAATGGAGGTTTGTTAGCTTTGAATGGAAAAGTTAAGGTGTTATTAAACGGGTATGGCGTCATAGGGAAGAGGGTCGCTGACGCCGTAACCTTACAGGACGATATGGAAATAATCGGGGTGGCCGATGTAGTCTCTGATTGGCGTGTGAAGATGGCTCAGAAGAAAGGATACACAATCTACTGCAGTGTGTCAGATCCCCAACGGGTTGAGGCAATGAAGAAAGGTGGAATCGAGGTCGCCGGAACACTGGAAGATCTGCTTCGCAAAGGAGCAGTAGACATTGTAGTTGACTGTGCACCAGCTGGCTTTGGCGCGAAGAACAAGGAGGCACTATACGATAAATATGGCGTAAAAGCTATCTTTGAAGGCGGAGAGAAGCATGAAGTTGCGAATCTAAGCTTTGTAGCCCAATGCAATTATAGCGAGGCTGTGGAGAAGGCTGAGAGCGGACATAAATACTGCAGAATCGTATCTTGCAACACTACGGCTGCATGCAGAATATTCCATGCGCTCTACACGAACTTTAAGATTGAGAAGGCTAGGATGGTTTTAGTTCGCCGCGCAACGGATCCAGTAAAGGGAGACACTGGGGGAATAATGAATACCGTTGTTCCATCGCATCTTCCAAGCCACCATGCTCCAGACGTTAGAACGGTTATACACGACGCAATCCCGGATCTCTACAGCGCGGCAGTTAAAGGATCCCATACTATGTATCACTTCCACTTTTACGATGTGACGTTCGATCAGAAGATCACGCGCGAGGAAGTTCTCGAAGCTCTGCGAAACGAGCCTAGATTAACATTCGTGGACTCTAAGGATGGAGTTATCGGTTTGGCATCAATAATCGAGATAAGCCGAGACTTAGGGCTTCCAAGAGGAGACATATACACAATTCCGATATGGGAAGACTTCGTGACAGTGATCGGTGAGAATGAGCTACTCTTAGCGGCTGCCTGCCCCAACGAGAATGACGTCATACCGGAAAACGTTGATGCGATTAGAGCGTTAACCCTGATCGAGAAGGATGGAAGCAAGAGCATCGAGAAGACCAACAAGACTCTGAAGATCCCGGAAGTTCTCTATTAAAGCAGCCCAATTTTTTATGTTTAAGGTGAGTTTATGCCCAGATTCCTTACGTTAGACGATGTAGATGTTAAAGGTAAAACGGTCCTTGTGAGAGTCGACTTTAACTCTCCGGTTGATCCGAAGACCAAGAAGATTCTTGACGATACGAGAATAAAAGCTCACGGGGAGACCACGCTTAAAGAGCTATCTGAAAAAGGAGCGAAAGTCGTTATATTAGCTCATCAGGGACGTCCGGGAGATCCGGACTTTATCCCGCTTGATCAGCATGCTAAGAGGCTAGGTGAAATTCTAGGTAAACCAGTAAGATATATTGATGATTTATACGGAGAGGAAGCCAAGAAGGCAATAAGAGAACTAAAGGAAGGTGAGCTTATCCTACTAAAGAATACACGGTCTTATCCGGATGAGCGGAAGTCAAAGAGTCCCGAAGAACACGCTAAGTCAGAATTCATAAGGGAACTAGCATCGCTAGCTGACCTATTTGTTTTTGATGCCTTCTCAGCTGCTCATAGGTCCCACGCCTCAGTCGTAGGCTTCATGGCTGTATTGCCGAGTGTCGCGGGTAGAATCATGGAGCGTGAGCTAAAGGCTCTATCAAGGGTGCTGGAGTCCCCAGAGAAACCCTGCGTCTTCATCTTGGGAGGAGCGAAGGCCGATGACTCGTTAAAAATATCTCAGCATGTTCTAAGTAATGGAATAGCAGACTATGTTTTAACGGGTGGAGTAACCGGTCATCTCTTCCTCGCCGCAACTAGTGTTGACCTAGGGAAACCTAATATGGAGCTCCTTGAGAAACAGAAGGTTCTAGATCTGATCCCAGGTATTAAGGAGCTCATGGCTAAGTATCCTGGGAAGATCAAGGTGCCAGTAGATGTTGCGATTGATGTCGAAGGGAGAAGAGAGGAAGTCTCAATTAGAGATCTTCCAACAGATTATCCAATACTCGACATAGGAACGAGGACTATCAAAGAGTATTGTAAGATAATAAATGAGGCAAAGTCAATAGTAGTAAGCGGCCCGCCTGGAGTATATGAAAGGAAGGAATTCTTGAAGGGTACGAAAGAGATTTTCAAGGCCGTAGCCGAGTCAGGAGCATTCTCGCTTGTTGGAGGGGGACATACAGTAGCGGCTGTTCAAGAGCTGGGACTAAGTGATAAGATGTCCTACATAAGCATAGCTGGAGGAGCGCTTATAGAATTCTTGACGGGAAGTAAATTACCTGCTGTTGCAGCCTTAGAGAAGGCTGCGGAGAAAAAGTCATCATAACGAGTTGTCTTCTGGATTTACAGATTCCCATATTTTTGGTATACTACTTAAATGAGACCGTTAGGACTCGGATGTAATCTCCAGTATCGGCGCATCTATCGGTTGCTTCCTCCATTGAGTCGAGTAGATCCTTTAGAAGTATTAAGGAAGCTGGATTCAACTTGTCTCCATAACTTAGCAGTAAAGATTTTATCTCTAGGAATTTTTTATCAACCTTGTTTTCTTCTTCTTCAACTCTTTCTGACATAACTCTCGCTCTCGAATTATCCTCCCCCAGACTCTTTAGGCTCTCCCTTAATACTCCAGCAGTGCTGACTATTCCATGCGCCATCTCATGGTATGCATCCCACAACTCCTTAGGAATATCAGCGTCAAGAAGAACGAGCACGTTTCTAGCTGAGTCTTTAACGTAGTCAGCCACTCTATCGAGGTTCTTAACAAGGTTCATTATATCCTCGCGGTCTCTCGGAGATAGTGTTCCTTTAGTGAGCTCCTCGAAGACTACTCTCCTTAAGTCATCTACTTCTTCTTCGGTTTTGAAGAGTCTGGCTATCGTAGTCTTCACGGAATCCTTCTTTCCCTGCGTAGCTAAATCTATGGCTCTTTCAAGATCGTTAATTGTATCTAAAGCAACGGCCATTTGGCGATAAGCTATCTCTAAAACCTTATTCACTCTTCTCTTCTCAAACCAGCGTTCCATTAGGATTAATCTCCCACATTACCACCATGCCCAATTTTTGAGCTAGCTATATTTTAAGATTTATCCTTCAACCGAAAATCCTGCCATTATACGCTTCTATTCAACATGGTCATCTTTTAAGTATGACTCTAAACTCGCAGAATTCTTCTCCCAAAGCCATGCATCTAACCTCATTTACATTTACCTCTATGTTGAAGAGACGCTTAATGATACCACCTATAAAGCTTGATAAGAAGTAGCAACATGGCTTATTCATCTTCAAACCTCTACATTCTGGGCATTTATAAATCTTGGCAACGTATCCATCGTCGAGGAGATTCTGCTCCACTCTAGAGCCAACAGGAGCAAGAAGCCTCTCAGAAAGCTTCTTCATGCTTCTTCTCCAGTCAGCAAACTTAGAGGAATCCTCGATTATATCCATAATAGTGTCTGGAAGCTTTATGTCTCTTGCAGCATCATATCCAGCTCTGCGGGAAAAGACGGCGTAGGATTATCCGAAGATTTTCATGTTAGTCTCCATAAGCCTCAGTGAGTTCTCTAAGGGTATAGTCTCATCGAGACTGGGAGTTTCTCCTAATTCTAATAGGTTGAGCATGTCAATCTTTCTTAAAATCACTTTCGTAGCGTTTTGACCAATAATGGCAACCATAGCTTTAACAATAAAATATGGGATAATTTTGTACGTAAGATCCTGTGAGGTTTCTTTTCTTATGGATGACCACAAGTTTCTTCCACACGATATAAGAAGCCGAAAAAATTTTAAAATCTTTATTGTTTAAAAGATATAATTCACCTTTTGCGGTTTCAAGGCTAGATTAAAAAGTTATATTTCTATTTAGCTTGTGAAAGAATGTCTAGGAGTATTTATTCTAGGCTTAATTCTCTATGCAATCCTTCTTTCGGATACGGGTAAACCAGCACATTCTCTGGCGGCACGCTGAACGTTAATTTTTCGCCGGTCTCAGGCGGAGACTCACCGAATCTGAGGGATTTCTTGATGAGAATCTCATCTCCACTCGGCGTCTCCACAGTTATGCGCACTAAACTTCCGGAGTAAACAATTCTAGTTATCTCTCCGGAGAATATGTTTTTATCAGTCTTTCCCCCCAGTACGACGAACTCTGGCCTGAAAGCGACTACAACTCTGTCGCCAATATTTCCCTTAACTTCTGTGCTAATCACTTTCAATCCGTCTCCAAGATCTATAAGTAAGCCTTCTTCAGAAACTTTTTCGATATTCCCAACAAGAAAGTTAGCTTCGCCTACAAAGTTGGCGGTGAATAGATTCTTCGGCCTCATGTACAGCTGGAGGGGCTTACCAGATTCAACTATTCTCCCTTTTCTCATGACGACGACCCTATCAGAAATCGACATGGCCTCCTCTTGATCATGGGTAACGTGGAGAACAGTTATCCCTAAATCCTTAGCTATCCTCCTAAGCTCATACCGTAAAACTGCTCTGACTTTGAGATCTAGGGCTCCCAGCGGCTCATCGAGGAGCATTAGGCTTGAACGCGACATCAACGCTCTAGCAACTGCGATCTTCTGTTGCGTTCCACCGCTTAGCTCATCTGGGTAGGCGTCAACCCGCGCTGAGACTTTTATCATCTCAATTATCTCCTGAGCAATCATCTTGGTTTCTTCAGGCGGGAATCCTTTAACGTTCGGTCCATAAGTGATATTCTCCCAGACGGTCATGTGTGGAAATAACGCTATGTCTTGGAAGACGTATCCGATTCCTCGATCCTCTATTGGGATGTTGTTAACTAGCTTCCCGCCGATGTATATTTCGCCTTCATCCGGCTCGATTATTCCAGCTATGCTCTTTATAAGCGTGGATTTACCACATCCGCTTGGACCTATCACAGAGACATATTCTCCGTCTCTTATCGTCAAGTTTATGTGATCATTAGCTAGTATTCTTCCATATCTTTTCGTGACGTTGACGAGTCTAACTTCCGGCATTTATATCGCCTCTATCTCCCTAAGGAGACCTCTCTTAGGATATCCGAAGACGCGGCACTCCCTCGGATGAAAAGATACTATCACGATTTCGCCTCTGCGGAGCGGTTTCGAGGATCCTTCCAGAAGGATCCTAGAGAATAGCACCATGTCATTCTCAAGTTTAACTACGTACTCCATCGAGCCGCCTACGAACATGGCATCCTCTATCTCCCCTAAAAGATTATTGAAGCCCCTCCTGCGGCTCTTTCCTAGAGAGATATGTTCACGCCTAACGGCAACCACAACTCTCTCGCCTACATCTCTTGACTGGTCGGACACGCGGATGCAGAGACCGCCTCGAAGCTTTATCTCAGAACCAAATTTATTCACTTTTGAAACAATTCCCTCGAGGAAGTTTGCTCCTCCAACGAAGCTCATAACAAATATTGACTTTGGATTGGTGTAGATTTCCTGTGGAGAGCCTACCTGTTCTATTCTTCCCTCGCGAAGAATGGCTATTCTATCAGCTACCATCAAGGCTTCTTCCTGATCATGCGTGACGTGAATTGCTGTTAACCCTTGATCCTTAACAAGGCTTCTCAGCTGTGTTCGAAGATTAACTCTGAGCCTTGCATCCAATGCGCCGAACGGCTCATCTAACAGTAGTATTCTAGCTCCGGCAGCTATTCCTCTCGCAAGTGCCACCCTCTGTTGCATTCCTCCGCTTAGCTCATGTGGATAGGCATCTTTTCTTTCTCCAAGCCTAACCATCTCTAAGATTTCAGATGTAACGTCATTTATCCTCCTCGGCTCCCATTCCCTTATAGTTGGACCGAATGAAACGTTCTCCCAGACGTCCATATGCGGGAAAAGAGCGTAGTTCTGGAACATATAAACGGCATTTCGCTTTTCGGGAGGGATGCCGTTCACTTTTCTCCCGCCGATGTATATTTCGCCTTCATCCGGCTCGATTAGTCCAGCGATCAAACGTAGAAGCGTCGTCTTACCTGCTCCCGTCGGTCCGAGGACGCAGAGATACTCTCCATCCTCAACTGAAAGGTTTATGCAATTCAGGGCAACGATCTTACCAAATCTCTTGGTCACGTTAACGAGCTCGATTAGGGGCAACTTGGTCACCTCCGGGTGAGGATTCTGATTATTGCGAGCATGATCAATGAGAGAATTATTAGGTATGTTGAAGTGAAGAGAGCCGCTGGTATCGCTAGCGCTTCAACCATATTCACGACTAAGACTGGAATAGTTGCATCTCTCCCCATTACTATGAGGGTTGCACCTGTTTCCCCTAGCGAGTGTGTGAACGAAAGTATGAAACCCGTTAAGATTCCTCCCTTTATAAGTGGTAACGAAACAGCTTCGATGGCACTATACGCATTTGCGCCTAGTGTTCGAGCTGTTTCCTCATACATCTGCACTCCGGACCCCTCATATGCCGCTATGATCGACTCAACGATAACTGGAACGGAGAAGACTATGTGCGTGAGGATTATCATCCATATTCCAGAATCGACGAGGCCAAGCCCGGAGGGGCCCCAGAGAAGCAAGACTGAAAGGCCTAAAGACGATGTTGGAATGATCATTGGAACCTTAAGTATCGTTCTGAGTATGCGTCCATATCTTCTTCTCTCGATTATGAAGGAAAGAGGAATCGATATACACATTGCGATGTAAGTTGAGATGAAGGCAGCAATCACAGAGGTTAAGGTTGCGTTAATGATCAGGCTGAAGTAGCGTGACGGTCCAAAGAGTTGATAGATAACTCCTCCTTCAATCCTTCCCGTGTAAGGATCTGCCGACCAGTATAGTGTGACGGAGCTTATGACGACTGCTATCGGGATTACTACAACGGTCACCACGATGATCAATGGGACTATATCCTTCACCATGGAGAGTTTCCTGGAAAGGAATCTCTCAAACTTTACGATCTTCATCGAAAGGCTTATTGGAATGCGGAGTTGCCTCCTCGAGAAGCGCCGACGCTTGCTAACGTAGATTTCAGCAGGCAGAATTATCATCCAAGCTATTAAAACGAGAAGGCTTCCCATGAACGCTGCTGTAGAGAGCTTAAATTCGGAAGCCCACCTAACAATTGCTATCGAAGCAGTTGTGCTTACTCCGGAAACTATGAGGGTTGCACCTGTTTCTCCAAGTGAACGCGCAAAAGCTAAGACAGCTCCTGAGAAGACTCCGGGCATTGAAAGTGGGAGAAGAATCCTTCTAAAAGTTGTTAAGGAGCTCGCTCCAAGAGTTCTAGAGGCTATCTCATATGTTTCCTCTATTGATTGAATCTTTGTCTCTACGGTTCGAACAACGTAGGGAAAAGTTAAGGCGACATGAACAATGAAGAGCACGAATGGAACATTAATGAGCGGAATAGCCGTGTTCATCGATATAAGCCCGGCGGATCCAAACAGCCCGCCTAGACCAGATGAGGATGTCCACGTTATTAGCGTTGCGAAGCCGAAGCCCGAGGTGGGAATCACTAACGGAAGGGTTACGAGATCCTCTAGAAGGCTTTTTCCAGGAAACTTTTTTCTTGCGAGTACATAGGCTAGCGGAATTCCGAAGGCGAGGTCAAAAGCAACAGTTGATAGGGAGAGTCTGAACGAGAATAGAAGAATCTTAATGATTTGCCTCCAATTTTCATCTCCAATAATCGGATTTGCGAAGACCTCATACCAGACCTCATCCCACCTCAAAAAGACGTATGAGATTAAATAGAATGATGGGAGAACAACGAAGATCAAGAAAGCAATAAGGGTGCATGAAACAACTATCCTAGAGAGATCAATGCTAATGATTTTCCGAGTCATCCGCTCTTCTCCTATAGCCCTGTATTCCTTACGCGAACCCAAGCTTTAAAGATGGCCTCCATAACTTCTCCCTTCGGAGGCTTCAAAATAGGCACGTCTATCTCGTACTTTACGCCGTTTGACTGACTGAATATCTCTTTATCTAGAGGTACACTCGAGATTGCCGGCCTGAAACCGTGCTTTTCAGCTAATTCCTGATTCTCGGGTAAAAGTAAGAAGAAGAGGTATTGCCCAGCCGCAAATCTCTGCCATGGGGTCACCCAGCTTCCATTCAGGATTACGAAGGGATGATCGGCCATTAGCGTTCCCATTTCGGGATATATAGCAACTATGGAGTCATTCCACTTTTTAAGAGCCTTCAATGAGTTCTCAAGAACCACGCTCTCATATATTCCGAAGAAATGAATCTCGTCTGGGCCTCTCTCAGCGGCGTATGCACCAAAGAAACCTGTGCTCTTTCCATAATAAACAGCCCTAGATTCGATTGCCTTAACTATCTGTATGACAGTCTCATTCTTTAGATCCTCGATTGTTAGATCCTCCGGTCGCTTTCCAGCTGCTTCAGCGAACTCGAGAATGATGGTCATGGTCCCTCCATTGCTCAAGAGGGGATCAGGATGTCCATATTTGAAGTCAACTCCTTCCTGAATTAGCCTGTAGAGATCTATGAATCCTTTCACTTGGTAACGTTCAGAGATTGATCTCCACCCGGCAAGCACTAGAGGCGATAGAACTAGGGGAGTCCATTCAACCGCGATATCGTAGCTGCTACTCGTTATATTGCGCCACTTCACATTTAAGTATGGTATCCATATGCTTGAGGCTGGACTCCAGATAGTCGGTCTCGTGCTTCCATCAAGTATGCGATTGACGGTGTCATGCGATCCCGTTACTATTTGGTTAACATGAATCTCTATCCCAAATCTCTGCTTAAACCACTTTTCAAATTTTGGAGTTACCTCTTTGATCCATCCTTGTTTCTCACTCGTGTACAGGAAGTCTATTTCGATCCTGCTCGGCATTTCGCCTATTTTCTGAGGCTGTCTAGTTCCTGAGTAAAGCATGGAGATCGCCGAGAAGCATAGGAAACCTATTAATGTTCCCGTGAGTAGCAGCAGGTAGCCACGCTTTATGAAAAGCATCCGCATCCCTCAGTTACGGTTACATTCACATCTAAAGCCAATCTCCTCTTTTTTCTATAAGCGAAGAAATATATGTCTATCTAAAGCAGTGTCTATCAAGTCTCAGAATCCCCTTGTAATGTGTCAAAAGATCGAAGCTGCAAGGATTATTTTTCTTTGGTGACCGCTGGTATTCCAACGTTTGCATCTTCTATTGAGAGACTTCTCCTGCTTCCAAGATTTTTATAATTTTTAGTAAAACCGTTAATGTTTTCTTGGGTGGGTTCCATAAACTTTTTATCGTATGGATTTAAGTAATGATGAGTAGTATGCGATATCGAGATCTCGGAAAGACAGGATTGAAAGTCTCCGTCATAGGCTTCGGAGCGATAAAGCTTCCTCAGATAAGCGAGAAGCAAGCATCAGAGGTCCTTAACCTCGCACTTGACTTAGGAATAAACTTCATTGATACTGCTCGGAACTACAGGGATAGTGAACGTAAGATAGGTATGGCTCTCAGGAAGAGGCGTGATGAATTTTACATTGCAACTAAAACCGCCGCACGCACATATGAGGGTGCGATGAGAGATCTGGAGACTAGCCTGAGGGAGCTTAGAACCGATCATATAGATCTGTGGCAACTTCATAATGTCAGCGATTTGGAGAGCTGGGAAGCGGTAATGGCGCCGGGAGGAGCCTTAGAGGCCGCACAGCAGGCTAAAGAGGAGGGTAAAGTAGACCACATCGGAATCTCCATCCATCGAGCGTTAGACGTGATGAAAAAAGCAATCACGTGCGGAAAGTTCGAGACTATAATGGTTCTTTACAACCCGTTGGATGAGGAGAATACTGGAAGCGAGATAATTCCCCTAGCTCACAAGCATGGCGTTGGAGTAATAGCGATGAAGCCTCTCTCCGGAGGAAAACTTACGCTCTCTCTTTCCGACGAGGAGAGAAGAGAGAGGCATCTCCGCTCCAAACCCAGCGGGGAATGGTTCGACCCCATCGTCCGTGGATGTCTTCGCTTCATTATATCTAACCCGGCAGTCAGCACGGTTATTCCTGGAATGCGATACACATGGGAAGTTGAGGAGAACGTTAAATGTGCAGATATGCCTCCAATGACAGACGAAGAAAAGGACGAGCTGATACGCGAGATTGGCAAGCTGAAGAAAACTTACAAGTATGGTCAGGAGTGTCTGAGATGCGGCTACTGTACCGAAGTCTGCCCACAGAAGATTCCGATCCCAGAGGTTTTCAGAGCCCTATACGTTTATAGAGGGTACACGGAGAAGACGCGGCATATGGGAATCGAGATATACAAGTCACTGAAGGTCTCTCCGGAGGAGTGCATAGAGTGCAGGAGCTGCGTTAAAAGATGTCCAGCAGGTATTGATATTCCGGAGAGGCTAAAGGAGATCTCTGCTTTCTTTAGGAAAATACTGAAAGAGACAAGTTGAAGCGGGATTATTACTGTCGAGGAAGCCGAAAAGATTTAAGGATTCAGTCCTTAAATTTTAGCGGTGTTTGTCTTTGGACGTTTTTGAGGCTATTAAGACTAGGAGAAGCATACGTACCTTTACAGAAGAAGAAGTTTCAGAGGAAGAGATCGAGAAGATCCTTGACGCAGCTCGATGGGCTCCCTCCGCTGGGAATATTCAGCCATGGATATTTATCGTTGTTAGGGATCCGAAGAGAAAGAGAAGGCTAAGTGAAGCGGCCTTAAATCAGCTGTTCATAGAGGAGGCTCCAGTCGTTATCGTCGTCTGCGCCGATCAGGAAAGATCGGGGAGAGTTTATGGAAGACGCGGAATTGATCTCTATTGTATACAAGACACCGCGGCGGCTATTCAGAATCTCCTTCTTGCAGCCCATGCCTTGGGGCTGGGAGCATGCTGGGTTGGGGCATTTAACGAAGATGCTGTCGGACACGCATTGAATATCCCAGCTGGGGTGAGGCCTGTGGCAATCATCCCGATAGGCCGCCCAGCGATAAAGCCTGGAGCGGTTTTTAAGCGTTCTCTCAATGAAATTGTTCGTTACGAGTCTTTCTAGAAAAAGGCAAAGCTACATGTTCTATTCTGTCACATGAATGCTAAAGGGACCTGTTTATCTCAGTTAAAGATTTAAGATACGGAGTATAGGCTGATACGTCCTCGTAGTAGGGGGAAATCCTCTCAAGTTAAATGATGAGGTTAGAAGGGAATGCCGGAGCTCTACCAGTTAGCTCCAGTAATCATAGTGGGGATTCTTCTAGGAACTTCAATTCTCTATTCTGTCTTTTCACGTAGACGTATGATGAAGAGGTATCTATACTACTCAACCTTTGATCCGATTCTTGCAAACCTTGGTTTTCTCTTTCAGTTTCTAGGTTTTCTCTTAACTCCGGCCGTTGCCTACGCATATTATCTTCAAGAATATAATGGGGGAGCGGCGATCTCGCTTTCATGCGCCACATTCCTATTCTTAGGACTTCTATTAACGTTATTCTTTGAGCCGAAGATGCTTAATCTAAAGCAATCATGTGTGTTGCTCGTCTTATACTATATCTGCGTCCCGCTCATTGTCTCTCTTCAGTTTCTGCAGTTAGGAGTCTTTGATGGAAGCTTTTCCGAACAGTTTCTGAGCAGTCTCTTCGAAGCGGCTTCAGCAGTCTCAACTACAGGCTTCACACTTCTGAAAGGTTATGCTCTCCCCAAATCCATAATTCTTTCAAGGGCAATAGTCGAATGGAACGGTGGGGTGGGCATAATCTTTCTTCTGCTTTCTTCATTCTACTCTAGTCTATCACTCCCTTCATACGGTAAAGCTTTGGGAATAGAACGGATCGGCGGTGACTATAAAGTTTCATTCACGGTTGTTCTCTTAATCTACACATTTTACACTGCTATCTTCTCTGTTCTTTTGCTTCTTCTCGGTTTGCCTCCCTTCGAAGCTATTCACACGGTTTTAACTGTGTACTCAACAACTGGTCTTACAATAGTTGATGTGCGGACGTTTCCATTCGCACAACGGATAATCCTCGCAATTATGATGCTTGTTTCAGCTCTTAGTTTTTCATTTCACTTGAAGATCTTGTCGATTATACTGAGCATCGACTGGAAATTGCTGATTAAAAGGAGATGGAAGCGATTCATCTCTTCTATTTCGGAGATTGATTGGAGATCCATCCTAACCGTCGAGACTAAGCTTCACATACTTCTCATCCTCACCTTTACAATCATTTACTGTTTGGCGACCAATATTGATCCATTCGACTCCTTCATGCATATTCTTAGCTCATCAGCGTCAGTTGGGTTGAATATAATTGATCCAGAAGAGGCCGAGGAGGTCGGAAAAGTAGTGCTAATAATAGTGATGCTGATAGGTTCATCCTCTTTCTCAGTGGGAGGAGGTATAAGAGTCTATCGCTTCTATATCCTTTGGAAGACCTTGCTCAAGGTGCCTCGGATATTCGTATCCGGTGAAGAGCCTAAAATTAAAATCAACGATAGATTCCTTGAATTCTCAGAAATATTGGTGAGCTTCCTTGTTATCTTACTCTTCGCGGCGTTCTCGGTAGTATCAGCGTTAATTCTTTGCGTTTTAGGCTTTTCCTTCTCAGACGCGCTATTCGAGAGCGTCTCAGCGATCTCAACTACAGGAAATATGCTGATAAACCTGACCCAATCGATCTCTCCAATTCATAAATTCCTGCTTATTATTCTCATGCTTCTCGGAAGAATCGAAATTTTGCCAGTCTTCGTAGCTCTTTCAAGCATATTGACTTCTGGAGAGCAGTCTTAGACTCCTTGAAGGCCTTTTTTCTTCGATGGAGACTTTTGATCATTGGCGAAACATAAGGATTTTAAGGGTTGAGAAAAAGATTTAAGAATCGCTTATCTTACTATGGAAAGATTCGGTGTCTTTGTGATGAGTATAATTAATGCAGTGTTTCCCTTCACTATCCCCTCAGAGGACAGGAAGGTCCCATTAAAGAGAAGAGTGGAGCTAGCCGCGGTATTTTCTTTAACTGAGCTCACCAGAGATAAAGGCGGGGGTTTAATCTCGAAGAAGCCCGCGGAGGAAATATTGTTCATTTCAGAGCTTCACTATCCCTTCTGGTTTGTTCCGTGGAAGGGGAGGACGCTTGTATTTGATGGATTTGATCTGAGGAGTCACACAATCTCATTCAGTATTCTCCCTGACTCGAACATCTTTATTCAGGAGATGAAGGGAAGTTCTGGAAAGTTGGAGACATACTCCGCTTTTCTTTCTCATAACTCAAGTTACTTCGAAAAGTTTTCAGGAGAAGCCCAGAAGCTCATTAAAGGACTTATAATGGATAAGGAGCTGATAAATGATATTTTCTCCCTTCTCCCAAGAGCGAAGCGTGTTAAAAACCCGTCGGAGAAAGAGACGTTACCATTAGTTATGGATTATTCAGCCGTTAAGTCATCCATCGAGGAGCTCCAAAGCTTCGAAAAGGTTCTGGAGGATGACGTTAAGAGGCTAAGCCAGATAGCGAGGACATTGATGAAGACAACCCAGAGACACATAAGTGCAGTTAAGCTCGAGATTGAAAGAACTAAGCAACGAAGCGATGTTAAGATCAGTAGCTTGATGTCGAAGATAGCGAAAAAGACGGAGAAGATAAGGAAGATCTACGACAAGAAGATCCTCAAAGTATCTGAGGAGGCCGATTGGAAGATACAGGCTCTCTCGGGAGAGGATGCTGAGCTCCAAGCTGAAAGGAATAGACTAAAGACTTACATAGAGGAATGTAAGAGCCAAGTTTCTGCAGCTCATGAAAGGAGAGATGAAGAGCAAGAGGAGTACTGGAACCGCGAGCTTAAGGCCTCTAGGCTAAGGCTTCTACAGATTGGCAAGAGGCTTAAGGAGATAGAGGGCGAGATCAAAGAAATAAACTCTATGCGGAGATCCGAGATCTCCCGGTTTAAGTCTGAATATGCTTCTAAAGCCGAGGAGTATATGGCGGAGGTCAAGAGGCTTGAAGCCGCGCGCGATGCAAAGATAAGGATGAGACAGAAGGCTATAGAATCGCTCGAGGAGCTAACCTCGAAGATAATTGGGCAGATAAACAGGATGATAGAGGTAAGGAACATGGCCCTGAGAGAGATAAGGGAGATGGGATATCCGCTTCGCAAAAGGAAGATAGTGCTGGCACGTATGCCATTCTTCCTCGTATGTTATACTCGAGACTTAAAGAAGAGATATGTGGTCTTCCCACCTTCAACTGCAAACACCATGGATGGGGTGAGCAAGATAAAAAGCGCGTTACGCCCCTACGCCATAAGATCAATGTTGCAAGAATATTCTCTGCCAATCACGGATCTACTGAACGAGTTTGTAAACTCGATACGGCAGAACTCTATGCTGGAAGATAGAATCTTGAAGATATGTATGAGAATGAACATGCTCAGGAAGAGGTCATTCCGTCGAGATGTTGAAAAAGGCTTGCAGGAGCTATCTGGAGAAGGGTGGCTCTCTAGTGAGGAGCTAGAAGCGTTAATTTCTCGCCTTAATGAAGTGGCACGTTAAATAAAGGAATGCGTTATTCATAGATTTGGAGGGCTGTAAATTGAGGAAGGAAATAGTATATTTTGAGAGGAGCGGACCTGAAAACACGGTTGAGACTCTTAAGCTTGCAAAGGAAAGAGCCGATGATCTTGGTATCAGGGATATAGTGGTCGCTTCTTCTCATGGGAAGACGGCGTTGAAAGCAGCTGAATTCTTTGATCCGGAAAAGAACAATCTGGTAGCCGTGACGATCTCCGAGAGCTTCAAAGATTTGGGGTGGAGCATGAAACCGGAGGAGAAGGAGCAGCTTGAAAAGAGAGGAATCAAAGTTTTAACCTCCATTCACGCCTTAGGGGATAATGTAGGATCGGCCTTTACAGAGAAGCATGGGGGATTAACATTCGAGAGAGTTGTTCGTGAAACCCTTTACCGTTTTTGTCAGGGGATGAAAGTAGCCGTTGAGATAGTCTTGATGGCTGCAGATGCCGGTTTAATCCCTGTGGACCGTGAGGTTATAGCAATAGCTGGCACCGATAGAGGAGCTGATACAGCCATAGTCTTGCAGCCTGCCTATTCAAGAAGATTTCATGAGCTAAAGATTAAGGAGATTATTGCCAAGCCTAGAGAGCCCTAAGCTTCTCGGTTGTCATGAAGCTTTAAAGGTAGCCTTATAATTCTCTTCTCAATTTGGAGATTAGAGAGGGAGGTAGATGGGTGGTAGCCGCCGAATACCAGTCGAGGAGATTAGACACATTGCCGAGCTTGCACATATAGAGCTTACTAAGGAAGAGGAGATAGTCTTTACTGAGCAGTTTAACCGTATTCTAGAATACTTTAGTATGATAGATGAGGCTGATACTGAAAATGTGCCGCTGACATATCATGTTCTCGACTTAGTTAATGTTTACCGGGAAGATGAGGTTCATGAATCCATGAAAAGGGATGAACCATTAAGAAATGCATCGAAAAAGGAAGGTAGGTTCTTCAAATCTCCAAGGATAGTCTGAGAATGGAGGGGGTTCTCCTTGTCTAGGATTTACGAGCTAATGGCCGCGGAGCTCCCAGATAAGGTTAGAAGCCAAGAGGTATCCGCCGAGGAGCATCTACACTCTATTCTTGAAAGGATAGACCGTGTGGACGAAAAGATTCACGCCTACGTGACGATAGCTAGAGAAGAAGCAATAGCAAGAGCTAGAGAGATAGATAAAAAGGCAAGAAGAGGGGAGAAGCTTGGGCTACTGGCAGGGGTAGTAGTTGCGGTAAAGGATAATATATGCACAAAGGGTATCCGGACAACATGTTCCTCACGTATGCTTGAAAACTTCGTTCCTCCATACGACGCAACAGTCATAGAGAGGCTTAAGACATCAGACGCGATAATCATTGGGAAGACGAACATGGACGAGTTCGCGATGGGCTCAACGACGGAGACGAGCTACTTCGGAGCTACTCGTAATCCATGGGACCTCGATAAGGTGCCCGGCGGCTCATCAGGAGGAAGCGCCGCAGCCGTGATAGCTGAGGAAGCCACTGCGGCTCTAGGCTCAGATACAGGCGGCTCGATAAGGTGCCCGGCGAGTTACTGTTCAGATGTCGGCCTAAAGCCTACCTATGGACTCGTCAGCCGCTATGGATTAATATCATACGCTAACAGCCTCGAGCAGATAGGACCAATAACTAGGACTGTCCGCGACTGCGCCTTGCTTCTTTCAGTCATAAGTGGACATGACAGCAGAGATAGTACTTCCGTGAAGATTCCCCGCGAAGATTACCTGAAATATTTAATAAGCGACGTTAAGGGCTTAAGAATAGGGTTGCCGAGGGAGTTCTTCGGGGAAGGAGTGGAAGAAGATGCAAAGGAGCCAGTGCTGGAAGCCGTTGGCAAGCTTGAGGAATTCGGCGCATCATGTTGCGAAATTTCAATTCCAGCGATGAAGTATGCCCTTCCCGCATATTATATAATCGCAATGTCGGAGGCTAGTTCGAACCTTGCCAGATACGACGGTTTACGCTATGGGTACCGTGACGAGAACGATGAGGGAAACTTCGACGAGGTTTTCTCAAGGAATAGGCGGATAGGCTTCGGAGCTGAAGTCAGAAGGAGGATAATCCTTGGCACGTACGCTCTCTCAGCCGGATATTTTGAACAGTACTACTTGAAGGCTCTTAAGATAAGAACACTAATCCGTAGAGACTTTGAAAGGGCCTTTAAAGATGTGGATGTCATAATAGGGCCTACTATGCCTCTTCTGCCGTTTAATATAGGTGAACGAATAGATGATCCCCTAAAGCTTTACATGTGTGACATCCTAACAGTGCCAGCTAACCTAACTGGTTACCCAGCGTTGTCGGTGCCTTCCGGGTTCAGAAAGGGCCTCCCAGTCGGGATGCAGATCATCGGTAAACCCTTCGATGAAGGAACTCTTTTAAGAGTTGCATATACATTCGAGCAGAATACTAAATATCATAAATATAGGCCGCCTTTATAAGTAATATCCGATATTACAAAGCATAGTTAGTCATGTTGGCATTAACATATGCTGATGGTGAGGTTTAATGATTAGTTCTCCGAAGAATTATGTCTTGCGAATCGTTAAGGAGGAGTGGTGTAATCAAGTCTTTTCTACAAAGAGGTATTTTCCCGGCGTTCCTAGAAGATGGAACCCGGGGGATGTGATCTTCTTAGTTCATAAAGTGGGGAAGGCCGACTCGCTGATAGGATACGGAATTATTGGAGAGTTTGTGGAGAAAGAAGCATTGCCAGAGAATGAAAGGAGGGTTTGTGAAGAGATGGGGTGGAGAGGCGCTATAGTTTTTGATGAACTCTATAGGATAAACCCTCCGGTTCCGGTTAAAGACACCGTATTATCGGCAGTTGAGGCCAGAGGAAAATATCTCCACGGATATCCCTTAACAGATGAACAAGCGGAGTCCATACTGAGGATCGTGAAGGCGAAGGCTTCGCTTAAGAAGACTGAGTGATCCACGCGGTTTCTCTATCCTAAAACTGAGAAATAACCGCTTATAAATATCAGTCTCCTGTCTTATTTCTCCAACTCTGAAGAAGATTCCGATAAGCATTGAGAGAAATAATCAATACATGAGCGTTTTTTATAAAATAATCAATAGAGGTCTTCGCCCAACACTTTATACATCATGTCAATACGTGTAGAAAAATATAACGGGCAGATTAGAAAGATCCGCGGGCTCTGATCTCATTATTTTATATACTTGTAGTAGCGGTATCCATAGTCAACGCTTGTCTCTCCAAATGAGACAAGCGCAAATTCGTCCTTCGGAGGAATCACGCTCTCATGGAGCTTAAGCCTTTCCTCATGCAGATCCTCATATACCTCAATAGGTATGCGTTTCCTATCGTTTAACATACGCATTAAGTCGAATTTCTTGACTACCTCCTTATATTCTGGCTGAACAATGAAGCTACAGACGACAGCGCTGCTTCCGCTTCCATAAGAGCCTATTCCAAACCTTTTCCCCGCGAGGTCGTCATTTCTCACTTCGAAATGGCTGTTAACTCCGAGCCAGACTGAAGCGGTGTATGAGTTTCCAATCTGCTTAAGAGCCTCAAGCGAGTCCTTTATCTTAGCCTCGTATTCTCTTCTAAACTCTTCAGTCTTGATGAATCTTCTCCTGAATTCCTTATATTCTTTAGAGATGTAGAATTCGACGTCTGTTAATCCTTCTCTGCTTGGTTCAGGTCCTATAGCCTCTATTATCTTCTTCCATTTCGGAAGGTTCCTCCAATCGTGAATTAAGAAGGATGCAAAGGCATATTGAACCATCTTTGGAAAGGGAGAGTGGAACGAGGCTAGGTCAATCTTCTCCGTGAGGCTCTCCTTCAAAGATTTAAGAACTCCAACCCTCACCATATTCTGCCTGTAAGCATCTGCGGCGATCCGCATATCCCTTAAATAACATCCTACAGAGTACTGCCCGTTAACAACAGCCGTCTTACGCTCCACAGGTCTAAAGAAGTCTCTGTCATCAATTGTTCCGAACCCTGTGAATTCAGGTTCATATGCCAATAGGCGGGGATTCTTCTTTAAGAGTAAAGCGATTGCCGCTGCTCCTTGAGTCGGCTCTCCGGAGGAGTTAAGCTCATACCTCGCTATGTCTGTTGCTACCACAATCGAATACTCGGCTTTGTTCCAGTTCGAAGCTATATATGCTAGTCGGTCTATAAGAGCATATGTAGCGCCTACACATGCAAATTTTGTCTCAGGAGCACCTATATGATTGAAGCTTCCTTTGCCATAAACCTGCTCAAGCATGCCTTGAACATAGCATGATATGGGCTTAGAAGCATCTGGGCTTGTTTCGGTTGCCACTTCGATGAAGTCTATATCCTTTGGTGAAAGATCATTTTTTTCCATTAGCTTAAGTGTTGCCATAGCTGCCATTGTCGCAGCATCTTCATGTGCATCTGTAATGGATAGCTTCTCTATGCCTAATCCCTTCGTGAGCTTACTTGGAGGAATCCCCCTGGCCTCAGCTAGCTCCTCAGCATCTACATAGAGCTTCGGAACGTAGGCGGCCATATCATCTATTCCAACAATCGTCTTCAAAATATTCACACTCTATGCTTTTTTCAGAGTATCTGAAGGATTATACTTATGTAGAATATAATGCTTTCTTAAAAAAGGCTATTAAAACTCTACCGTATCTCTCCCCTCTTCATAATCACTTCTCCAGTATCCGCAATCTCTATGGTTGCTGAAGGATCGGTCACAAAGTCCCAATGCATACAGGATTTAGATGTTCCGCCGTAGCTTAGGTTAGATCCAAAGGCAAGGTGAACTGAACCTCCGAGTTTCTCATCTGTCAGTATGTATCCTATCGCCCTGTCGATCGCGGGGTTGCATCCTATCCCGAGCTCGGCAATATTTGTTGTCTTAACCTCACGTTCATTAGCCTTATCGATCTCTATGCATCTTTTGAATGAATCGATCATCTCTTTCTCATTAACCCTCGCGGAGCATTCATTTAAGATAAGTCTTCCATTCTTAAACTTCAAAGTTACATCCCTGATAATCTTATTTGTGAATCTATCTATGGTTACTGGGCAAAAGAGAGTTCCTTCTCCAAAGGTCTCGTGAGGAGCGATGAAGACTTCACCAGCAGGTAAGTTGTTACCTAAGTCGCCAACTTTAATGTCATGTTCGTCAATCACTCCATCATCCTCATTTACCCGTCTGCCTCCTATTCTGCAGATAAAATCTGTGCCTCTTTCATCCGTTATGTGGAGTACATCAGCCCCCTTCAGCTTCTCAGCCAGCCTTGAAGTGTAATCTTTAAGAATAGATGTTGACACAGTCATTCCGCCGATTATGAGTCTCTCTAGAACCTTGTATTCGACGCCATAGAACTCTGCAGCCTCGGGAGTTGGCCATCCAGCATATGTCCACTTCTTTCCCGGACCCTCTTCTCCGTGTATTAGTCTCCTTATGGGAACGTTGGCCTTTGTCCTAGCAGCTACTTTTTCGCGTGGAAACTTAATCTGTACTCTGGGATCCCTGAATGGCTCAATGACTATGTATGCATCAGCCTCCTTGACAGCCGCGAGGTAATGCTTCGGGGTTATCTCTAAAGTTTCAGTTGGCACTTCCTCGTACACGCGAGCTGAATACTCATCGCTTAGGGAGATGATCATTGGATGAGCTCCCCTCTTATAGCATAGGATGCCTATTTCCTCAAGGAGTTCTTGCGCATGTACTCCGCCTCGAATTATAACAGCTTCTCCCTTCTTGATGCTTGTTCCATTAACAATTGCCTCAGCGCACTTCGCAATCTTATCTTTTGTAACCAACATTTATCTCCTCCCTACGTTAAGGATATATTGGCTGTTGAAAGTATTTAATGGCTCCATCGAAACTCTAATTTAGGCTGGGAAATACTTGTGAATGGGCGAAGATATCTTGAGAATAGAATGGAACGGCGGAGTTCACATTGAATACGACGATGTTAAGGTGGTCTTAGATCCTAAAAGAAATAGTGTGGACGGTTCAGTTTTCTTCGTCACTCATGGACACTTCGATCATTCAGCAGCTTTTAGAATGAAGAATGTTAAGAAATACTCCTCAAAAGAGACTCTGGAGATCGTCTCGAACTTCTTCAGCGTTAAAGACTCCTTTCCATTAAATCTTAAAGAAAAAACCGCAATAGGCGAAGTTGAGGTTATTCCTCACAACTCTGGTCACGTCCTCGGAAGCTTTGAGTATGAAGTGAGGGCTCCCGAAGGAACGATTCTCTACACCGGAGACTTCAACACGGAGAAGACTAAGACGATGAAACCAGCTGAACCTGTTCACTGCGATGTCTTAATTGTGGAAGCGACATTCGGTTCGCCGAATTTTGTCTTTCCAGGAATAGATGAGATAAGTGAAGATATGGTTAAGTGGGCTAGGAGCGTTCTGAAGCGTGGGCGGATCCCGGTTTTTCGGACGGATCCGTTAGGAAACGCACAGGAAATAATCCATATCTTCAATGAATGCGGTTTTCCTGTAATTACGCATCGAAGGGTCACGTTGATGAATAAGGTATATGAGCGGCACGGATATAGTCTCGAGTATATTGATGAGTGGTCCTCGGAGGCTGAAGCGATAAAGCAACGTGGAGGATTCGTCTATGTATCTCCGAAAAACGCGAAGATATCAGACGTTAGATTCGAGGACGCTTTGGTCTCAGGCTGGGCTCTCTGGAGCAGGAGGACTGGGTTTCCTCTAAGCGATCATGCAGACTTTCCGAGGATTATAAGGTTTGTGGAGGAATGTGATCCTAAAATTGTGTTGACGTGTCATGGTGGACGTTTCAATGAGACCTTAGCTAGGTATGTTGAGCGGAAAATGCATATTAGAGCATATCCAATAGATCTTATACCCACTAGATTTAGGAAAGAAAAACGTTGACGCTTCTATTTTATACATGCCTGCTAATGAATGGAACGTGTATGATAAAACCCGTGTTTTTCGAGAACAATGAAGAGTACATCCTTGAATTCTTCATTTACTTGATGGCTTAGAGAGAGGTGAAAAGGCTCGCCACACGGGATACCAGATTCATTGCATTACGCTCGACTTCGGAGGATCCGGGGAATAGTAACGGGAACCTGATACAGTTGTTCTCAAAGAGGGGATGATACCTCAAGGATGATAATTTTAAGCCTTCCATTTATGGATCCTCAGAGAATTGGAGTTATAAGATTAAGTATGGAGGAAGGGTTGCCACTATACTTGTTTCGAGAAACAAACGCGTAAAATTCGCCGTGTTATACTCAGCTGTACTCTGTCCTTCAAAGAAGTTTCTCAACAATCTTAAAAATAGGGGGATACAAATACTTAAAGGACTCAAACGGGAGAAATGAGTTATACATAGTTAGGCGCAGAAACCATAGGTTTACAGAGAAGAAGTATCGATAGAAGTTATAAAAATTGAATCAACTCAACAGCCTCCTTATTTCTTGAAAATTGCTAATTCGTCAAGAAGTAACAAAAAAGATAAATTGAAGCCTTTCCTTAAGTTTTTGAATAAAACCTTTCGAAGGGACAAGATATGATAAACGTTGAAGAAATTCTTTCATCGGCAAGACCTGAAGAGCTCGAATATCCGCCTCCAAGCGAGGATCATGCTGGACACATAGTATATCTTGCATCGAAGGGCTATCCGAAGCTAGCGGCCGATCATATTCTGCACAGGGAGATGCAGGGACACCTTAAGGAGACGATTGGAAATGTTATTCGACAATTGAACTTCACGCTTAATCACCTATTAATGCAGGGAGAAGAGAAGAAGACTGTGCTCCTCCTCGGCAGAACATATGAGGCTCTCATAAATATTGCCTTGAACCTCGCAGGTTTCGAGAGGAAGATAATAGGTTTCAGCGATGAAGAAGCTGAGGAATCAATAGAGACTATAAGAGAGGCCCTACGCGGGTTCGAGGAATGTGAGAGAAGAAGCAAAATAGGGGGAGGCGCCGCTCCTGTAGCGAAGGTAGTTGTGAAGAATTTCCTTTCAGAAATGAAGAAGGTGATGAGGAAGTACTATAGGCCCCCTGGGTCTATGGTTGCCCATGTTGCAGAGGAGATTGAGAAGAGGATCGACGATGAGAATGTGCTTGGCTCATTTCTGTCATCGGCCATAGAGTTCATCCAAAATAATGTTTACTACAAGATAAGCACTGCGGGAATGTGCAAATTCGGAAACGATTACGCTTTAGGCCTTAGATGGCTTCGCCACCTAGGCTTCGTTCAAGTCTCAACAAATCCGTCCCTTGCGGCGATTGCATATACTGACGACCCAACTCAGTGGGAAGGATTCAGAGAGGAGGATCTATGTTCCGATTTCAGAAGGATAGTTGAAGAACATGAGGAGGTTCTTAAAGATCCTGAATCATTCGGAGATGAGCTAGCTGCGTATGGAACAGAGGTGAGTATATGGCGGAATCTGGTTGTCTTTAGGCCGATAGCTATAGCCTCAAAGATGAAGCATGGCATGATAAGCCTACAACTAAATCCGAACATAGCGGATGATTATGAGAGAAGCGTTAGAGACGCGCTTAAATTCTATAAAGACGCTGAGGCTTTCCTTAGAAGGTACGACTCATATTTGCTGTGGGGCTACTCCGAAACCGAGGAGAGGGGAAGACCGAATATCGTGTTTAAGGTTGCTGGAAGTTCGCCAGCAGCTATTGACATTACAAGGAAGCTCGAAAGTTTAGGCATAGGCACAAATAACACGGTTACGTTCACTGTCTCTCAGGAGACGGAGCTGATACTGGCTAAGATGGAAGGACGGGCAGAGGCTGTTAAGAAGGGTATACCGCTGACAACCGTGTATGAGACAAACATGGGCGGCAGGCTTGATGATCATCTGCGAGAGGTTCAAGTTGAGAAGCTCATTAAAAGAGCACTGGAAAGATTTGAAGATAAAAAATCTGCGCTTAAGGATCTAGCGGTAAAGCTGAACGCGTGGGAGAGCGTTAAGGATAAAGGAACCTTAGATGAGATGGTTAAGACTATCAGCAGTCGGAGATTTCTCCGTCCAATGAATAAGGAGCCCCTAGTAGAGTTTCTCGCTGAGGCTGGTGTTCCCTCAAGCTCAAAGGAGGAAGTGAAAGAGTTCATAGACAAGCTTGAATACGATATAGAGCACTGCGGAATCTTAGTCACTAAACGCGTTTACGAGATCTTCTTCGCCCCTCAGAATCTTCCCATGTGGGTCTCTTACCTGAAGTCGAAGTATGGACTTACGGAGGAGCAGGCGGAGGAGGTTCTAAGCGGAATAGATGTTCTGCCAGCTTCAAAGAGGCATCCTAGAGAGACCCTTTTAACGCTAAGCGGGAATAATATGACACATACAGAGTTTCCGAATCACCAGATGAATGTGTACTCTACAAGTCTCAAGGAAGACTTCAACATCGAAGAGTATAGAGAGTCTGTTCTCAGAGAACTCGACCCGGAGATCCTACGTAGACTTACGGAGGAATGGACGGATATTAAAGATGAATTCATAAGGTCATATGAGCTTACGCCTCATCAACAGAAAGTTCTGAAGGAAGCGGGAATTCCAGATAGGAGTAAATATGGAGATCGCGGACTAAAACCTGAGGAGTGGAGAAGCTTCGGCGCCACGGTGAAGACGATGAATGAGTTCTCGAATAGCTACGAGAACTTCAAAAAGAAGTGCATAGAATTCGCAAAGAAGATTAAGGAGGAGAGATGACTTCCTTTATAAGAAAACCCTCAACGTTTTTTTAGTTTCTCTCTTATTATCCGTAAAGCACGCTTAACAACGGCTTCACAGTCGCCTACTCCATTCATCCCAGCGGCCGTTGAGTGTCCACCTCCCATTCCGTGAAAGTATTCGCCGAGAGGCTTAGCGAGATCTCTTCCCAGATGGAGGCCTGTCTTCTTATAAAATTCCGAATCAGACCTTATACTTATCTGGAGATTGTCATTTTTCTGCCCGCAGACTAGTGCTAAATGCGCTCCCAGCCCGATGAAGGCACGTGCCGCTGAAGCCTGAAATGA
>Ga0190363_1000350_pt1 | contig 26751 bp, 22 predicted proteins | sample 48721867_MG_FD_161272 | JGI IMG/M metagenome (GOLD analysis project Ga0190363, IMG submission 161272) | Hydrothermal vent microbial mat bacterial communities from Southern Trench, Guaymas Basin, Mexico - 4872-18-6-7_MG | ecosystem: Environmental > Aquatic > Marine > Hydrothermal vents >... | reverse complement strand
GGTTTGAGGTAATGGCATTGCTTTCTCATGCTAAGGAATTAGAAAATTGTTTTGGAATAGGACCTCATACAGTCTCTTTTCCCCGATTAAGACCTGCTTTTAAAACTAAATTTTATGAGAACGCAAAACATAAGGTAAGTGATGAGGATTTCAAGAAAATAATTACTTTAATCAGGTTAAGTATTCCTTATACAGGCTTGATTTTAACTGCAAGAGAACCAGCCGAAATCAGAGATGAGGCTTTCTTTTTGGGAATAACTCAGACAGACGCTTCAACTAAAATAGGAATAGGCAGTTACTCCCAAGATGAAGAGGTTCAATCAGCAGAGAAACAACAATTTTTGTTAGCAGATACAAGAAGCTTAGATGAGTTGATAAGGGATTTGGCTAAAAAAGGATTTATCACCTCATTCTGCACTGCTGGTTACAGATGTCAGAGAACAGGTAAACGTATAATGGAATTATTAAGAAAAGGAAAAGAAAGATGGTTCTGTAAACTCAATGCCGTTTTAACTTTTAAAGAATGGCTGGATGATTTTTCCCAGGAAGAGACAAAAAGAATTGGGGAGGAATTGATAAAAAAGGAGATGGAGGAAATAAAGATACAGATTCCCCAATTTTTCCCTCAATTTATGGATTATTTTAAAAGAACAGAGAAAGGCGAAAGAGATTTATATTTTTAATAATGGATAAAAGAAAAATTTTGGAATATTTAAGAAAAAAAGATACCCAGGAACTTTTTAGAATTTCTTCTTCTGTATGCAAAGAGTTTGCAGGAAATAAAGTTTTTATCCGGGGAATAATTGAATTTTCAAATTTTTGCTGTCGGGATTGTTTATATTGTGGATTGAGGCGTTCTAATAAAAATTTAAAAAGATATCGGATGAAAGAGTCTGAGATTATAGATTTAGCCTTAAAAATAGCAGATTTAGGGATAAAGACCATTGTTTTGCAATCAGGAGATGATTTTTACTATACCAGAAAATCTATTTGCAGGATAATCAAGAGAATAAAAAAGAAAAAAGATATTGCTATAACTCTTTCAATAGGAGAAAGACCATTTGAGGATTATTTAGCTTTCAGGGAAGCAGGAGCAGATAGATACTTATTAAAACATGAGACAATAAATCCTAAACTTTATGAATTTTTACATCCTCATCAATCTTTAAAGCAGAGGATAAAAATTTTGGAGTATTTAAGAAAGATAGGTTTTCAGATAGGAGCAGGAATGATAGTGGGGCTTCCTTATCAAACCTTAGAAGATTTAGCAGATGATATTTTGTTTTTGAAAGAGTTAGATCCTGATATGGCAGGAGTAGGACCTTTTATTCCTCAGAAAGATACCCCCTTAGGTAAATTTAGGAAAGGAGATTTAATTTTAACTTTAAAAGTTCTATCTTTAGTAAGAATTTTGACTAAAAATACACATCTGCCTGCTACTACAGGTTTGGGAAGTTTGGGTTTTCAGGAAGCTCAGGTATTAGGATTGAGAATAGCCTGTAATGTTATTATGCCCAATTTTACTCCTTTACAATACAGAAAAGATTATAAAATATATGACAATAAAATAGAGGTAAGTTTAGAGGAGGCAAAGAGAATAATTCTGAAAGCAGGAAAAGAGGTCTCATTTGAAAGAGGTGATTCTTTAAAGGAGAATTTTAAAGAGAAAAAGGTTTTAGTAAAATAAGGGGGTGAAGAGATGTTTAGAAAGACACCAAGGGGATTAAGATTACATCTGGTAATTTTGGGAAGAAGAAATGTGGGTAAATCCTCTATTTTAAATTGTTTAGTCCAGCAGCGGGTTTCTATAGTTTCTGATATCCCTGGCACCACCACAGATCCAGTAGAGAAAAGAGCTGAACTTTTGCCAATAGGACCGGTAAATATAATAGATACTGCTGGTTTAGATGATGAAGGAAGATTGGGAGATTTAAGAGTTAAAAAAACTTTAAAAGTGTTAAAAAAAGCAGATCTTATAATTTTAGTTACAGAATGTGATACCTGGACAGATTATGAAGAAGAGGTAATAAAGAAAGCGGAAGAGTTTAACATACCTTTGTTGGTGCTTTTAAACAAGATAGATATCAAAAATACAAAAGAAGAAATAAAAAGAAGACTGGAGGAGAAAAATATCCCTTATCTTGAGATTTGTGCATTAGAGAAAGGCTGGCAGAATACTTCAAAAATAAAAGAAAAGATAATTGAGATTTTACCTAGTGAGTGGTTAAAACCAAAAGCTTTAGTATCAGATTTAGTAAATGAAGGTGATTTAGTGATTTTGGTAGCTGCTAAGGATATTGAGATGCCAAAAGGAAGGATAAAACTTCCTCAGGAGCAAGTTTTAAGAGAACTGTTGGATTCAAAAGCAATGGGCTTACTTTTGGAAAAAGATAACCTTAAGGCTTGTTTGGAATCTTTAAATATAAAGCCAAAATTGGTAATTTGCGAGTCTCACATTTTTAATGAAGTTATAAAGATTTTACCTTTAGATTTTACTTGCACAACTTTTTCTATTTTATTCTCCCGTTATAAAGGTGATTTAGAAGAGTTAACAAGAGGTGTTTATGCTATAGAGAAGCTAAAGCCAGGTGATAAAATCTTGATAGCTGAAGCCTGCACGCATCATCCTATAGGTGATGATATAGGAAGAGTTCAGATTCCCAATATGATATCAGAAAGAGTGGGAAGGATTAATTTTGATGTTTATGCTGGTGAGGATTTTCCAGAAAACTTATCTGAATATAAATTAATAATCTCCTGCGGCTCGTGTATGCTGAATAGAAAGCAATTTCTTTCCCGAATTTATCAGGCAAAATCCCAAAATATCCCTATTACTAATTACGGAATAGTTTTTGCTTATTTAAATCAAAATCTTGAAAGAGCTTTAGAGCCTTTTGGATTGTCAAAACCGGTCTGCTGTGGAGTGTAAGAATCTGTGAGATTTAAAGTCTGGCTATAAGGCTGGGAAGTTGGGTTTTAGATAATGATAGAGGGTGGGGGCTCAAGAAGTTGAGAATTCTTTTTGGTATTGGAAATATCTATAGAGCGAGGAATAAATCTTCTTATTTATAGATATAAACACCATCATCAGCCAAAAATATCTTGCCTAAGAGATGTTCTTTGTGTTATAATTCTATTCTTCTATGTGCCGGGGTAGCTCAGGCGGTAGAGCGAGGGACTGAAAATCCCTGCGTCGGCGGTTCGACTCCGTCCCCCGGCACACTTTTAAATTCTTAATAAATATTTCTCCACATCAAAAGAAGAGTTAACTTTTTTATCCATAATCTGCCATATGTCTTTGGTTTCCATACACAAATACACAGGGGTTTGTGTATCCTTTTCTCTTATCCAGCTTAAAACTTTTTTGTAAATCTCTTTTCTTAAAAATTTTGGATAACGCAATTTTTTATCTTCTCCTAAAAAAAGCTCTCCATAAAATATTTTGCTTTGAGGAAAACGCCTCTCTACTATATCTTTTAATTTTTTAGGTCCTCTTAAAGTTCCCAGGCTAATCCAGGCAAAGGGAGGTTTTAAATTTTTATATAATTCATCAATCACTTCTTTATAAAGAGTCTCCCATCCCTCAAAATAAATTATAGGATCAAAATGAAAACCTACCGAATACCCTTTCTCCTGAACTAATTTTGCCGATTTGATTCTTTCTTCTAAACTTGCAGTAGCCAGTTCTTCTTTTTCAACGATTTTTTGGGGATTAAGAGAAAAGGACACAACAATATTAGGGGAGGATTCTATTTCTAAAAGATTATTTATATTTTTGCTTTTTGTTTTCAATTCAAAAAAAATATCTTTATCTTTAAAAAATTCTACCAATTTTTTGCTGTATTGAGTTACCTCATCCAAAGCTAAAGAATCACAAAACTCTCCTGTTCCTATTCTTATTGGTCTTTTTATTTTTTTATAAAAATCGTCAAATTTTTCAAAGAAATCATCTAAATTTGAAGGCAGAATTATTCCCGGAAAATTTGAGTAAACCTGAAGATAACAATAACTACAATCTAAAGGACAGCCGAATCCTAAGTTAAATATCCAGTAATTACAACCTATTACATTTTTTGTGCAGGGGCATCTTTTTATAAAATCCCATCTTTCTTTGACAATGAAAAATATCGGTCTTTTAAAATTGGCAAGGTCAAATTTATAAGTCTTTAAGTATTCACTATAATAATTGATTTCTTGAATTTCTATATTAGGAAAAAGCTCTTTTATTCTTTTTGCAAGATAGCTATTTCTTACTTCTTTTTCTATAAAAACTTTTTCAGGAACAATTTTTTCTGATGAAGGATGAAAAGAGTCTTTAAGAGGTTCTTTAAGTTCAGAAAGATAAATCGCTTTTGTGTCAATTTTAGAGAATTTTTTTGTGAGAGGAAATCTTAAATTTAAAAGATGTTCTTTTATAACAAAAAATTTATTTCTTCCTCCTGCTTTATTTATATTAGGATTTTTTTTAAGTTCCTCTATCAATGTAGAAAGATTTGTATTTTTGATGATGCATATCTCATAAATTAAACGTTTTAAATCCTTTATCTGATTAGAGTTAGGCAAAAAATTAAATTCTTTCTCCAAAATATTTTTCAAATTATCAATCTCCTGCATATTTTTTTATAATCTCTTTGTAGAAATTGGCTTCTTTTATTTTTCCTCTTTTTAATGCCCCTTTTATATAAATCTCACATTTTCTTTTTAATTCCTCAGTAGCCCATCTTCTTTTTTCTTTGTCTAATTTACTATTTTCAAGAAGTTTTATTATCGCATAAATACGATATTTATCCAGAGAGGAAAATTTTTTTGATTGTTGATCTGCGTGCCCTCCTTCTTTAATAGTTAAATAATAAGGAATAAGTTTTACAGGATAGCAAGATGTTACTCTCAGCCAGAAATCATAATCTTCACATACTGGCATTTTTTCATCAAATAGTCCAATTTCAGAAAATATACTTTTATGAATTGCACAGGTAGATATACTTATACAACATAATCTTAAAGCTTTCCTAAATACAAAACCCTCTGGCTTTTTATGTATTTTCTTCTGAGGCAAAAGTGAGCCTTTTCTATACCATATTTCTTCTGTATGAAATATCTTAAATTGGGGAAATTTTTTTATAAACTCATAAGTTACCTCTAATTTATTCACCCGATATCGGTCGTCAGAGTCTAAAAAACAGATAAATTCTCCTTTTGCTTTTTTTATCCCTTTATTTCTTGCACTTGCCGGACCTTTATTTTCCTGATAAAGATAATGTATTTTCGGTATGTTTAAATATTCTTTTACCAGACTTTGAGTAGAATCAGAAGACCCATCATCAACAATAATTAATTCAAAATCCTGAAAGCTCTGTGAAAGTACAGATTCAATAGCGATCTTTAAAAAATATTTACGGTTATATGTAGGAATAATTACACTAAAGAAGGGGTTTCTCATAATCTATATCTTGAGTATAGTAATCTTGCCAGCGAGGAACTATATAAAATATTTTAAAATTGTAATTCTTGGCTTTTTTTAATATTTCTTCTTTAAGCTTTTCAGAGAAATTGTAGTAATTTTTCTCATGTTTGTATACAGAAATCAGTTTTTCTATTCTTTCTTGAGAGATATTGTTCTTTTTAAGGCTCTCTATAACTTGATTGAAATTGCCTAAACGGTGATGATAAAGCTCTATATTTATATCATAAGCGATATCTTTAAATAAAGAAAAAATCTCATCTAAATCGGATATGTAAGGGATAAAAGGTCCTATATGAAGACGAAAAGCGATTCCTTTTTCTTTTATTGCTTTTATTGCTTCTAAGCGGGATTTAAGAGAAGGTGAATTCTCCTCAAGAGCTCTTTTTATTCTCTCCTGTGTAAAATTAAATGTGAAGAAAATCTTGCAATTTTCTTTTTGAATTAAAGAAAGATACTCTTTTATAAGGCTTGATTTTGTAAGAATGATATAATTTATGTTATGCTCATTAAGAATTTCTAAAATTTTATAAGTAATTTTGTATTTTAATTCACTGTAAAGAAAACACTCACAACTTCCTCCCAAAACTACTTTATTTACCTTTTTATATTTAAGTTCTTTTTTTAAAATTTGAGGAAGATTTATTTTTACTCCCAGGATATTTTCCTTTATACTTCTGTTATATTGAGCATAACAGTATTTGCATCCAAATTCACACCCCCGGTAAGGATTAATTGTATATTCTGCCAATGTGAGAGGGGTTGAAGATAATGCTTTTTGTGTATGAATTAGCTTAATTTTCATAAAAAAGATTATTGATAAAACTTTTTGTAAAAGGAATCTTTTCTTTTTTTAAAATATTTACTAAGTGCTCTACTCTTTTTTTGCCTGTTGGAGAGACATAAAGAGGTTTTCTGAAATAATCAATATAGGGATTGATTTGGGCGATTTTGGGAATAATCTTTTTATTTTTCAGGATAAAATCAACAGTTTCTTTAAAATCTTCCTCTTCCTCATCCTCAAATCCTAAAATCAGGCTGACTTCAAAATGTAACCCTGCCTCTTTTAATATATTAAAAAATCTTAAGGCATCTTCTTTCCTAAATCCTTTATTTATTTTTTCCAATACCTTGTTACTCGCGCTTTCCAATCCAATAAAGATATTAAAGCAACCTGCTTTTTTTATAAGAGAAGCTAAATCTTTTTTAATTCTTTTATCTACCCGAATTTGGGCTTCCCATTTTATTTTCAAATTATTTTTTAAAATAAGTTTACAGAAATTTTCCAGCCATTCTATATTTATGTTAATTAAAGAATCCTGAAAAGAGAAAGTATCAATTTTATATTTTTCTTTTAATAACTTTATCTGCTCTACCAAGTATGAAGGAGAGTGTTGGCGAATTTTTTTGGTAAGTAATCTTTCTGTACAAAATGAGCAATTGTGGGAACAGCCTCTTGAGGAGTAAAGAGGAAGTATAGAGTAAGATTGCATTTTAAAATCATCAAATTCTAAAAAAGGTATCTCATCTAAATTCTTTACTTCTTTATATTCTATTATCTTTTGACAATCATTATTTAAAATATAATTGAATGCCTCCTCTCCCTCTCCTACAATCCAGTAAAATTCTTTATTAAATTCTTCTTTATGTAACTTCATAAAAAAAACCTGAGGTCCTCCTATAACTATTTTCTTTTCAGGATACTTTTCTTTTATTTTTTGAATAAGCCGGAATGTAAAATCATAATTGCGTAAAAAAAGAGAAAATCCAACTAATTCTGCTTCTTTAATCTTTTTTAAAATATTTTCTAAAACATGAGGGAATTTTTCCTCTGTCAGAGAAAATAAATTTTTCTCCCATGCTTTATCTAATTTAAGCCATCTTTTTTTATCCGGATGAAATAACTTATAAAAAAGCATATTTAAATCTAAAATTTTCACCTCCACATCTTTATTTTTCTTCTCCACATATCTTTTTATATATTCTAATCCTATAGGAGGAGTTTTAAGCCAGAAAGGTGGACAAATTATTAAATAGACAATGCCCTTCATTCTACTATAATTTTACTGATGAGAGGTTTATATATCCATATCCCATTTTGTGAAAAAAAATGTCCTTATTGCGACTTTTACAGTATTCCTTATGATGAAGATTTAGCTTCTTGTTATTTAGATATTTTATCTTATGAGATAAAGAATTTAAATAAAAGTATTTCTACGGTATATATTGGAGGAGGAACACCTACCATTTTAGATGAGAAATTATTAGATTTTTTACTTATTAGTTTAGAAAAAATATTAAAAAGATCAGAGGAGAATACCATTGAAGCGAATCCAGAAAGTTTAACTAAGGATAAGATAAAATTATTTTTGAGAAGAGGAATAAACCGGATAAGTATAGGAGTTCAGTCTTTAAGAGATGAGAAATTAAAGTTTTTAGAGAGAATACATACATCCTCACAGGCAATTGAAAAAGTAATGGAAGCAAAAAAATTGGGTTTTAAAAATATAAATATTGATTTAATCTATGGATTGCCTCATGAAGAATTAGATGAGTTTAAAAAAGAGATAAAAGAAGCAGTTAAATTACCTATTACTCACCTTTCCTGTTATATGCTGACTTTAAAAAAAAGTTCTCCTCTTTATAAATACATAAAAGATATTTCTGAAGAAGAGGTAGCAAGAATGTATAGATTTTTGATGAGATATTTACCCAAGAGGGGATTTTATCAATATGAGGTATCTAATTTTGCCAAGAAAAATTATTTTTCTCGACATAATATAATTTATTGGAAGAATAAAGATTATATAGGGCTGGGGGCTTCCAGTGTAAGTTATACTGAAGGAATACGCACAAAAAGAGTTGCTGATGTGAGAAAATATATTCAGTTGATAAAAGAAAATAAATCGCCAATTGTATTTAAAGAGAAATTATCTCCTTCTGAAAGAGCAAAAGAAACTGCTTCTTTAAATATAAGATTGAAAGAAGGGATAAATTTTTCCCAGTTTCAAAAAGAGACTGGTTTTGATTTCTGGCAGATTGAGGAAAAAAGCCAAATTCATGATTTGATAAAGAAAGGATGGTTAAAATATAAGAAAAGAGGCAAGAAAAAGGTAGGGATTTCTCTTACGGAGAAGGGATTTTTGTTTGCCGATTCTGTTTCTTCATCTTTATTATGAGGAGGAATTTGCTTTCAAAATTTAAAGGAGTGATTTTAGCAGGTAGTCTGGGAGATGCAATTGGAGAGCTGGCTTTTAGATTTAGAAGTAAAGAAAGACTAATCAATGCTATAGATGAGTCAGAAAAGCTTATTTATACTGATGATACAGCAATGGCTGTTGCTCTTTGTGAGTATCTTTTGAAAATAAAGAAGAAAGAGATTAATCCTGAAGAATTAGGTAAAAAATTTCTTCAAGCTTATGAGAAAGAACCATGGAGAGGTTATGGACCAGGACCACCAAAGATTTTTTCTCTTGTTAAGAAAGGATGTAGTTTCCAGGAAGCAGCCAGTTCTGTATATCCAGGGGGTTCTTTTGGAAATGGTTCAGCAATGAGAGTTCATCCAGCAGCACTTTATTTTTATGATGAAGATGATTCTGTTTTCTATGAGAAGATAAAACTTACATCTCTGCCTACCCATATACATCCTTTAGCAATTGAGGGAGCAGTAATATTGGCTAAAGCGATCAGTTTTCTTTTAGAAAATAAAGAATTTGAATTTAGAGAATTTTTTGAAAAATTGATAAAGATAGCAAAAAGAGAGGAATTTAAAGAAAAACTTGCTCAGACAGAGAAATTATTAGTTGAGGATAGATCTTTTTCTCAGGCAAAAAGAATGCTGAAGAACAACTCTACATCCTTAGGCTCTGTCCCTTTTTCTTTATTCTGCTTTCTGAAAAATAAAGATAATTTTTCTGAAGGATTGATTGAAACTGTCCTTATACCTGGTGATAGAGATACTGTGGGATGTATGAGTGCTTGCTTATGGGGAGCTTATTTGGGGGTTGAGGCAATACCTGAAGATTGGTTATGTAAGTTAGAAAAAAGAAATTATCTTTGTAAATTAGCAGAAGATTTATATACCAAAAAGATGGATGAAAGAGAGGATAAAGATAAGTAAATTTTTAAGTTACATTTTAAGGCACAATCCTTATCAGTTTAAATTAAAATTAGACAGATATGGATTTGCTGATTTAGATGAAGTTTTAAAAATTTTAAAGAAAAAATTTCCCCAGATAGAGAAAAACGAACTTGAGGAATTGGTTTATGAAGATAAGCAAAGCAGATTTCAGATAAAAGGGAATAAAATCAGAGCACGTTACGGTCACAGTATAGATGTAAAGCCTTTCTCAAACAATAAAGATATTCCTCAAATTCTATATCATGGCACATCAAGAAAAAATTTAAACTCTATTTTAAAAGAAGGATTAAAACCCCAAAAAAGAAAATTTGTCCATCTTTCTCTTGAGATAGAAGAGGCAAAAAGAGTGGGAAAAAGAAAAGATTTGAATCCAGTAATTTTAAAAATTGATGTGAAAAAAGCAAAAAAAGAAGGGGTGAGATTTTGGTGTGAAGAGAAGGTAGTCTTAGCAACTCCTATCCCCCCTGATTGCATTTCTATTCATAATTTTTAATTTACTTCAATAATTCAAAATCGGGTGAATTTAAGAGTTAAAAAGATTCTTTTTTAATCAGGAAAGTTTATGTTATAATAACAATCTATGCATAAAATATATTCTTCATATCTTGAGGATGAGTTGTGGTTAATAAAAGAAACAGAGTGGGTTGCCTCACTGCAAAATATTCGCGAGTCTCAGTTTGCTTTAGGTAATGGATATTTTGCTTCCCGCGCTATCTTAGAAGAAATTCCCTATGATGCAATAGCTGGTTTATATATAGCTGGGATATATGATAAAATGGGTTCACAGGTAAAGGAGCTTGTAAACTTTCCTAATCCTTTTAACTTCAAATTTACTGTTGAAGGAGAAAAGATAGGTCTGGTGGCGATGAAAAATATTTCTCATAAAAGAGTACTCAATCTTAAAAAAGCATTGCTTATTCGCCATACAGTTTTTGAAAATGTAAAAAAGCAACGTTTTGATTATCAATCAATTAGATTCATCTCTTATGCTCACAAAAACTTAGGAGTGATGCAGATTATGTTTACTCCTTTAGATAGTGATTGCGTAGTAGATATTTATACAGGAATAGATACGGCAGTATTTAATGCAGGGGCAGTAACTGAGGGAAGAAAAAAGCATTTTAAGATAAAAGAAGCCGGTCAGTTTAAAAAAGCAGGATTTTTGGCTGTTTCTGACTTGGAGAAAAAATATATAGTTATTTATTGGTCAGGATTCTATTATGAGAAAGGAAGAAAAAAGATATACGCTCCTGATAATGCTTTTCAATTGAAGATTAAAAAAGGAGAAAGTATAAAATTCACAAAAATATTTTTTATAAAACATTTTCCTTATCAAGAAAATATCTCCCGTTATAAAGAAGCTACGTTTAAAAAATTCTATAAATTTTTCCATTCTTCTTTTCAAGATTTAGTTAATCCTCATATAAAAAGGTGGGAAAGATTATGGAAGAGAGTAGATATTGTTATTGAGGGGACAGCAAATTTACAGCAAAATTTAAGATTTAATCTTTATCATCTGCTTATCTGTGCACCTCAAGATAGAGGATTTTCCTCTGTAGGAGCGAGGACTTTGACAGGCGAAGGGTATCATGGGCATATTTTCTGGGATGCAGAAATTTTTGTTATGCCTTTTTATCTTTACAATTTTCCTGAGATAGCCAAAAACATTCTTCTTTATCGAGCAAAAAGATTAAAGATGGCAAGAGAATTAGCCAAGAAAGAGGGGTTTTGCGGAGCAAAATTTCCCTGGGAGTCAGCCGATACAGGTGAGGAAGAAACACCTTCCTGGGCACGTGACTTTGATGGTTCAATAATAAAGATTTATACTCATCAGCGAGAACATCATATAAATGCAGATATAGCCTATGCTTTTTATAATTATTATTCTGTTACTCAAGATGAAGAGTTTATGAAAAAATATGGTTATGAAGTCATTTTTGAACTGGCACGTTTTTGGGCTTCACGGGTTGAATTTAATAAAAGAAAGAAAAGATATGAAATACGTCATGTAATTGGCCCAGATGAGTTTCATTTAGATGTGAACAATAATGCTTATACTAATGGTTTAGCGCGTTGGAATTTGGAGATTGCTTATCAATTATATTTCAATTTAAAAAAACGTTTGCCCATATATTGGAAAGAATTAAAGAATAAATTAAATCTTACAGACAAAGAAGTAAAAGAATGGAGAAAAATTGCTTCTTTAATATATTTCCCTTTAGATAAGAAAACAAAACTCATTGAGCAGTTTGAGGGTTATTTTAAACTTAAAGATGTAAAATTAACCCAGACAGATGAAAATGGCATTCCTCTTCTTCCTTCATCAATTAAACCTAAGGATTTAAAATACACAAAACTTATAAAACAGGCTGATGTTTTGATGCTTTTATATCTTTTGGAAGACAAATTCCCTCTATCAGTAATTAAGGCTAATTATGAATATTATATCTTAAGAACTTTACATAAATCTTCTTTAAGCGCCTCTATTCATTCTATAATTGCTGCAAAGTGCAGAGATTTGCATCGTGCTTACGTTCTATTTAATGTCTCTTTACGCACCGATATCAGCAATCTCTATGGAAATACTGCCGGTGGTATTCATGCAGCAAGTTTGGGAGGGACTTGGCAGGCTTTAATTTTTGGTTTTTGCGGGATAAGATTTAGAAATGATACTGTTTTTGTTAATCCTTTGCTTCCTTATACATGGCACAGAGTAAAATTTTCTCTTTTTTACCGGAATAGTTTGTTTAAGTTTGATTTAAATAATGAGGAGGTAAAGGTAAAAGTTTCTTCTCAAAAAAAGAAGAAATTCAAAATCATTGTTTTTGGAGAAAAGAAAGAAGAAATATTAAGCGGACGTCTTTACAAGTTTGTTAAGGAATCAAAAAAAAGAAAGGAGGATTATTATTAAGAAATCTTTAAATATTGCTCATCTTCACTGGGGATTTCCTCCTATAATTGGAGGGGTGGAGACTCATCTTACAATAATTCTACCTCAATTAGTTAAATGGGGGCATAAAGTATATCTTCTTACCTGCTCTGCTTCGGGCACAAATCCAGAAGAGATTTATGAAGGAGTAAAAGTAAAACGCACCCCCTTAATGGATTTAAACTGGTTGTGCAGAAGAGGTCTTGAGGGTTTAGAGGAAGATATTGAGAATGTATTTTCTTCTTTTATTGAAGAAGCAAAACCAGATATTTTGCATGCACATAATATGCATTATTTCAGTAAGATTCATGCAAAAATTTTAGAAAAATTGGCTAAAAGTAAAGGGATACCTTTAATTCTTACTGCACACAATGTATGGGATGATATTTTATTTTTAGAGCTCACTCACAAAATAGCCTGGTCTCACATAATTGCTGTCAGTCATTATATTAAGAAAGAAATAATCGGTATAGGAGTTGATGATAGAAAAATCACCGTGATTCATCATGGTGTAGATCAGGAAAAATTTTCTCCTTCTATAAAACCGTCAAAAATTTTAAAAAGATTTCCTCCTCTTAAAGATAGAAAAATTATCTTTCATCCGGCAAGATTAGGTCTGGCTAAAGGATGTGATATAAGTATTAAAGCGATTAGCTTGGTGAGAGAAAAATATCCGGATATAATCCTTGTTCTTGCCGGTTCAAAAAATATCATTGATTGGGATCAGATGCAACAGAAAGATATCGCTTATATGGTGAATCTTATAAGACATTTTAAATTAGAAAAGAATATTTTAATTGACTTTTATTCCTTAGAAGAAATGAGAGAACTTTATGCCTTATCCTGTGTCTGTGTATACCCTTCAACAGTTCCAGAGCCTTTTGGTTTAACTATGCTTGAGGCTCAAGCTTGTGGTAAACCTATGATTGTTACCAATTCTGGGGGTATGCCAGAAATTATAAAGGATGGAGTTAATGGATTTGTGATAAATATTAGAGATTTTGAAAATTTAGCCGCAAAAATTATACAGCTTTTGGAGGATAAAAAGTTATGCAGAAGATTAGGTTACACAGGAAGACAAATCATTGAATCTCACTATACTAAAGAAAGAGTTACTCAGGATACTTTAAATCTTTATAAAAAATTTATCTAAAAAATGCTGAGAGGTTGGAGTAAAAAAACAGTTATTGAGTTGGTGAAGAATAAATTGAAAGATACCATTTTTATTGTTGCCTCAAACAGGCAGCCTTATATTCACAAGTTTGTTAAGGGAAAGATTCAGTGTTTACGAGGTCCGGGAGGAGTGGTGACTGCCTTAGATCCAGTAATGCAGGAGCTTAAGGGATTATGGGTATGTTGTGGAAGTGGCGATGCAGACAGATTCGTAGCCAAGGATAATAAGGTAAAAGTTCCTCAAGATAATCCTTCCTATGAGGTTAAATATGTATGGTTAAGTAAGGAAGAAAATTTAGGATATTATTATGGCTTTTCCAATCAAGCTTTATGGCCTCTTTCTCATCTTGCCTTTGTTAAGCCTATTTTTAGAGATGAAGATTGGCGTATTTATCAGGAAGTAAATAAAAAATTTGCTCAAAGTATTTATGAAGAATGCAGAGGCAGGAAAGCAGTGGTATTTGTGCAGGATTATCACTTAGCTTTGGTAGGGAAATATTTAAAAGAATTAGACTCATCAATTACAACTATTCTTTTCTGGCATATTCCCTGGCCAGCATATGAAATCTTTAGGATTTTGCCTCAAAAACAGAAATTTTTGGAGAGTCTTTTAAATTATGATCTTTTAGGTTTTCATATTCGTTATTTTTGTAATAATTTTTTCGAGGCGGTGGCTAATGAATTGGAAAGTAAAATAAATAAAGAAAACTCAACTGTAGTTTTTCAGGGACATGTTACACGTGTAAAAAGTTATCCTATCAGTGTTGACTTTGAAGGTATTAATAAAAAAGCAAAAGAGAAAGAAGTTGAGGAGGCAATGGAATCTTTAAAAGAGGAGTTTGGTTTGAAAGATTATAAGGTTATTATTGGGCTGGATAGAATAGATTACACCAAAGGCATCTTGGAAAGAATTAAAGCAATTGATAAGTTTTTAGAAGTTTATCCTGAATTCAGAGAAAAGATAATATTTATCCAGATGGGTGAAATCTCTCGCATTCATCTGACTCAATACAAACAACTCAATGATGAAATAAATAGTTTAGTTGAGGAGGTAAATTTTAAACATTCCACACCAGTTTGGCGACCAATAATTTTTGTAAGAAGACATCTATCATTTCGTGAACTTTTAGCTTTTTATCGTTTGGCTGATGTTTGCGTTGTAAGTTCTCTACATGATGGAATGAATTTAGTGGCAAAGGAATTTGTCTCTTCCCGATTTGATGAGAAAGGAGTTTTGGTTTTAAGTAAATTTACCGGGGTAGCAAGAGAGTTCCAGGAGGCTTTATTAATCAATCCTTATTATCCTGAGGAGGTAGCAAAAGCTTTGTTTTATGCTCTTAAGATGAGAGAAGAAGAACAAAAAGAGAGAATGAAGAAATTAAGAGTCCATCTTCAACGTAATAATATCTGGCGCTGGATAGGAAAAATTATCTCCGATATCCCTTAATTCATATAAATTTGCTTAATTTCATGAAAAGAAAAAATTTTCCTAAAGCGGTTATATTTGATTTGGATGGGGTAATTACTCAGACTGCTCGCCTTCATTTTTTAGCTTGGAAAAAGACTTTTGATGATTATTTAAAGAAAAAGTTAAAAGAATTTAAAGAATTTACTTACAAGGATTATCTTTTATATGTTGATGGCAAACCCCGTTATGAAGGAGTAAGAAGCTTTCTTTTATCAAGAAATATAAAATTGGCTTGGGGAGCTCCTTCAGATCCTCCAGAAAAAGAGACTATATGTGGACTGGGAAATAAAAAGAATGCCTTTTTTTGCAGTATTTTAAAAAAAGAAAAACCAGAAGTTTTTCCCTCAACAATTAGATTTATAAAAGAGTTAAGAAAAAGAAAAATAAAAATAGCTGTTGCTTCATCCTCTAAGAATTGTTCTTTGATTTTAAAATCGGCAAAGATTGAAAATCTTTTTTCTGTTTGCGTAGATGGAAAAACACTGGAACGGTTAAATCTTAAAGGAAAGCCGAATCCGGATATGTTTATAGAGACAGCAGAAAGATTAAAGGTTTCTCCAAAAGAAGCGGTGGTAGTTGAGGATGCTTCCTCTGGTGTTGAGGCAGCACGCAAAGGAGGATTTGGATTGGTCGTGGGAATTGCAAGGAAAAAAAACGAGAAACATCTTTTAGATAGTGGCGCAGATATAGTAGTTAAAGATTTAGCTTTTTTAGATATAGAATGGATTAATCGTTGGTTTAGAAAAACTCCCTTTCCTCTCTTTATAGGATTAAAAAGTCTTAAGAAAGAATTAAGAGTTTTTAAAAAAGAAGGGGTTTTGCTTAATCCCAACTATTTTGTTAATTTTAATCGTTTTATTTCTCAAAAAAAGGATTTAGTTTTTTTCTTTGATTATGATGGAACACTTACTCCTATTGTTTCCTCGCCTGATGAAGCGCATCTTTCGGAAAAAATGAGAAAGATTTTGGAAAGATTTTCAAAAAAATTTTTTACAGTAATTATTTCAGGACGTATGATAAAAGAACTGGAGAGATTAATAAATATAGGAGATATTATCTATGCAGGAGTTCATGGTTTAGAGATTGAAGGAAAAGATTTTCATTTTATTTTTCCTAAAGCAAAAAAATTAAAACCGGTTATTTCCCAGATAAAAAAAAGACTTGCCAAAACTTTGGGAAAAATTCCGGGTATATTTATTGAGGATAAAAAGTTAAGTATAGCTCTTCATTATCGTCAGGTAGATGAAAAGTTTTTTAAAATAATTGAAAAAGAAGTAAAAAGGTGTATAAAAGATAATAAGGAGTTAAGAATAATTTCAGGAAAGAAGGTTTTTGAAATCATTCCTGCAGGCTGGAATAAAGCTTTTGCAGTAGAATGGATTTTAGATAAATTGGGTTTTTCTCTAAAGAAAGGTATAATTTATTTTGGAGATGATACTACTGATGAAGATGTTTTTTATTTTTTAAGAACAAAAGGTGTGGGGGTTTTGATAAGTAAAAAAGCAAAGAAGTCTGGTGCACAATTTTATCTTCAGGAACCTTCTGAATTGGAGAAGCTTTTAGATAGATTGGCAAAGTAATGCAACCGTTTCATTTTCATACACGAATAACCCAGGTAGAACTTTTAGGTAAAACCGCTAAAAATGTAAAAGAGCTTTATGAAGGTATAAAGGAAGCTCCTCCATCAAGCATTTATCACCACACCCATCGTTATTTAGAACAGCACCGTTATTTTTCGCCTGAACATCCCAATGATTTCTCCTACTGGATCACAAATTCTTTAGGGCTTAAAAAATTAGGGGAGAAAATTGCCAGTGTAGATATTTTTCAGTTTTCTGATATTGAGGATTTGCGAAAAAAATTTTTAGAAATTTTGGAAAATTTTCTTAAATCCTCCCCTGCTTTAAGAAATTGTCTTCCTCAGGAAGAATTTCGTTTTTTATCCTCAAGGATATTTATTCTGCCTACGCCTTACAAAGCGACTAATTTAGTTGAATTTTTAAATTGTTTGGAGAAAGTTACTATTCACTCTCTTTATTTTCATATATTTGAAGCAAGATTGCGTCTTAAAAAACATGATAATGATTTCTCCTGCTGGCTTCGTGATTTAGGGTATAAAGAATTAGCAGATAAACTTTCTAAACTTGACCCTTATACCTATACTTTAGAGGGTTTAAGAAAAAAAATTATCAATTTGGTAAAAGCTTATCTATGAAGCCTTCTATAGAAGATTATCGTAAAATTGTTGGTGATGAGATTATTGATGAGTTATACCTTTTAGCTCAAAAACTGAAAGGGATAAGTATACAGAATATAAATTCTACTCCATCTGGTGGAGGGGTGGCAGAGATTTTATCAAGAATTGTTCCTTTAATGCAAGAGTTAGGAGTAAATATCTGGTGGGATGTTATGGAGGCAGAAGAAGAGTTTTTTTCTATAACAAAAAAAATTCATAATCGTCTTCATGGGGTAGATATTCCTTTATCAAAAGAAGAACTGAATTATTTTCTTGAAGTTAACTATCAGAATGCTTTAAGAATAAAAAAATGGGCAGATATTGTATTTATTCATGACCCTCAACCTATTGCGTTAATAAAGATGAAGAGAAAATTAAAGAATAGATGGATTTGGCGTTGTCACGTAGATTTTTCTTCTCCTTGCAGGGATATATGGTTATTTTTGAAAAAATTTATTGAGAAGTATGATGTAAGTGTATTCAGTGCTCCTATATTTTCAAGGCCCCTTTCCATTCGTCAGGTATTAATTCCTCCCTCTATTGATCCTTTAAGTGATAAGAATAAAGAATTAGAGCCACGTTTTATTGATGAAGTTTTAAATCGTTTTGGTATTGATAAAGAAAAACCTATTATTACTCAAATTTCACGTTTTGATTATCTTAAAGACCCTATTGGAGTGATTAAAGCTTTTAGGTTAGCAAAAAAATACGTTGATTGTCAATTAGTTCTTGCTGGAGGTGGAGCACGGGATGATCCTGAGGGAGAAAAGGTATTGGAGGAGGTAAAAAACGAAGCATCTTCGTCCCGAGATATTTTTGTAATTTATCTTCCACCTAACAGCCACTTGGAGATTAATGCTCTTCAGCGTGCTTCTACAATAATCCTGCAGAAATCATTAAAAGAAGGTTTTGGTTTAACAGTTGCAGAAGCTTTATGGAAAGAGAAACCTGTTATTGCCTCTTGTGTGGGAGGAATACCTTTGCAAATTGCACATAAATATTCAGGAATTCTTACTTATACAATTGAGGGGACAGCTCACTGGATAAGAAGGCTTTTGCATGAACCAGAATATGCCAGAAGACTTGCCCGCAATGGAAAGCAACATGTAAAAAATAACTTTCTTATTACCCGCCATATCCAAGATTATCTTTTGCTTTTCCTTTCTCTTTTTAATGAAAGCGATTTAGTATATTTAGATTAACGATGATGAAATATCACAGCAAGAGAAATAAAATAATATATGAGAGATATAAAAAATTATACTTTAGAAGAGCTTAGGCAAATCCTTACTCAAGAGAGTTTTCCTCATTATTCTGCCTCGCAAATATTTAACTGGGTTTATAAAAAAAGAATAGAAGATTTTTCTTCAATGACCGATTTATCAAAAAAGTTAAGAGGTTATTTGAATGAGAATTTCTTCTTTTCACAAATTACTCCAGTAAAGAAAGAAACAGATTCTTGTGGGGTAAGCAAGATTCTTTATCGGCTGAAAGATAATTCTTTAATTGAGACAGCAGTTATTCCTGATGAGGAAAGATATACCCTTTGTCTGTCTACTCAGGTAGGATGCAAATTCCGTTGTAATTTCTGTGTAAGCGGCACAACAGGATTTAAAAGAAACCTTTCTGTTTCTGAGATAATAAATCAATATCTTATAACAGAGAAAATTTTAAAGATAAGAATTACTAATATTGTTTATATGGGAATTGGCGAGCCTTTGGATAATTTTGAAAATGTAGTAAAAAGTATTAAAATTTTTACTCACCCTTCAGGGATTTATTTGGGAAAAAGAAAAATTTGTATTTCTACTGTAGGGATTCCAGAAAAGATAAAAAAATTGGCGGATTTAAAACTTGGGGTTAAACTTTCTTTATCTCTGCATTCTGCAGATGAAGAAAAAAGAAAAAGACTCATTCCTTTAGCTAAAAGATATTCTTTAAAAAAAATTATGGAAGCAGTAAAATATTTTTCAAAAAAAGAAAAATTTCCCATAACTTTTGAGTATATTCTTATAAAGGGTTTCAATATGAGTGAGAAAGATGTATATAAATTAGCAGTTTTACTTAAAGGGATTAAGAAATATAAGATTAATCTTATTCCCTACAATCCTTCACGATTCTTTTTATGGCAAGCTCCTTCGCAAGAAGAAATAGAAAATTTTAAAAATACTTTAAAAAAATATAATCTATTTTTTACCTTAAGAAAACCAAGAGGCAGAAATATTGAGGCTGCCTGTGGTCAGCTAAAAGCAAATTTTTAATTATGATACCTTCTTATTTAAAACTTTATGAAGAAGGAAAATTAGAAGAGATTAAAGAAAAGTTATTAGAGAGATTAAAAAGATGCGATTTATGCCCCCGTCGCTGTTTTGTAGATAGATTTAAAAAGAAAGGATTTTGTAAAACTTCGCGTTACGCTTATGTAAGTAGTTTTTTTCTCCATTTTGGAGAAGAAAGGGAACTGGTGGGAAGAGGAGGTTCAGGAACGATATTTTTCTCTTTTTGTAATTTAGGCTGTATTTATTGTCAAAATTACACCATTTCTCATTTAGGAGAAGGAGAAGAGGTAACTCCCCAAGTTTTAGCAAATATGATGATAACCTTACAGGAAAATGGTGCAGAAAATATTAACTTTGTTACTCCCACTCATGTAATTGCTCAAATTGTTGAGGCTTTACCTTTAGCAATAGAGAAAGGATTAAGGCTTCCTTTAGTATATAATTGTGGAGGATATGAATCTTGTGAAGTTTTAAAATTAGTTGAGGGGGTTTTTGATATTTATATGCCGGATATTAAGTATTCAGATAATGAAATTGCTTTAAAATTTTCAAATGCACCTGATTATTGGGAGATAGTCACATCTTCTGTAGTTGAGATGCACAGGCAGGTAGGAGATTTAATAATAAAAGAAGGACGTGCTTTGCGAGGATTGCTTATTCGCCATCTTGTTTTACCTAATAGATTGGCAGGTTCTTTTAAGATTCTTGATTTTATAAAAAAGATTTCTCCAAATACTTATGTTAATATAATGGATCAGTATTATCCCTGTTATAAAGCTTATCAATTTGAAGAACTTAATCGGCGAATTACTAAAGAAGAGTATTTAGAAGTAATTGAATATGCTAAAAAAATAGGACTTAAAAGAGCTTATAGATATTGATTGTTTAAAAAAGGAGGGGAAATGAGCCTTTTTATCCATAATTTAAAGCATGCTTTAATGATAACTGTTTTTGTGTTTGTAATGATGGAATTTATTGATTATTTAAGTGTTTTTACCCAGGGAAGGTTAAATAGACTGATAAAAAGAAGTCGCTTTTTGCAATATATAGTTGCTTCATTTCTGGGGGCTACCCCTGGGTGTTTGGGTGCATTTATGAGTGTTTCTTTATATGTTCACGGATTAATCTCTTTTGGAGCAATAACCGGATGTATGATTGCTACCTCTGGTGATGAGGCTTTTGTGATGCTGGCGATGTTTCCTAAAAAAGCCCTTCTTTTATTTTTTATTTTATTTATTTTGGGAATTATTTTTTCTTATTTTGTAGACAAAATAATTGCTTTTTTAAAAATTCAGCCTTCTTTAAAGTGCGATATCCCCAGCCTTCATCCCCAGGAGACTTGTGCTTGTCTTTCTCCTCGCCAAGTGATTGAGCATTTAAAGAAGATGTCGTTTACTCGCTTTCTTATCCTTCTTCTTTTAGGGGGTGCTCTTTTAGGATTTCTTTTGGGAATTTTAGGACCACAAGAATGGGGATGGAAGAAAATTACATTTGTTGCTTTACTTTCCTTAGCTATCTTTATTGTTTTAACTTCCTCAGAACATTATTTAGAAGAACATATCTGGGAGCATATTATTAAAAAACATCTATTGCGCGTATTTATCTGGACTTTTTTTGCTTTGCTTATAGTTGATATAGGACTTAAATTCTGGAATTTGAAAGAGTTTATTAAATCTCACCTACTTCCTCTTCTTTTCATTGCTGTAATTTTGGGGGTTCTTCCTGAAAGTGGGCCTCATCTTATATTTGTAACGATGTTTTCTAAAGGATTAATTCCTTTTTCTGTTCTTTTGGCTAATTCTATTGTTCAGGATGGTCATGGTATGCTTCCTTTGCTTTCTTATTCTCTTAGGGATTCTTTTTTGATAAAATTCTTTAATCTTTTAATTGGGTTAGGAGTAGGATTGGTTTTTTATCTTTTAGGAGTGTAATGAAGTATTTTTACGGGCCAGTATATTCTCGGCGCCTGAGGTTTTCTTTGGGAATTAATCTATTTAGAAAGAAAACATGCTCTTTTAACTGTGTGTATTGCCAGTTAGGAGAGACAAAAAGAAGGAGGAGAAAAAGAGCGTTTTTTATAAAGGAAGAGATATTTAAGGAGGAATTAGAGAGAATATTGAAAAGTAATCCTAAAATTGATTATATTACTTTTTCTGGATGTGGTGAGCCAACTCTTCATGAAAATTTAGATAAGTTGATTAAGATAATAAAGATGCGGACGAAAACCCCTCTCTGTTTAATTACCAATTCTTCTCTTCTTTATATGAAGAAGGTAAGAGAGGAATTAAAAGAGATTGATTTATTCATTCCTTCCTTAGATGCACCTGATGAGAAATTATTGAGAAAAATTAATCGTCCTGCACGAGGAATCTCTTTTTCAAAGATTCTGGAAGGGCTTATCCGTTTTAGAGAGGAATATAAAGATAAAGAATTCTGGCTGGAGATTATGCTTGTTAAGGGTTTTAATGATAAAGAAGAAGTTGCCTATAAATTTAAGGAAATAATCAAAAAGATAAAACCAACCAAAATTCAGCTTAATCTTCCTTTAAGACCTAACCCTTCAGTGAAGATAGATTTTATGCCTTCAAAAGAGTCAATAGAAAAATTTAAAAAGATTCTGGGGAAAAATTGTGAAGTGGTAGAATTTAGAAAGAGTAAGAAAAGAGGAAAAGTTATGGAAAAAGAGGTAATTCTTAATTCTTTAAAAATCAGGCCTCAGACGATAAAGGATATAGCTATTGCTTTAAAGACATCAGAAAAGAAAGCAGAAGATTTTGTTGAAAATTTAATTAAAGAGAGGAGAATATATAAAGTTATAAGAAACAGGAAGGTTTTTTATCTGGCAAAATGATAAAAGAAAAAGTGAGAGAACTTTTTTCAAAAATTCCTTCTTATGTGGAGGTTGTTGCTGCCACTAAAAAAAGGATGCCTCAAGAAATTAAAGAAGCAATAGAGGCGGGGATAAAGATTATTGGTGAGAATTATGTTCAGGAAGCAGAGAAAAAGAGAGAGATTTTATCTGATTTAAAAGTAAGCTGGCATCTAATCGGTCATCTTCAGAAAAACAAAGTTAAGAAAGCAGTAAAAATTTTTGATGTGATTCAAACCCTTGACTCAATCAAACTGGCTGAACTTATCAATCGGGAATGTGAAAAGCTAAATAAGATTATGCCAGTAATGATTGAGGTAAATATAGCTTCAGAGCCTCAGAAAAGCGGGATTTTGCCTTCTTCTGTTTTTAGATTTATAGATGAATTTTTAAAGAAAGAATTTAAATATATGAAACTTATCGGATTAATGACTATGGGTCCTTTTTTGGAAGATAAAGAAAAATTGCGTCCTTATTTTAAAAGAACAAGAGATATTTTTGAGGAAGTGAGAAATAGATATAAAGAACTTGATGAATGGAGGTATCTTTCTATGGGAATGAGTGACAGTTTCTTTATTGCCATTGAGGAAGGAGCGAATATGATAAGGATAGGGACTTTTATTTTCGGAGTGCGTGATGAAAATTGAGATTCTTCTGGATAAAGAAAAGGATTTAGAGGAGTTTCAAGTAGGCTGGGGATTAAGTTTTCTTATTGACAGAAAGATTTTATTTGATACAGGGGAAAATTTTGAATATTTAAAACATAACGCAGAATTATTAGGAATAGATTTGAAAAAGATAGAAAAGGTATTTATATCTCACCAGCACTGGGACCATAGGGGAGGTTTAGATAGGCTTTTAGAGATTAATAATCAGGTTGATGTATATATATGTAAGTCTTCATCCCAAGATTTTAAAGAAAGTATAAAGAAGAAAGCAAATTTAGTTGAAGTAAAGAATGTTTTGAAGATAGATGAAGGAATTTATTCTTCAGGAGAGTTAGCAGCAAATTATAAAGGGGAGCCTTTGCATGAACATTTTTTGGTTATAGAAAAAGATAATTTTTTAGTAGTATTGTGTGGTTGTTCCCATCCGGGAATTTTAAATATAGTAGAGAAAATAAATTTTGATTTTAAAAAAGAGATAATTGCTGTGATGGGAGGGTTTCATCTTCTGGATAAGGAGGAAAGATTTATTCGCTTTATTGCTGAAGAATTAAAAAGAAAAGTAAGAAAAGTAGGCCCCTCTCATTGCACAGGTTATTCAGCAATTTCTTATTTTAAAAAGATTTTTGAGGAAAATTTTATAGAAATAAAAGTAGGTAAATGTATAGATATAGATAAATTGATTTCTTATTGATAAAACTTTTTATTTAACTGACGAGTGAAATTTTTAATCTCAAAAATCTCTTTTAATTTTCTGTTGAAAAAATAAAAAATAGAATTGTTGTGCAAAAGTGGTTCTTCCAGCTCTTTTCTATAGTCTTCAAATAATTTGGTTCCTGGAGTAGGAGAATATTCAGCTAAGGAGACTTTTACTCCTTGATGATGAAGAAATTCAATATCTTTTTTTAATTCTTTTAAATCCTGCTGAGGAAATCCCAAAAGTAAATAAACACTGAATTCTCCTTCTTTAAATCCAGCTTTTTTTAAATATTTTATACTTCTTATAAGTTCTTCTTTATTTACTTTATCTCCCCACTTTTTTTGTAGCGTGGGATTAAGGGTTTCTAAGCCAAAGTGAGGATTAAAAAATCCACATTCTTTTAAAAGATAGGCTAACTCCTGGTCTAAAAAACGTAAATGCAAAGCATTGGGAGTATGAATCTTTATATCTAAATTTAGCCTTTTGATTTCTTTTAAAAGTTCTTTTGCTTCTTCTTGAGGATATAAAAATGCATCATCATAAAGAACAAAATTTTTAATTCCTTTTTGGTAATATTTAAGAATAAAATCAACTATTTTCTTTTTAGGCAAACGCAGAAAAGAAGGAAATAGTCTTTTTATAGCACAAAAACTGCAATTGAATGGACATCCCCAGCTTGTTCTTAAAACTACATAGTCTAAATTATTATAGAAATCCTCATAAGCAGGAAGGGTAGTATAAAACTGGTAATTATCAAAAGGGATATTTAAGAAAGAGAAAAATTCTTCTAAAGAAGAGGAAAATATGTAAAAAGAAGGAAAAGTCTTTTTTGCATGTTCCGGGATAAGCGTAGGATAAACCCCTCCCAAAATTTTTGGTAAAGAGTTAAAATTTTCTTTTAATATTTTTTCTACTTCTTTTATTCCTAAATACCAATAGGTCATAGAGGAAGTGATAAGGATTAAGTCAGGTTTTTTATCTTTAATTTTTAATTTAAATTCCTCAATACTTATCCCGTAACGCTTAAATTTACGAGGAATGTCTTTTAAAATTTCTGGCTTAGGGATAATCTGCCAGTAGTATTTTCCTCTGCCTAAGTTGTCTTTTTTTATTTTTTTATCTAAGCAATCAATGTAATCTATCTTTATATTTTTTTGTTTAAGGTAAGTTAAAAGTACCAAGAACCCATAAGGCTTAAGCCAAAAATCATATGCGGCAAAATCCACTATCCAGGGATTTATTGCCAATATCCTCATAGTTTATAGAATTATCTAAACTTAATTATACCTTTAAAATCTTTACTTAGAAAGAAGATGATGTCAAACTGAATGTGAGGAATAAGGAAGATATTTGAAGCTATAGGAAAATTATTAATTAGGAATAGAAGTTTTATATTTTATCTTTCCTTCTTTTAAGCTATTTCTGTAAAAAGGAAAGATTGAGTTTCGTCTCTAAATCTAAAATAAAGGAGGCATCATTCTTATAGAGATGTTAATGGTGATTGTAATATTAGGTAGTTTGGCTATGATTGCCTTTAATTAGATTTATGAATTTAAAAGAAGAAGCATGTGGAGCAGCGAATGAGGGAAATATTACTGCTTTAAGAAGTGCAGTGGCAATTTATTAGCCAGAAGTGTTCTACATCCTTGTCTATGTATTGCCAAAGATGAACCGGAAAGTTTTAACTCTTATCGTACAGTTACTGTAAAGTGCTCCCTGTTATCCTTCAGGAATCACAGAGTTTGAATCTCTTCTTACCTTTCCTCCTTAATGGTGTGGCGATGAAGGGCCTGTTATAATGATGAGACAGGAGAAGTAGTATCCTGTTCTTAGTGAAAGCGTTTTCTTTTAACTTACTTCTTGAAAATAAAAATCTTATGTGTTATCTCTTAAAGTGGAGTAAAAAGGAGGAAAAAATGGAAAGAGTAAAGAAAAGAATGGTTGTTTTGTTAGTTTTAGTTACTTTTTCTAATTTTTTTGTCCTTAATGCCCAAGAGAAACTTCCTATTACGGGATATTATTATGATCCTGCTACCGGTAATATTCTTCCCAAATATGGGAATCTTTCTCCTAAAGAAGTAGAAGAGTATTTAAAAAAAGGAAAGGTTGAGGAGAAATACACTGTAATTAAAAAAGGAAATTGGACTTATTATAAAAATAGCAAAGGCCAGATAGTTAAACGGGTAGGGAAAATCTTTCGCAATGGTGAGTTTTTTATCTGTGAATATAAGTATTCTTATTACTCTAATGGAAAGGTTGCTTCTTATACATTCACTTTAAAAGATGCTTTAGGACACCTTCTTTCTATTTATAAACCTATATTTGATGAAGAAGGAAAACGAATTAGCTACATTTATACTAAATATGATTCTGAAACAGGGAAGAAAAAATATGAATATTATGTTAAATTTAATCAAGAAAATAAAGTTACTTGGAGGTTGCTTACCTATTACGATGAAAATGGAAACAAAAAGAGTTCCTATGAATACAGCTACACCTATCATGACAATGGAAAATTAGCCTCCTACACTCGTATTCAAAGAGATGCCCAAGGTCGTTTAGTATCCGAATATAAACCTCTCTATAATGAACAGGGAAAAAGAACCTCTTACACTTACACTCGCTATGATCCTGACACAGGCAAGAAACGTTATGATAGTTATGCAAAATATGACAATACAGGAAAAGCGATTTCAAGCACTGTTACCTATTACGATGAAAATGGAAACAAAAAGAGTTCCTATGAATACAGCTACACCTATCATGACAATGGAAAATTAGCCTCCTACACTCGTATTCAAAGAGATGCCCAAGGTCGTTTAGTATCCGA